>Ga0326726_10000330_pt1 | contig 45163 bp, 47 predicted proteins | sample MHFenrmetagenome_2_FD_207603 | JGI IMG/M metagenome (GOLD analysis project Ga0326726, IMG submission 207603) | Lab enriched peat soil microbial communities from Michigan Hollow, Ithaca, NY, United States - MHF15MN | ecosystem: Environmental > Terrestrial > Soil > Wetlands > Peat | place: USA... | reverse complement strand
CGCGCCTGCACGAGATCGGCCTGAGTGTCGCGCACAACCAGTACCACAAGCACGGCGCCTACCTGGCGGAGAAGGCCGATCTGCCCGGGTTCTCCTGGCAAGAGCAGCAGCAGCTGGCGGCGCTGATCCGCGGTCACCACGACCGTTTGACGTACGTCAAAGCCTGTGGCCGGCGTATGTTCTAGCGTATTGATCAAGTGAGCCGGTATCTCGCCTCTGGCAGACAAAGAGAAGACTCCATGACCGCCAAACAGATTCTGTTCCGTTCGCAGGCGCGCGAGAAGATCCTGCGCGGTGCGGCGCAGCTCGCCGATGCGGTGCGCATCACCCTCGGGCCCAAATCCAAATCGGTGCTGATCCAGAAGAAATGGGGCACGCCGCTGGTGTGCAACGACGGCGTGACCATTGCCAAGGAGACCGAACTCGAGGACCCGGAGGAAGACCTCGGCGCGCGTATGCTGCGCCAGGCGGCCGAGAAGACCGGCGATGCAGTCGGCGACGGCACCTCGACCTCGACGATTCTCGCGCACGCCATCTTCGCCGAGGGCACGCGCAACGTGGTTGCCGGCGCTAGCGCCATCGACTTGAAGCGCGGTCTCGACCGCGGGCTGAAAGCCACGGTCGAATCATTGCGCACGCAGTCACGCCCGGTCAGGACACGGCTCGAGAAGGCGCAGGTCGCGACCATCTCCGCGCACAACGACCCGGCGATTGGCGAGCTGGTGGCCGAGGCCATGGAGAAGGTCGGTGGTGAGGGCGTGATCACGGTCGAGGAATCCAAGACCACCGAAACTGTGCTCGAGGTGGTCGAGGGCATGCAGATCGACCGCGGCTTCATCTCGCCCTATTTCATCACCAACGCCGAAAAAATGGAGGCCGTGCTCGAGGATGCCTACGTGCTGCTCAGCGACCGCAAGGTCGGCAACCTCAAGGATCTGCTGCCGCTGCTCGAGCAGGTGGCCAAGGTGGGCAAGCCGATCCTGTTCGTGGCCGAGGATGTCGAAGGCGAGGCGCTCGCCACTTTGATCGTCAACCAGATCCGCGCGGTGTTGCGCAGCTGTGCGGTCAAGGCACCCGGCTTCGGCGACCGGCGCAAGGAGATGTTGCAGGACATGGCGGTGCTGACCGGCGGTCAGGTGATCGCGGAGGAGCTCGGCCTCAAGCTCGAGGACGCACAGCTCGTACAACTCGGCCGCGCCCAGCGCATCGTGGTGGACAAGGATCACACCACGATCATCGGCGGCGCCGGTGACAAGCAGGCGATCGCCGCGCGCATCGTGCAGATCCGCAAGCAGATCGAGAAGGCCACGGGCGACTACGACAAGGAAAAGCTCGAAGAGCGGCTCGCCAAGCTGGCCGGCGGTGTGGCCGTGATCCGCGTCGGCGCACCCTCCGAGGCCGAGATGAAGTCGAAGAAGGAGGCGCTCGACGATGCCATCGCCTCCACCAAGGCGGCGGTCGCCGAAGGTATTGTGCCCGGCGGCGGACTGGCGCTGTTGCGCGCCACCGAAGCCGTGGCGCGCGAAGAAGCGAAGGCCGAAGGTGACGAAAAGACCGGGTTGCAGATCCTGCGGCGCGCACTCGAATCACCCGCCCGCCAGATCGCCGAGAACTCGGCGGTGGACGGCGGCGTGGTGGTGAACCGCATGCTCACCAGCGAAGGCAACCTCGGCTTCGATGCCGCGCGCAAGGAGTACGTCGATCTGGTGCAGGCCGGTATCATCGATCCCACCAAGGTGGTGCGCATCGCACTCGAAAACGCGGTGTCGGTGGCGAGCGTGCTGCTGCTTACTGAGGCGACCATGACCGAGATCCCGGAGAAAGAAAAGATGCCGATGGGTCCGCAGGCGGAGATGTAAGGGCCGCCGCATGAACGCAATAACCATAAGGACAAGTCCCCTCAGTTCTCCTTTGCCACAGGCGGGAGAGCGGGGATTACATTTCGAGGAGCGTGACGATGGTCATCATCGGTATTGATCTGGGTACATCCAACTCGGCGGCAGCTGTGTTGCGCGGCGGCCGCCCGGTGATCATCCCGAGCGCCGAAGGCATCTCACTCGGCGGCAAGGCGTTTCCGAGCTATGTCGCGATCACCGCCGACGGACAGATGCTGGTCGGCGAGCCGGCGCGCCGTCAGGCGGCGGCCAATCCCGACGGCACGGCCACCGCCTTCAAGCGCAAGATGGGACAACGCGTGACGGTCCGGCTGCGCGAGCGCGACTTCACGCCTGAGCAGCTCTCGGCTTTCCTGTTGCAGAAGATCAAGCGCGACGCCGAAGCCTTTCTCGGCGAGCCGGTGGCCAAGGCCGTGGTCACGGTGCCGGCGTACTTTGACGACAACCAGCGCAGCGCCACCAAGGATGCCTGCAAGATCGCCGGTCTCGACGTCGAGCGATTGGTGAACGAGCCGACCGCGGCGGCGCTCGCCTACGGCCTAGACCGCCTCGGCCAGGAGCTGCGCGTTGCGGTCATCGACTTCGGCGGCGGCACGCTTGATGTCACGATCATGGAATTCGGCAAGGGCGTGTTCGAGGTCAAGAGCACGAGCGGCGACACCCAGCTCGGTGGCACCGACATGGACCGGCGCGTGCTCGACTATCTGCTCGAGCGTTTCCAGTCGCAGAGCGGTCTCGACCTGCGTACCGACCGCATGGCCCTGGCGCGCCTCAAGGAGGCCGCCGAGATCGCCAAGATCGAGCTCTCCGCCAATACCACGACCCACATCACGCTGCCGTTTATCGCCGCCAAGGCCGGTGTGCCGCAGCACCTCGACATGGACTTCACGCGTGTCGAGCTCGAGCGTCAGGTGCAGCCGGTGATCGAGCGCTGCCGCGGCCCGATTGAGCAGGCGCTCGCCGACGCGCACGTCACGCCCAAGGACATCGACCGCATTGTGTTCGTCGGTGGTCCGACGCGCATGCCGGCGGTGCGCCGCTTCTTCGAGGAGCTGCTCGGGCGCAAGGCCGAGATGGGCGTGGACCCGATGGAGTGCGTGGCCGCCGGTGCGGCCATCCAGGCCGGTGTGCTCGCCGGCGAAGCGGGCCTGGGCGAGATTGTGCTGGTCGACGTGACGCCGCTCACGCTCGGCGTCGAAACCCTGGGCGGCGTCGCAACCCCGCTGATCGCGCGCAACACGCCGATTCCGGTCAAGCGCACGGAAAGCTTCACCACGGCCGCCGACATGCAGACCAGCGTGACCATCCACGTCTATCAGGGCGAGCGTGCCATGGCCGCGGACAATACCAGCCTCGGTGAATTCAATCTGGGCGGCATCCCGCCAGCGCCGCGCGGCATTCCGAAGATCGATGTCACCTTTGATATCGATGCCAACGGCATCCTGAATGTCGCCGCCAGGGACTTGGCGACCGCCAAGTCGGCCTCGATCACGATCAGCGGCTCGACGCGCCTGCCGGAGGGCGAGAAGGAGCGCATGATGAAGGACGCCGAGCGCTACGCCGAAGATGACAAGCAGCGGCGCGAAGCCGCGCACAAACTCAACGAGGCCGACGCCGCCTGCTACGAAGCCGAGAAGATGCTCGCCGAGTTCAGCAACAAGCTGACCGACGAGGTGAAGAAAAAGATCGAAGAGGCGCTCAAGTCCACGCGCGAGGCGTTGGCCAAGAAGGATGCCCAGCTCGCCACTGAACGTGCCGAGGTTCTGAAGAAGGCGCTCAAAGAAGGCGGTACCATCATCTACGCGCAGACGCCCGGTGCCTACAAGGCATCGTCCGGCGCGCAGCCGCCGCCCACAGTGGGCGCGGCCGGCGGCGCAGCGCGCCCGAGCGGCGCCGGTCCGCGCGGGCGGGTGGTGGACGCCGACTACAAGGAAACCGGCAAGGGTTGAGCAGCATGCATGGCCACGACCGCGCAGCGCGATTACTATGAAGTGCTGGGGGTCGGGCGCGACGCCGACGCCAAGGCGATCAAAGACGCGTTCCGTGCGCTCGCGCTTAAATATCACCCGGACCGCAACAAGTCGCCGGACGCCGAGGAGCGCTTCAAGGAGATCGCCGAGGCCTACGCGGTGCTGTCCGACCCGAAGAAGCGCGCCGAGTACGACGCGCGTGGCTTCGCGGGAGTGGCCGGCTTTACACCCGAGGACCTATTCGGTGGCATCGATTTCGGCGATATCTTCGGCGATGCCGGCTTTGGTCTCGATTTCGGGTTTGGCGGCGGCGGGCTGTTCGATCGCCTGTTCGGGCGGCGACAGGCCGGACCTGAGCGTGGCCAGGATCTGCAAGTCGAACTCGTGTTGCCGCTCGAGACCATCGCACGTGGCGGCGAGGAAACGGTGCGCTACACGCGCCCGGTCTCCTGCCCGCGCTGTCATGGCAACGGCGCCGAGCCTGGCACAGCGCCGCGCATCTGTCCGGTGTGCAGCGGCAGCGGCCGCAAAGTGCTGACGCGCGGCGAGCAACGCGGCGAGGCCGCCATCCGCTTTCAACAGATCACGATCTGCCCGGACTGCGGGGGGCGCGGCACGATCATCGACAAGCCGTGCCGTGACTGCCGGGGCGAAGCGCGTGTGGATAAAGATGAAAGTCTCAAGGTGAACATCCCGCCCGGGGCCGAGGAAGGCATGGCGCTACGCATCCCGGGACACGGTCTGCCGAGCCCCGTACCCAAGGGATCGCCGGGCGACCTGTATGTGATCGTGGCCAGCGCGCCGGATGCGCGCTTCACGCGCAGCGGCGCCGACCTGTGGCGCAGCGAGACGCTTGCCGTCGCCGATGCCGTGCTCGGCACCGCGCTCAAGGTGCCGACCCTGGATGGTGCGGTCGAGGTTACGGTGCCGCCCGGCACACAGCCGGGCGAGGTGTTGCGCCTGCGCGGCAAGGGGCTGCCGGTGTTCGGCGCACGCGGGCGCGGTGATCTCAATCTGCGCATCGAGGTGAAAATTCCGGAACGGCTCACGGCCGAAGAGCGCGCCCTATACGAAAAGCTGCGCGCGTCGCCCAAGGGGCCACGCCGCACGCGGCCGGCCTGAGCGATTTAATGCACGGGCTTTGATGCTCGTCAAAGTTGCCATGCATAGCATGGCTTAGTATATATATAAATTACAACGCTGTGGCAGCGCACGCGCAACGACGAGGCATGTGTTTTTTCACGCAACTCTAAGGAGATACAAAATGGCCGAGGAAACAAAGAAACAGGAACTCCAGAAGACGGCGCCGGCGCGCGCCCTGAGCCCGTTCGAGGAGATGGACCGCATGTTCGACCAGTACTTCCGGCGCGGCTGGATGCACCCGTGGCGCTTCGAGTGGCCGAGCTTTCCCGAGCTCGCGTTGCCGGAAATGAAGCTACTGAAAGTTGACGTCGTCGACCGCGAGGCCGAGGTGCTGATCAAGGCCGAGATACCGGGCGTCGAGAAGAAGGACCTCGACATTACCGTCGGTGAGGATAGCGTCACCATCAAGGGTTCGACCCGGCACGAGGAAAAGGAAGAGAAAGGCGATTATTACCGGCGCGAGATATCGAGCGGCGCCTTCCTCCGCACCGTTGCACTGCCCGCGACCGTGGACGGCTCCAAGGCCAAGGCCAATTTCAAGGACGGCATACTGGAGCTGACGTTGCCCAAGACTGAGAAGGCCAAGCGCCACAGCGTGAAGCTGGACTGAGGCGTGCGTGCTTCTCCGTGGAGTCCGGGGCCCGGCATGCCGGGCCCTTCGTGTTCCGGCATGGTGTGTCCAAAGACTGGGAACTGACATCGCAGCATCCCAATCCTTATCAGCAATTCGCCGGGCAATCATTTCCGGCGCGCGGACGGCTTGCTGGCAAGACGGGAGAAGCGGGAGAGTCCTGCAGGAGCAATCCCGGACTGCCGAGATGCGCGGATGTGGGCCGCTATATCGCCTCGCACAGCTCCTTCATGAGCTTGGCCTGCGCCGACCACGGTTCGGTGCCGTCCGGCGTGAGTAGCCGGTAGCCGCCATCGGCATTCAGCACCCAGGCCTGGGTGTTGTCCTTGAGCGAGAAATTCAGCGCCTCGCGTACCACGCGCTCGTGCAGTTTCTTGTGCTCGATGGGGAAGGCCACTTCCACACGTTTGAAGAAATTGCGTTCCATCCAGTCGGCGCTCGCACAGAACACCTCGCCGCTGCCCGGTACGATCTCGTCCGCGTCACCCGCCTTGCGCGCGCTGACCGGTCCTTCGCCGCCGTTCAGGAACCAGAACACGCGCGTGTGTTCGAGGAAGCGCCCGACGATCGAGCGCACGCGGATGTTTTCGGACACACCGGGCAGGCCGGGACGCAGGCAGCATACGCCGCGTACGATCAGATCGATCTGCACGCCGGCGCACGAGGCTTCGTACAGTGCCTGGATGATCTGCCGTTCGACCAGCGCGTTCATCTTTGCCACGATCCGCGCCGGTTTGCCGGCACGGGCGCGTTCGGCCTCGCGCGCAATTTTGAGTAGCAGCTCGGCGTGCAGGGTGAACGGCGACTGCAGCAGTTTATCGAGCTTGGGGACACGCCCGAGACTGGTGAGCTGACGAAACAGTTTGTTCACATCCTCGCCGATGGCGTCATCGCAGGTGAACAGACCGAAGTCGGTATACAGGCGCGCAGTGCGGGCATGGTAGTTGCCGGTGCCGAGGTGCACGTAGTGGCGCAGACGGTTGCGTTCGCGTCGCACCACCAGCACCATCTTGGCATGGGTCTTGTAGCCCACCACACCGTACACCACGTGCGCGCCGGCCTCCTGCAAGAGGGTGGCGAGACTGATGTTGGCTTCCTCGTCAAAGCGCGCGCGCAGTTCGATGACCACGGTCACTTCCTTGCCGGCGCGTGCTGCGCTCACCAGTGCACTCACCAGCGCCGACTCGGCGCCGGTGCGATACAGGGTCTGCTTGATGGCGAGCACCTGTGGATCGGCCGCCGCCTGGCGCACGAAATCGATGACCGGTGCAAACGATTCGAATGGATGGTGCAGCAGAATATCCTCTTGGCGGATCGCCTCGAACAGATTTTTGCTGCGCGCCAGCCGGCGTGGCAGTCCGGGCGTGAAGGACGGGTATTTCAGTTCCGGCCGGTCTGCCATGTCGAAGATCGCCACGAGACGGTTGAGGTTCACCGGACCGTTCACGATGTACAGGTCATCCGGCTCCAGTTCGAACTGCCGGAGTAAGTAGTTCGTCATGTCTGGCGGGCAGTCGTCGGCGACTTCAAGACGCACGGTGTCGCCGTAGCGGCGCGCGGCCAGCTCACCTTCGAGCGCGCGCAGCAGGTCATTCGCCTCCTCCTCGTCCACGAACAGCTCGGAATTGCGTGTGACCCGGAACTGGTAACAGCCGGTCACCTGCATGCCGGGAAACAGGTCACCGACGTGCGCATGGATGATGGAGGTGAGAAACACGAAATCGTGCGGACCGCTGGCGCATTCCTTCGGCAGGTGAATGAGACGCGGCAGGGCGCGCGGTGCCTGCACGATCGCGATGCCGCCGCGCCGGCCAAAGGCATCGTGGCCCTGGAGCGTGACCAGAAAGTTGAGACTCTTGTTCAGGATGCGTGGAAACGGGTGCGACGGGTCGAGACCCATGGGCGTCAGCATCGGCAACAGCTCGCGCTCAAAGTGGTGGCGCACCCAGTCGACCTGTGCCGGTGTCCAGACACCGCGCCGCATGAATCGAATCTGCTCGCGCTCCAGTGCCGGGATCAGCTCTTCATTCCATAATCGGTACTGCCCATCCACCAGGCGGTGGGCTTCGGCGGCGATCTGGCGCAGCAGTTCCTGCGCACCCATGTTGTCCGGGCCGGCGTCTACCGAGCCGGAAGCGACCTGTTCCTGCAGCCGTGCCACGCGGATCTCGAAAAACTCGTCGAGGTTGGTACTGGCGATGCACAGGAACTTGAGGCGTTCGAGCAGCGGTGTGGCCGGATCCTTGGCTTGTTCGAGTACGCGGGTGTTGAACGCGAGCTGGCTCAGCTCGCGATTGAGGTAGAGTTCCGGCTCGCGCAGGGTTCCCGGAGACTTGATTTTGGCGACGGACATGTGACGGCGATCCAACCGATAAACAGTGCTTGTCCGGCGAGCCGGACTACCTTTACCTAAAGATATGACAGTTCTGTGTCAAAACCATGACAGCAGTGCGTCGGGAGGAACCGGGCAGCGCTGTGGCCATGGTGGATTATTTCACGCTGCGGCCGAGAATTTCCCTCTCAATCTGCGCCAGGCTGGTATGGCGCACATCCTTGCCCTTGACCAGGAAGATCACATACTCGCAGATGTTGCGTGCGTGGTCGCCGATGCGTTCGAGCGCGCGCGCCGCCCAGATGACGTTCAGCATGCGCGAGATGGTGCGCGGGTCTTCCATCATGAAGGTGATCATCTGGCGCATCACCCCTTCATATTCCTTGTCCACCTGTTCGTCCTCGCGGGCAACCTTCAGCGCCGCCTCGATGTCGAGGCGCGCGAAGGCATCGAGCGCGTCGTGCACCATCTGGAGCACATGGTTGCCGAGCGCCTGGATCTCGAGGTAGTTATTCTTGGGCCGATCCTCGGTCGCGAGCCGCACTGCCATGCGTGCGATCTTTTCGGCTTCGTCGCCGATGCGCTCGAGATCGGTAATGGTCTTGATCACCGCCACCACCAGTCGCAGGTCGCTGGCGGCCGGTTGGCGGCGGGCGATGATCTGGCTGCACTCCTCGTCGATCGCCACTTCCATCTGGTTGACCTTGTAGTCCTCGGTCGCGATCGTCTCACCGAGTGTGATGTTAGCGTCCACGAGCGCATCGATCGCCTGACTGATCTGTTGCTCGACCAACCCGCCCATCAGCAGCACGCGCGAACGGATATCCTCGAGCTCTGCGTTGTACTGGCGGGAAATATGCGTATGAATCGGTTCCATTGTGTTCTCCGTAGATTCTCGTAGGCCGTCCTTGGCGACACGGCATTCGCTTCGTTGTGCCCCAGCCGGCTATCCGTGACCGGGCGTATTACCGGCGCGGATCCACGCTAAGTGCATGCACGAAAACTCTGACTTACCCATACCGGCCGGTGATGTAGTCTTCTGTCTGTTTGTTGGACGGGTTGGTAAAGATCGTGTTGGTGTCGCCAAACTCGACCATCTCACCCAAGTACATGAAGGCAGTATAGTCGGAAACGCGTGCCGCTTGCTGCATGTTGTGGGTGACGATCGCGAGCGTATAATTCTTTTTCAACTCGTAGATCAATTCCTCGATCTTGAGCGTCGAGATCGGATCGAGTGCCGAGGCCGGCTCGTCCAGTAACACGACCTCGGGTTTCACCGCGATGGCACGTGCGATACACAGGCGCTGTTGTTGGCCGCCGGACAGACTCATGCCGCTCTGTCGCAGGATGTCCTTGACCTCGTTCCACAACGCGGATTGCTGTAACGCCCATTCGACGCGCTCGTCCATCGCCGACTTGCCGAGCTTTTCGTACAGGCGCACCCCAAAGGCGATGTTGTCGTAGATCGACATCGGGAAGGGGGTGGGTTTCTGGAACACCATGCCGACCCGCGCGCGCAGCCGAAAAAGATCGGTACGCGGCGACAGCACATTCTCGCCTTCCAGCAGGATCTCGCCGGTCGCGCGCTGGTGGGGATAGAGTTCATACATGCGGTTGAAGACGCGCAGCAACGTCGACTTGCCGCAGCCGGACGGTCCGATGAAGGCCGTGACCCGGTTGGTGGCGATGTCCAGGTTGACGTTCTTGAGCGCCAGGTACTTACCATAGTAAAAGTTCAGGTCACGCGCCTGAATCTTGCTGGTCACGCCGACGGCGGGGGTGAGATTGGTCATGATTGCTCCATCCGGACTTTACGCAGCAGGATGCGCGCGACGATGCTCAAGGCCAGCACGCTTAAGGTGATGAGTAACGAGCCGGCCCAGGCGAGGGCGTGCCATTCCTGATACGGGCTCATGGCGAACTGGAAAATCACCACCGGCAGGTTGGCCATCGGTTGCATCAGGTCTGTGCTCCAGAACTGGTTGTTGAGCGCGGTGAACAGCAGCGGCGCCGTCTCGCCGGCGATACGCGCCACCGCCAGCAGGATGCCGGTGAGGATGCCATTCAGTGCCCCGCGATACGCAACCTGGGTGATCATTTTCCAACGCGGCGCGCCGAGGGCAAGTGCCGCCTCGCGCAGCGTATTTGGTACGAGGCGCAGCATTTCCTCGGTGGTACGGATCACGACCGGCAGCATGATGATGGCGAGCGCCAGCGCACCCGCGAGCCCCGAAAAATGGCCGAGACGGATGACCACCAGTTCGTAGACGAACAGGCCGACGATGATCGATGGCGCCGACAGCAGGATATCGTTGATGAAATGGATGCTGCTGCCCATGAGGTTGCCCTTGCCGTACTCGGCGAGGTAGGTACCGGCCAGAACCCCGATTGGCGTGCCGATGATGGTCGCCAGCCCTACCATAATCAGGCTGCCGACGATGGTATTGGCGAGTCCGCCGCTGCCACCCGGCGCGGGTGTGTTCTGGGTGAACAGGGTCCAGTCGAAGGCCGCGAACCCATAGCTCAGCGTGGTCCAGAGAATCCAGAACAGCCACACCAAACCGAAGATCGTGGCAACGACTGACCCGGAAAGGTTAAAAATGTTGAGCGAGCGTCGCCGAAAATAGCGCCAGTCCATCGTCATGCCCTCAGGTTTTCGTGCCTTCGCGCGTTTCCAAGGAGAGCAACAGCAACTTGGCCAGCGCCAGTACGATGAAGGTGATCATGAACAGCACCAGGCCGAGTGCAATCAGCGCCGATGTATGCAGGTCACCGACCGCCTCGGTAAACTCGTTGGCGAGTGTCGAGGCAATGGAATTGCCCGGCGCGTAGAGTGACATACTGAGACGGTGGGTGTTGCCGATCACGAAGGTCACGGCCATGGTCTCGCCCAGTGCGCGACCGAGGCCGAGGAAGATGCCGCCCACCGCACCGATGCGCGTGTAGGGCAGCACCACGTTCCACACTACCTCCCACTGCGTTGCGCCCAGCCCGTAGGCCGACTCCTTGAGAAACTGGGGGGTGGTCAGAAACACATCGCGCATGATGGCGGTGATGAACGGGATGATCATGATACCGAGGATGATCCCGGCCGGCAGCATGCCGATGCCGAGTGGTGCCCCTTGGAACAGCGCGCCGATCACAGGGAGGTCACCGAACTGCGCCTGCAGCCACGGCTGCACATGCTCGGACAGTAGTGGTGCGAATACGAACAGGCCCCACATGCCGTAGATGATGCTCGGGATAGCGGCGAGCAACTCGATGGCGGTGCCGACCGGACGCCGCAGCCACAGGGGCGCAACTTCGGTGAGAAACAGGGCAATGCCGAAACTGATGGGCACGGCGATGAGCAGGGCAATGAGCGAACTGGCCAGCGTGCCGAAGATCGGAACCAGTGCCCCGAAGCGTTCGGTCACCGGGTTCCACTCGTCGGTCGTCAGGAATGCCGGACCGAAGGCGCTGAGTGCCTGCCAGCCGCCGATGAACAGTGAAACGATAATGCCGGTAAGGATGATCAGCACAATGCCGGCCGATCCGACGGTCGCCGCCTCGAACACACGATCGAGTAGGCGTTGCCGCCGAAGCGCACGATCGGTGATTTCAGAGTGGTCTGTGTTCATGATTTCAGGAAGAGTAAGCGGGGCCCATAGGGCCCCGCTCTTTAAAGTACCACGATGGTAAAGACAATCTTACTTCTGGATCAGTGCATCGGTCCAGACAGCGCCGCCCTTGGCAGCCATAATCTCCTTTTTCCATGTCTCTTCAACGAGTTTCACGACAGCGTCCGGTATCGGAATGTAGTCCAGTTCTTCAGCCATCTTGTCACCGTGGTGGTAGGCCCAGTCGAAAAACTTGAGTACTTCGCGCGCGGTCTCCGGCTTCTCTTGGTTCTTATACACCAGGATGAAGGTCGCGCCGGTAATCGGCCAGCTCTTTTCGCCCGCCTGTTCGGTAAGCATCAGATTGAAGCCTGGGGTATGCGCCCAGTCGGCGTTCGCGGCCGCGGCCTGGAAGCTGGCGCTGTCCGGCATCACGAACTTGCCGGCCTTGTTCTGCATCTGCGTATAGGTCATCTTGTTCTGCAGCGCGTAGGCGTACTCGACGTAGCCGATGGAGTTCTTGAGACGCTGCACATACGAGGCCACACCCTCATTGCCCTTGCCGCCCACGCCCGCCGGCCAGGAGACCGAGGTGTTGTTGCCGATCTTGTCCTTGAACTCCGGGCTCACCTTGGACAGGTAATGGGTAAAGATGAAGGTCGTGCCGGAGCCGTCGGCGCGTGACACCACGCTGATTTTTTCCTTCGGCAGCTTCACGCCCGGGTTGAGCTTGGCAATCGCCTGGTCATCCCAGCTGGTGATCTTGCCGAGGTAGATGTCGGCCAGCATTGGGCCGGTGAGCTTAAGTTCGCCGGGCTTCACACCGTCCAGGTTCACCACTGGCACCACGCCGCCCATGACCATGGGGAACTGCATCAGGCCGATCTCGCCGAGCTTCTCGACGGTGAGCGGGGCGTCCGAGGCGCCGAAGTCCACGGTCTTGGCGGTGATCTGCTTGATACCGCCGCCCGAGCCGATCGACTGGTAGTTCATACCGACGCCGGTCTTGGCCTTATAGGCCTCGGCCCATTTGCCGTAAATCGGATAGGGGAAAGTCGCGCCGGCGCCGTTGATGGCTGTGTCGGCCTGTGCCTGACCGCCGAGGAGGCCGAGTGCTACGGCTCCAGCGATGGCCACTTGCTTGATACGTTTGTTCATGGGTTTTGGTCTCCGAGTGTCAACAGTTTAGGTAAAAAATGCACGGCGAATAGTGAGTCAACTGTGTGACAGTGTGATGATTGATTATGACAGCCATATGACAATCACCGTAAATCAGTGGCAGCGCAGTGGTACGTCGTTTCCGGTCCCGCTGCGCATGCAGATTCCGATAGCCATCTAAAAAGGCATTTGCCGTATCCAACTGCTGGTTTGTGTCCCGAAGAAATAGTCGACCGAGTGTGCGAATGGCCACAAGAAGGCTTGCAGCCAACCAAGGCCGGTTGCCTCGCTCAATAGTAGTGGCCGCGTCCAGAGATTGAAGATGAATACGTAAGCCGTGACTATGAAGAGCAACAACAGAAGTCGTGCGTACACGAGTCGCCACACCTCATGAGTAGTGAATTCGATGAGGTCCTCCCTCTTGGGCCCGGCGCCCAGCCGATGAACAAGGCGGGTCAACCAGCCCATTCTGGCCAAGTGCGCATCGATCTCGCGGGTCACCTGTGTGCGTATCCACGCGCGTGGTGCGTGCCAGCCATGCAACAGCAGGTGTGCCGCAAGCTCCGTAACCAACCTGAACTGCAGTACGATGCGTGACATGAAATGCAGAACGGATGCGGCGTAAACGCTCGTCACGACCAACTCCACTATGCCCGGAGAGATCCGGCCGCGCAGTCCGTAAACAGCGGCCAGGAACACGGCCACGTTGAGACCCAATTGGGTCAGTGTCGAAACCAATGCATCGCTGATCATGCGTTCGGCGCGGCTGTGCCCTGCGGCAAGGCGCGCCGCCACGGTTCGCGACATCAGATGCGCTGCGATCATCCGAGCGACGACATAGGTGAGCGGAAAGATGAACATCGACATCCGATCCTCCCTGAAAATTACTACTCGCAGATGATGCCCTATGAAAAGTCAGGACCAGAGACAATTGTTGCTGTTCGCCAAAATTGCTCTCTGCCTCCGATTTTCCCATGTGCGTCATTAGTCTTGTCGTTCAGCGTGACGGAGTGCTGGACGTTTATGAGCAAGGAGTAGGTTGTGCGGACCTTCGCCAACATTCGGTGCCGTTGCCCTCGGTGGTGCTGTTCATGAGCGAGGCGGAGAGATATATGCCGCCACCTTCGTTTTCGGGGTAGTTCCCACTTTAAGTCACTGCGGTCGCGTTGGAGAAGAGCATGTCCTTGACATGTATCAATATTTCAGATGATTCCACCAACATGCTCATTGTCATCCCATTGTCACACAATTGCCTAATCCAAGGAGGTAACATTCGTGCAGTATCCAGAAAAGGCCACAAGGACAGAAACGCATGTCGCAGGTTATTGCGCTCGATGCGCATCGTCAGGCGCGCAAAAGTGAAGTCAGCAAGGCGGAAAAAAACCTAGCCCAAAGCCGGCCTGCGTATGAGCTGCTGTCCGTGCTTCCCGGGCGGGTGCGCTGCAAGATCCCGGCGCTGTATCGCTCGGCAGCGTTCAAGCATCGCATCGAGGATCGGCTCGCTGGCCACGCGCATATCGCCGCGGTCTCCGCCAATGTGTTCACCGGCAGTGTCCTGATCCTTTTCGATCGCAGCCATGATCCGGCTGCGATTACCGCGCTACTGTTCGCAGTTTTTGAAGAGGAACCCTCATCCTCAAGCCCGGCTCACTCCGAAGCGCCCGCCACGGTTACGTCGCGCCCGCTCGGAAAGCGGTTGCGCCAACTCATCTCGCACCGGCAGGCCCAGGAAGTGCAACCGTGGCACCAGCTGGAGGCAGATGAAGTCCTGACGGCGTTGGGCGGTACCCGTACTGGACTCACCTCGGTACAGGTGCAGGAGCAGCTTAAAAAGTACGGGCCCAATCTGCTGCCCGAGGCGACGCCGCGTTCCGAGCTCGGCATGTTTCTCGGCCAGTTCCGCTCCCTGCCGGTGGCGTTGCTCGGCGCCTCGGCCGTGGTATCGGTGCTCACCGGCGGTCTGGCCGACGCGCTCGTCATCCTGGGCGTGGTCATGATCAATGCCACGCTCGGTTATGTCACCGAATCGCAGGCCGAGAAGACCATCAAGTCGCTCACCGGCCCGGTGCAACCGTTCGCGCTCACTATTCGTGCCGGTGTCTTGCAGACCGTGCCGGCCGCGGAGCTGGTGACGGGCGATCTGCTGGTGCTCGCGCCTGGCAATACCGTCCCGGCCGACGCACGCATGATCGAGGCGCGGCGCCTGACGGTGGACGAATCGAGCCTCACGGGCGAGAGCATGCCGGTGGCCAAGCATGCCGCGCGTCTCGCCGTCACGGATGTGCCGCTCGCCGATCGCGACAATATGGTGTACCGCGGCACGCTGGTCACCGGCGGACAGGGACTGGCGGTGGTGGTCGCCACCGGCGCCGCCAGCGAGATTGGCCGCATCCAGCAGCTCGCCGGCGAGGCGCAGGCACCGGAAACGCCAATGGAGCGGCAGCTGCGCGTGCTCGGCAATCAGCTGGTCTGGATTTCCATCAGTGTGTGTGGCGGCGTATTCGTGGTCGGGTTGATGCGCGGCTATGGCGCCCTGCAGATGCTCAAGACCGCCGTGTCACTCGCAGTGGCGGCCGTGCCCGAGGGCCTGCCGACGGTCGCGACCACGACGCTCGCGCTCGGCCTGCGCAACATGCGCCGGCAGAAAGTGCTGATCCGTCACCTCGAGGCGGTCGAGACGCTGGGCGCGGTCCAGACCATCTGCCTCGACAAGACCGGTACGCTCACTCTCAATCGCATGTCGGTCACGACGCTGTATAGCGACGCGACGCGCCTGACGGTGGCGGGTGGCCGTGTCCTGCACGAGGGTCGGGAGCTGGATGTCCACACCCACCCCGGGTTGCAGCGTTTGATCGAGGTTGCCGTGCTGTGCAACGAAACCGAGATCAACGGCCATGCCGGTGAGCAGGTGCTGAACGGCTCGGCCACTGAGAACGCGCTGGTACACATGGCGCTCAGCGCCGGCCTGGATGTGCTCGGGCTGCGCGCACGGCATATGCGCGTGCACATCGACTACCGCGCCGAGAACCATCTGTACATGAGTACGCTGCACGAACTTGCGCCCGGCAAGCGGTTGCTCGCGGTCAAGGGTAGCCCCAACGAGGTGCTGGCGCTGTGCGGCTTCATCCTGCACGGCGGCGTCACGGAAGTGCTGAGCGATGAACGGCGTCAGTCGATCATGGACGAGAACGAGCGCATGTCCGGCGAGGCGTTGCGCGTACTGGGCATTGCCTATGCCGAAGTGAATGCAGAGATGTCCGCGCCGGAAAGCGGTCTCGTGTGGGTCGGGTTGGTCGGCATGGCCGATCCGGTACGTGCCGGCGTGCCGGATCTGATTCGCCAGTTCCACACGGCCGGCATCGAGACAGTGATGATCACCGGTGACCAGAGCCCGACCGCGCATGCCATCGGCCGGCAGCTGAACCTGAGCGGCAGTGAACGGCTCGACATCCTCGATTCCACCCATCTCGAGACCGTCGAACCGGCGATGCTCGCCGCGCTCGCGCAGCGCGTGCATGTGTTCGCGCGCGTCAGTCCATCGCACAAGCTGCGCATCGTCGAGGCGCTGCAGCGCGCCGGCAAGGTGGTGGCCATGACCGGCGACGGCATCAACGACGGCCCGGCGCTCAAGGCCGCGGACATCGGCATCGCCATGGGCCGCTCCGGCACTGACGTGGCTCGTGAGGTGGCGGACGTGGTGCTCGAAGACGACAACCTCGAGACCCTGATCGTGGCCGTGTCCCAGGGGCGCACCATTTACGCCAACATCCGCAAGTCCGTGCACTACTTGCTGTCGTCCAATATCAGCGAGATCACGGTCATGTTCGGCGCCATCGCGCTCGGGCTCGGTCAGCCGCTCAATCCAATGCAGCTGCTGTGGATGAATCTGATCACCGACATCTTCCCCGGGCTGGCACTGGCGCTCGAACCGCCTGAGCCGGACGTGCTCCAATTCCCGCCGCGCGATCCGGCCGAGCCGATCGTGCGCGCGGCCGACTTCCGGCGCATCCTGTTCGAGGCCGGCAACCTGAGTGCCGCTGGCCTCGCGTCTTACGGCTATGGTATGGCGCGCTACGGCGTCGGGCCGCAGGCCGGGACGCTCGCCTTCATGGGGCTCACAAGCGCACAACTGGCGCACGCCTTCAGCTGCCGCTCCGAACGCCACAGTGTGTTTGGCGCCGAGAAGCTGCCACCCAACCGGAATCTGACGACGGCGATCGGCGCTTCGCTTGCGCTGCAAACGGCGACCGTGTTCGTACCGGGGCTGCGCCGGTTCCTCGGGCTCGCACCGATCACCCTGATCGATGGCGCGGTTATCGGTGCCGCAGCGTTAGTGCCGTTCGTGGTAAATGAGGCGAGCAAGCCGCGGGTGCGGCGCACAGGGGGTGAGAAGTGAAGCAGGATTTCGTGTTCATCTCCGAGTCGGCGACCGAGGGTCACCCGGACAAGCTCTGCGACCAGATCTCGGACGCGGTGCTCGACCAGTTCCTGCGCGCGGATCCGCAGGCGCGCGCAATCATCGAGTGTGCGGTGTCCACCGGCGTGGTGTTTGTCGCGGCGCGCTACCGCGCACGCACCATAGTGGATATCCCGCACATCGCGCGTCAGGTGATTCGCGAGGTCGGTTACGACGAGAAAGACTTCAATGCGCGCACCAGCAGCATTCTCACCAGCGTGAACGAGTTGCCGGCCGAGCCGCACAGTGTAGACGAGTCCACGCTCAGCGATGCACAAATCGAGGCGCTCAGTGCGCGCCACACTGCCACGCTGTTTGGCTACGCCTGCACCCAGACGCCGGTGCTTCTGCCGCTGCCCATCTGGCTTGCGCATAAACTGGCGCGCCGCCTGAGTGCCGTGCGTCTCACCCTGCAGCTGCCGTATCTGCGGCCGGATGCCAAGGCGCAGGTGGCGGTCGTATTCCGCAATCGCCGGCCGGCGCGCATTCATTCACTCACGCTGCTCGTGAGCCACGCCGCGCGCGGCGTGCCGCCGGCCGCGCAACTGGAGCAAGCGCTGCGCGCGCAGGTGATCGAGCCGGTGTTCCGCGACGAGCCGCTGCGGCCGGACGCCGACACACGCGTCTACGTGAACCCCGAGGGGCCGTTCGAAATCGGCGGACCGTCGGTGCATGCCGGGCTCACCGGGCGCAAGAATGCGATCGACACCTACGGCGAGTACGCGCGTCACAGCGGTGCGGCGCTGTCCGGCAAGGATCCGTCGCGCATCGACCGCACCGGCGCCTACGCCGCGCGTTATGCCGCCAAGAACGTGGTGGCGGCCGGGCTCGCGGACGAGTGCGAGGTGCTGCTGTCGTATGCCATCGGTCAGGCGCGCCCAGTGAGCGTGCAGGTTGAAACCTTCGGTACCGGGCGGGTGAGCGACACGGAGATCGGTGCGCGCCTCGAGGCGCAGTTCGATTTCCGCCCGGCGGCGATTGTGCGCGCCTTTAACCTGCGGCAGCTGCCGGCGCTGACCAAGGGTGGTTTCTACCGGCGGCTCGCCGCCTATGGACACGTCGGGCGCATGGATATCGGGCTGCCGTGGGAGCGCACCGACAAGACCGCGCTATTGGGTTCTGTCTAGAGGTTCAACGGAAAAGGAGAGAGGTATATGGGGATGGCCATTTACCAGAACGAAAAGGAGCGCATGCAGCATCTCGGTGCGATTCATGAGATCGCGCGCATGAGCGGGAGGCCGGAAGACGAGGTGCAAAAGGTTTATGAACTTGAGCTATCGAAGCTCATGCAAGTGGCGCGGTTGAAGGATTTTCTGCCGGTGCTGGCGCGCCGCGTGGTTATGGAGAATCTGCGGCACTCACCGCAGGCGGAAAAGTAGTGTCTAGAGAATCGCGCCGATCAGCACCAGCGCCGACTTCTCGAGCACCATACCGAACAGTGCCTTGCCGAGCACGTCGCCGGCGCGCGTGGCCATGGCGGGCAGCTGGTGGTCGGCGTGCTGTACCAATTCCGGCTGGTAGTAACCGCGCAGCGCCAGCGCATCAAGAATTGCTTCTGCGCTCACGACGTCGCGTTGATAGCCCACGGTGATGCTGCCGGTCACGCCGTTGGCACGCGCCGCCGTGACACCCTCGATCGTCAGTAAAAATGCCTCGGCCGCTTCCGCGTGTGCCGCGTCGCGCTTGAGCCGCGGTGTACGAATGCGCAGCCGCCCGGGGACGTGATGAATGTAGTGCGCCATGGTTCGCTCCTTTGGGTATAAGTTATTACTTCCTACCGTTGACAATGATAGCCATGGTTGCATGACAATTTAATGAAGCGATGTAATGTAGCAGGGTGGCGCTAGAGGACCAGTTGGGTGACCATGGTGAAGTAGACGAGCAGGCTCAGGACGTCCTGGATGATGGTCGCCATCGGCCCGGAGCCGAGCGCCGGGTCGATACCGGTGCGCGCCAGTACCCATGGCAGTAGCAGGCCGATGCTGGTGGCGGCCGCGCCGGCGGCGAGGATCGACAGCGCCACGGCTGCCGCCAGGCGCAGGCTGCCGAACGCCAGCCATGCCACCGGCAGCGCCAGCAGCCCGAGCGCCAGGCCGATCAGCATGCCGGTGGCGAGCTCGCCCAGAATCAGACGCAGCAACGGGGTCTGGTTGAAGGACAGTCCGCGCACCGCGATCGCCTCGCTCTGGGTGCCAATGGCGTCTGCCAGGTACACGATGCCCGGCACGAAGAATGCGATCGTCACTTGCGCGGTCAGTGTCTGTTCAAAGCGCGACATGATGAAAGTGGCGACCATGCTGCCGGCCAGACCGACCAGCAGCCACGGCAGGCGCTCGCGCGCACGTGTGAGCGGTGCGGCGCTGATCGCGTGCAGCGCCTGGCTGTTGCTGTGGTGAATACCGACGAAACGCTGCATGTCCTCGATATGTTCGCGCCGCAGGATCGCGATGAGTGCCTGCGCCGGCACGCACCCGAGCAGGTGTCCGGCTGCGTCCACCACCGGCACGGCGGACACAGCCGCATCAATCGCCAGTGAGGCGACATGTTCCTGGTCCAGATCCAGCAGCACTCTCGGCGGCGTCGCGTTCATGATCTCGGCCAGCGGTTGGGCCGGTGCTGCCGCCATCAGTTTGGTCAGCGGCACGAGCCCGATCAGGCACGCGCTGTCATCGATGACGTACACCGCGTCGAGCGCCTCATAGCGCGCGCCCGCCAGGTGTGCCCGGACATCGCCAGCGCGGTCTTGCGGCCGGGCGCGCGGGACGTGCGTCACCAGATACTGGGCGGCGGTCTCGCTGAGTGGACCTTGCATGGCGGCTGACAACACGGTGGACATAGGAAGGATGGGTAAGACGATCGCGTTGCCCGTGCCAGGCGCTGCGGGTGCGGGTCCATGCGGTTGCCGAACGCAGGGCGCTGGTTTTGACCCGGGCCCGCAGAAATCCCATCTGCTCGTGTGGCTGTTAACGATGCGATGCAGCAAACGCATCGTGCGGCTAGATGCAATAGAGATCCCATGGTTCGCTAGAACACCAAGCGCACAACGCCCAACAGAACAAGAACCGACCCGGAGACGAAGCGCAGACGAAAATGGACATGATGACGTATGAGCTGTTCAGAACCATTGAAGCCAATCGACAGAAATGCCATTTGCATAGCGGCCATGGCAAATGGGGTGTAAGCCGGTAGACCATGACCAAGGGTCGCAGCGGAGGTGGCCACCATGTTGTCAATGACGAGCGCGAGTCCCAGGAAGACCGCTTCAATGGGGCTGATGTGCATCGACCGGTCAATGTCGGCCGCTTCCGGCTTGGCCATGATGCGAATCACCAAACTTCCCACAGAAAATCTGAACCCGCGGGCTTTGGCATGTTGATGCGATGCTTGTGGCCGGACTTCATCTTGAGAAGTGAGATAATCCAGCAGGAATCTGTAAATGCCTAACAGCACGAGAAGTGAGGCGCCGGTAATGGTGGCCACATGGGCATCGATGAGTCGTGCCAACAACAGGTGCGTGGCAAACATCGCAAGAGTCGTGCAAACGACTGTGACGACTCCAATCATTCCAATTGAGGTGATGGGCATGTGAATGCCGCGTGTCCCGTATGCCACACCCACGGCCAGCGCATCCAGACTTGCTGCGGCACATAAAAATAAAACAAAGAAATCACTCATGGGCCTTCGGTACTAGAAACCACACGCCGCTCTTGGGACATAGGACGGATACGTAATGCCATGCCGGTACCCGCACCAGGTGGCGCGTGTGCCGGCCCATGCAGATCCGGCCGGCGTATAGCTTGCCGGCCGGGGTGGCGTTACTTCGGTTGCGACTGGCTGGAGGCGTGCGGGAGCGCCGCGCCGGCCACTTCCTTCACGCCCGCGACGACGCCAAGCAACACATCCTTCATGGTGGTGACGGCGGTGGTGCTGATAGTTCCGGCGGCCTCGATCGCACCGGTGGTTGCGGCCTTGGTGATATCGAGCACATTGCCGCCGGTTTCGACTCCGGCTTCGATCACACCGTCCACGGCGCGTTTGGCGACCACGCCAATGTCGGCGCCGACCTCAGCCGCGCCGTTCACCGCGGCCTTGACGGTCTCGCGAGTGGCGCTGAGCACGTCACCGCCGACGTCGGAGACGCCCATGATCACGCCCTTGGCGACGCTCTTGGTGCTGAGCACGAGGCCCGTGCCTACTTCCTCGGTTGCCTGGATCGCGCCCTTCATCACATCCTTGCCGATGGCGATGCCCTCGTTCGCCACCTCGCCGCCGGCGCGCAGTGTATTGGACACGATGTTGCGTACCAGGCTCACAATCTCGGCCTCGATCTCGTTAATACCCTTGAGGCTGCTCACGATCCCGTCCTTCACGGACGTGCCGACCTGGCCGATCTTGTCGGCATCGATTTTTGGTTTGCTGATTTCTGCGGTTTCCATAGTCATGTCTGCTGCCCTCTCGTGTTTGTGTGATGTTGCCTTGCCCTTACTGGCCTTCGTCTTGGTCGTCTTGCGGATTTCTGGATCGGTCATGTGCCCCACCTCCTGAATAGTCTATTGTGCGCGCGCGACACGCTCATGAACCGGACGACTTGCCGTCACCAGCGGGCGGCAGGCGCAACAAGCCGATTGCGGACCACAGCAGTGTTGATGCCGGACCGAGCACATGGCCACGCTGCAACTGTACGGCCGCGAGTGTAACCAGACCGATGAAGCCGAGCGAACCGAGATCGACACCGCCGCCGCTGAGCCTGCGCAGTTCGCAATTCAGAACGCCGAAGCGTTCGGCGACCTGTTGTGTGAGTGGTGGCATGAATGCCGATGCCTGGGCAAGCTGGAAAAGTTGCTGTGCCTGGGCGAACGCCAGCAGTGCCGCGAGGTCGATCGCCGGCTCGAGCAACACGCTGCCCGTGACCGGATTGGTGACAACCCTTTCAACGCCCGGGCACTGCGCAAGTTTTTGTTCAATGCCGGCGAAGTAATCCGCGTGGCCGCGTTGTGCACGAATCCGCAGACGCAGGCGCCCCCGACTGTTGTGGGTGATTTCGGCGTGCGGCAGCATGGTTCATTAGCACGCGGGTCAGGAGGTCGTCTCGGTGCCAGGCTTGGCAGCCGCGGCTGTCGCCGGCACCATCGCCTGGGTCGCATGCTCCTGCTCGATTTCGGCCTTGGCCTCGGCGACCACGTCCTCCATTACCTCGCCCAGTTCGGCGACTGCCTCGCGGCCTTTTTCGTACACAATGATGCCGCTCTTAACCAGCGCCTTGGCAAATGGTTTTGCGGCGCGCGCCACCACCGGCAGGGCGATCGGGACGAGTACTGCCGCCACGATACCGATACCGAGTACGGCGATAACGTTACCTTTGAATATGTCTTGCACGGCCATAGTTGCTCTCCTTGAAAACCGCACCGCGTTACGGCGCGGTGTAAAGTTTCAATGGAGTCTACGATACAAAAATTGCACAAAATTGCGTGTGAAATTTTTGTTACAAATTGATGACACCGGGCTATCGTTGCGAACGTAGAAGGCGTCACGTCTTACACATACCTGCACGCCACTGGGATGGATCACACAGGAACGATTGAGCGCCGCGCTTGATGCGCTCATCACTCTGTCCAGTCGCGCGAGCGGCTCCGCTTTGATTCTGCTAGTGGGGAGGGGCGGCCAGCGGAGACCCACGCTCGTACCAGCCGCGCGTGCGATTGACGATATTCACCACCGACAGCATCACCGGCACCTCGATCAATACACCGACCACGGTGGCGAGCGCGGCGCCGGACTCAAAGCCGAACAAGCTGATGGCAGCGGCGACCGCGAGCTCGAAGAAGTTGCTGGCGCCAATTAGCGCCGACGGGCCAGCGACACGATGCGCCACGCCAAAGCGGCGGTTGAGCAGGTAGGCCAGCCCGGAGTTGAAATATACCTGGATCAGTATCGGTACCGCGAGCAGGGCGATGACGAGCGGCTGGGTGAGGATCTGCTCGCCCTGGAAGCCGAATAGCATGACGAGCGTCGCGAGCAGCGCGATGAGCGACGGTCGGTGCAGACGTGCCAAGGTGCGTTCGAGCGCCCCCGCCCCGCCGCGCTTGAGCAGTTGCATGCGCCAGAGCTGCGCAGCGACCACCGGGATGACGATGTAGAGACCCACCGACAAAATCAACGTGTCCCACGGCACGGTGATCGCAGACAGCCCGAGCAGCAGGCCCACGATCGGCGCGAACGCGAATACCATGATCGTGTCGTTGAGCGCCACCTGTGTCAGCGTGAAGTTCGGCTCGCCGTCAGTGAGCCGGCTCCACACGAACACCATGGCAGTGCAAGGGGCGGCGGCCAGCAGAATCAGGCCCGCGACATAGGAATCGAGCTGTCCGGCCGGCAGCCAGCCGGCGAACGCATGGCGGATGAACAGCCAGGCCAGCAATGCCATCGAGAACGGCTTCACGCCCCAATTGATGAACAGCGTCACGCCGATGCCCTTCCAGTGACGGCGCAGCGCGTGCAGCGCGCTGAAGTCCACCTTGAGCAGCATCGGTACGATCATCAACCAGATAAGTGCCGCCACCGGCAGGTTGACGCGCGCGACTTCCATGCGGCCGATGGCCTGAAAGGCAGAAGGGAATAGGTGACCGAGGCCGATGCCGATGCCGATGCACAGGAACACCCAGAGGGTGAGGAAACGCTCGAAGACACCGAGCGATTTACCCGCTGCCTGGGCCCTGACCACTTCGCATTGGGCGCTCATGTCAGGCGCTCCGTGCCTGGGTACTGAGGCTCTGGATTAAGTCGGCAACACGCCGGCGCACCTCGTCGCGCGTGGCGCGGAACTGCACCATGATTTCGTCTTCGGTGCCAGTCGCCTTGGCCGGATCGCTGAGTGGCCAATGGATCTTCTTCACGCCCGCTGGCAACACCGGGCAGTGTTCGTCGGCGTGACCGCAGACCGTCACCACGATATCGGCACGCCGGATCATTTCGTCGGTGACGCGCGTGGATTCCTGGCCGGAGATGTCGACGCCGGCCTCGCGCATCACCGCAATGGCGCGCGGGTTCTTGCCGTGTGCCTCGATGCCGGCCGATTCAACCTCGACGAGGTCGTGGCCCAGGTGTTTGCCCCAGCCTTCGGCCATCTGCGAGCGGCAGGAGTTTCCCGTACATAGGAACAAAATTCGGGTGTTGCGGTGAGACATGACACACCTCTGTGATTGAGTGAAATGCGACGATCGTGCGTGTGCAGTTTCGGCGCGGACTATGTGTGGCCGATGTCGCGTACCCGGCGTTCGAGGGCCAGGCGGTCGAGCTTTTCGATCGGCAGCGCCAGCATCAACTCGATGCGCCGCGCGATCTCAACGAAGACCTTCATGAAGACCTTGCGGCGCGCTTCGTCGCTGCCTTGGGCGGCGGCCGGGTCCTCGAAGCCCCAGTGCGCGGTCATTGGCTGGCCCGGCCAGATCGGGCAGACCTCGCCGGCGGCCTTGTCGCAGACGGTGATCACGAAGTCCATGGCCGGCGCGCCTGGCCCGGCGAACTCGTCCCAGTTCTTGCTGCGCAGACCGTCGGTCGTGAAGCCTTTGCTGCGCAGCAACTCGAGCGTGAAAGGGTTGACTTCACCGGCCGGGTGGCTGCCGGCGCTGTACGCCTGGAACCGGCCCTTGGACAAGTGGTGCATTAATACTTCGGCCAGGACGCTGCGTGCCGAGTTGCCGGTGCAGAGAAACAGGATGTTGTACGTTCTGTCGGACATGGCGACCATGATTACAGGGTTTGTAATGATTGAGCGGGCGCGGCCGGCTCAGGCGCAGCGGTTGGAAGGCCGGTTATTCATGCCGCGCAGCGCTCGCTGATCGGCGCGGTAAGGCTCGCTCCGGGCGATGCCGGCGAACGCCTCGGTCAATACACGGTGAGCCCACTTGGGCAGTTCGTTGTGCAGGCGGTAGTGGATCCATTGCCCGGCACGCCGGTCGCTGACGATACCTGACTCGCGCAGGCTGGCGAGGTGGCGCGAGATCATCGGCTGTGACAGCCCGAGCGCGTGTGTCAGCTCGCAGACACACAGCTCGTCCTCCGCGACCAGGAGCGCGAGACAACGCAGCCGGGTTTCATCGGCCAGCGCGCGGAATAGGTTGGTTGGGTCAATGGCCATGATTAAAATATATGCCAATCCGCATATATGGGCAAGCAAATATATTAATCGAACTCGGAGCGGCGACCGAGAATGCAGCTGTACTCAGGTCCGGCCAGGGTGCACAAGCCGTGCGCTTAAGGCATGATCGGCTCGGGTGAGAACCTCGCGGTCACGATGCGCAGGGCCACCAGCGTCACGATCACCCCCAGGCCGAGCAGCACCTTCTCCGGCGCATACTCGCGGAACCACAGGCCCATGAGTTCGCTGATCAGGACCACCAGGGCGGTGTCGAGGATGAAGGTCACGCGTACCCGCCCGAGCTTGAGGTAGGCCTGCAGGGTACGGATCACCTCGAGCAGCGCGAGCAGGATCAGTGCATTAATGATGGTGTGCTCGGCGGCCGAAGCCCAGCCGCTGCCGAACGCATTGCCGAGCGCCAACACCATGTTGATGCCGCCGGCCAGCATCCAGGCGCATAGCACCACGATCAGCAGGCCGGTGAGAATGCGGATCAACGCTGGATAGAGTGCGTCCACGATGACGCCCCAGGTGTCGGATGAGTTGGCCGTGCTGTGATTGTCTTCCATGACGTGCCCTCCGGGGTACATGGCGGCGGTGCCGAATGCATGTCGCCAGTATTCCAGTCAGGCGTGAAGGGGAGGTGAAGTGGAAGTGAAGGGTGGGTGACGGAACTCAGCGGCCTGCCTGTGCCGTACCCGGCAGCAGGCCGAGCGTCTCCAGGATCTGCATGCGCGACCGTGCAGCGAGTGTCCGTCGTTCCCGCCCCGTGGCCGGCAACGGGGTACAAAAGACTAGCCGTGCATCAATCCTGTCCTCGTTCAGCAGGCGCCAGAGATGGCGCACGAGGTCATCGTCGCCTACGAACGGCACACGCGGGTGAACGCCACTTGCGTGCAAGTAGGCGATCGCAACAGCCTGCACCACGCCCTGCGTGCGCACCGCCGACTGATACAGGCGCCCGTAGAAGGAACGCACCGTCCGGCCTTCGCTGGTGGCGCCCTCCGGAAAGCTGATCACCGGCTGGCGCCGGGAGAGCGACCAGGTCATATGTTCGGTGGTTTCGTTCGATGCGCTGTGTCCGCCTCGTTTGAGGAATATCGTGCCAGCCTGCACCAACATGTGCCCGATCACCGGCCAGCGACGCACCTCGTCCTTGGGCGACGAACGCGGCGTCCACGACCGCCCGTAGACACGGGATATCGAGCCAAGAGATGTGGTTGGCGGTGTATAGCACCGCGCCGGAGGCAATTTACCCTTCGAGATGCAGGCGTACATTGAGAGCGCGCAACACACCGTGGTTCCACCAGCGCACCAGTGCGCGACGGTGGCGCTGGTCGCGGTCGACGCCGGTGAGCGTCAGCACGCCGAACACGCCATGCGCGATGACTGTGCCAACGATAAGGTGTGCGACGAGCCGGCCCAGTCGCCACAGCCGGCGCGTCTCCCGGTACAACGTGGTCGTTGGCGTCATAGGCGACTGACGAACTGTTGTGCGTAACGTGCGCTCAGCTGGTCGAGGCTCAGCATCAGAAACAGGTCGGCCACGTTGAACGCCGGATCCCAGGCTGGCTCGCCGCAGACCTGCGCACCGAGACGCAGATAGCTCTTGATGAGCGGCGGAAGTTCGGCGCTCTTGCCAAGCGTGGCCTCCGGCAATGCGGCAAACGGCGTTTTCGGAAACACGCGCCATTCCGGTGAGCTCAGGTGAGCGGCGAGCGCGTGCCAGATGGCGCCGACTTGTTCGACACCATCGGCGACCGCCATGGATGGCAGGAGTGCAGAAAGCGCAGGAACAGATTTTCTGCCAAGCGGAATGCTGGCGCAGCCCATGAGGTAGTCATAACGATGCATCAGCATGTAGCGCGCCAGCCCCGACCACAGCAGACCGAGGACCGCGCCGTTGCGAAAGTCCGGATGCACGCAGGTACGTCCGACCTCGATCAGACGGCCGGGTACGGAGAGCACGCGCGTCAGGTCGAATTCGGTCTGTGCAGAGTAACCGCCGGCGCGCGCGGCCTGGCTGTCGGTCAGGATGCGATAGCAGCCGACCGCCTGATCGGTATCCTCATCCCAGACCAACAGGTGCTGGCAGTAATGATCGAAACGGTCGCTTTCAATCCCCGGCTCGGTCAGCGGCAGGCGGGCGCCCATTTCCTCGACGAACACACGATGGCGCAGGCGTTGAGCGGCGCGCAGGTCCTCAAGCGTGTCAGCGAACCGCAGGCGCAAGCGATGCTTGCTGCGTGCGCGGCGCGCTTCGGCGTCGAAGTAGTTATCTAAACGGACGGCGAGAGCCATGGCGAATCTCCGTGATGGTGTGGCAAGAGCATGCCGGTCTTTCGTGAAACCGCGATGACGCTGGTATGAAGCTTGTCTGACGTGTTTCGATGGCGGAGAAAAGGAGACCGCGGCATACGGCAGCGATTGGTCTGCGGCGCGATTACCAAATCTTTTCTGCGCGCTGCGTCGAGGTCGGAGTCCCGCCGCGGTTCGGCGGGAAGCCAGGAAGAATAGCGGCGCCGGGTTAGGCGCTCTTGACGGCGGCGTTGTGCAATGCGCGCGCCGCTGGGAAGACGCAAGCGAAGATGCTGCCGCGACCGAGTTCGCTTTCGATCGTCAGATGCGCATCGTGGCGCAGCAGGATGTGCTTGACGATGGACAGGCCGAGACCGGTGCCGCCACTGTCGCGCGAGCGTGCGGTGTCCACGCGGTAAAAGCGCTCGGTGAGGTGCGGGAGATGCTGCGGTGCAATACCATCGCCGCTGTCGGTGACTGCGAATACTGGATTCTCGCCCTGCAGGTGCCAGACGAGGCGGATGTCGCCACCGGCCGGCGTGTAACGCACGGCGTTGTTGACCAGGTTGGAGAAGGCGCTGCGCAATTCTTCCTCGTTGCCGGTGAGCCGGAGGTTGGCGTCGGCCATCAGACTGATGTGGTGGTGGCGCTCACCGCTCACGAGTTCACCCATCTCTTTGAGCGAGGCCAGCATGGCTGGCACGTCCACGAGCTGCTCGTGACGCGCCGCCGGGGTGGTTTCGAGCCTCGACAGGGTGAGCAGGTCGTCGACCAGACGCGCCATGCGCTGGGCCTGATCGTGCATGGTTTGGAAGTGCTTTTTCAGGTCGGTGCCGGCCGGCAGTTGCATGTCCTTGAGGGTTTCGAGGAAACCGGTTAGCACGGTGAGCGGTGTGCGCAGCTCGTGCGAGATATTGGCCACGAAATTGCTGCGCATGGTCTCGAGTTGCGCGAAGTGTGTGGTGTCCTGCGCGATCACCAGTTTTTGGTGGCTGCCGAACGGAATAATGCGTACCGACAGCGACCGCTGCGGTTGCGACGGCGAGGCCATTTCCAGCGCCTCACTGTAGTCGCCTTGTTCCAGGAATGCGTTGAATGCCGGATCGCGTACCAGGTTGGTGAGGCGCTGGCCGCTGTCGCGCGGGGTGGTAATGCCGAACAGCCGCTCGCTCGCGGCATTCGCCCATTCGATCTCATTGCGCGGCGAGACGATCAGCATCGCATCGGGTGTGGCGGTCGAGGCAGTCTGGAAGCGCGTCAGCATCTCGGTGAGCCGGTCTTCCCGCCGTTCGGTGTCCTTCATCAGCGCGCGGATGCGGTCGAGCACCTCGCCCCACAGACCGCCGGCGTCCGGTACGTCCTCGCGCTTGTTCACCAGCCAGCGGTTGAGTTGTACGAGGTTGCGCAGGTTGGAGGCGATGTACAGGCCAAAGCCGAGCGTGGCCATCACGAACGGATAGCCGGTCAGTTCGGCGAGCAGCAGGCTCGCGAGCGCGATGCCGATGAGGATCCAGACTTCGCGCCAGAGATTCTCGGGCACGCGTCAGTCCTGCGCCGAGAGCCGGTAGCCGGCGCCGCGCACCGTCTGGATGAGCTGATCGTGGCCGCTCACGGTAAGTGCCTTGCGCAGACGACGGATGTGCACGTCCACGGTGCGTTCCTCGACGTAGACATTATTGCCCCAGACACTATCCAGGATTCGTTCGCGCGAGTGCACGCGCTCCGGGTGGGTCATAAAGAAGTGCAGCAGGCGGAATTCCATCGGCCCGAGCGTAAGTTTCGTTTCACCCGCCTGCACGCGGTGTGTGACAGGGTCGAGTGCCAGACCGCGCACCTCGACCTGTTCATCCGCGGCCAGCGGGGCGGAGCGGCGCAACAACGCCTTGATGCGCGCCAGCAACTCGCGCGTCGAGAACGGCTTGGTAATAAAGTCGTCGGCGCCAGTGTCGAGACCCCGCACCTTGTCCTCTTCTTGACTGCGCGCGGTGAGCATGATGACCGGCACCGCCTGGGTGAGTTTGTCGCGCCGCAGCTTGCGCGCGTAATCGAGTCCGCTCATGCCTGGCAGCATCCAGTCGAGCAGGATCAGGTCCGGCAACCCTGCGAGAATGCGCTGTTGTGCCTCGTTGGCATCGGCCGCTTCCTGACAACTGTACCCGCCCTGATTTAGGGCCAGACACACCATTTCGCGGATGGCCTGCTCATCTTCGACAATCAGAATTTGTCCTGGCATGTTTGAATACCCTGATGAAATAACGGCATATCGTCAATGACATTTTCATGACGCCGCGTCATTTCATATCATTTATATTACAATGGCGTGACAAGCCATACGAATGACACGTAAGCAGTATAATCCCCCGCCAGACATCAGTCAGGATTGCCCACCATGCCGAAGACTACGGTCAGACCCACGGAGCTCAAGCTTCACCAGAAGTCCCGTCTGCTGGAGGTCACGTTCGACGACGGCTCGCATTTTAAATTGCCGTGCGAGTATCTGCGCGTGTTCTCGCCGTCCGCCGAGGTGCGCGGCCATGGGCCGGGCCAGGAAGTGCTGCAGCTCGGCAAGGAAAAGGTAAACATCACCGACATCGAGCCGGTTGGCAGTTACGCGGTGTGCCTGCACTTCGATGATGGTCATGCCACTGGCATCTACTCCTGGGAATACCTGCACGACCTGGGTACAAACCAGGAGCAGAACTGGAAGCGTTATCTGGAACGCTTGGCAACCGCCGGCCACCAGCGCAAGCCAGTGGAGCTCTGAGATGAGCGGCGCACGCGGCGACAAGACCACGCACTTCGGTTTTCGCGAAGTACCGGAGTCGGCCAAGGCCGGCATGGTCGGACGCGTATTCGAGTCGGTCGCGAGCCGTTACGACGTCATGAACGATGTCATGTCGCTCGGTATTCACCGCTTGTGGAAGCGTTTTGCCATTGATCAGGCCGGGGTGTATGCCGGCCAGAAGGTGCTGGATGTGGCTGGCGGCACCGGCGATCTGGCCGCGCAGTTTGCGCAACGTGTCGGGCCGACGGGCCTGGTCACCATCGCCGACATCAACGCCGCCATGCTCGATGTCGGGCGCGCGCGCCTGGCCGATCGCGGGCTGGCCGGCAACATTGAGTTCGTGCAGGCCGACGCCGAGTGCCTGCCGTTTCCGGACAATCACTTCGATTGCATCACCATCGCCTTCGGTCTGCGCAACGTCACACACATCGATGCCGCGCTGGCCTCCATGTTTCGCGTGCTGAAACCGGGCGGGCGCTTGCTGGTGCTCGAATTCTCAAAGCCGGTGCTGCCGGGTCTCAACAACCTGTACGACGCCTACTCCTTTCATCTGCTGCCGAAGCTCGGCAAGCTCATTGCCAACGACGAAGCGAGTTACCGTTACCTGGTCGAGTCGATCCGCAAGCACCCCGACCAGGAGACGCTCCAAGGCATGATGGAGCAGATCGGTTTCGAACGCGTGCACTACTTTAATCTCAGCGGCGGCATCGTCGCGCTGCATAAAGGGTATAAGTTCTAAAAAACTTCTGCCGCAAAGACGCAAAGAACGCAAAGAACAGCAATTCGGTACTGGATTTTCCTTTGCGTTCTTTGCGCCTTTGCGGCGAGAATTCATACATGCCGTTCATACCGCTGCCATTCATCGAAGAGGCCGGCAACCGTCTGCTGCGTCTCGACCCTGAAACCTTGCGTCGCCTCGGCGACCTGCAAGGGCGGGTGGTGTGCATCGAGTTTCGCGATCTCGGGCGCAGGCTCTATCTGCATCCCTCCGAGTCCGGGTTTCGCATCGCCACCGCGTCCGAGCAGCCTCCAGCCGTAACGCTGCGCGCGACGTTGGCGACCTTTGCGCGTCTCGGCCTGGGCGCGCAAACAGAGTCGCTCAAGGCCGGCGAGCTCGACATCGAGGGCGACGCGGCCCTCGGCCAGCGCCTGCAGCGTATTTTCCGCGAGCTCGATCTCGACTGGGAGGAACCGCTGGCCAGCCTGTTCGGCGACCCGCTCGGGCACGAACTCGGGCGCGCGGCACGCGCAGCCTTCGCCTGGCACCGGCAGGCGCTCAAGACTTTCGGCCTGAACACTGCCGAGTATCTGCAGGAGGAGGCGCGGCTGTTGCCGGTGCGCGACGAGGTCGAAGCGTTCCTGAACGGGGTGGATGGCGTGCGCGCCGACGTCGATCGGCTCGCGGCGCGACTCCAGCGTCTCAAGGACAAACTCCCTGCATGACACCGCTTTCCCAGCTCGGGCGGCTGCTGCACATCACGCGTGTGTTCGTGCGCCATGACTTGGATGAGTTCGTACGCGCCCTGCATCTGTTCCGCCCGTACCGCATCGCACTGCGCGCCGTGACCCTGCAGTGGGTGGGCGCACCCGCGCGTCCGCGCGCGCAACGCCTGCGCGAAGCACTCGAGGAGCTTGGGCCGGTGTTCATCAAATTCGGGCAGATGCTGTCCACGCGCCCCGACCTGCTGCCGGACGACATTGCGACGGAACTCGCCCGCCTCCAGGATCGGGTGCCGCCATTCCCGGGCGAAGCGGCGCAGAAGATTGTGGCCGATGCGCTTGGCGTGCCGCTGGATCGCACCTTCCGCCAGTTCGATAGCCAGCCGGTCGCCTCGGCCTCGGTGGCACAGGTGCATTATGCCGTGCTGCACGATGGCACCGAGGTCGCGGTCAAGGTGTTGCGCCCCGGTATCGAGCAGATTATTGAGCGCGATCTGGCGTTGCTGAAAACGCTCGCGCGCCTGGCTGAGCGCTATGCGCCGGAGACGCGCCGTCTGCGTCCGCGCGAGGTGGTGAACGAGTACAGCAAGACCATCCATGGCGAACTCGACCTGATGCGCGAAGCGGCGAACGCCAGCCGCCTGCGCGCCAACTTCGAAAATTCTCCGTTGCTGTATGTGCCAAAGATTTACTGGGACTACACGCGACCGAATGTGATGGTCATGGAGCGGATCGCCGGCATCCCGATCAGCAATGTCGCGGCGCTGAAGGATGCGGGCGTGGACATGAAGCAGCTCGCGCACAACGGCGTCGAGATCTTCTTCACCCAGGCGTTTCGCGACGGGTTCTTCCACGCCGACATGCATCCCGGCAACATCTTTGTCGCGCCGGATGGCCAGTACCGGGCGGTGGACTTCGGCATCATGGGCACGCTCTCGGAGCGCGACCAGCATTATTTGGCGGAGAACTTCCTGGCGTTCTTCAATCGCGATTACCGCGCCGTGGCCGAGGCGCACGTGCGCGCCGGCTGGGTGGACAGCGACATCCGTCTCGACGAATTCGAAGCCGCGATCCGCGCCGTGTGTGAACCGATTTTTTCCAAACCCCTGAAGGACATTTCCTTCGGACGGCTGCTGTTGCGCCTGTTCCAGACCGCGCGCCGTTTCAATATGGAGGTACAGCCGCAGCTCGTGTTGCTGCAAAAAACGCTGTTCAATATCGAAGGGCTCGGTCGCCAGCTCTATCCGGAGCTCGACCTGTGGGAGACCGCCAAGCCCTACCTCGAACAATGGACGCGGACGCAGTTCGGGCCCGATGCATTTCTGAAGACAATCAAGCGCGAGTTTCCACGCTGGTGGCGCATGTTGCCGGAGGCCCCGGCCGCCGCCTTCGAATTGTTGCGCAAGGCCGGGGCCGGCGACCTGTCGCTGCAATGGCGTTCGGCTGAGCTCCACAAGCTGCGGCTGGAAATGCGCGCACACCAGCGACGCCTGCTATTGGCCGTGACCGGCGGCGGTCTGCTGATCGCGGCGGCGGTGTTGGCGGCGAGCGCTACGGGCACGACCCCATGGTTGGTGGCCGCCGCTTGGCCATTGGCCGCCGCCGGCCTGCTATTGCTCGTGTCCGCCTGGCCGCGCCAGCAGCCATAAGGTTATTCCCACTGGTTCGGTGGTGGCGCGGTTGTGCTAGGATTAAGTAGACTCTTTTTTCCTCATGAGGTCAGGGAATCCCATCGCGATGCTGCCGGCGCGCTGCCATTCTCTCGCTCTCGCCGCCCTGCTGTGCGGCGCCGGTCCGGTTGTGGCCGACGAACGCGATAGCCTCTGGCTGAATCCGCTGCTCGAACCGGAACGCAACACCCAGCAGGAGCTCAGCCAACCGGTCAGCCGCACGGAGCTGGACCTGGCACGCTTCTTTGGTGGCGCGATGCTCGATTGGGGCAATGGCCGCATTGCCATGCCATACCGGCATGAGGAATGGCTCCTCGAACCCCGACGTTCCCTGCTCGTCAATGCCCTGGCCATCGAGTGGCAACACAATGTGAATGCGGACAATCTCGTGACCCTCAGCGCGCGTTACGACAGCAGCCTGTACAGCGATGCGGATTTACCGCGCGCTTCCGGCACTGCGGCAACGCTTTCCTGGAGTGGGTTGTTCGCCGGCGATTCGCGCATCAGCGGGAAATTGTTTGTCGGCGATCAGGATGCGCGGGATCGTGGCACCGGATACGGCGAGCGCCGCTATTACGGCCTGCACGTGGAGGGCCGCTACACGTTGTGGCGTGACCATGCACCGTTCGCGAGCCTGCAGTGGCAACGCAATAACTACGATGTGGTCGATGCGACTGCCCAGGGCGGTTCGCTGCTGCGGCAGGAAAGCATTTCGCGCTTCGCCGCCGGCTGGAACTGGCAAGTGAGCCCCAGCTGGGATGTGCGTGCCGAAGCCAACTACCGGCTGCCCGACGACAGTACGGTGGATGTCCCCGACATCGACCGCACCCAGCTCTATTTCAGTACGCGCTACGGATTCCGCTGAGCGTCAGCGATTCGCCGTTTAACCCCAGTCCAGACGTTTGGTGAAGTTCGCCGTGTGCGGCCGCTCCTCGTAACCGAGTGACGGGTAAAAGCCGCGCTTGTAGGACTCGCGTTCGCGGCTGTTGAGCACGCTGATGCGAAAGCACTTGTGCTTGACCGCCTCGGACTCGATTGCGCCCAGCAGCGCCTTGCCCACACCGTGGCCGCGTACATTTTCCATCACGAACAATTCGCTCACCAGCATCTCACGCCCGGCGAACAGCAGATAGGTAACGATCTCGCCGTGGATGTAGCCCACCACCTTGCCCTGGAGCTCGGCCACCAGCAGCAAGGCATTTTCCTCGGTGATCAGCGCCTCCAGACGCTGCTTGAGGGTGCTGCCGTCGGCCCGGAACGCCGGGTTCCAGCCAAGTTCACGATGCAGTTGCATGATGTCGGCGATATCGCTGGGCCGGAGCGGGCGGATGGTGATGTTGGTCTTGTTCATGTTCATGAAAAATCAACTTCAGTGAGTGATGGCGAGCCGCCGTGTGTCGTTGGACGCACCAAACCGGCTTCCACCTGGTCGCGTGTGGCGCGATCGGCCAGCACTTCGATCAGTGCCAGCGCAAAATCCATGGCGGTGCCCGGACCGCGCGAGGTGAACACTTGGCCGTCACGCACCACCGCCCGGGTTTCGAGTTGTACGTTGGGAAACTGCTGCGCATTTAGCGCACCCGGAAAACTGGTGGCGCGTTTGCCGTCGAGCAGTCCGGCGACCGCCAGCACTTTGGGGGCGGCGCAAATCGCGGCGGTGAATTTTCCGGCGGCGGCCATGGCTTTCAGCAGCGCCAGGATGCGCGTGTCGTGTTCGAGATTCGTCGCCCCCGGCTGGCCGCCCGGCAGCACGATCATGTCGTAGTCCTGTTGCAGGGCCGCCTCGAGCGTGCAGTCGGGCAGCAGTACCGTGCCACGGCTGCCGCGCACCGGGCCGGGGGTCAGACCAGCTGCGACCACTTCGATCTGCGCGCGCCGCAGCAGGTCGATGACCGTGACGGCTTCGAGTTCCTCGCAACCGGAGGCTAAGGGGACCAGGACGCGTGCCATGGTTTCGCCTCGGGGGCAAGTTGGACAAGACGGGTGGTGAGCGGAATCAGGCGAATGCCGCGCGCCGCGAGTTGTGGCAGCCAGCGTTCGAGCGCGGCGAGCGTGACCGGATGCGGATGACCAATCGCCAGGGCATAGCCTTGTCGGCGCGCCAGCTGTTCGAGATGCTCGAGTTGTGCGGCCACGGCGGTGGGGGTGAGGTCGTCATCCAGAAACACATGGCGTTCCAGCACCGGCACGTTGACGCGCCGCGCGGCCGTGGCCGCCACCGTTTCCGCATCGGTGCGCGAGTCGACGAAGAACAATCGGCGTTGCAGGAGTTCGCGCATCAGCCAGTCCATGGCGAGCGGTTGCGTGGTGAGCAGGCTGCCCATGTGGTTGTTGACGCCAATGACATGCGGCACGGTGCTGAGATCGTAATCAAGCGTGGCGCGCATTTCGAGTGGTGGCATGTCGGCGTCGAGCTGCCCGGGCCCCGGCTCCTGCGCATCGCGCGAAGCCATCGGCAGGTGCAGCATCACTTCCTTGCCCGCGGCATGCGCCGCATCCGCCACGGTCTTGGCGTAGGGCGTATGCGGCAAGACGGCACAGGCCACGGCACCCGGCAGACGCGCGGCACGCTCGCCATTCGCCAGGCTGTTGCCGAGATCGTCGATGATGATGCCGATCGTCACCACCCCGCCTGTCTCGCCCGCGGCCGGCGCGCCGGCGAGTGCAAGAACCAGGAGCAGGGTGGTGCGGCCCATCAGTGACTTTGGGCCCGGAAGATGGTGATGCCCTTGAGCAGGTTGAGCGCTTCCTGCAGCTGGTAGTCCTCACCCGCGATGTCGAGCTTGACGGACGGTTTGTCCTGCTTCGCGCCGCTCTTGTCCGCGCCCTTGTTCTCGAGGTGACCGGCGAGATCCGCTTCCTTGAGCGCATCGTCGGCATTCTTGTCACGTTTGGTGACCTTGGCCTCCTCGGTAACCACATCCGGCAGGATGCCGGTGGCCTGAATGGAGCGACCGTTCGGCGTGTAGTAACGCGCGGTCGTGATCTTGAGCGCCGAGCCGCCACTCATGGGCAGGATGGTCTGCACCGAGCCCTTGCCGAAGGTTTTGGTACCCATGATTACGGCGCGCTTGTGGTCCTGCAGCGCGCCCGCCACAATCTCCGAGGCCGAGGCCGAACCGCCGTTGACCAGCACCACCATGGGTGCACCATCGATGAGGTCAGGGGGGGTGGCGCTGAATTTCAGTTCCGCGTCGGCCACGCGCCCTTCGGTGTATACGATGAGTCCGCTGGTGAGGAAGGCATCGCTCACCGCCACCGCCGCGTTCAACACACCGCCCGGGTTGTTGCGCAGGTCGAGCACCACACCCTTGAGGTTGTTCTTGTTCTGCAGCTTGAGCTTGGTGAGCGCGTCCTTGAGGCCGTCGCCGGTGTTGGCCTGGAACTGGGTGATGCGCACGTAACCGAAACCGTCTTCGAGCATGCGATGCTTGACGCTCTGGATCTTGATGACCGCGCGCGTGACGGTGAACTTGAGCGGTTTGGGTTGGCCCTCGCGCACCACGGTGAGCACAATGTCGCTCCCGGGTTTGCCGCGCATCTGCTTGACCGCGTCATTGAGGGTCATGCCTTTAACGGCCTTTTCATCCAGACGGATGATCAGATCGCCGGTCTTGAGGCCGGCGCGCGCCGCCGGCGTGTCTTCGATCGGCGACACCACTTTCACGAAGCCGTCTTCCATGGTGACCTCGATACCGAGGCCACCGAATTCACCTTCCGTGCCGACGCGCATTTCCTTGAAGGCTTCCGGATCCAGAAAGCTCGAGTGCGGATCCAGACCGGAGAGCATGCCCTGGATGGCGTCGCGCAACAGTTTTTTGTCATCCACCGGTTCGACGTAGTCGGCCTTGATGCGGCTGAACACCTCGGTGAACGTGCGCAATTCATCGATCGGCAGCGGTTGCTCGACCTGTTTGGCCGCGCTGCGTTCGGCGTTCACCGCACGTTCCAGCGTGATCCCGACGCCGACAAAGACGCCCAGGAGTAGGATCAGCGCGTAGCGCGTGAACTGCCCATTCTTGATGAGGTGTGCCAACTTCATTCGTATCAGTCTCCAGTGCTGAATATGGGACACCGGTCCGCCCGGACCGGGTGCATGACCACTACTCATAATCTACACCAATCGAGGGGATTGCGTGGCTCGCCGTGTTCGCGGACCTCGAAATATAGCCCGGATTGCGCCGGACCGCCGGTATTGCCGCTGGCGGCGATGGCTTCACCGGCCTCAACCGGGTCGCCGACCCCTTTGTACAGGCTCTGGTTATGGCCGTAAAGCGTCATCAGACCGCCGCCATGGTCCAGCACGACGAGCAAGCCAAAGCCACGCAGCCAGTCCGCGTAGGCAACACGTCCGCGCGCAACGGCTCGCACTGGCTGACCCTCGGGTGCGGCCAGGAAAATGCCGCGCCAGCGCAGATCGCCGACCTCTTTCGGGCCGCCAAAGCGGGCAATGAGGCGACCCTGGATCGGCAATCGCCAGCGCCCACCCTTGTTGACCGACGCGCTGACCGCCGGCAGTTCCGGCGCCGGTGCACGGTCGAGGGCGCTGCGCAGTTCGCGCACCAGGCGGGTCATGCGCTCCTCATCGCGCTTCAGACGATCGATCTCCTGAGACCGGTCACGCACCCGTTCGTTCAGTTGGGCCAACAGACGGCGGCGTTCGGCGCGCGTTGTCTCGAGCGCGCTTTGCTGTTCGGCTTGGCGGGCGCGCAGTACGGCCAGTTCTTGCACGCGTTCGGCAATCTGTTTTTCCAGGACATCCAGCCGGCGCAGGGAGGTTTCGAGGCCTTCAATGCGCGTCACCCGTGCCTGGGCGAGATAGCGGTAATAGGTAAGTACTCGGCTCACCCGTGCCGGGTCGTCTTGGCTGAGCAGCAATTTAAGGTAGTCCTGTTTGCCAAGCAGGTAGGCGGCGCGCATGGATTGCTCGAGTTCCTGGCGACGTGTGCTGAGTTCGGCGCGGCTGCGGGACTGCGTCTGTTGCAGGGCAGTGAGACGTGCGGTTTCGGCTTTCTGGCGTGTTTCGGTATCGCGCAGCGATTTGTATTGGCTGCCCATGTGGCGCTCCACCTCGCGCAGTTGCGCGCGTGCTGCATCGCGTTCGCCGCGCGTCTCGTTCAGGTCAGCCTGCAGGGCCTCGATGCGTGTGCGCAGCGTGCGTAGCTGTTCTTCTTTCTCAGTGGCGGCCGGCAGGCTGACGCTGCACGCGAGGGCCAACACCGCCAGCCACAATGCCGGCCGGCGCAGACGGTGCGAGTTGTCAGGCGTTGAGCTCAACCAGCGCGTGCCCGCTCATTTCCGGCGGGATCGGCAGGCCCAGGAGATACAGCATGGTCGGCGCAATGTCCTCGAGCGCACCGGTCGCGGCGATTCTTGCCGGGCGGCCGATGTACACGAACGGCACCGGATTGATGGTGTGCGCGGTGTGTGCCTGGTGGGTGTCATTGTCGAACATCTGTTCGGCATTGCCGTGATCGGCGGTGATCAGCATCTCACCGCCGACCGCGCGCAGGGCATCATAGACGCGCTTCAGACAGCCATCGAGGATTTCGATGGTCTTGACCGTGGCATCAAAATCGCCGGTGTGCCCAACCATGTCGGCATTGGCGAAGTTGCAGATGATGACGTCGTACACACCGCTGCGGATAGCCTCAATCAGTTTTTCGGTCACTTGCGGCGCGCTCATCTCCGGCTTTTTGTTATAGGTCGGCACGTCGGTGGGTGAGGGTACGAGGATACGATCTTCGAACTTGAATGGCGCTTCCTCACCACCATTGAAGAAGAACGTGACATGCGCGTACTTCTCAGTTTCGGCGATGCGCAGCTGGTGGATGCCCTGTGCGGCTAGGTAGGCGCCGAGCACGTTGCGCAGGCGTTCCGGCGGAAACGCGCACGCGATGTGAAACTCCGACTGATACTCGGTGAGGCTGACGAATCGCCCGAGGCGCGGCCACACGGCACGCTGGAAACCGTCGAAGCTTTCCTCGATGAACGGGCGTGTGATCTGGCGCGCACGATCCGAGCGGAAGTTCATGAAGATCACCACGTCGCCGTCCAGGATACGCACCGGCGCCCCACCGGGCGGCACGATCTCGGTGGCCGCGACGAATTCATCGCTTTCGCCACGCGCATAGGCCAGCTCGAGCCCTGCGCTCGCGGTTTGGGCGGTGTACTCGGCCTTGCCCTGGGTGATGAGATCGTAGGCGGACTGGATGCGCGGCCAGCGGTGGTCGCGATCCATGGCGTAGTAGCGACCGATGATCGAGGCGATGCGCCCCTGGCCGAGGGAAATGAATTTTTCCTCCATGGCCTTGATCGAGCCGGCGGCACTTTGCGGTGGCGTGTCGCGCCCGTCAAGAAAGGCGTGCAGGTAGAGTTGTTGCGCACCGCGCTTCACCGCCAGTTCGGCCATGGCGTGGATATGTTCCTCGTGCGAGTGCACGCCGCCCGGAGATAACAGGCCGAGGATATGCATCGACTTGCCGGTGGACACGGCCAGGTCCACGGCATCAGTCAGAGTTTTGTTGCTGAAGAAGGTACCCGAGCTGATGGCCCGGTTGATGCGCGTGTATTCCTGGTACACCACCCGGCCGGCGCCAAGGTTCAGATGTCCGACCTCGGAGTTGCCCATCTGGTTGGAGGGCAGGCCGACCGCCGCCTCGGAGGCGTGGATCAGGGTATGCGGGTAGTTACTCCAGAAATAATTCCAGGTGGGCTTTTTGGCCTTGGCGATGGCGTTGTGTTCGGGATTTTCCCGGTAACCCCAGCCGTCCAATACGATCAGCATCAGTGGTTTCGGGGTCGCAGACATGTGGCTATTCTTAAAAAGAAACGCGTTCTCTATATTAGTCTTTTCAAATCCACTAATATTGTATAATGTTTCTGGAACAAAAACAGTAGATTCAGGGATGGACACATGGTCGAGCAGCGTTGTGGATTGGCTATGACTTCAAAGAGGCCCACCGATATGAGTGCACTGCCTGAGAGCGTGGTCTTGATCACCAACCAAGAGGACATTATTCACGCCTCCCATTCGCTGAAGGCCATGGCGCATCCACTGCGTCTCGAGATCCTCTGCATCCTGGGCGGCACCACTGAAGTCAGCGTGCAGGATATCGTCGAACAGGTCGGCACCTCACAGAGCAATATTTCCCAGCACCTGTCGATCCTGCGCGAGAAAGGCATACTGGCCGCGCGCAAGGACGCGAATAAAGTGTATTATCGGATTTCCGACCCAAAAATTTTGCAACTGATCGGCGCCATGCGTGCCGCCTTTTGCAGCGCCCGTGCGGAGTGAGTGGAATCGGACGCCTGGCGATCGATCTATTGTCACGTATCACGTATCGTTAGCCCGTTTCTCTGCTGTCGATACCCACATTGGACATCATGCAATTCATCGTTAATAACTGGTATTTGATTCTTGGCATCGTCGTGGTGCTGGTCATGCTGGCCTGGGGGCCGCTCACGCAGCTGCTGCATGGTGTGCAGCATGTGACGTCGGCCGAGGCGATTCGTCTCATGAACCATGAGAAGGGTGTGTTCGTGGATGTGCGCGAGCCGGACGAGTATCGTGGTGGGCATATTCCACATGCCCTGAACCTGCCGCTCTCCGGGCTGGCCGCTAGCCTAAAGCAGATCGAGAAGCACAAAGCGCGCCCGCTCATCATCTGCTGTCGCACCAACCAGCGTTCGGCGCGCGCCGCGGTCGCGCTGCGCAAGCAGGGTTTCGCCAGTGTGCAGGTGCTGGCCGGCGGCATTACGGCCTGGCAGGGTGAAAACCTGCCGGTGGAGAAATGACCATGCCGTGTATCCTGATGTACAGCACACGCGTCTGCCCGTATTGCGTCCGCGCCGAGCAGTTGCTGGCGAAAAAGGGCATCCGCGCGGACCAGATCGAGAAGATCCGGGTGGACGATCACCCGGAGCAGCGCGCGGAGATGATGCGCATCACCGGCCGCCGCACCGTGCCACAGATTTTTATCGGCGAGCGGCATATTGGCGGATTCGACGATCTGGCGGAGCTGGACGCGGCTGGTGAGCTCGACCCGCTGTTGCGCGGCTGACGTCCTCCTGCCCCTGTGCGCCGGTAGCGCGCGGGATCCATGAAAATTCAAATCGATTTATCTGACTCAACAGGACCGCCCCATGACCGAACAAAGCGCTCAACCCGTATTCGTTTTTAACCTTGAGAAGATCTACATCAAGGACAGCTCCTTTGAGGTGCCCGGTGCCCCGCAGGTGTTTCTCGACACCGCCAGCCCGCCGGAGGTCGGCGTGCAACTCGGTATCAGGCACAGCCAGCTGAATGCGGAACAAGGGCTGCACGAAGTGGTGCTGGCGGTGACCGTGACCGCCAAGCATGCGGACAAGACCGTGTTTCTGGCCGAGGCGCATCAGGCCGGCCTGTTTCGCATCGGCGGCGTGCCGGAGTCGGAGCTGCCCAAGGTGCTCGAAATCGCCTGCCCCAACGTACTGTTGCCGTTCGTGCGTCATACGATGAACAACCTGATCGAAAGCGGTGGCTTCCCGCAGCTGCTCCTGAGTCCGATCAACTTCGAGGCACTGTTCCAGCAGAAACAAACCGCCGCACCACAGGCGGTTGCGCACTGATATTGGCGCGCGCCGGTCGCCCGCACTCGTGAGGCCGACATGACCGGCGCCAAAGCCGTGATCGCGGTGCTCGGCGCCGGTTCCTGGGGCACAGCACTGGCAGTGCTGCTCGCGCGCAATGGTTACCGCACACTCTTCTGGGGACACGACGCCGCGCGCCAGGCGCGTCTCGCGCACGAGCGCGAAAACGCCCGTTACCTGCCCGGTGTCCGGTTTCCGGACAATCTGCTGATCCGCGAGGATCTGCTTGAGACCGTCGTGGAGGCCACCCATCTGTTGCTGGTGGTGCCGAGCCACGCCTTCCGCGCCACACTCGAGGCATTGAAATCCAAATTGTCGGCGGGGGCGATCGTCGCCTGGGCCACCAAGGGTCTTGAACCCGCCACCGGCCGGTTGCTGAGCCAGGTGGCCACCGAGGTGTTGGGCGAAAGCCAGGCGATCGGTGTGATCTCCGGTCCGACCTTCGCGAAAGAAGTCGCGCAGGGTCTGCCCACGGCCGTCACGGTGGCGGCGCGCGATGCCGTTACCGCCGAGGCGATTGCCACGTGGCTGCGCAGCGACCGGGTACGTGTCTACACCAGTGCCGACCTGGTGGGTGTGGAGCTGAGTGGTGCCATCAAGAATGTGCTCGCGATCGCCACTGGCATCAGCGATGGCTTGGGGTTGGGGGCGAATGCGCGTGCCGCACTCATTACCCGCGGTCTGGCCGAAATGCGCCGCCTGATCGAGGCCCTGGGCGGCAAATCGGAAACGGTGATGGGCTTGGCCGGCATCGGCGATCTGGTGCTCACGTGCACTGACAACCAGTCGCGCAATCGCCAGGTTGGTCTGGCGCTCGGCAAGGGTCGTAAGCTGCAAGTGACGCTCGCCGAGATCGGCCAAGTGGCCGAAGGTGTGGCCACGGCGCGCGAGGTACGCCAGCTTGCCCGGCGCCTGCAGGTGGATATGCCGATCACCGAGCAGGTCTACCGCGTGCTGTTCGAGGGCGCGGCGCCGCAGACCGCAGTCGAAGCACTGCTCAAGCGCGAGGTGCGCCAAGAGTAATTACCCCGCGCTCTTCAAGACCACTCTCGCTGCGCCAGCCTGGCGCAGCGCTTGCAGTGGCAGTTGTGGTTTCCTCGTATAGACTCTTGAGTAAGGTGCACAACAGGACGCGGCCGGCTGTTGCCGGCCAGGAAACATTGCATGTCGGTCACGACCGTCAGACCCAAGAAGATCCGTATCGGTGATCTGCTCATCGAGCACAAGATCATCTCCCAGGACCAACTCACCAGCGCACTCGCTGACCAGAAGAAAAGCGGTCGCAAGCTCGGGCGCGTACTGATCGAAAACGGCTATTTGAGCGAAGACCAGTTGCTCGATTTTCTGGCGCGCCAGCTCAACATTCCGTACATCGACCTGAAACGCTATCACGTCAAACCGGAGGTGGTGCGTCTCATCCCGGAAGTGCATGCCCGCCGTTTCCGGGTGCTGGCGCTGGAAGACGCACGCGACGGCCTGCTGATCGGCATGGCCGACCCGACCGACATCTTCGCCTACGATGAGCTGGCGCGGGTGCTGCGTCGCCCGCTGAAACTCGCCGTGGTGCGCGAGTCCGACCTGCTCAAGACCATCGACATGATGTATCGGCGTACCGCCGAAATCTCCGGCCTGGCCCAGGAGCTGGAGCAGGAGCTGTCGGCGAATGACGTCGATCTGGGTGCACTCGCCAGTGCCGAAGGACTGACCGACGCCCCGGTGGTGAAGCTTCTGCAAACCGTGTTTGAAGATGCGGTGCAGGTGAACGCCTCCGATATCCATATCGAACCGGACGAGCGCGAACTGCGCATCCGCTTCCGCCTGGACGGGGTGCTGCGCGTGCAGACCACCGCTGAGCGGCGCATCGCGACGGCACTGGTCTCGCGTCTCAAGCTTATGGCCGGGCTGGATATTTCGGAAAAACGTCTGCCGCAAGACGGCCGCTTCAATGTGCGCGTGCGCGACAAGAGTATCGATGTGCGTCTCTCGACCCTGCCAGTGCAATACGGCGAATCGGCCGTCATGCGCCTGCTCAACCAATCGAGCGGCGTGCTCGACCTCGAACAGCTCGGCATGCCCGAGGCGATTCTCACGCGCTTCCGGAAAATGATTCACAGCCCACACGGCATGGTGCTGGTGACCGGACCGACCGGCAGTGGCAAGACCACGAGTTTGTACGGTGCACTCAAGGAGCTGAACAAGCCGGCGCACAAGATCATCACCGTCGAGGATCCGATCGAATACCGTCTGCCCGGCATCAACCAGGTGCAGGTGAATGCCAAGATTGACCTCAGCTTTGCGCGCGTCCTGCGCTCGGTGCTGCGCCAGGATCCGGACATTATTCTGGTGGGTGAAATGCGCGACCAGGAAACCGCTGAGATCGGACTGCGCGCCGCCATGACCGGCCATCTGGTGTTGTCGACCCTGCATACCAACGATGCGATCTCGACCATCGCGCGCCTGTTCGACATGGGTGCGGCACCGTTCCTGGTGGCCGCCAGCCTGCGCGGCATTCTCGCGCAGCGGCTGGTGCGACGCATCTGTGAATCCTGCGCGGAGCCCACCACGCTGGAGCCTGGCCAACGCGCCCTGGTGCTGGCCGAACTCGGGGAGCACGCACAGGATGTTCAGTTCCGGCGTGGACGTGGTTGCACGTACTGCAACAACACCGGCTACCAGGGGCGTGTTGGCGTGTACGAACTGGTGGAGATGGACGACAGTCTGCTGGCACCGTTGCACGTGGGCGATGCACTCGCCTTCGCCGAGGCGGCACGTCATCAGCCGGGCTATCAAAGCCTGAAACGCAATGCCTTGGAGCTGGCGGCACGCGGTGTCACCACCGTCGATCAGGTGATGCGCGTCACCTTCGGCTTGGAGGAGTAATCTTCCAGTATGACGAACGAGCGAAGCGAGTAGGGCTACTCTTCTTAGGCATGACGAACGAGCGAAGCGAGTAGGGCTACTCTTCTTAGGCATGACGAACGAGCGAAGCGAGTAGGGCTACTCTACTAAGGCAAGACC
>Ga0326726_10000329_pt1 | contig 45176 bp, 39 predicted proteins | sample MHFenrmetagenome_2_FD_207603 | JGI IMG/M metagenome (GOLD analysis project Ga0326726, IMG submission 207603) | Lab enriched peat soil microbial communities from Michigan Hollow, Ithaca, NY, United States - MHF15MN | ecosystem: Environmental > Terrestrial > Soil > Wetlands > Peat | place: USA... | reverse complement strand
GATCGTCGGCCGGCCTTCGCTGGTGCCGAACCAGCGCGACGATCAGCTGGCGCCCAGCAGCAGCGGCTGACGCTCACGGTGGCGCGGCCGGGACGCGCCTGCCCGTTCGAGCGGGCGCGCGCCACACCATTTCCGGGCCGCTGCTAGAATGCCGGCCAGTTCCGAGGAGCGTTGCAAGGCCCTGAACAGGGCTCCAGGCTCGGAACCCTTCCCTTGCAACGGCGCTCACCCGCAGACTTTCGATGCTGGGTGGGTCTTGTCCCCAATCGTCGAGCGCTGCGGGCACATCACTCGATGGAGCCTTTCGATGAATGCTGTGTTGAAACCTCAAACTGACTCATACGCCGTCGCCGACCTGTCGCTCGCCGACTGGGGCCGCAAGGAAATCCGCATCGCCGAGAGCGAGATGCCGGCGCTGATGGCGATCCGCGCCGAGTACGCGAAGGCGCAACCGCTGAAAGGCGCACGCATCACCGGCAGCCTGCACATGACGATCCAGACCGCGGTGCTGGTCGAGACGCTGCAGGCGCTGGGCGCCACCGTGCGCTGGGCGTCGTGCAACATCTTCTCCACGCAAGATCACGCCGCCGCGGCGCTGGTGAAACAAGGCACGCCGGTGTTCGCCTACAAAGGCGAATCGCTGAAGGATTACTGGGACTACACGCACCGCATCTTCGAGTTCGGTGCCAAGGGCGACGCGGGCGAGGGCCCGAACATGATCCTCGACGACGGCGGCGACGCGACGCTGCTGATGCACCTGGGCAAGCGCGCCGAGAAGGACGCTTCGGTGATCGCCAACCCCAAGAGCGAGGAAGAGCGCGAGCTCTATGCCGCCATCAAGGCCAAGCTGGCGGTCGACGCCACCTGGTACACGCGCAAGGCGGCGCAGATCATCGGCGTCACCGAGGAAACGACCACCGGCGTGCACCGCCTCAAGGAGATGAGCGCCAAAGGCACGCTGCTGTTTCGCGCCATCAACGTCAACGACTCGGTCACCAAGAGCAAGTTCGACAACCTGTACGGCTGTCGCGAGAGCCTGGTCGACGGCATCAAGCGCGCCACCGACGTGATGATCGCCGGCAAGATCGCGCTGGTGGCCGGCTACGGCGACGTTGGCAAGGGCAGCGCGCAGGCGCTGCGTGCACTCTCAGCGCAGGTTTGGGTGACCGAGATCGACCCCATCAACGCGCTGCAGGCGGCGATGGAAGGCTACCGCGTCGTGACGATGGACTACGCTGCCAACAAGGCCGACATCTTCGTCACCGCCACCGGCAACAAGGACGTCATCACGTTCGCGCACATGGCCAAGATGAAGGACCAGGCGATCGTCTGCAACATCGGCCACTTCGACAACGAGATCGACGTCGCCGGGCTCGAGAAGTGCAAGTGGGAAGAGATCAAGCCGCAGGTCGACCACGTGATCTTCCCGGACGGCAAACGCATCATCCTGCTGGCCAAGGGCCGGCTGGTGAACCTGGGCTGCGCCACCGGCCACCCGAGCTACGTGATGTCGAGTTCGTTCGCCAACCAGACGATCGCGCAGATCGAGCTCTACACGCACGCCGACTACTACGAGCAGGGCAAGGTCTACGTGCTGCCCAAGCACCTCGATGAAAAAGTGGCACGGCTGCAGCTGAGCAAGCTTGGCGCGATGCTGACCGAACTCACCAATGAGCAGGCCGGCTACATCGGGGTGCCCAAGCAGGGGCCGTACAAGCCCGACAGCTACAGATATTGACCCACCCCCGAAGCGGCCTAGCGGCCGCCTCCCCCTCAAGGGGGCGCCGCCAGCGGCCCGGCAAAGCCGGATCCACGGCGTCCACTTGGGCGAACCGAGACTACATGGCACGTTTGCAGGGGAATCAGTGATGCACATCGTGTTCTACGGTGCCGGCGGCATCGGCGGCTATTTCGGTGCCCGCTTGCTCGCCGCGGGCGAGGACGTGTCGTTCGTCGCGCGCGGCCGCCACGCGCAGGCGATGCGCGAGCACGGCCTGCGCGTGAAGAGCCATCTCGGCGACCTGCAGGTCGCGACGCCGTCGATCAGCGACGATCCGGCGGCGCTGCCGAAGGCCGATCTGGTGGTGTTCGCCGTCAAGATGCCCGACGCCGAAACGGCCGCGGCACGCCTGGCGCCGCTGATGAAGCCGGGTACCGTGGTGTTGCCGCTGCAGAACGGCGTCGAGATCGTCGACGTGCTGACCGCGCGACTCGGCGTCGCGCCGGTGGCGCTCGGTGCGGCTTATATCCCGGCCAAGATCGCCGAGCCCGGCGTAATCGAGCACGCCGGCGGCTTCGCGTCGCTGCGCTTCGGCGCGCTGCAGCCGGCCCAGCGGCCGGCACTCGAGGCCTTCGCCGCCGCGTGCCAGCGCGCGAAGGTGCAGGTCGAACTCGTCGACGACATGCGGCGCGTGATGTGGGAGAAGTTCGTGTTCCTGGTCGGCATGTCGAGCCTGACCGCACTGACGCGCCTGCCGATCGCGGTGACGCGCAGCGACCCCGAGCTGCGACGCTTGCTGCAGCAGGTGATGGACGAGACGGCCGCGCTGGCGCGCGCCGAGGGCGTGGCGCTGTCCGATGACTTCGTTGCCAAGCAGATGACAGTGATCGACGGTCTGCCGCCGGCCGCCAAAGCGTCGATGGCCAACGACCTCGACGCCGGCCGGCCGCTCGAGCTGCCGTGGCTCGCAGGCGCGGTGGTCCGGCGCAGCGAGCGCGCGGGACTGGGCGCAACGGCCAACCGCTTCGTCGCTGCCGCACTGGGCCCCTACGCGGCCGGCGCGCCGGAACGCACGCTGAACTTCCGATGAAGACCGCGGTGCCGATCAGCTTCGAGTTCTTCCCGCCCAATACACCGGTGGGTGATGAAAAACTCAAGACCGTGGTCGCCGAACTCGGCACGCTGAAGCCCGAGTTCTTCAGCGTCACCTACGGCGCCGGCGGCTCCACCCGCGACAAGACGCTGGCCACCGTGCGCGCGATCGCGGCGTTGGGCTTCGAGGCCGCGCCGCATCTGTCGTGCGTGGGCTCCACGCGCGAAGGCGTCGCGCAGATCCTGGCCACCTATCGCGCGCAGAAGATCCGCCGCCTGGTCGCGTTGCGCGGCGACCTGCCCAGCGGCACCGCGACCGTCGGCGAGTTCCGCTACGCGGCGGAGCTGATCCGCTTCATCCGCGAGACGCAAGGCAGCGACTGGCACATCGAGGTCGCCTGCTACCCAGAGGTGCACCCGCAGCAGCGCTATGCCAAGCGCGACCTGCAGTTCTTCGCCGACAAGGTCAAGGCCGGCGCGTCGTCGGCGATCACGCAGTTCTTCTACAACGCCGATGCGTACTTCCACTTCGTCGACGAGGCGCGCAAGGCCGGCGTCACGGTGCCGATCGTGCCGGGCATCATGCCGATCCTGAACTACGCGCGCATCGCCCAGTTCGCGGCGCGCGACGGCATCGAGATCCCGCGCTGGGTGGCGCTGAAGATGGAAGGCTTCATGGACGACGCCGAGTCGATCCGCGCCTTCGGCCTCGACGTGGTCACCGCCCTGTGCCGCCGCCTGATCGACGGCGGCGCACCGGGCATCCACTTCTACACGCTGAACCAGTCGGCGCTGTCGCTCGAGATCGGCCGGCGGCTCGGGCTCTAGGCGCCGAAGCTGCCGGCCGCCGGGCTCTCAGGGGAACGCCACCTTCAGCAGCGTGCCGACGCCGTTGCCGTTGCCCGTCACGGCGAGGATCAGCGCGCCGTTGCTCGGCTGCACGGCGATCGGCCCACGGCCGTCGACCGCCGCCGGCAGCGGCACCTCCCACGCACCGTTGTGCAGGCGGCGCACCTCGGTCGAGTCGTCGCCGATCGTGAGCACCGGGTCGCCGTTGACGAAGGTGATCACCGGGTGGCCGTGGGTCGGCGTCGGCGTCACCGTCACCGGCACGAACGCGGTGCCATCGAAGCGCACCAGGTTGACGGGCGGGCTCGGGAAATGCGTCCATGCGACCCAAGGCTGGCCGACACCATCGATCGCCAGCGACGGCTCGCCGAGACTCTGGGTGCCGTTCGGAACGCCGTCGAGCGTGCTGCCCATCGCGACCCAGGCGCTGCCGGTGTTGCGCACCACGCGCAGCGAGGTACCGTCCTTCAACGCGACGATCGGGAGTCCGTTGGCGTCCAGTGCCATCGCGCGACTGTCAAAGAACGGGCCGCTCAGACTGCCCAAGTCGACCCAGGCGGTGCCGTCGAAACGAAAGCCGCGCAGCACGGGCGATGCATTGACGACGCTGACGAATACGAGTGCCGGCCGGCCAGCTGCGTCCAGCTCCAGCGTGGGCACGATCTGCCCGTTGAAGGTCGGCACCGCGAACGGCGCGACCAGCGTGACCCACGCGTTCGCAGCGGTGTCGAAGCGCTTGACCACCACCTCCGACGCGGTGCCGGCGGCGTTGGCCTGCGCCAACGCAACGAACACCTGGCCGCTGGCGTCGGCAGCGATGCTGCCGAACGCATCGCCGATGGGCGTGCGGTCGTTGATCGCTGGGCCCTGCGGCACGAAGCCATTGGCGTCGAGGCGCGACGCCTCGATGTTGCCATCGTTGGGCCGCCGGCGCAGCGCGAACACCGCGCCGGCACTGTTGGTGGCGACCTGGAGGCGGCTGTTGCTGAACAGACTGAATGCACCGAGGTGTGTCGTACGCGCGACATTCCACGTGGCCGCCACCGGCGAAGCCACCGCATTGCCCGCACCGTCCTGCAGCCCACCCCAGCTCAGGCCCACCGTGCCGAGTGGCAAGCTCTGGTTGGGCGCCAGGCTGACCGTCAGGCGCTGCTGCGCGTCGTCGTAGGCCAGCGTCGCCTGCAGCGGCTGCGGCGTGTTCTGGCCGGTCGGAGTGATGGTCAGCTTGACCGCATCGCTCAGCGCGAACAGACCGGGGCTGACCGGTTCGTCGAAGTCCACCGTGTACTGCGTGCCCGGCGTGACGTCGCTGCCCGGCGCGGGATCGATCGCCACCTCCTGCGGCGGCGTGCGGTCGATCGTCACGCTCACCGGCGCGCTGTCGCGCGTGACGCCCGCGCGCGTCACGCGGGCGACCAGCGCATGTGTGCCTTCGGACAGTGGCGCCAGGTTCCAGGGCGTGCGATAGAAGAACTGGGCGAATCCGATGTGCTGATTCGGATCCGGCGTGCCGTCGACCAGCACGTCGAGCGTGTCGGGCGGCGAGCCGTCGATCGTGGTGGTCACGGTCAGCGCACGTGTCGAGTTCGTGACCGTGCCGTCCAGAGGCTGCACGATGGTCGGCACCGGCACCGTGAAGCAGACAGTCGAGATCGTCACGTCGACCGTGGCGTTTGGCTGTGGGCTCACGTCGGACGTGCCCGCGCAGACCTGGGTCGACAGGTCCACGCGCACGGCGATGCGCGTGGTGGCGTTGGCGGGCACGCCCAGCGGCGTGGCCACGCCGATCGGCACCGAGGCGGTCGCCACCCAGCCCGGACCGCTGCCCGCCACCACTTGCCCGCTGACGCTGGCCAGCGTGCCGGCGGCGATCGGTGCATTCGGATTGGGCACCACGACGGTCAAGTTGACCCGGCCCATCTGGCTCGACACGTCGCCGTTCCACCAAGAGAAGTGCGCGATCGTCGCGCGCAACGCCTTGCCGGTCGGCGACGCTGCACTGGCGACCACCGTGCCGGTGCCTTCCTGCGTCCACACGCCAGTGCTTGCATTGAGCGACCACAACGCGATCGCGTCGCCGAGCGCCACCTGGGTGCCGCCCTGGTGCACGTTGGCGTAGATCGGCAATTCGATCTGCGCGGTCTTGCCGGCTGCCAGGTTGAGTTTCTGGCCACCTTGCAGCGGCAGCAGCTCGGCGGTGCCGTAGCTCATGATCGCCGCCCGCGTGCCGCCGCTGGGCACGCCTTCGAACGCCCCGGGGAACGCGGCTGCGTCGAGGTTCACCACATCGAGCGGCGTCATCTGCATCTGAATCGTGCCGGTGGCTGCGTTGCCCGCGGCATCGACCAGCGCGCCGGCCGGGAACGTGACCTTCACGCCGTCGCGGCCGCTGGCGCTGCCGCCGTTTTCGATGGCGTTGATCGCCACCGCCGCGTCGCGCTCGATCAGCATCACGCGCAACACATCGGCGCTGCGGCCGCTGGGCACGGTCAGCAGTCGCACCTGTTCGGCGAAGCCCGTCTTGCTGACGCTCAGCAACTGCTCGCTGCCGGTGGCCACCGCCAGTGTGGCCTGGCCGGCGGCGTCGCTCGTAGCCTGCTGGCCGCCGGCGGCCACGCTGGCACCCGCCACGAAGCGGCCCTGCGTGTCGATCACCGTCACCGCCACCGATGCGGTGGCCGCGGCCGGCGGCGCGGAGGCCGGCGGCGGCGACGAATCGCCACCGCCGCCGCCGCAGGCGACAACAAGCAGACCCAGACACAGCATCGACAACCAGGCGCGGATCGTGTTCATGGCGTTCCTTCTCATTGGAGCCGGTAGGTGCGTTTCAGCAGGGCAAGAAAGCGCTGCAGAGCCAGGCCGCTGGCGAAGCGCCGGCACTCGCCCGTGCGCAGGTCGCACACGAAGTAGCGTGCTTCGCCCTTGCTCAGATCGACCCGCAGAAGGAAGCTGCGGGTTCGAGATGCAGTGGGTTCTCGCTCGACCATGCCCGCAAAGCTAGCGGGCATGCGTCAACGCAGCGTCAATGCACTGGCGGTACCTCGGGCAGATAGGGCGCGGGATCGATGCCGCGCGCGTGCAGCGCTTGCCTGAGCTTGCCGATCAGGCTGGTGTCGACCGGCTGCGGTCGCAGGTATGCCAAGACGGCGCGCACCTGCGCCTCATCGCCATAGCGCAGCACCGGCAGCGACGCCGCCGCATGCGCCACATAAACCTCGGTGCTGGCCATCGCCTCGAGCACAGGCTGGATGTCGACCGCGCTCACCTGGCTGGGGTCGGCAGCACCCCGCAGATCCACCAGCCGCGCGCGCGCGATCAGCGCCAGGGTCGGGTCGCGGCCGACGGCCAGCACTTCGTAGAGCACGCGCGCCTCGTCGATGCGCCCGAGTTCGGCGAGTGACCAGGCCAGGTTGTTGCGCAAGGTCGCGCTCGCCGAGTGGTCGCCGAGCTCCAGCGCTTGGCGCGCGATGGCCACGCCCTCGTCGTCGCGCCCCAGCGCAGACAGGCACCACAGCCAGTTGATCGCGACCTCCACCTGCGCATAACGCGCGCCCAGCCGAGCGGCCAGGCGCCCCGCCTCCTCATGCAGCGGCAGGCCGCGCTCGGGCTGTCCCAATTCGTCGTAGGCCGCGCCGAGGCTGGTCAGCACGGCGACCAGCTCGGGCCCGGGTGCGCGGCGCCTGAGCATGTCACGCTGACGTTCGAGCTCGGCCACCACCTCGTCGACACGGCCCTGGAGTTGTGCCAGCTTGCTGCGGCCGGCGCGCACGCTGGGCTCGTCGGGGTCGGACGCCGCGGCCTCGTCCAGCGCGCAGCCCGCCTCATGCAGACGGCCCTGCTGCATGCGAATGTCGGCCAGCAACGCGTAGGCCGTGGCGCGCTCGCGCGGCAGCGCGGGCTCGTGCAGGGCGTGGTGGACCGCCGCTTCGCAGCGCTCGACATCGCCGCGCGCCAGATGCATGCGCGCCAGGCAGACCTGCAGCCGGGCGACATCGCGCGGCGGCAGCTCGCGCGCCAGCGCGCGCTCGAGCTGTGCGATCGCCTGGTCGTGCAGCCCGGCGTGGCCGTCGTGCTCGGCGGCGAGCAGGGTCGCCTCGACCGCGCGTTCGACATGGTCCGCGGCCCACCAGTGGCGGGCCAGCTCAGCCGGCGGCAGCACGCCATCGAACAGCTTCGCGACGGTGGCATGCAGCACACGCTGCAACGGCGCCGGCGTGGCCTGCAGCACGCCATGGCGAATCACGTCGTGCCGAAAGCGCCCCTCGTCGAGCAGGCCCGCCGCCTGGGCCTCAGCGATCGATTCGGCGACCGCCCAGGCCGACAGGCCGACCGTGGCGGCCAGGCGCTCGCTGTCGTGGGCATGGCCGAGCACCGCCGCCGCGCTGAGCACGCGCCGCGTGCCGTCGTGCAGCGCGTTGAGCCTGCGCCGCACCAGGTCGGCCACGCGTGGCGGCATCGCGAACTCGGAATAGTCGGTGCTGATCGCGTCGAGGTCGCTCGACCAGCCGTCGGCGTGCGCACGCAAGCGGCCGCTTTCGAACAGCGCGCGCAACGTCTGCAACGCGAAGAACGGATTGCCACCGGTCAGTGCATGCAGCCAGCTGCCGAACCTCGGTGGCCCGCTTGGCGAGTGCGACAGATCGGCCAGCAGATCGCCCAGCGCCGCATTCGACAGCGGCGCGATCGCCAGGCGCTGCAGATTCCTGCCCGCGTCGAGCGCATCGAGCATGGCGTCGAGCGCCGGCTGGATTTCGTTGCTGCGGCAGGCCAGGCGCAGCGCCACGCGGCCGCGGCGCGCGAGGTGCACGACGAGTTCGCGCGTGGCCGCATCGGCCCATTGCAGGTCGTCGAACACAACCACCGTGGCGCCGGCCTCGAGCATGTACGCGAGCGCATCCAGCAAGCGCGGCTTGGCCGTCAGCGGGTCGGCAGGCGGCAGCAGTTCTTCGGCGCCGAGTTGCGGCAGCAGGCGCACCAGGTCGCGCCGGTACTCGCCCGGGTCTGGCAGGTTGTCGACGTGATCGGCCAGGTAGTCGACCACACACGCAAACGGCACCGGCTCGAGGCCTTCGCGACAGCACAACCATCGTGCGGCCGGGCACGCTTCCTCCAACAGCCGCGTCTTGCCGACACCGGGCTCACCGCTGACGACAACAATGGCCCGTGCGCGCTCGGCCAGTGCAGCGCGCTCGGCTTCGCGCCCGATCAGCCGCGGCGGCTGATCGACCGCGCGCGGCACATGCCCGAACTGGGCCGCGCCGGCCACAGCGACGGGCACTGCGACGCGCCCGGTTACCTGCAGGGTGCGCGCGAGTTCGATGGTGGCGGCGGTGGGCGCCAGGCCGAGGTCCTCATGCAAGCGGCGGCAGAGTCGCTCGTACGCGGCCAGCGCCTCGGCGCGCCGTCCGGCCGGAGCCGCCACACGCAGCAGCGCCTGCACCGCGTCCTCGGTGGGATCGCCCTGGTGCAGCAACTTCAGCAGGCCCGCGGCCGCCCCGGCGGCGTCGCCGGCGCGTTCGGCGTCATGGGCATTCCTCAGCGCTGCACCGCGCCACGCTTCGGCCAGCGCCTCGCGTTCGCCGCGCGCCCACGCATCGAGCAGGGCAAAGCCGCGAAAACTCAGCGAGGTCAGCAACGGCTCGGGCTGCAGGTTCACCGCATGGGCCCAATCGCCGCGCCCGACGGCGATGCGGAACGCCGCCACATCGGTGTCGACGCGCAGGCGCACGCGGCGGCGTTCGGCTTCGAGGCGCTCGCCGAAGCCAGCGGCGTTCGCGAGCGCCTTCGCGCGATGCAGATTGGCACGCAGGTTGTGTTGCGCCTCGGGCTCGGGTCGATCGGGCCAACACAACGCAGCCAGTGCATCGCGGCCGAACCAGTCACCCCCGTAGGCCAGGTAAGCGATCAGCCAGCCAGGCAGGTTGTCTTGCAACTCGACCCGCCCAGCACCGCCCCAGCTCGCTGTGCCGAACAGATGCAGCCGACCACTCGCACTCTCCACGGGTGTTCCCTCACGCCTTGCCAAATGTCCGGTGTCGGCAAGAGTGCGTCAATCACGCGACTTGGTGCAGCATCGGTCGGCCGGGAATCGGGCGGCCCCCGCGGGGTTCATCGAGCAAGGGTGCCTTTTCACAAGCGCGGCGCATTGGTTCGCAGGTGCCCGCGCAACGCGGGCGGCCATGCGGGTTGACTCGAGCGCCGGCGTCGCATCGCGCAGATCACGTGCGCGCCGCCTCGGCGAGCAGCCACTGCTCCAGCCCGCGCACCGCCGCGCGCGTGCGCGCTGCCGGATCGGTCAGCACGAAATAGGCGCGCGCGGTGTCGCGCGCATCGCCGAACGGCGCCACCAGCTGGCGCTGGCGCAGCAGCCCGTCGAGCAGCGGACGGCGCCCGAGCCCGACGCCCTGCCCCGCCACGGCGGCCGCGACGACCTCGTTGTACGACGAGAAGGTCAGCCGCGATCGCGGCTCCAGGTCGGGCACGCCATTGGCCTGCAGCCACGAGCTCCACTCCACCGGCGCGCCGGTGCCGGGCATGCCCTCGACCTCCAGCAGCGTGTGATGCCGCAGGTCGCTCGGCACCTTCAGCGGCGCGTCCCTCGAGCGCCGCAGCGCCGGCGCGCACACGGGCATCATGGTTTCGTTGAACAGGCGCTCGCCGTCGGCGGCATTGGCACGCTGGTAGCGCACGGCGATGTCGAAGCCCTCGGCCTGCAGGTCGCGCACCTCGTAGCTGGCGTCCAACCGCACGTCGACACCCGGGTTGGCCTGGGTGAACGAGTGCAGCCGCGGGATCAGCCAGTACGACGCGAAGCTCGGCGTCGTCGACAGCGACAGGACCTCGCGCGCGTGGGGCGCACGGATCGACGACACCGTGCGGCGCAGTTGCGCCAGCATCGCCTGGCACGACAGCAGCAGTTTCTGCCCCGGCGCGGTCAGCGTCAGCGCGCGGTGGCCGCGCGCGAACAGCTCGACGCCGAGGTCGTCTTCGAGCGAGCGGATCTGCCGGCTGATCGCCGACTGCGTGACGAAGCGCTCGTCGGCTGCGCGGGTGAACGACAGATGGCGCGCGGCGGCCTCGAAGGCCAGCAGCAGGTCCAGCGGGGGCAGGCGATCGAGGTCTTTTCGCATGCGCACTAGGAATGCCAGAGGTTCCAAATCATCGTTTGCGCCGCAGGCCGGTGCGAGGGCATCATGCCAGTCATTCTGCGTCGGCGGAGGCCTTCTCGCCGGCGCGGATCACATTCTCAAGGAGCATGCCATGTGGATCAACACCCCGAACGCCCGGCTGGCCATCGCCGCCCGCCGCGGGCTGCGCCTGAAGGACGCTCGCGGCGCCCGGCTGCGCGCCGTGCAGGGCACGCTGTGGGTCACCATCGACAACGACCTGCGCGACATCGTGCTCGACCCGGGAGAGAGCTTCGTCGTCGATTCGAACCAGCCGTTGGTGGTGATGCCGCTGGGTGAATGCGCCACCGTCGACGTGAAGAGCGCCGCTCAGCCCAGCAGCGGCCGCGCGAGCGGCTGGCTGCATGCGCTGTGGCCCCGCCGCACCGCAGGCGGGGTCGCTCAGGCGATGCGAGGCGTGCCGGCCGCCTGAGGCGCGCCGCTTCAATCAGTTCGCTGAACACGCCGCCGCCGCCGCCCTCGGCGCCACCGCACGCCGAGCGTGCGTGGACGCGCGCCAGCGGCGAGCTCAACGTCTGCTCTGGTACGCTGCGGCCGCCGCCCGCGCCGTTGCGGTGACGGCGGCGGGGTTGTCGGCAATGTATTGCAGGATGATGTCGGCGAACTCGCGCTCGGGCTTCAACCCGAGCGCCTCGGCGCGCGCCGCCAGCGCGCCCTTGGACCAACCGGCCACGATGCGCTGAATCGTCGGATCGGGTTGCGCCTTGACCAATGCGCGCGTGGCCTTGCCGGCCACCGCTTCGAGTGCGTCGAGCATCTGCGCCACGGTGACGTTGAGCGCCGGCAGGTTGAGCCCGGCGCGGCCGCGCATCGCCTCTGGCGACGCCTCGAACACCGCGATCAAACCCTCGACCGTGCGCGCCAGCGACGACACCGGGTGCGACACCGATGGATCCACCGGCAGGATCGCCTCCTGCCCGGCCAGCGGCTCGCGGATGATGCCGCTGAAGAACGACGATGCCGCGCCATTGGGCTTGCCGGGGCGCACGGTCACCGTCATCAGGCGCGCGCTGCGACCGTCGATGAAGCCCTTGCGCGTGTAGTCGGCCATCAGGTGCTCGCACACCAGCTTGTGCGTGCCGTAGCTGGTCTGCGGCGTCGGCAGCGTGTCGTCGCGCACCAGCGGCGGCATCGGGTTGCTGGCATCGGGGCCGAACACGGCGACCGAACTCGAAAACACGACACGCGGCACATTGCCCGCGGCGCGCAAGGCGTCGAGCAGCGCGCGCGTGCTGTCGAGGTTGGACCGCAATCCGAGTTCGAAGTCGGCCTCGCACTCGCCCGACACCGCCGACGCGAGGTGGAACACGCCGTCGAAGCGGTCGCTGCGAAATCCGTCGCACTGCGCGAGCAGCGGCCCGACGCGCACCTCGACCCGCGGATCGCGCACGACGTCGGCCGCCGCCTCGGGCGCCGGGAACTGATCGGCCAGCACCAGCCGATCGATGGGCGCCCCTTGGAGCCCGCCGCGCTTCAACAATTCGCGCGCCAGGCGCGAGCCGACGAATCCGGTGCCGCCGGTGATCAAGATCTTCATCGAGGTCTCCTTGGGTTGCCGCGGCCGCGCCGCGGCATCAGTCCGCCGTCGGCCAGCCGCTTCTCGCCGCCGACGTGATGGCGGATGGCGGCGCGCCGCGCCGCTGCGGCGTCGCGCGCCGCGAGGGCGTCGTAGATCGCATGATGCTCGCCGTGCACTTGCGCCAGCCACTCGGGGCGGCGTGCCTCGTTGCCCTTGGTGATGCGCATCGCGTCGAGCAGGTATTGCTCGATGAAGCTGAGCAGCCGCACGAACTGCGGATTGCCGGTGGCCTCGCCGATCGCGCGGTGGAAGGCAAAGTCCTCTTCGACGCCCAGCCCGCCGGCGCGCGTCACCGCGTCGACCGCCACCAAGGCGCGGCGAATGTCGCCGAGCTGCGCGCGCGTGGCGCGCCGCGCGGCCAGTGCGGCCATTTCACCCTCGAGCACGCGGCGCAGCTCGACGACCTGCACCACCGCCTCCATCGACTCGAGCACCTGCGGGTCGAAAACCAGCGCACGCTGGCGCGGCTCGAACGACACGAACACGCCCGCACCTTGCCGCGCGCGCACCATGCCGCGCGACTTGACCTGATGCACCGCCTCGCGCACCACCGAGCGCGACACGCCGTGCGCGGTGGCCATCTGCACCTCGCTGGGCAAGCGTTCACCGGGTTGCAGGCGACCGCTCTCGATCTGCTCGATCAGGCGCGCGGCCAGTCGGTCCGACAAGCGCTCGGTCACTAACGGCTCGCTGGTGCCGAGCCGGGCCGATGGAGCGTGCACGAGATCGGCCATGCACGTCAGGTTATCAGACAAGTTCCGCGCCATCGGAACGGGGTATCCCCTCGGTGACAGCATGGAGGCGGGCGCGTAGGGTGCGCAGCGTCGCGGCGGGCAGAGCAGCGGCATTCGAGGGTTGCCTGCATGGCCAGTGTGGACATCGAGTCGGTGAAGAAACGCTTCGGCGATGTCGAGGTGCTGCACGGCGTAGACATCGCCATCGCCGACGGCTCGTTCACCGTGCTGGTGGGTCCGTCGGGCTGCGGCAAGTCGACGCTGCTGCGCATGATCGCGGGGTTGGAGGCGATCACCAGCGGGCAGATCCGCATCGGCGGCAACGTCGTCAACCAGATGCCGCCCAAGGAACGCGACATCGCGATGGTGTTCCAGAACTACGCGCTGTATCCGCACATGACGGTCCGCGACAACATGGCGTTCTCGCTTGCGCTGGCCAAGCAAGGCAAGGCGGTGATCGACCAGAAGGTGCAGCGCGCCGCGGAGATCCTGGGCCTGACCGCGTTGCTGCAGCGTTTTCCGCGCCAGTTGTCGGGCGGGCAGCGCCAGCGGGTGGCGATGGGGCGCGCGATCGTGCGTGACCCGCAGGTGTTTCTCTACGACGAGCCGCTGTCGAACCTCGACGCCAAGCTGCGCGTGGCGATGCGCACCGAGCTGAAGGAGCTGCACCAGCGGCTGAAGACGACCTCGATCTACGTGACCCACGACCAGATCGAGGCGATGACGATGGGCGATCAGATCGTGGTCATGCGCGACGGCCACATCGAGCAGACCGGCAACCCGCTACAGCTGTACGACCACCCGGCCAACCTGTTCGTCGCCGGCTTCATCGGTTCACCGGCGATGAATTTCCTGCAAGGCACGCTGCGCCGCAGCGGCACCAGCACCGAAGTCGAACTCCGCGACGGCACCCGGGTGGCTGCGCCGCGCGCCGCCGCCGGCAGCGACGGCCAACGCGTGGTGTTCGGCACGCGCCCCGAGCATCTGGCGCTGGCCAACGGCAGCGGCATCGCCGCCGAGGTGGCGGTGATCGAACCCACCGGCGCCGACACCTTCGTGTCGTGCCGCCATCACGGGGCCGAGCTGGCGGTGGTGTTCCGCGAACGCCACCCGTTCAGCCCGGGCAGCACGATCCATCTGCAACCCGATGTGGCGCACGCACATCTGTTCGACGCCGACAGTGGCCGCGCGCTGCGCGACTGAGCCCGCGGCAAGACGACACCACCCGCAAGACGACACCACGACGAAGGAGACCTCGATGACGACATTCGACCGCCGCAAATTCCTCGAAGGCACCGCCAGCATCGCCGCTGGCACGGCATTGGGCGCCGGCGCGATCTGGGCCCCTGCTGCGCGCGCGCAGTCGTTGGCCTTCAAGCCCGAGAAGGGCGCCAAGCTGCGCGTGCTGCGCTGGAGCCGCTTCGTGCAGGGTGACATCGACGCCTACATGGTCAACGTCAGGAAGTTCACCGAGAAGACCGGCATCGAGGTGCGCGTCGACAACGAGGGGTGGGAAGACGTGCGCCCGAAGGCCGCTGTGGCGGCCAACACCGGCGCCGGCCCCGACATCATCCTGTCGACCAACGACGACGCCGACCTGTACCCCGAGAAGCTGCTCGAGGTGACCGACCTTTGTGATTACCTGGGTAAGAAGTACGGCGGCTGGTACCCCTCGTGCGAAGCCTATTTGCGCCCCGACGGCAAGAAGTGGATCGGCGTGCCGCTCGGCGCAGCCGGCGCGATGATGGTCTATCGCGAGAGCCACATGAAGGCAGCCGGCTTCAATGCGTTCCCCAAAGACACCGACGGCTTCCTGCGCCTGTTCAAGGCGCTCAAGGAGAAGAACACTCCGGGCGGCATGGCGCTGGGCAACGCCACCGGCGACTCGGGCTGGACACACTGGCTGATCTGGGCCTTCGGCGCGTCGATCGTCGACAAGAACAACAAGGTCATCATCGACAGCCCCGAGACGCTGAAGGCGCTCGAATACGCCAAGGAGCTGTATCCGACGTTCGTGCCGGGCACGCTGTCGTGGCTCGACCCGAACAACAACAAGGCCTTCCTTGACGGCCAGGTGAGCTGCACCAACAACGGCATCTCGATCTACTACGCGGCCAAGAACTCGCCGGATCCCAAAATCAAGGAGATGGCCGCCGACATCGACCACGCGCCGTTCCCGATCGGGCCGGTGGGCGTGCCCACCGAGTACCACCTGTTCTTCAACCAGCTGATCATGAAGTACACCAAGTACCCGCAGGCAGCCAAGGAGTTCCTGCGCTTCATGATGGAGGCCGAGCAGTTCGACGCGTGGCTGCAGGGCGGCGCCGGCTATGTGTCGCAGCCGCTGCGCTACTACGAGAAGAACCCCATCTGGACCTCGGACCCCAAGAACACGCCGTACCGCGACGCCACCAAGAACCTGCGCCCAGCGGGGTACGCGGGCAAGCTGGGTTATGCGTCGGCCGGCGCGTTGGGCGATTTCATCGTGTCCAACATGGTGGCCGAAGCAGCCAGCGGATCGAAGACGCCGAAGGAGGCAGCCGAGCGGGCGCAAAAGCGCGCCGAGCGCTACTACAAGATATAGCGGCGACTGCGCGCCGCCATATCTCGGCGCGTTCGAGCCGTATCGGCTGACGCCGATCGGCTCAACGCGCCGCGCGAGTGAGACCGGGCCATGCTTGAGAAACTCCAAAACAACCGCAACGCGCTCGGCCTGCTGTTCATGCTGCCGGCAGCGGTGCTGTTGCTGCTGTTCCTGACTTATCCGCTGGGCCTGGGCACCTGGCTCGGTTTCACCGACGCCAAGGTCGGCCGCACGGGCCATTGGGTCGGCCTGGAGAACTACGAATTCCTGTGGGGCGACAGCGTGACGCGGCTGGCGCTGTTCAACACCATCTTCTACACCGTGGTCGCCAGCGTGCTGAAGTTCGTCCTCGGGCTGTATCTGGCGATCCTGCTCAACCGCAACATTCGCGTGAAGACGTTTTTTCGCGCGGTGATCCTGCTGCCCTACATCGTGCCCACCGCGTTGTCGGCGATCGCCTTCTGGTGGATCTACGACGCGCAGTTCTCGGTGATCTCGTGGGTGCTGCACAAGCTCGGGTTGATCGACAACTACATCGACTTCCTCGGTGACCCGTGGAATGCGCGGCTGTCGGTCATCGCCGCCAACGTGTGGCGCGGCGTGCCGTTCGTCGCCATCACGCTCCTGGCGGGATTGCAGACCATCTCGCCGTCGTTCTACGAAGCGTCGGCGATCGACGGCGCCACGCCGTGGCAGCAGTTTCGCCACGTCACGCTGCCGCTGCTGACGCCGATCATCGCGGTGGTGATGACGTTCTCGGTGCTGTTCACCTTCACCGACTTCCAGCTGATCTACGTGATCACGCGCGGCGGGCCGCTCAATGCCACGCACCTGATGGCCACGCTTTCGTTCCAGCGCGCGATTCCCGGCGGCGCGCTCGGCGAAGGCGCGGCGATCTCGATCGCGATGGTGCCGTTCCTGCTGGCGGCGATTTTGTTCAGCTACTTCGGGCTGCAGCGCCGGGCTTGGCAGCAGGGCGGGTCCGACAAGTGAGCCAGCGGACATGAGCGATCCCCGCGACGACCAGGTGGGCATGGAGTACCTGGAGTCGGTGCCGCGCAAGCTGGTCACCGTGTATCTGCCGCTGGGCGTCTTCCTGTTCGTGCTGCTGTTCCCGTTCTACTGGATGGCGATCACCTCGTTCAAGCCCAACGCGGAGCTGCTGTCGCGCGAGGGCAATCCGTTCTGGGTGATCAAGCCCACGCTCGCGCATTTTCACAAGCTGCTGTTCGAGACCGCCTACCCGGAGTGGTTGTGGAACACGGTGGTCGTCTCGGTGGTCGCCACCTTCGCGTCGCTGGCTGCGGCGGTGCTCGCCGCTTATGCGATCGAGCGGCTGCGCTTCTCGGGCGCCAAGCAGATCGGGCTGGCGATCTTCCTGGCCTATCTGGTGCCGCCGTCGATCCTGTTCATTCCGTTGGCGGCGATCGTGTTCAACCTCGGGCTGTTCGACACCCGCTGGGCATTGATCCTCACCTATCCGACGTTCCTGATTCCGTTTTCCACCTGGCTGCTGATGGGCTACTTCCGCTCGATCCCCTACGAGCTCGAAGAATGCGCGCTGATCGACGGCGCGACGCGCTGGCAGATCCTCGTCAAGATCGTGCTGCCGCTGGCGGTGCCCGGGCTGATCTCGGCCGGCATCTTCGCGTTCACGCTGTCGTGGAACGAGTTCATCTACGCGCTGACCTTTGTCTCTTCGTCAGAAGTCAAGACAGTGCCGGTGGGCGTGGTCACCGAACTGGTCGAAGGCGACGTCTACCACTGGGGGTCGCTGATGGCCGGCGCCCTGTTCGGCTCGCTGCCGGTGGCGTTCATCTACTCGTTCTTCGTCGAGTACTACGTCTCGGGGTTGACCGGCTCGATCAAGGAATAGAGATTCGCCGGATCGAGCGAGGCAAAGCCGCGGGCGGGTGTGCCGGCACCACCGTGCCCCTTTGTCGTCGAACACCACGAGCGTTGCTGCGCGGTGGGCGGGACCCGGTGGGGGCGATTTGTGGGGCGGCGAGAAGCGCAGTGCCGGGGTCGGCACGCGCGCAGCGCGTGCTTCCACATCTGACTCGCCGCGATTGTTCGAGCAAAGTGAGCGCAGCGAACGGAGCGAGTTTCGCGGCGCGACCCCGGCGCGAGCATCGCAGCGGAGTCGGTGCGCAGCACCGACCGCCCCAGTATGAGCCCCTGCCGGGTATCGCCCGCCGCGCCGCGCACATGCAGCAGCAACCTATGGCGCCAAATGGTGGCCCGGCTTCGACAACGCGTCCTGGTACGCGAAGAGGCTCGGCATGCCGCCGGTGTGCATGAACAGCACGCGCTCGCCGGCGCGCAACTCGCCCTCGCGCGCCAGGCCGATCAGCCCGGCCATCACCTTGCCCGTGTAAACCGGGTCGAGCAGGACGCCTTCGGTTCGAGCGAGCAACTGCACCGCCTCGACCATGCGCACATTGGGCAGCGAGTACTTGGGCTGCCAGTAACCGCCGACGCAGCGCACGGCGTCGCGCGGCACCTGCAAGTCCAACGCGAGCAGCCCGCACACGGCCTGCGCCTCTTGATGCACCAGCGGCGCCTGTTGCGGCGGGTCACGGCTGACGCCCACGCCGAGGATCGGCGTGTCGATGCGGTTGCCGAGAAAGCCCGCCAGCAGACCGCCATGCGTGCCCGAGCTGCCCGAACCGACGACCACGCTGTCGAAATGCAGTCCGTGCTCGAAGCATTGCTGCTGAAGCTCCTGCGCGCACGCCACGTAGCCGAGCCCACCGAGCGCGTTGGAGCCGCCGCCGGGAATGACGTAGCCCTTGCGGCCGCGGGCAGCCAGCTCATCGGCCACACGCTGCATCGCCGCCGCCATGTCGGTGCCCGCGGGCACCACGCTGATCGCCTCGACGCCGAGCAGTCGAAACAGGAAATGGTTGCCGCTGGCATCGTCGCGGTAGCTGTCGGGCACCCGCTCCTCGATCACGAAGCGGCACTTCAGCCCCTCCTTCACCGCCGCGGCGAGCGTGATGCGGCAGTGATTGGATTGCGGCGCGCCGCAGGTGATCAGCGTGTCGGCGCCCTGCGCGAGCGCATCGGCCACCAGGAACTCGAGCTTGCGGGTCTTGTTGCCGCCGGGTGACAGGCCCAGCAGGTCATCGCGCTTGATCCACACCTCGGGGCCCCGACCACCGGGGCAGCTGGCGGCGAGCGCGGCCGAAAAACGCGGCAGCGGTTCGATCGGCGTCGGTGACAAGGTGTAGCGGCGGCGGGGAAAGCGAGACAAATCCATGAGCGTCCTTCGTGGTCTTGGTGTCGTCGTGGCCGGTTCGCCACGCCACGGCGCGCATGATGCGACACAGCCGCGATTGCGCCCACCGGGCCCTTGTGGGACAGTCGCCGCCCCATGCACGAAAGGCGGACCCATTGGCCGAAACCTACGACGAACAGCAAGAGCGCGAATGGCTGGAAGCGGCCGCGCGACTGACCGAAAAGCAACTGCACACCGCGGTGGACGTGTGCGCACGCGTGATGGGCCACGATGCGCGCCTGTCCGAGGGGGCGCTGGTGTCGGGCGTGGTGCAGGCGCTGGCGATCAACCTGTCGACGGTGCGCCGCAAACGATAGCCCGTGCGCGCTTTCCGGGTTCCCCCGATGCAGCGCGCGATCGAATCGTATGATGATCTGATGAATGAGGGCGAACGACGATTCGCCCGGGCGTGACCGCTTGCGGACTGCGCCGAAACCGAGGTCCGGGCCGCCGTGCGCAGCGGCGCCCGGCAGCCCTTCAAAAACAGCTCGGAGACACCATGCATCAACTCACTCGACTGGTCACCGCAATCGGCCTGCTGGCCACCGGCCTGGCGCTCGCCGCTCCGCCCAAGGTCGTCAACGGCCCCGGCGAGAACCCGGCCTGCTTCAAGCCCTGGGACGCCAAGACCAAGTTCTTCCAGTGGCCGGCCAAGAAGGGGCCGTACCGCATCGCGCTGGCCAACGGCTTCGTCGGCAACACCTGGCGCATCCAGATGATCAAGATGGCCAAGGCCTATGCGGCGACGCCCGAGATGGCGGCCAATTTGAAGGAGTTCAAGATCGTGTCCACCGGCACCGACGTGGCGGCGCAGGTGGCGGCGATCGACAACTTCATCAACTCGGGCTACGACGCGATCGTTACGATCGCCGTCAACCCGACGGCGTTCGGCCCGGTGATCAAGCGCGCTAACGCGGCCGGCGTGGTGCTGGTGCCGTTCGACAACGTGCTCGACAGCGAAGAGATCATGATGGTCAACGAAGACCAGCTGCAGATGGGCGCGCAATCGGGCGAGTGGCTGGTCAAGAACATCCCGAGCAAGAGCGGCAAGATCCTCGAGGTGCGCGGTCTGCCCGGCAATTCGGTGGACCGCGACCGCCACCTGGGCTTCCGCAAGGTGATGGAGGCGCCGGGCAACAAGTTCGAGATCGTCGAGGTGGTCGGCAACTGGGACGACGGCACCGCGCAGAAGGTGGTGGCCGACGCGGTGGCGGTGCACAAGAAGTTCGACGGCATGTTCGTGCAGGGCGGCTCCACCGGCGCGGTGCGTGCGCTGATCGACGCCAAGCACAAGATGATTCCGGTGGCAGGCGAGGCCGAGAACGGCTTCCGCAAGCTGTGCGCGGCCAACTCGAAGGACGGCCTCAAGTGCACGTCGCTCGGCCAGTCGCCCGGCCTGGTCGCCATCTCGATGAAGGCCGCCGTCACCGCGCTGCAAGGCAAGGTGATGCCGCAGATGATCTCGGTACCGATCCCGCAGGCGAGCGACCCCGACTTCAAGGCCGGCGAGAACTACTACCCCAACCTGACCGACAACTTCTTCACCACCAACTCGTTCCCAGCGTGTGGCGTGAACCTGAAGGACCACGAGATCATGAGCAAGGACGAGAAGAACAACTGATCGGCGTGCGTCTGAATCTCCGTTGATGTGCTGGCGGCCGCGGCGCCGAATGCCGCGGCCGCTTGTTCGTTCTGCGATCCGTCCGTGCAACCCATTCTCGAACTGATCGACGTCTCCAAGCGCTATGGCGGCGTGCGTGCGCTCGAGCACGCCCGCTTTGCCTGCGCCAGCGGGCGCATCCACGCGCTGCTCGGCGAGAACGGCGCCGGCAAGTCGACGCTGATCAAGATCATGGCCGGCGTGGTGCAACCCGACGAGGGCCGCATCGTGCTGCAGGGCCAGGAGCGGCGCTTCCTGCATCCGCAGGACGCCGTCAACGCCGGCATCGCCTGCATCTTCCAGGAGTTGTCGCTGATGCCCGACCTGAGCGTGGCCGACAACATCTGCATCACCAACCCGCCGCGCCGCTTCGGGCTGATCGACCAGCGGGCGCAGCGACGCATCGCCGAGGCGGCGTTGGCGCGTGCCGGCGCCGAAGGCATCCACCCGCTGGCGCCGGTGGGCAGCCTGTCGTTGTCGCGCCGGCAGATGGTCGAGATCGCCAAGGCGCTGGCGCGCGAGCCCAAGATCCTGATCCTCGACGAGGCCACATCGGCGCTGACCGCCGCCGACGTGCAGCGGGTGTTCGCTCTGCTCAAGCGACTGCGCAACGAAGGGCTGGCGATCGTCTACATCTCGCACCGCATGCACGAGATCGCCGAGCTGGCCGACGACTGCTCGGTGTTCCGCAACGGCCAGCATGTGGCCACCTTCGAGGCCGGCACGCGCAGCGATGCCGAGACGGTGCAGATGATGATCGGGCGCGAGATCAGCCACGCGTTCCCGCCCAAGACGCCGGCAATGGACCAGGCACCCGCTGCGACGAGCGCCGCCGCAGCGCCGCCGCGGTTGGAGGTACGGGCCTTGAGCTGGAACGACCGGCTGCACGACATCAGCCTTTCGGCGCGCGAAGGCGAGGTCGTCGGCATCGGCGGCCTCGACGGCCAGGGCCAGCGCGAGTTCTTCTTCGCGTTGTTCGGCGTGCTGCGCGGCGTCAGCGGCGAGATCCGGGTCGACGGCCAGGCCGTGAAACCGGCCAGCCCGCGCGCGGCCAAACGCGCCGGCTCGGGCATCGCGCTGGTGCCCGAAGACCGCAAGACCGACGGCCTGATGCTGCCGATGGCCGTGCGCGAGAACCTGAGCCTGGCCGCGCTCGATGCCCTGTGCCGCGGCGGCGTGATCGACCGCGCACGCGAGTCGCAAGCTGCCGACCGGGTGGTCAAGCAGCTGTCGATCAAGGCGCCCGACCTCGACGACGCGGTGGGCACCTTGTCGGGCGGCAACCAGCAGAAGGTGGTGATCGCCAAGTGGCTGCTCAACGCGCCGCGCATCATCTTGCTCAGCGATCCGACGCGTGGCATCGACGTCGGCACCAAGCAGGAGATGTACGCGCTGCTGCGCCAGCTCGCCGCAGCCGGCACCACCGTGCTGCTGTACAGCACCGACTACGCCGAGCTGATCGGCTGCTGCGACCGCGTGGCGGTGTTCTTCGATGGCCGCATCGTGCGCTGGCTGCAGGGTGACCAGCTCACCGAGCACGCGCTGGTGTCGAGCGCGCTGAACATCGAGGTGGCGGCGTGAGCCCGCGTACGGCCGCCCGATGCGGGCTCGCTCCCCCTCGGGGGGAAGGCGCCGCAGGCGCCAAGGGGCCTGCATGAACGAACGCCTGCGCTATCACCTGCGCGCGCACCGCGGCGCCTATGGCGCGGTGATCATGTTCATCGTCATCTTCGCGCTGTACATCGCCAAGCACACGATGGGCTGGACGGTGCCCGTGCTGACAACCGCCACCAACAAGGGTGTGCTGCTGGCGATCGTCGCAATGGCGCAGACGCTGCCGGTGCTGACCTCGGGCATCGACCTGTCGGTGGGCATGGTGTTCGTGCTCGCCAATTGCCTGGCCTCGCACCTGGTGGTGGGCACGCCGCTGCAAGCCACGCTCGGCGTGGTGGTGGTGCTCGCCGTGGGTGCGCTGTGCGGCCTCGTCAACGGCCTGATCATCGTGGTGGGCCGCCTGCAGCCGATCATCACCACGCTGGCCACCGGCACTGTCTACTTCGGCCTTGCGTTGGGCTTGCGGCCGGTGCCCGGCGGCGACGTGCAGTCCGATCTGGCCGACGCGCTCACCGGCGCACAACTCGGCGGTGTGCCGTCGATGCTGCTGGTACTGGTGGCCGTGGTGCTGGCGGTGTGGGTACCGTATCGCCGCAGCACGATCGGCCGCGCCGCCCTGGCCATCGGTTCGGCCGAAGCTGCCGCCTACATGTCGGGCGTGCCGATCGGCCGCGCCAAGATCGTCACCTACACGCTGGCCGGCTTGCTGGCGGCGATCGGCGGCCTGCTGCTGACCTTCGTCACCTACTCGGGCGAAGCGAGCTCGGCGATCGGCGGCACCTACACGCTGAACTCGATCGCCGCGGTGGTGATCGGCGGCACGTCGCTGGCCGGCGGCGCGGGCAGTGCGATCGGCTCGGTGTTCGGCGCCTTGGTGTTGCGCACGATCGGCGACCTGCTGTTCGTGTTCGACCTCGAGCCCTTGTGGCAGCCGTTGTTCCAGGGTGTCATCCTGCTGGTGGCCGTGAGCCTGGGCGCATTGCAACTGCTCAAGGTCAGCAACCGGTTGGAGTTGTTCAAGTGAACGGCGTCGTGTTGCGCCTCAAGCGATCGGGCCAACTGCCGGTGGCCGCGGCCGCGTTGTGCACGCTCGCGCTGCTGCTGGTGGGCAGCCTCTACTCGAGCAACTTCCTGTCGGCCGACTACCTGCTGCTGCAATTGCAGATCGCATCGTTCCTCGGCATCGTCGCCACCGGCGCGATGCTGGTCATCCTGCTGGGCGGCATCGATCTGTCGGTGCCCTGGCTGGTCACCGTCGGCGGCGTGATGTCGGCGGCGTCGGCCGGCTGGTGGGGCGACGCCGGCGCGACCTTCGCGATCCCGTTCGGCATCGCCTGTGGCGCGCTGTTCGGCGTGGTCAACGGCATCGGTGTCGCCTACCTGCGTGTGCCGTCGATGATCTTCACGCTCGGCATCAACGCGGTGGCACAAGGGCTGATCGTGGTGCAGACCGGCGGCTTCGCGCCGCAGGACCGCGCGACACCGACGATGCACCTGATCGCCACCGGCCGTTCGCTGCTCGGCCTGCCCAACGCGCTGCTGGTGTGGATCGTGGTCGGTGCCGCGGCGATGTTCCTGCTGCATCGCACGGCGCTCGGCCGCTCGATCTACGCGGTGGGCAACCGCGAGCGCGCGGCCTATCTGTCGGGCATCGACACGCGCCGCGTCACGCTGCTGTGCTTCGTGATCGCCGGTGCCTGCTCGGCGGCGGCCGGCGTGCTGCTCACCGGCTATTCGACCAAGGCGTACCAAGCGATGGGCGACGCCTACCTGTTGCCCGCGATCGCCGCGGTGGTGCTCGGCGGCACGCACATCCTCGGTGGCCGTGGCTCGTACCTCGGCACCGTGGTGGGCGTCATCCTGATCACGCTGCTGCAATCGATCCTGTCGGTGATGCAGATCCCGGAGATGGGCCGCCAGGTGATCTACGGCGTCGTGATCATCGTGATGCTGCTGGTCTACGGGCGCGGACGGCGGATGTCGGAGTGAGATGAAGAGCGGCTATTTGTGCATCGAGGGATGCGTGGCAAAGCCGGGGGCGGTGCCCGGTGGGGGCGACTTGTGGGGCGGCGAGAAGCGCAGCAGCACGGTCGGCGCGCGTACTCGCGCGCTTCGTTCATCTGACTCGCGGCGATTGTGCGAGCGCAGCGAACGCAGTGAGCGTAGTGAGTTTCGCCGCGCGACCGTGCTGCGAGCATCGCAGCGGAGTCGGCCTGCAAGGCCGACCGCCATAGTAGGAGCCCCCACCGGGCACCGCTCGCCGCGCCGCACCGACCGCCGCAGCGATCGAAACACCACACGGAGGCTGAGATGGCCAACTGGTTGACCGACAGCTTTGAGCTGATCGACCCGCGCTTCAAGGCGTTGGCGTTTCCCAACGTGCACCTGGAAAAGCTCTACACCGGCTGCCGCTGGGCCGAAGGGCCGGCGTGGTTCGCCGCCGGGCGCTATCTGGTGTGGTCGGACATCCCCAACGACCGCATGCTGCGCTGGGACGAGACCGACGGCTCGGTGTCGGTGTTTCGCGCGCCGGCGATGAACACCAACGGCCACACGGTCGACCGCGAAGGCCGCCTGGTGTCGTGCGAGCACCGCGGCCGATGCATCTCGCGCACCGGCTTCGACGGTCGACGCGAGGTGCTGGCCGACCGCTTCGAGGGCAAGCGCTTCAATTCGCCGAACGACGTTGTGGTCAAGTCCGACGACAGCATCTGGTTCACCGACCCCAGCTACGGCATCGACTCCGACTACGAGGGCGATGCGTCGCCCAGCGAGATCGGCGCGCGCAACGTCTACCGGCTCGATCCGGCGAGCGGGCGCCTCACGGTCGTCGCCGATGATTTCGTGCAGCCCAACGGGCTCGCGTTCTCGCCCGACGAGTCGCTGCTGTACATCGTCGACACCGGGCTCACGCACAAGGTGGACGGCCCGCACCATGTGCGCCGCTTCAAGGTGGCGGCCAACGGTCAGTCGCTGGCCGGTGGCGGCGAGGTGTTCGCCACCTGCGAAGTCGGCCTGTATGACGGCCTGCGCATCGACGCCAAAGGCCATCTGTGGCTGTCGGCAGGCGACGGCGTGCACTGCCACGCGAGCGACGGTGCATTGCTCGGCAAGATCCGCGTGCCCGAGACGGTGTCAAACGTCTGCTTCGGTGGTGCGAAGCTGAACCGCCTGTTCATCTGCGGCACCACGTCGTTGTACTCGGTGTTCCTCAACACCCGCGCAGCGCCGCGCGGGCGATGAAATTGGCAACCGACTCACATCAAGCATCGCGCAAGCCACCTCGCACGAGCCGCCGCACCCAAGCGGCCACCGCGGATTCGGCTTTGCCGGTCCGCTGGTGGCGCCCCCTTGAGGGGGAAGCGGCCGCTAGGCCGCTTCGGGGGTGGTCATGTCCGTGCGATCAGCCGCCGCGCCGGCGCGCTCAACGACGGCAACTTGCGGCGCGAGCTGAGCACCCGCTCGATCTCGCGCCCGGCGTCGTCGATCAGCACCAGGATCGCGCGCTCGGCCCTCTTGGGGTCGCCCGCGATCACCGCGTCGAGCACCGCGCGGTGCTGCGGCAGCGACTTGCCCGCGCGCTCGGGCTTGAGCGTCGACAGCTCGAAGCTGACGCGCAGCACCGCGGCGAGCGCCTTGCTCATTTGCATCATCATGCGGTTGTGGCTGGCGCGCAGCAGGCCCTGGTGAAAGCGCAGGTCGGGTGTCACGTAGTCGCCGCCGTGCTCCACCGCATGCGTCATGCCGGCGAAGGCGGCCTCGATCTCCGTGATGTCGCGCGCTGTGGCGCGAAGCGCGGCCAGCCGCACGCCGGCGGGTTCGACCACCACGCGCAGCTCGTGCAGATCGCGCAGAAAGTCGCGCGTCAATCCGGCTTTCGACTGCCACGCCACCAGATCGGGGTCGAACCAGTTCCACGCCTCGGCCGGCTGCACGCGCGTGCCGACCTTGGGGCCGGTGCGCAGCAGCCCCTTGGCCACCAGCGACTTCACCGCCTCGCGCACCACCGTGCGGCTGACGCCGAGTTCCTCACCGAGCAGCGGTTCCGACGGCAGCACCGCGCCCGCCGCGTACTGCCCGGCGACGATGGCCTCGCCCAGCAGGTCGAGCGTGTTGCCGTGGACGTTCTTGATCTTCATGCGGGTGCGACGCGCGCGCGCAAAGGCACGGCATCAGCCGCGCACGAACAACGTGACCAGCGGCTCGTCGCCGACCTGGCGGCTCCAGTGGCCGTGCCGCTCGGCGTCGAAGGTCGCGCCGGCAGGCAACGTGTCGGCCGAATAGAAGTGCTCGCCCGGCGCGAAGACGCGCGAGCTGCCGTCCTGCAAACCGATCTCCATGCGCCCGCGCAGGATGAACACCCACTGCGGATCCCCGGTGCAATGGAACTCGCTGCGAAATCCCACCGGGCTCTCGCGCAGCTGATAGCCGCCGCTGGCCAGCAGCGGCGACAGTCGTGCCTGCGGCTTGCCTTGGTTGAGTTCGATCGCTTCGTCGCGCCAGCGCGCGCGGCCGTCGGCGGCGGTGTAGAGCACGATCTTGATGAAGCTCGCCATGTCGTCAGTCCCAGTGGGCTCCAGTCCGCTCGCAAGCCGGCATCAATCAGTGCCATCCAAGTGCCGCCGCGAATCCGGCTTTGCCGGTCCGCTGGCGGGCCTTGCGGGCCGCGCCGGGCCGGAGCGCCCGGCCCTTCCCCAGGCGCAAGAGGTCCGCTGGACCTCTTGCGTCGGGGCTCAGCCCCCTCGAGGGGGAGGCGCCGAAGGCGCGTCGGGGGTGGGTCATTTCATACGCTCGCGCTCATGCCGCCATCGACCACCAGGAGATGGCCATTGACGTAAGCCGCACCATCGCTGGCCAGGAACACCACCGCGGCGGCGAGTTCTTCGACGCTGCCCCAGCGGCGTGCCGGCGTGCGTGCGACCAGCCAGTTGGTGAACGCCGCATCGTTGACCAGCGCGGCGGTCAGCTCGGTCTTGAAATAGCCCGGTGCGATGCCATTGACGGTGATGCCATGCGGCGCCAGCTCGACCGCCATCGCGCGCGTCAGCATCTTCAACCCGCCCTTGCTCGACGCATACGGTGCAGTGCCGGGCCGCGCGAGCTCGCTCATCACCGAACAGGTGTTGATGATGCGCCCGGCGCCGCGCGGCACCATGCGCCGCGCCACCGCGCGGCCTGCGTAGAACGCGCTGTCGAGGTTGGCGGTGAGCACGGCTCGCCAATCGGCGTCGCTCAACTCGGTGAGCGGTGCGCGCCGCGTCATGCCGGCGTTGTTGACGAGGATGTGAATCGGTCCGACCTCGGCCTCGACCCAGGCCACCGCCGACTCCACCGCCTGCGCATCGGTGACGTCGAAGGCGCGCGCATGCACCTGCAAGCCTTCGGCGCGCAGCGCGGCGGCCGCTTCGTTCAGCCGCGCCGCGTTGCGCGCGTTGATCACCACCGTGGCTCCGGCCTGCGCGAGGCCGCGTGCGAAGGCCAGCCCGATGCCGGTGGACGAGCCGGTGACCAGAGCCACCCGGCCATCGAGGCGAAACGTCGGTGCGCTGCTGTTCATGTCGTCCTCCTGTGGCGCGGCTTCGCGAGGCCGGCTGCTAGTCTAAGCGGGCGCGAGCACGGCGAGCGCCACAGTGATCGCCACGCGCGCCCCGACCCATCCAAGCCCACCACGACGATGCGAATCCTGGTCACTGGCAGCGCAGGCCACCTCGGCGAGGCGCTGATGCGAACGTTCGAAGGCTCCGAGCATGACGCCATCGGGCTGGACGTGCTGCCCTCACCCTACACCCACCGCGTCGGTTCGATCGTCGACCGCGAGTTCGTGCGCTCATGCATGCGCGGCGTCGACGCGGTGCTGCACGCCGCCACGCTGCACAAGCCGCACGTGGCCACGCACGCGCGCCAGGCCTTCGTCGACACCAACGTCACCGGCACGTTGCACCTGCTCGAGGAGGCGGTGGCCGCGGGCGCCAAGGCCTTCGTGTTCACCAGCACCACCAGCGCCTTTGGTCGCGCGCTGGTGCCGCCGCCCGGCGAGCCGGCGGCGTGGATCACCGAAGACGTGGTGCCGGTGCCCAAAAACATCTACGGCGCCACCAAGGTGGCGGCCGAAGACCTGTGCGAGCTGGTGCAGCGCGACAGCGGCCTGCCGTGCCTGGTGCTGCGCACATCGCGCTTCTTTCCCGAGGGCGACGACGACGAGCACGCGCGCACGCAGTTCGACGGCGACAACCTGAAGGTCAGCGAGTTCCTGTACCGCCGGGTCGACATCGAAGACGTGGTCGACGCGCACCTGCTGGCGATTCGGAAAGCGCCGCAGATCGGCTTTGGCCGCTACATCATCAGCGCGACCACGCCGTTCACGCGCGACGACCTCGCCGAGTTGCGCAGCGACGCCGCCGCCGTCGTGCGCCGCCGCGTGGCCGCGTACGAGGCAGCATACGCGCGCCGCGGCTGGTCGATGGTGCCGACGATCGACCGCGTCTACGTCAACGAGCGCGCGCGCCGTGAACTCGGCTGGCAGCCGCGGCATGACTTCGCCGCGGTGATCGCGCGGCTGCGCGGCGACCCCGACTTTCGCAGTCCGCTGGCGCGCGTGATCGGCGCCAAGGGATACCATCGTCCAGCCCCGTCCGTCACTTCAGCATTCAGAGCATCCAAGCATGAGCAGTAAACCCCGCAAGAACCCCAAAGACCTGCGCAGCCAGCAGTGGTTCGGCCGCCAGGACCGCGACGGCTTCGCCTACCGCAGCTGGGTCAAGGGCAAAGGCGTGCCGCACGACCAGTTCGACGGCCGGCCGGTGATCGGCATCTGCAACACCTACAGCGAGCTGACGCCGTGCAACTCGCATTTCCGCACGCTGGCCGAGCAGGTGAAGATCGGCGTCTACGAGTCGGGCGGCTTTCCGTTGGAGTTTCCCGTGATGTCGCTGGGCGAGACGATGCTGCGGCCCACCGCGATGCTGTACCGCAACCTGGCGAGCATGGACGTCGAAGAAAGCATCCGCGGCAATCCCGTAGACGGCGTTGTGCTGCTGATGGGCTGCGACAAGACCACGCCGTCGCTGGTGATGGGTGCGTCGAGCGCCAACCTGCCGACCATCGGCGTGTCGGGCGGGCCGATGCTCAACGGCAAGTGGCGCGGCCAGGAGCTGGGCTCGGGCACCGGCGTGTGGCAGATGAGCGAGCAGGTGCGCGCCGGCACGCTGAAGCTGCAGGATTTTTTCGACGCCGAGAGCTGCATGCACCGCAGCCACGGTCACTGCATGACGATGGGCACCGCCTCGACGATGGCCTCGATGGTCGAGGCGCTCGGCCTCGGCCTGCCCGGCAACGCCGCGTATCCCGCGGTCGACGGCCGGCGCAACGTGATCGCGCGCATGGCCGGCCGCCGCATCGTCGACATGGTGCACGAGGACCAATTGATCGGCGACATCCTGACGCGCGAAGCGTTCGAGAACGCGATCAAAACGCTGGCCGCGATCGGCGGCTCGACCAACGCGGTGATCCACCTGATCGCGATCGCCGGCCGCCTGGGCGTCAAGCTGACGATCGACGACTTCGAAAAACTCGCCAGCGAGATGCCGTGCCTGGTCAACCTGCAACCCTCCGGCGAACACCTGATGGAGGACTTCTGCTACGCCGGTGGCCTGCCCGCGGTGATGAAGGAGATCGCCCCCACGCTGCACCTCGACCACGTGACCGCCAGCGGCAAGACCGTGCGCGAGAACATCGCCGACGCGCAGAACTGGGACCCGCGCGTCATCAAGACGATGGCGCAGCCGTTCAAGGCGCACGCCGGCATCAGCGTGCTGCGCGGCAACCTGGCGCCGCGCGGCGCGGTGATCAAGCCCAGTGCCGCCACGCCGGCGCTGATGGTGCACAAGGGCCGCGCGGTGGTGTTCGAAGACAGCGACGACTTCCACGCGCGAATCGACGACCCCAACCTCGACGTCGACGAGCACTGCATCCTGGTGCTGAAGAACTGCGGACCCAAGGGCTACCCCGGTATGGCCGAGGTCGGCAACATGCCGCTGCCGCCCAAGGTGCTGAAGAAGGGTATCACCGACATGGTCCGCATCAGCGACGCGCGCATGAGCGGCACCGCCTACGGCACCGTGGTGCTGCACACCGCGCCCGAGGCCGCCGCCGGCGGCCCGCTGGCGCTGGTGAAGAACGGCGACCTGATCGAGCTCGACGTGCCCAAGCGCAGGCTGCACCTGCACGTCAGCGACGACGAGCTCGCCAAGCGCCGCACGCAGTGGAAGCCGCCGGCGCCGAAGCTGACCAGCGGCTACTGGAAACTCTACATCGACCATGTGCTGCAGGCCGATGAGGGCGCCGACCTCGATTTCCTAGTGGGACGGCGCGGCGCGTTCGTCCCCAAAGACAATCACTGAGCGCCACGGCGGAGACACAACCATGTCCGCACCCAAGGCCGCCCTCGTCATCGGCGCCGGGGACGCCACCGGTGGCGCGATCGCACGCCGCTTCGCGCGCGAAGGCTTCATCGCCTGCGTGACGCGGCGCACGGCTGACAAGCTCGATCCGCTGGTTCAACGCATCAGGTCCGAAGGGGGTGAAGCACACGGCTTCGGGTCGGATGCGCGCGACGAGCAGCAGGTGGTCGAGCTGATCGCCCGCATCGAACAAGACATCGCGCCGATCGAGGTGGCGGTGTTCAACATCGGCGCCAACGTGCGCTTCGAGGTCACCGAGACCACCGAGCGCGTCTACCGCAAGGTCTGGGAGATGGGCGCGCTGGCCGGCTTTCTGATGGGCCGCGAGGTGGCCAAGGTGATGACGCCGCGCGGCCGCGGCACGATCCTCTTCACCGGCGCCACCGCGAGCCTGCGCGGCGGTGCCGGCTTCGCGGCCTTCGCCGGCGCCAAGCATGCGTTGCGCGCGCTGGCGCAGAGCATGGCGCGCGAGCTGGGACCCAAGGGCATCCACGTGGCGCACATCGTGATCGACGGTGCGATCGACACGCAGTTCATCGCCGAGAACTTTCCCGAGCGCTACGCGCTAAAGGACAAGGACGGCATCCTCAACCCCGACGCGATCGCCGAGAACTACTGGCTGCTGCACCAGCAGCACCGCAGCGCCTGGACCCACGAGCTCGATCTGCGGCCGTGGATCGAGAAGTTCTAGTCCGGGAAACCCCGAGCCCTATCTGGGGACGCTCCCGGTCGACTGTCTCGCCGCGCCAGCGAATTGGCCGCCGTCGCCAGTGACGCGATGTGCCGTGCTGGCTTAGCTTCCGTCATCGACGAGGGGCTCGCGCTCCGCGCACCGAGCGCCGGTGCGCTTGCCCGAACAACACAGGAGACAACCGCGTGCGACAGCGCAGGTCGTCGTGGCGGCCGCCACTCGCATCACCGCGATGCGTTGAATCGGCTGCGGTATTCGCCCGGGGAGGTGCCGAACCAGCGGCGGCACGCGCGGAAGAACGTGCTCTGATCGGCGAACCCGAGCAGGTAGGCGGTTTCGGTCAGCGCCACGCGTCCCGACTGCAGATACTGCTCGGCCATTTCGCGGCGCGTGGCATCGACCAGTTCGTGGAACGACGTCCCTTCATCCTGCAGACGCCGCTGCAGCGTGCGCTCCGACAGGCGCAGCTCGCGCGCGATGTCAGCGCGCAGCGGATCGCCGTCGGCCAGGCGGCGCACGACGACCTCCTTCACGCGCGGCGCGATGACGCCGGTCTCGAGCCGGCTCAGGTATTCGCGCGCGACGCGGTCGCTGGCCAGCGCCAGCGCGGGGTTCGCCGTCGGCAGCGGTGCCAGCAGGTCGGCCTGAGCGAAGTGGATGCAGTGGATCGGTGCGTCGAACCGCAACGGGCTGCGGCAGGCCAGCCGATAGGGTTGCAGATCGGGCGGCTCGGGGTACGGGAAGTCGACCGCGACCGGACGCAGGTTGAGGCCGGTGAGCCAGCGAAAGATGTTGAGCAGGGTCACCACCACGAAGTCGACGCGTGCCCGCGGCACCGGCCGCGTGCCGCCGATCAGTCGCACCGTGAGCCCGTGGCCGCCCTCTTCGCGCACCAGCTCGATCTCGGCGGCGTCGCTCACGATGCGCAAGTAGCGCAGGAAGCGCTCGATCGCCGTCAACAGATCGGGGCAGGTCATCATCAGGTGCACGATCACGTCCATGCTGCCGGGGTGTGCCACGTCGGGCATCGCCAGCCCGAGGTACGGGTTCCCCGAGCGCGCGACGGCCAGTTCCCACAGCGTGCTGATGCGGTCGGGGTCGAAGCGCGCGTCATGCTGCGCCACCGCATCGAGATCGACCCCGGCGTCGCGAAAGAGCTCGGACACGTTCAAGCCCACCGACTCGAACAGGCGCACGATCCCCTTCACCCATGCCGACGCGATGGTCGGCATGCCCGCGCTGGCCTGCGCCGGCTTCGGCCTCGAGGCCGCGGACTTGGCGGTTCGCCGCATGGTCGGATGCACCCTCCTTCGATCGCGTCGCGATCGTAGTGGCCTGCGACGCCGCATTTCACCCATCGACCACCTCACATACCAAGGAGACAACATGTTCCGTGCAACCCTGCTCATCGCCAGTTGCCTGGCGCTCGGTGCGGTCGCCGCGCAGGCGCGCGACTCGGATGACGATCACGGCGATCGACATGGCTCGTCGCTGCTGCGCGAGACCCGCTTCGGCCCGGTGGTCGGCACGGAGGACAACGGCGCCTATGCGTGGAAGGGCGTGCCGTTCGCCAAGCCACCGGTGGGCAATCTGCGCTGGAAGCCGCCGGCCGATCCCGACCGCTGGCACCGACCGCGGCAGGCCAAGGAGTTCGCCGACGCGTGCGTGCAGTACGGGCGCATCTACGGCCCCGGCGCGAACAACCGCTACGACGCGACGATCGGCACGACGCTGAACCAGGCCGTCGGCTCCGAAGACTGTCTGTACCTGAACATCTGGCGGCCGGCGAACCACCGCGGTGACCTGCCGGTGATCGTGTTCGTCCACGGCGGCAGCAACGTCTCGGGCTACACCGCAGACCCGGTGTACAACGGCGCCGCGCTCGCGCGCACCGCCAACGCCGTGGTGGTCAGCGTCAACTACCGCCTGGGCATCTTCGGCTTCCTCGACGTGCCGCAGCTCAAAGGCGGCATCGATACCGAGGAAGACTCCGGCAACTTCGCGCTGCTCGACGTCGTGAAGGCGTTGCGCTTCATCCAGCGCAACATCGACAACTTCGGCGGCGACGCGGGCAACGTCACGCTGACGGGCCAGTCGGCCGGCGCGATCAACGTCTACGCGATGCTGACCTCGCCGCTGGTGGTGAAGTCCAAGCCCCAGCTGTTCCATCGCGCAGCGGCATTCAGCGGCGGCATCTCGCTGGCGAGCAACCTGCCCGCGGGCAGCCTCCCGACGCTGAACCCGGCCGCGCTGTACCTGGCGCAGGGCAATGCGTTGCTGCTCAATCAGGTGATCGCCGACGGGCTGGCGGCGGACACCGCATCGGCGCAGGCCTACGTCGCTGCGCAGAGCGCGCCGCTGATCGCCGCGTATCTGCGTTCCAAGACCCCTCAGGCGCTGCTCGGCACGCTGCTGACGCGCCTGGCCGCGCTTGGGCTGGCCGGCTCGGGGCCGATCCCCGACGGCAGCGTGCTGCCGCTCGACCCGGTGAACGCGATCGCCGCCGGCCAGTACCTGAAGGTGCCGTTCATGGCGAGCAACGCGCGCGACGAGGCCAAGCTGTTCCCGACCTTCCTCGCGCTGTCGCCCGCGCTCGGCGGCGTCAGCGGACGGCTGGTGAGCGACGCGACGCTGTTCCAGATCCAGTTCAACTACGACCCGAACGCCACGCCGCAGATCGCGATCGAGCAATGGATTCCGGGCGCCTACCTGCCGGTGACCACGCCGGTGACGGGCTTCAACGCACGCACCGACCTGCTGAACCGGTTCTTCTTCATCGCCAGCCGCGACAACGTGCTGAACACGCTGCGCAACCAGCAGCCCGACGTCTGGTACTACCGCTTCGACTGGGACCGCGAGCCCGCACCGTGGAACGACATCTACGGCGCCGCGCACGCGTTCGACCTGGCGTTCCTGTTCGGCAACTTCGGGCCGTCGCTGTTCTCGAACGTCACCGTCTCCGATGCCAACCGGCCCGGTCGCCTCGCGCTGTCGCACACGATGATGAAGACGCTCGGCGCGTTCGCCCGCCGCGGCGACCCGAACAACCGCTCGCTCGGCGTGTTCTGGCCGGCATGGCCGTCGACGCTGCTGTTCGACGCCTCCGACGCGGACGCCGAGATCAAGGTGCAGTGAGGCGCTAGCCGGGTGGGTGCGCGCCGGTGCGCGGGTCGCCGGCGCCGCGGCGCGCGCTCCAGATCTCGGGGTCGAACCCCACCGTGATGCGGCCGTCGTTCCACTCGACCACCGGCCGCTTGATCACGCTTGGTTGATCGAGCATCAGCACGCGCGCCGACTTTGCGTCGGCGACGCTTGCCTGCGCAGCTCCCTCGAGCTTGCGCCAGGTGGTGCCCTTGCGGTTGAGCAACACCTCCCAGCCGACTGCCTTGAACCACGCGTCGAGCCGTGGCTCGGGCACGCCGCCTTTCTTGAAATCGTGGAAGGTGTAGGCAGTACCGCGTGCATCGAGCCAGGCGCGGGCACGCTTGACGGTGTCGCAGTTGGGGATGCCGTTGACGATCATGACTGCGAGCTTACCCGGCCGTGCTGTCACCGGGATCGTCGCTACCATCGTCGCCAAGCTCCAGGCGACATCACCATGCCCAACACGTCCGCGAAGACCATCGAGTTCTTCTTCGACTTCGGCAGCCCGACCACCTACCTCGCGCACACGCAGCTGCCGCGCATTGCCGCAGAGACCGGCGCGCGCGTCGAGTACGTGCCGATGCTGCTGGGCGGCGTGTTCAAGGCCACCGGCAACCAGAGCCCGGTGATGGTGCCGGCCAAGGGCCGCTGGATGGGCGACGACCTGGTGCGGTTCGCGCGGCGTTATCGCGTGCCGTTCACCCACAACCCGCACTTCCCGATCAACACGCTGACGCTGATGCGCGGTGCGGTCGGGCTGCAGATGCGGCAGCCTGATCGTTTCATGGCGTATGTCGACGCCGTGTTCCGCGCGATGTGGATCGAGCCCGTGAACCTGGGCGACCCGGCACTGCTGGCGGCCACGCTCGGCGCCGCCGGCTTCGACGCCAACGCATTGCTGGCGCTGGTGAGCGATGCCGAGGTCAAGGCCAAGCTGATCGCCAACACCGAGGCCGCCGTCGCGCGCGGCGTGTTCGGCGCGCCGACGTGTTTTGTCGGCCAGCAGATGTTCTTCGGGCAGGATCGGCTGGATTTCGTGCGCGAGGCCGTGAGCGGGTGACGGCCGCAGGCCCGGTCATCCCGCGCGCACGACGCGTCAAGGTTGCCCGCCGATCCGGATCAGATCGCTGATCGGCACATAACGCTGGCCGTCGAAGCGCCGCATCTGCAGGGTCTTGATCAGGCGGTAGTCGTCTGGCGAGGTGCTGACCACCACACCGGGTACCGACAGCGGCAGCCCCATCTCTTTGACGTGAGTGGCGTGGCGCATCACGTTTTCGCGCGTCAGGTCGTCGCCGCATTCGCGCAGCACCTGCACGAGCAGCATCGCCCCGTTGTAGGCCCCGGCATTGAGAATTTCGTTCGGATCACCGTCGGGGTAGTACCTCTTCATGAACGCGCGGTAGGCGATCATTCCCGGGTCGTTGTTCCACTGCGGGTCGACCGGATCCTTGCCGCTGGTCGCGGTGATCACGCCGATCGACTTCTCGATACCGGCCGGCACCAGCACCGAGTGGATGTACGAACCAATAGCGACGACGTAGTGCACCGGCTTCCAGTCGATGTCGTAGACCCGGCGGATCGCCATCGCGGCAAACTTGGGCGTCGAAGCGTTCACCAAGACATCGGCACCCGAGGCCTTCAGCGCCACGATCTGCGAATCGACCGTCGGGTCGGAGATTTCGTACGACGCCTCGGCCACGATCTGCCGGCTGCGGGCGCCCAAGCCTTCCTTGAGGCCGGCGAGGTAGTCCTTGCCGGCGTCGTCGTTCTGGTACAGCACCGCGATCTTGGCGCCCGGCTTCGTCGCGATGATGTGCTTGGCGTAGACCTGCGCTTCGACCGAATAGGTGGCTGGGTAGGCCAGCGTCCACGGGAAGTTCTTGGGATCGCTGAACTTGCTCGCACCGGCGTTGATCAGCAATTGCGGGATGCCTTTGGCGTTCAGGTACTTGTGGACCGCGCTGTTGGTCGGGGTGCCGAGCATGCCGAACAGCAGCAGCACGTCGTCCTGTTCGACCAGGCGGCGCACCATTTCGACCGTCTTCGGCGGTGCGTAGCCATCGTCGAGGCTGACGAAGGTGATCTTGCGCCCGTTGATGCCGCCTTCCTCGTTGATCTTCTTGAAGTAGGCGGCGTGTGTCCGGCCGATCGTGCCGTAGGCGGAAGCCGGCCCGCTGTAGGGCATGGTCTGGCCGATCTTGATCTCGGTGTCGCTGGCCCCCGGGTCGTACTTCTTCTGCGAGTGAACCGGGGACGTTGCCAGCGTCAGCGCCAACGTGGCGCTGGCAGCTGCCAGAAAGAGCCGCTGGGTCATGGTGACCTCCTCCGAGACCGGGCTCGGGTGTAGCACCGACCCGCATCCGCCGAAAGCCCCGGCGCTGCTCGTTAACCCGTGGTTGAAGCGAACCCAGGCGCCAGCACAAGGCCGGAGCGGGCCGCGCAACGATCTAGCGCGAGCGCGGGCGCCAGCCCAGCCCGGCCGACGTGCCACCCGGCTGCGCACCGCGACGCGGCCGGTACTCGCAGCCGACCCAGCCGTCCCAGCCGCACGACGCCGACAGCTCGTCGATCACGCCGAACAGGTACGCGTAGTTCAGCTCGCCGAGGTCGGGCTCGTGGCGCTCAGGAACACCGGCGATCTGCAGATGGCCGACGCGGCCGGTGGGCAGGTAATGGCGCAGCTTCATCGCCACGTCGCCTTCGACGATCTGGCAGTGGTACAGGTCCATCTGCACCTGCAGGTTCGGCGCAGCCACCTCCTGCACGATGCGATGGGCCTCGTCCTGCCGGTCCAGCACAAAGCCCGGGATGTCGCGCGTGTTGATCGGCTCGATCAGCACCGTCTTGCCCGCGCTCGCCGCCTGGCGCGCCGCCCATGCGAGGTTGGCCTGGTAGGTGGCGAGCAGCCTGGCGCGTTCGACGCCCGCCGGCGCAATGCCGGCCATCACGTGTACGCGCGGGCACTTGAGCGCCTGCGCGTATTGCAGCGCCATGTCGATCGAACGGCGGAATTCGTCTTCGCGGCCGGGCAACGCCGCCATGCCACGCTCGCCGCGCTCCGAATCGCCGGGCGGCGCGTTGAACAGCACCTGCTGCAAGCCATGCTCCGCGAGCCGCGTGGCAAGTACCTTCGGGTCGTGGGCGTAGGGGAAGATGTATTCCACCGCCTGAAAGCCGTCGGCAGCAGCCGCGGCAAAACGGTCGAGGAAGTCGTGCTCCGGATAGAGCAGGCTCAGATTGGCAGCGAAGCGGGGCATGGGGGTCGTCTCGGATGCGGCGCTGGCGGTGCGCGCCGCAGTGTTCGCGCAGTGTGTCGGCTTGCGCCGCCAATGGGTTGGCTCACGCGGTCGCCTGTGCCGCTTCGGCGGTCTCTCAGCGCGACGCCGGCGCGCCGAGTTGATCGGCCAGGTCGAGCAGATTGCGGGCAGCGAAATCCACCGGCACGCTCGGCCCGTGCTCGCCTCGTCCCGGCCCTTTTTCGTCGGGCCGTGCGATGTGCGCCGTGCGCAGGCCCGCCGCGGCCGCCGCGGCCAGATCGCTGGAATGCGCAGCGACCATCAGCACCTGAGCCGGCTCGCAATCGAACGCGGCCGCGGCCGATCGATACACCACCGCCTTGGGTTTGTAGTCGCGCGCGAACTCCGCGCCGAGGATCGCATCCCACGGCAGGCCGTTGCGCCGCGCCAGGTCGACCATCAGCGACACGTTGCCGTTGGAGCACGGCGCGATGCGATAGCGTTCGCGCAGGCGCTGCAACCCCGGCGCCACGTCGGGCCAGGCGTCGAGCCGGTGCCACGCGAGGTTCAGGTGCACGCGCGTGGCCTCGTCGAGATCACGGATGTCGAACTGCTTCAGCACCACCTCGAGGTTGCGCCGATGCAGCACGTCGAGTTTCGAAAACGGGATCTGGCCCGAGCGCACCTCTTCCATCGCCGGCTGGTACTGCGCGCGCCAGGCGTCGGCGAAGGCATGCCAGTCGAGGGCTCCGCCGCGCCGCGCCAGTACCTCGCAGACCTCGCGCGCGATCGAGCCGCGCCAGTCGACCAGCGTGCCGAAGACATCGAACACCAGCGCGCGCAGTTCAGCCGTGTTGCCAACCATCGGGATGCCTCGTCATGGACTCTGGGTGGACGACGCCGTCCAGGATTCGCGACCCGTCAGCGCCCCTTGGCCTTGCGCCAGGCGGCAAAGGCCTCGCGGTTGCGCTCGTCGGTCGCAGGATACAGCCCCAGGATCGATTGGCCTGCGTTGACGCGCTCGGTCACGAAGTCCTCGAACGCGGTCATCTCGGTGGCCTCGTCGGCGATCTCGTCGGCGATGGCCGCCGGGATCACGACCACGCCTTCGCCGTCGCCCACCACCACGTCGCCGGGCCACACGGCCACGTCACCGCAGCCGATCGGCACGTTGATGTCCAGCGCCTGGTGGATCGTCAGGTTGGTCGGTGCACTCGGACGGTGGTGGTAGGCCGGTATCTCGAGCCGCGCGATCTCCGGCGAGTCGCGAAAGCCACCGTCGGTGACGACACCGGCGACACCGCGCTTCATTAGCCGCGTGACGAGGATCGAGCCAGCCGACGCGGCGCGGGCGTCCTTGCGGCTGTCGATCACGAGCACTGCGCCGGGCGGGCACTCTTCCACCGCCTTGCGCTGCGGGTGCGCGCGATCCTGGAACACGGTGATCGGGTTCAGGTCTTCGCGCGCCGGGATGTAGCGCAGCGTGAACGCCTCGCCCACCATGTTGGGCGTCTTCGAGTCGCGCTGCGTGTCGACCGGGCGCACGTCCTGGATGAACTGATTGCGCAGGCCGCGCTTGAACAACGCGGTGCATAGCGTGGCGGTGCTCACGCCTTTGAGCTTGTCGCGGGTCCCGGGCTTCAACGCCATCGCCATTCCTTCGGGCATGGTATTCGGGCTGCAAGCAGCTAATAGATCACCGGTTCGCTCACCGGCGCACCAAAGCTCGTTTCGAGGAAATCGAAGTCGCAGCCTTCGTTGGCCTGCAAGATGTGACGGCTGAACATCCAGCCGTAGCCGCGCTCGAAGCGCGGCGCCGGCGCCTTCCACGCGGCGCGGCGGCGCGCGAGTTCGTCGTCGCTCACCTCCAGATGGATGCGCCGCGCCGGCACGTCGACCGTGATGCGGTCGCCGGATCGCACCAGTGCCAGCGGGCCACCGACGTAAGCTTCGGGGGAACAATGCAGCAGGCAGCCGCCGTAGCTGGTGCCGCTCATCCGCGCATCGGACAGGCGCAGCATGTCCTTGACACCGGCCTTCAGGAGCTTGGTCGGGATCGGCAGCATGCCCCACTCGGGCATGCCGGGGCCGCCCTGCGGGCCGGCGTAGCGCAGCACCAGCACGTCGTCGCCGCTGACGTCGAGATTCGGATCGTCGACCGCTTTCTTCAGCGACGGATAGTCGTCGAACACCAGCGCGCGGCCGCTGTGCTTGAGCAACCGCGCCTCGCAAGCGCTCGGCTTGATGATCACGCCGTCGGGCGCCAGGTTGCCACGCAGCACCGCGAGCGCGCCTTCGGCGTAGATCGGCTTGTCGAGCGGCCGGATCACGTCGTCATCGAATACTTCGGCGCCGGCGATGTTCTCGCGCAGCGTGCGGCCGTTGACCGTCATCGCGTCGAGTTTCAAATGCGGCGCGATGCGCGTCATCAGCGCGCGCATGCCGCCGGCGTAGTAGAAATCCTCCATCAGGTATTTGTCGCCACTGGGCCGGATGTTGGCGATCACCGGCACCTGGCGGCTCGCGGCATCGAAGTCATCCAGCGTCACCGGGTGCCCGGCGCGGCGGGAGATCGCCACCAGATGGATGATCGCGTTGGTCGAGCAGCCCTCGGCCATCGCCACCGCGATGCCATTGTGGAAGCTGTCGCGCGACAGCATCTTCTTGGGCGCCAGGTCGTCCCACACCATCTGCACGATGCGGCGCCCGCACTCGGCGCTCATGCGGATGTGGTTGGCGTCGGCCGCCGGGATCGAGCTGGCGCCAGGCAGCGTCATGCCGATCGCCTCGGCGATGCCCATCATCGTCGCCGCGGTGCCCATCGTCATGCAGGTGCCGTGGCTGCGCGCGATGCCGGCTTCCATCTCGACCCAGGCCTCATCGCTCAAGCGGCCGGCGCGCCGCTCGTCCCAGTACTTGAAGGCATCGGAGCCCGAGCCAAGCGTGTGGCCGCGCCAATTGCCGCGCAGCATCGGGCCGGCGGGCAGGTAGATGCACGGCAGCCCCATCGAGAACGCGCCCATCAACAGGCCCGGCGTGGTCTTGTCGCAGCCGCCCATCAGCACCGCGCCGTCGACTGGGTGCGAACGCAACAGCTCCTCGGTCTCCATCGCCAGGAAGTTGCGATACAGCATTGTGGTCGGCTTGACCATCGACTCGCTCAGGCTGATCGCCGGCAGCTCGAGCGGAAAGCCGCCGGCCTGCAGCACGCCGCGCTTCACGTCGTCGACCCGCGTCTTGAAATGCGCATGGCACTGGTTGGCGTCGCTCCAGGTGTTGACGATCGCGATCACCGGCTTGCCGGCGTAGTCGGCCGCCGCGTAGCCCATCTGCATCACGCGCGAGCGATGGCCGAAGGAGCGAAAGTCGTCGGGCGCGAACCAGCGTGCGCTGCGCAGATCTTGTGCTTGGCGTTCGGTCATCTTGATGGCGTGTTCTCGAGGGATCGGATCTTCGATCTGGTGCCTGGCTCAATCATCATATGATCGTCCGGCTGCGTCCGGCATGTGCCGGCCACCTCCAGGAGACACCCGCATGTTCCGTCGTACCTTGGTGGGCGCCGCCGCAGCGGTGGCTGCACTGCCGCTGCCGGCCCTGGCGCAGGAGGCCTGGCCGAGCAAGCCGCTGAAGATCATCTGCCCGTTCCCCGCCGGCGGCACCAGCGACGTGATGGCGCGTCTGGTCGCCGAACCGCTGACCAAGGAGCTCGTCCAGCAGGTGATCGTCGAGAACATCGGCGGCGCCGGCGGCACGATCGGCACGCTGCGCGCGGCCAAGATGGCGCCCGACGGCACCACCATCGTGCAGACCGGCGTCGGCCAGAACGCGGTGGCGCATGGCCTGGACCCCAAGCTCGGCTACGACTCGATGAGGGACTTCGTCCACATCGCGCAGGTGCACACCGGCCCCAACCTGCTGGTGGTGCACCCGGGCACGCCGTTCAAGTCGTTCCAGGAACTGGTCGACTATGTGCGCAAGAACCCCGGCAAGTTGAACTACGGCTACACGCACGCGGCCTCGGGCCACATGGCGATGGAGCTGCTGAAGCAGCGCGCCAGCGAGTGCCCGAAGGGCGTCAAGGGCTGCAACGGCTTCTTCGTCGTCGGCATCCCGTACCGCGGCGGTGGCCCGATGCTGCAGGATCTGCTCGGTGGCCAGATCCCGATGATGTTCATCAACCAGGACGTCGCACTGCAGCACGTGCGCGCCGGTAAGCTGCGCGCGCTGGCGTGCACCAGCCTGCAGCGCAACCCGCTGTACCCCGAGGTGCCGACCATCCACGAAAGCGGCTTCTCGAACTTCCAGGCGCTGTCGTGGTCGGGCCTATCGTTGATCAAGGGCACGCCGCAGGCGATCGCCGACAGGTTCGAGGCCGTGATGAAGAAGATCATGACCTCGGCCGACATCAAGCAGAAGCTCGAGGCGGTGGGTTTCGTCGTGCCGCCGCCGGGAGCGCAGGCCTATGCCGCATTCGTGAAGAGCGAAATCGAGCTGTGGACCAAGGTCATCAAGACCGCGGGCATCAAGCCGGAGTGACGCCATGAACACACGCACCATCGCCGCTAACCCGCTGGCCGCTGGGCTGGCCGCCGGCGCGGCCAGCATCGACCGCATCGAGTGGGTTCAGCTGTCGCTGGTGTTCCTGCCGTTGGCCACGCCGATCAGCGACGCCAAAGTGTTGACCGGACGGCAGAAGCCGCTGACCGAGATCGCCTTCCTGTTCGCGGAGATTCAAACCCGCGAGGGCCACAGCGGCGTCGGCTTCAGCTACAGCAAGCGCGCCGGTGGGCCGGGGCAGTTCGCGCACGCGAAAGAGATCGCGCCCAACCTGATCGACGAGGATCCCAACGACATCGCACGGCTGTGGGACAAGCTGGTGTGGGCCGGCGCATCGGTGGGCCGCAGCGGGCTGGCGACGCAGGCGATCGCCGCCTTCGACATCGCGCTGTGGGACCTGAAGGCCAAACGCGCGACGCTTCCGCTGGCCAAGCTGCTCGGCGCGCACCGCGATGCCGTGCAGTGCTACAACACCTCGGGCGGCTTCCTGTCGTCGCCGATCGACGAGGTGCTGCGCAACGTCGAGATGCTGCTCGAGCGCGGCATCGGCGGCATCAAGATCAAGGTCGGACAGCCGGATCCGATGATCGACCTGCAGCGCGTGCAGGCCGTGCACAAGCTGATCGACGGGCGCGCGCACCTGATGGTCGACGCCAACCAGCAGTGGGACCGCGTGACCGCGCAGCGCTTTGGCAAACTGGTGGAGCCGCTGAACCTCACCTGGATCGAAGAGCCGCTGGACGCCTACGACGCCGAAGGCCATGCCGCGCTGGCGGCGCTGCTCGACACGCCGATCGCCACCGGCGAGATGCTGACCAGCGTGGCCGAGCACTGGGAGCTGATCCGGCAACGCAGCGTCGACTTCATCCAGCCCGACGCGCCGCGCGTGGGCGGCATCACGCAGATGCTCAAGATCATGGCGCTGGCCGACCAGGCGCGCATCCGCATGGCGCCGCACTTCGCGATGGAGATGCACCTGCACCTGTCGGCGTCGTATCCGCACGAGCCCTGGGTCGAGCACTTCGAGTGGCTGGAGCCGCTGTTCAACGAGCGGCTGACCATCCGCGACGGACGCATGCAGGTGCCGAATCGGCCGGGGCTCGGCTTCAGCCTGAGCGAACAGGCGCGCCGCTGGACGAAAGAACGCGTCGAGTTCGGCCGGCGGCCCTAATCAGGAGACAACGATGGCGACCTTGATCCGCAACGCGCAGGTTTGGGATGGCACGGGATGCGCGCCGTATGTCGCCGATGTATCGATCGAAGGCGACCGCATCCGTCAGGTGTTGCGCGGCAGCGCGCCGCGCACGCTCGAGGGCACCGATGTGATCGATGCGATGGGCATGACGCTGATGCCCGGCCTGGTCGAAGGCCATGCGCACCTGTCGTTCTGCGGCGCGACGAAGAACACCGACCTCGGCGACATCCCGCCGGAGGAGCACGTGATCGAGACCCTGCACAACGCCAGGAAACTGCTCGACGCCGGCTTCACCAGCGCCTACAGCGCGGCCAGCGCCAAGCTGCGGCTGGACGTGGTGGTGCGCAACGAAGTCAACTCGGGCCGCAGCCCGGGGCCGCGCATCCGCGCGGCGAGCCCCGAGATCACGGTGACCGGCGGCCTGGGCGACGAGAACCGGCAACACCTGATGCGCGACAGCTTCGCCATCGTCGCCGACGGACCCGACAACATCGCACACGTCGTGCGTACCTGCATCCGCGAGGGGGTGGACAACATCAAGCTCAACATCTCGGGCGACGACTTCGTACCGGCCAAGGGCGGCATGACGGTGATGCGCGAGGACGAAGTGCGCATGGCCTGCGAGGTGGCGCACAGCTACGGGCGGCGCGTGTCGTCGCACGCGCGCGCGGGCGAGGCCGTCAGGCGCTCAGTGACCTGCGGCGTCGACGTGATCTATCACTGCGAGATGGCCGACAACGAGGCGCTCGACCTGCTCGAAGCCGCGCGCGGGCGCATCTTCGTCGGCCCCGCGATCGGCCTCATCCACAACACGCTGTACGAGGCCGAGCCCTGGGGCATCACCCGCGCCGCGGCGCGCGACCTCGGCATGGAGCGCTGCATCGAGAATTCGCAGCGCACCTACGAGCAGATGCGCAAGCGCGGCATCCGCGTGGTGATCGGCGGCGACTACGGCTTCGCCTGGACGCCGCAGGGCACCAACGCGCGCGACATCGAGCACTTCGTCAAGATCTTCGGTTATTCGGCGAGCGAGGCGCTGCAGTGTGCCACTCGCATCGGCGGCGAGCTGATGGGGCTGCCCGTCGGCACGGTGCAGGACGGCCAGATCGCCGACCTGCTGGTGGTCGACGGCAACCCGCTGCAGGACGTGCGCGTGTTGCAAGACCGCTCGCGACTGAAGCTGATCATGAAAGGCGGCGTCGCCTACAAGAACACGCTGACCGAAGCCATCGCCGCGCACGAGCGGCGCGCGGCCTGACCCCGCCACACGAGCCGCCAAGACACCGGCACGCCGCCTTCGCCGGCCCAGAACCGGAGCCGCCCATGCTGATATCCAACCCGAGCGACGTCACCACCGCGGTGCTGGCCGAAGCCGCGCGCACGCCGAACCCGCGCACGCGCGAGATCCTGATCGCGGGCATCACGCACCTGCACGGCTTCGTGCGTGACGCGCGCCTCACCGAGAACGAATTCCGCGAACTGTGCAGGGTGGTCGCGCGGCTGGGCCAGCGCACCAACGAGTCGCACAACGAGGTGATGCTGGCGGCGGGATCGCTCGGTGTCTCGGCGCTGGTGTGCCTGCTCGACAACGG
>Ga0326726_10000328_pt1 | contig 45266 bp, 38 predicted proteins | sample MHFenrmetagenome_2_FD_207603 | JGI IMG/M metagenome (GOLD analysis project Ga0326726, IMG submission 207603) | Lab enriched peat soil microbial communities from Michigan Hollow, Ithaca, NY, United States - MHF15MN | ecosystem: Environmental > Terrestrial > Soil > Wetlands > Peat | place: USA... | reverse complement strand
GCATGGCTTCGACGACCATCGGAACATCGCCGTGGCCGGTGATGAAGATCACCGGAATCATCGCGCCACGAAGATTCAGCTGCTCCTGCAGCTCAAGGCCGCTCATGCCGGGCATGCGCACGTCGAGCACCAGGCATCCGGGTTGCTCGGCCTTGTAGGTCTTCAGAAACTCATCGGCGGATGCCAGGGTGGTTGCCGTCAGGCCCACCGACTTCAGCAAAAAACGCAATGAGTTGCGTACCGCATCGTCGTCGTCCACCACGAATATGGTTGGTGTTGGGTCTTTCATGTCCTTACTTCTCATGCTGCGGGCAAGCGCGCAAAGAAACAGGCCCCTGCCGGGCTCACCGGCCGATGGCCTAGGCGTCCACCATGGAGGCGCAAAATTGTCGCACTAATCGCGAGTCCAAGTCCCGTGCCAGCCTCTTTGGTGGTGAAGAACGGCTCGAACATCCGGCCCACCGCGTCCGGAGCGACCCCCGGTCCGGTATCAGAGAGGGACAGTTCGACGTCGCCGTCGCCGGCGCGGGCCGTGCGGATGGCGATCTCGCGTTGCGCCGGCTCGACGATGGCCAGTGCTTCGAGCGCATTGCGCAGGAGATTGAGGAGCACGTGTTGAATCTGGGCGCCATCGACCGAGACCGGCGGCAACCCCGCGGCCAACTCGAGTCGCAGACTTACTTCGTGCACCCGGGCGTCGGTCTCCATCAGTTCCCGCACCTCGCTGACGAGCGCGTTGATGTCGTTCGGACGCCGTTCGGTCTCGCCGCTATGCACGAGATTGCGCAGCCGTCCAATGATGCCACCGGCCCTGATCGCCTGCGATGCAATCTCGTGCAGAGCATCGCGCACGTCGCCGAGACTCGGCTCGCCGCGATCGATGAGCCGTGTGCAGGCTTGTGCGTAGGTGCTGATCGCGGTCAGGGGTTGATTGAGCTCATGCGCGACGCCTGATGCCATCTCGCCGATGGTCGCCAGGCGCGAGACATGCATGAGGCGGCCCTCAAGGGGCTCTCCGTCGTTCTCGATCTGCCGGCCGCTTGTGGCTTTCACACCGTCAATCCGCTTTTTCGCCCAAAGCAAGCTCACGATCAAGTATCGGCCGCCGATGAACGGCGCGCGCTAAGTACATTCCGCAGTCGAAGGGATCAGCCGGTGAGCAAGCCGTCGATCAGCCGCAGCAACTCGTCGGCGTCGATCGGCTTGCTGGCGATGCGCAGCCGATCATCGAGGCGCAGCTCGCGAATCATCGATGAGGTATCTCCAGTGATCAGGATCACGCCGAGTGCGGGGCCCACGATTTCCCGCACCGTGCCAATGACCTGTACGCCCGTATCGGACCTGCCCAGATGGTAGTCAGTGACCAGCAGGTGAATTTCGGGGCTGTTCCTTGCCTTTTCGGCCGCTTCGGCCAGCGAAGCGGCGGTAACGACCTGATATCCCTCTACCGTCAGCAGCATGCGCGTGGCATCGCGCACGCCCGGATCGTCCTCAACCAGAAGAATCCTCGGAGCCTGCTTCCTGCGAGGCGCAGCGATCCGCGAATCCGGCGGCGCCGCGGTCAGCTCGGCCCGGCTGGAACTCAACGGCAGCTCAACGGCGAAGACGGAGCCGCGGCCGAACTCCGAGCTGACATCGAGTTTCAGGCCGAGGAGCTCGACCAACCGCCGTACGATGCTGAGGCCGAGTCCATAGCCCTCATGGGAAGTGCCGCGCGACCCGCTGATTTGGTAAAACTCATCATAAATGGTCGGCAATTTGTCGGCTGCGATGCCGATTCCGGTGTCCGCTATTTCGATCCGCAAGGTTGCCTGGCGCTGCACACAGCGCAGCGCCACCCAGCCCTTCTGCGTGTATTTGATGGCATTCGACACAAGGTTGCGCAGGATCTGGCCGACCAGCGAGGCATCCGAGCGGACAGTCAGTTGCGCGACCTCGATGCGCAGCTCCAGTCCCTTGCTCTGCGCGACCGAGGCAAATTCGTTGCGCATCTCTTCCAGCAGTTCCGCGACGGTGAAATCGGTGATATCCGGCTTGATGGCACCGGACTCGAGCTTGCTGATGTCGAGCAGCGCATTGAGCAGGCGCGCCATCGCCTCGATGGCCTGCGACTCATGCTGCAGAATCTCCTGAGTTGCGGAGTCGTGCACCGTGCGTCGCAATGCGCCGTTCAACAGCGTCAGCGTCTGCAGCGGCTGGCGCAGATCGTGGCTCGCCGTGGCAAGGAAACGGCTCTTGGCCTGATTGGCGCGCTCCGCAGCTTCGCGGGCTGCCAGCAGGTCGGCCTGAATCGCCCTGCGATCGGTCACGTCCCGAATGGCAGCCGCCACCAACGTGCGGTCGCCATCGCGGATGGGGCTCAAGCTCACTTCCACCGGGAACTCGCTGCCGTCCTTATGGCGCGCGAACAGGTCACGACACACTCCCATGGGTCGGACACGGACACTCTCCGCATACTGGCGGCGGTGTTTGACGTGCGCTGCCCAAAAGCGCTGCGGAATCAGGGATTCGATGGTCTGGCCGACCGCCTCGTCTTCCGGGTAGCCAAAAAGCGCCGACACCTGCGCGTTGGCGAACAGCACACGGCCAGCCTCATCGACGATGACGATGGCATCGGGGGCCGATTGCAGCACAGTGCCGAGGAGGTGAGCTGTAAGCAAGCTGTCGATTCCTTGTGAGCGCCGCATGATTTTACATGCTATCCGCCTACCACCGCGAGCAGGGAGTCAAGCTGCGGAGATTACCTAGGTCGGTTGGAACAATCCCGCATCGCCCGGTCTCTGCGCGTGGGGCAGGATTTCCATAAAGAGGGGGTGGATTGATGAATCGAGTCCCAGCTCAAAACCAGATTCCGGGGACAACGATCTTCGGCCCGGTGCAAGCACGCCGCGGGTATGCCCTGAATGCCATGTGCTTTTCCTTCAATTCGGCGGGAAATCGCGCCGCGTTCCTCAAAGACGAGGATGCCTACTGCGCGAAATTCGGGCTCGACCCCGAACAGCGCGAGGCGGTGCGCAAGCGCAATGTCCTAGCGCTGCTCGCGGCTGGCGGCAACATCTACTACCTGGCCAAACTCGCCGGAATCTTCGGCCTCAACGTGCAGGATCTCGGCGCGCAGCAGACCGGCATGTCGGTCGACGCGTTCAACGCGAAACTCGTGGCCGCGAGGCACTAGCACCATGGCACACATCATCGGCGGCATATCCACCTCGCACGTGCCCCTCATCGGCAAGGCAATCGCCCAGCACCTGGAAAAGGAGCCGTACTTCAAGCCCTTCTTCGATGGATTCGACAAAGCCCATGAATGGCTCAAGCGGACGCGGCCCGACGTGGCTGTCATCATCTACAACGACCATGGCCTCAATTTCTTTCTCGACAAGATCCCGACCTTCGCGATCGGCGCCGCCACCGAATACAAGAACGCGGATGAAGGCTGGGGCCTCAAGACCTCGCCCCCATTTCCGGGTGACCCGGCTCTCTCCTGGCACATGATCGAGTCGCTGGTCGCGGATGAGTTCGACGTGACAATCTGCCAAGAAATGCTGGTCGACCATGGGTTCGCGATCCCGATGAGCCTGCTGTGGCCCAACACTACGCAATGGCCTGTGAAGACGGTGCCGATCTGCATCAACACCGTGCAGCATCCCCTGCCCACGCCGGCCCGCTGCTTCAAGTTTGGCCAGGCAATCGGCCGCGCCATCGAATCCTACGACAAGGATCTGCGAGTACTGATCGTCGGCACGGGTGGCATGTCGCATCAGCTCGATGGAGAGCGCGCCGGATACATCAACAGAGAGTTCGATTTGATGTGTCTCGACAAGCTGGCGAAAGATCCGCAAGCGCTGACTCGCTACACGATCCCGCAGCTCGTCGAGCTCGCAGGGACCCAGGGTGTCGAGATTCTCATGTGGCTCGCAGCCCGGGGCGCCCTGAGTGGCTCGGTTGCCGAGGTCCACCGCAACTACCACATCCCGATCTCCAACACGGCAACCGGATTGCTGGTGCTCGAACCTGCCTGAATTCGAACTCTTGCCTACGGTGTCGGCCAGCTCACAGGGAGGTGTGCCCGGATCACCGCTTCACTCTGGTGCACGAGATCATGAACGATCTCATGCCGGACCTTCGTGTGTAGCGCCGGCGGCAGAGCCTTGCGCAGAATGCCAAGAAAGTGTGGCGCAGCGATGAGTGCAATGTCGTCAAACTCGCCGGCATTGGACTCGGCAAGCAGCTTGTCCGCGATCTTCTTCGCAAAAAGCCCCACCTCATGTTCTTTGCGCGTGCCGTGTGGCTGCAACGCGTAGTGGCCGTGACCGCTGGCGGACCCAGGCTTATCGGTTACCAAGTCATGCTCCTTCAGGCGGCCCTCCGGATCCTGGAGCACACCGGCGCTCGTCAACGTCAGGCCATGGTCAGTGGTATCGAAGAATCGGGCTTCTGATTGATCGGCGACGACGACGCGAATTCTGCGCATTTATCTCTCCTTAATACCGGCGGACACTAGCGGGAGTCGCGTCTAGACCCTATACGCGATTATGCGGATGACGCCCCGGAATCGGGGGTGCATGCTTTTCTGGGTCGCATTTGCGGGGAGTCTACGATGGACAAGGGCAGTACCGAGAAGTTTTTCAGCGACCTGAAGACAGTCATCGAGAGCGCGGAGGGTCTACTGCATTCCACGGCGCATGAGGCCGGGGAACATGTCGCCAACGCACGGGAAAAGACGCGTGACAAGCTGCGTTCCGCGCGTGAGCGCCTGGGCGAGATGGAAGAGGATCTGTTGAGCGAAGCCGAGAGCAAGGCCAAAGCGGCCGACGGGTACGTGCATGACAATCCCTGGCGTGCCATCGGCGTCGCGGTGGGCCTTGCCTTCGCGCTCGGCGTCTTGATGGGCCGACGCCGATGAGCGACGCCCATCGCTGGGAGACGCTGCTCGACTCGATGCGTTCGCTCCTCAGCACGAGCCTCGCGCTCCTTTATACACGCGTGGAGCTGATCGGCGTCGAGCTCGAACAGGAACTGTGGCGCGCCCGCAGCCTCATTGTCTGGGCGTTTGCCGCACTGCTGCTCTCGCTGCTGACGATCGGCTTCGCCGGCGTGGCGCTGATCGTGGCCTTCTGGGACACCCATCGGCAGCTCGTCAGTGCGCTCGTCGCCGCCAGTTTCGCCGCGCTGGCAATCCTGGCTGTGTTCTTCCTTATGCGGACCCTCCGCGCAAGGCCCCGTCTTTTCGAAACGACCCTGCACGAACTGGAGCGCGATCTCGACGCGCTGAGGCGCGACTCGTGAACGAGCGCCAGAGGGAACTCGAGCGGCGACGCTTACGGCTCGTCTCGAAGTCGGATCGGCTGCGCCAGCGGCTTAGCGCCGACGGCGCAGTCGCCGATCACTGGATCAGAATCGCGCGCTGGATCGTTGTCGGAGCCAGCCGAGCCACGCGACTCTATCGGTACTGGAACCACTCCACGCAGCCCTGATTGACGTCGACAGGGCTGCTCACCGGCGCGCCAAACCGCCGGCTTTCCTTCCCGCTGCTGCCAAAGCGCCCGATCGCGATCCGCATCAGCTCGGCGATTTCATGCACGATGGCGGGTGCGCAGGCCGAATAGCGAGCCGCGGCGCGCAGCGTTCCTTGCGGATCGATGAGAAAAACCCCGGTAACGCCATGGCCCGCGTCGTCTGCGTCGCGCACCTGGTAGGCCTGCAGAAATTCAGGGTCGTCGACGGTACCGACGAGCAGCGACCTGAGCTTGCGATCCTGCAATGCCAGCTCCACGAATTGGTCGTCGCGCCCCAGCGACGGATGCAGGATCAATAACCGCCCACCAAGCGCCGCGATCTCGCGAGTCTGCTGGTGCAATCCTTCGAGACATTCCGCGCGCAGCCCGCATGTTCCGCGGGGGCAATACATCAGGGCCAGCCACTGACCATGATAGCTGGACAGCTCTCTCACCCCGGCATCGGTCTGCGCATGAAAATCGGGCGCCGCGCGATTGAGCTCCAAAGGCCCCTCTGTCTTTATTTCCTTACGCATGGTTGCTTTATAAGCCGTTTGGCCCGGCGGGGCCATCCGTAGGAACCACAGTGTTAGGATTCTGCGCCATGCCTGCAACGCATGCAGCTGTCACGTGAAGGGCCTGACCTCGACAGAGGCCGCCGCGCGCCTGCGGGTGGTTGGCCCAAACGAAATCGCGCCGGAGAAGCCGCCCTCGCGGGTGCGAGTGCTCTGGAATCAACTCCGCAACCCGCTGCAACTGCTGCTCCTGTTCGCCGTCGCCGCGGCCGCCGCGAGCGGCGAGTGGCTGAATGCGGCGATCGTGCTGACCATTGTCTTCGCGAGCGTCGGCATCGGCTATGCGCGCGAATATCGGGCACAGCGCGCGGTCGCCGAACTGCGCTCACGGGTTCAGGTAAGGGCCCGCATTCTGCGTGACGGCAGCGAGATCACACTGCCGGTACGCGACATCGTGCCCGACGACGTCGTGCTGCTATCGGCTGGCAGTCTCGTTCCCGCGGACGCCGAGATCCTCGAAGCGACGGACTTCTTCGTCAACGAAGCGGTCCTGACGGGCGAAAGCTTTCCCGTTGAGAAAGAGCCTGGCAAGGTCGCGGCGGACGCGCCGCTCGCCCAGCGGACGAATTGCGTATTCCTCGGCACCAACGTTCGTAGCGGCACCGCCCAGTGCCTCGTGACCGGCACCGGTAAGAGTACGCAGTTTGGCGCAATAGCTCACCGACTCGCGTTGCGCGCCCCGGAAACCGAATTCGACCGCGGCGTGCGGCGCTTCGGCTACCTGCTCATGGGGACAGCGCTCGTCATGGTGCTGCTCGTATTCGCCGTCAATACGCTGCTCGGCCGCGCTCCGATCGACACACTCCTCTTCTCGGTTGCGCTCGCCGTGGGCCTGAGTCCGGAGCTGCTGCCGGCAATTCTCACGGTCAATCTTGCCCGCGGCGCACAGATGATGGCGGCGTGTGGCGTGCTCGTGCGCCGCCTCAATGCGATCGAAAATCTCGGCAGCATCGACATCCTGTGCACCGACAAGACCGGCACGCTGACAGAAGGCGTCGTCACCCTCGAGGGTGCGTACGATCCCGGCGGCCAGGCCTCCGACGATGTGCTCGAGCTTGGCGCCTGCAATGCGGCCCTGCAGACCGGTCTCACAAACCCGCTGGACGTCGCGATCCTGCAAGCGCGACGTCCGCACGAGCTCAGCGCAACGAAGATCGGCGAGATTCCCTACGACTTTGTGCGCAAACGCATGAGCGTCATCATGCGTGAGGGTGATAGCGCCCGCCTGATCACGAAAGGCGCCGTGCAACAGGTGCTCGATATCTGCACGGTCCTGACGGGAGACCGCCCGCTCGATAAGGCAGCGAGAACCGCTTTGCTCGAACGCTTTCAGGCATGGAGCGCGGCAGGCATCCGCGTGCTTGGGGTTGCGACGCGCACGCTGCCCTTGCAGGAAGGGTACTCGCGGGACGATGAGAAGGAGTTCGCATTCGCCGGCTTTCTCACGTTCATCGATCGTCCGAAGCAAGGCGTAGCCGAGGCGGTGCACGAGCTTGCCAAGCTCGGCGTGCACGTCAAGTTGATCACGGGGGACGTCGAACTCGTCGCTCGCCACGTCGCCGGCCTCGTCGGGCTCCCTGCGCGGCGCGTCCTCACCGGACAACAGCTCGATGAACTCAACGATGAAGCACTGTGGCACGCGGCGGAAAAAACCAACCTCTTTGTCGCGGTCGATCCGAATCAGAAGGAGCGCATCATCCTTGCCCTGAAGAAGATGGGCCATGTGGTGGGCTTCCTCGGCGATGGCGTCAACGATGCGCCGGCGATGCACGCCGCCGACACCAGCCTCTCGGTCGATGGGGCCGTCGATGTGGCCCGCGAGGCCGCCGATTTCGTGCTGCTCGAGCGTGATCTCAACGTGATCCGCCGCGGCATCCTCGAAGGCCGCAAGACCTTCGCCAACACGCTCAAGTACGTGCTGGTGACCATGAGCGCCAATCTCGGCAACATGATCAGCATGGCGGTCGCGTCACTCGTGCTCGACTTCCTCCCGCTGCTCGCCAGCCAGATACTGTTGAACAATTTCCTCTCGGATATTCCCGCGATCGGCATCGCCAACGACGGCGTCGACGCTGAGCTCATCGAACGCCCGCGCCGCTGGAATATCCGCTTCATCGGCCGCTTCATGATCACGTTTGGTCTAGTGAGCTCGCTCTTTGACCTGGCAACCTTCGCCGCGCTGCTGGGACTGTTCGCCGCGGGTGCCGAGCTCTTTCGCACGGGCTGGTTCTTCGAGTCCCTGATGACCGAGCTGCTCGTCGCCTTGATCGTGCGCACGCAAAGAGTGTTCTATCGAAGCCGGCCGAGTACGCTGCTGCTCACATTAACCGTAGCGGTCGCTGCGCTCGCTTTCGCGATTCCCTACCTGCCGTTCGCGCCGCTCCTTGGGTTCGTGCCGATGCCGGCGCCGGTGTTGTTGACCCTGGTCACGATCACGTTGCTGTATGTGCTCGCCACGGAGCTCATGAAACACCGCTTCTACCGCAAGCGCGCCTGAGATGTCGCCGGCAAGGGAGGAATCTTTCCCGATACCCGTGGCGATCTCGGCGCGGCACGCTCATCTTACGCAAGCGACGCTTGAGCGCCTATTCGGCGCCGGTTTTCGATTGCATCCCGCAAGACAACTGTCGCAGCCGCATGAGTTCGCGGCCGCGGAGACAGTGACAGTCGTCGGTCCGCACGGCAGGCTCGAACATGTGCGCTTGCTTGGGCCGCCGCGGCATGAGGATCAGGTTGAGCTTTCCCGTAGCGACGCACTGCAACTGGGACTCGACGCGCGCCTGCGCGTCTCGGGTGACTTGCACGACACCCCCGGCGTCACTCTCGAAGGGCCGGCAGGCCGGGTCACGCTTACGCACGGCGCCATATTGGCGCATCGCCACATACACATGAGTCCGGCGGATGCCGAGCGGTTCAACGTGAAGGATCGGGACATCGTTGCCGTCTCGATCGACAGTGATGAACGCGATCTCATCTTCGCCGACGTGCTGGTACGCGTGGCGCCCGACTATCGGACAGAGCTGCACCTCGATACCGACGAAGGCAACGCCGCCGGCATCGGCCCAGGCGTCACTGCGGTGCTGCTGCCGCGTAGCATTCTGTCTCGTTGACTGGCCTGCGCGGTTGGTATATTTGCGTATTGAGCCTGCGGCTGATGGCGCTACTCTAAAGGGTGCTTAGAGTCTATGCACAAAGGAGAGTCATCATGAGCTTGATTCGTTGGGAACCCTTCAGAGACACCGACGCCATGCTAAGGCGCCTCGGGGCGATGGAACTCGGTCGCTGGCCAAACTTCGCCGCCGGCAACGGTGGCAAGACCACGGAATGGTCGCCAGCTGCGGACATCAGCGAGACGGATAAGGAATATCTGGTGAAGGCTGAGCTGCCGGGCGTGAAACGCGAGGACGTCAAAGTCACGCAGGAAGACGGAGTGCTCACCATCGAGGGCGAGCGCAAGTACGAAAAGGACGAAAAGGGCGAGAAGACGCATCGCGTCGAACGCTTCTACGGAACATTCTCTCGCAGCTTCAGCCTGCCGGACGATGCTGATACGAAGAGCATCAAGGCGGAAACCAAGGACGGCGTTCTGAACGTGCATATTCCGAAGCTCAAAGTTGAAAAGCCCAAGCCCGTTCAGATCCAGGTCGAGTAACGAGGGCAATTTCGTGGCGACGAAGAAGAAGGCGCGTCCGACTCTGCACACGCGGAGCGGGAAGATCGTCTCACCAGCGGAACCGCCAACCGTGGCGGCTCCGTTGGCGCGGGCGGAGCTGATCGCAGTGGCCGCATATTTCCTCGCCGAGAGGCGCAATTTCACCAGCGGCAGTGAGCTCGACGACTGGCTGACCGCCGAACGTGAAATCGACGCCGCGCAGCCAGGTGCCGGTGGTAACGCCGATCGCGGGTAATCTCGGACTCAGCGAGGCAGAAGCCCGCCGCAGGCTCGAGAGCGACGGGCCGAACGACCTTACGAGGCACGAGTCTCACGGTTTCCTGCGGCTGATCGGCCAGGTGCTGGCCGAACCGATGTTCCTGCTGCTCATCGGGGCGGTCGCGCTTTATCTCGTCCTCGGCGACCGGCGCGAGGCCGCGGTTCTCGCGCTTTCGCTGCTCGTCATCCTGGTCATCACGATCGTGCAGGAGCAGCGCACGGAGCACGCGCTGCGTGCACTGCGAGACCTTTCGAGTCCGCGAGCCGCTGTCCTGCGCGACGGCGTGGTGCGCCGGATTGCCGGATACGAGGTAGTCCGGGGAGACGTCCTGCTGCTCGCCGAAGGTGATCGCGTGCCGGCGGACGGCGTTGCGCGGGCTGCAACCGATCTTTGGATCGACGAATCGCTGTTGACCGGCGAATCGGCCGCCGTCGCGAAACAGGCCGACAACGACCTGTCCACGCTGGCGCCGCCGAACGACGACAAGGGTTGCTGCGTGTACGCCGGAACGCTCGTCGTTCGCGGCCACGGCACCGCCGAAGTGCTCGCCACTGGCATGCAAACGCACTTTGGCCGCATCGGCCATGCGCTCATCTCGCTCGTCCCGGAAAAGACGCCCCTGTACCTCGAGATCCACCGTTTGATCCGCTGGGTGGCGACGCTCGGCGTCGGCGTGTGCGTGATCGTCACGGTCCTGTACGCGCTGCTGCGCGACGGTTGGCTGCGCGGCGCGCTCGCCGGCATCACGCTCGCCATGTCGGTGCTGCCGGAGGAGTTTCCCGTCGTACTGACGGTCTTCATGGCGCTCGGTGCATGGCGCTTGTCGAAGCGCGGCGTGCTGACGCGCCGGCTGCCGGCCATAGAGGCCCTTGGCGCGGCGACCGTCCTCGCGATGGACAAGACCGGCACGCTCACCGAGAACCGGATGTCGGTCGCGATCCTCGAAACCGCCAGCACACGCGTCGAACTGGGCGCGCATGGCACAGGGCCCATCGACGGGGAGATCCGCAACCTGCTTGCCGTTGCGCACGCCGCCTGTGAGCTCGAGGCATTCGATCCGATGGAGCGCGCAATCAGGACTGCGGCAACGGAACATGCCGCGTCCCTGCTGGCCGACCGAAGTTATTGGAGCCTGATCCGCGAGTACGACCTTGTACCCGAGTTGCCCGCGGTCACTCACGTATGGCGTGACGGACAGCAACGCGCCCTGAAGATCGCGACGAAAGGCGCGCCCGAAGCGGTGCTGTCGCTCTGTCAAATCGACGAAGCCACACGGCAATCAATGCTGAGAAAGGTCGAAGAACTGGCGCAGGACGGATTGCGTGTGCTGTGCGTCGCGGAAGGCAGCTTCGACGGGGAGACACTGCCCGAAAGTCCGCGCGCATTCTCACTCGAGCTGCGCGGCCTGCTTGCGCTGCGCGACCCTGTGCGCACTTCGGTGCCCGCGGCGCTGGCCGAGTGCCGGCGCGCTGGAATTCGCGCCATCATGATTACCGGGGACCATCCACGGACGGCCCGCTCCATTGCACGAGCGGCTGGACTCGACAGCGCGGCGGTCGCGACCGGTACCGAGATCGCCGCCGCTAGCGACACCGAGCTGCGCCAACTCGTGGCCGTCACCTCGATCTTCGCCCGCACGACGCCCGAGCAGAAACTGCGGCTCGTGCGCGCCCTGCGTGACAACGGCGAAATCGTGGCGATGATCGGCGACGGTGTGAACGACGCACCGGCGCTCCGGGCAGCCCACATCGGTATCGCCATGGGCGGCCGTGGAACGGATGTCGCCCGCGAGGCCTCAGCCCTAGTGCTCCTCGACGACGAACTTGGTTCGGTGGTGGCAGCCGTCGGCGCCGGACGAGGCATCTACGAGAACATCCGTGCCGCCATGACCTACCTGCTCGCAGTCCACTTGCCGCTCGCCGGCATGGGTCTGTCGCCGCTGCTGTTCGGCTGGCCGTTGCTCCTCTTTCCCCTGCATGTCGCTTTCCTGGAGTTCATCATCGATCCGGCCTGTTCGCTGGTCTTTGAGAATGAGCAGCGCGGCGACGCGCTGATGCGCCGGCCGCCGCGTGATCCCCGCGACCGGATGCTCTCGAAGGAGTTGCTCCTTGAAAGCCTCACGCTTGGCACGACGAGCCTCCTGGCCGTCGCACTGGTTTACGCGTTCGCGCTGCGCGCAGTGCCGGAGCCGCAGGCGCGCGCGCTCGGCTTCATCACTCTGGTAATCAGCAACCTCGCGCTCATCTCGGTCGCGCGCATGCGCTCCACTTCGCTCGCAACCATCGTCAGCAGGCGCAATGTCGCATTCTGGCTGGTCAATGTCGGCGCACTCGCCGCGCTCATCTGTGTCGTGTCGGTGCCCGCAGTGGCGCATGCGTTTCGCTTCGCAACACCCGCGCCGCTTGCCATGCTCGCAGCTTTCGTAACAGCGGTCGTCGGGGTCACCTGGACGCGCGCGGTACGCATGGTCCTGCGTAGGTCCAGCGCCCGACCATAGGCAAACAGGCCGTCAGGCGCGCGACCGCTTTTTCGCCTGCGGTTGGTTGCGCGTCGCCCCGGCGACATCCGCAAGCTGCGACACCAGATGGTCGATCGCATCGTCGATCGACAACACGCCGGCGACCTGCCCGCGCGCATTGACCACCGGTACGCGCCGCACGCCTAGCACGCGCATGCGATGCAAGGTTTCGCTGATGCCGTCGTCTTCCCTTGCAACCAGCGGCTCGCGTGTCATGACGTCGCCGGCCGTCAGAGCGTGCGGATTGACATCCTTCGCCAGGATCTTCACCACGATGTCACGATCGGTAATCACGCCGGCCGGCGTGCGGTTGCCATTCTTCTTATCGGTAACAATCAGGTAGCCAATCTTGTTTTCCCTCATGACCTCGGCGGCCGCCGCAATGTCAACGCTGACTTCGACGGTGATGATTCTGCGGGTACAGATCGAACCGACTGTCATGGCAGCGCTCCTCTTCAATTTCAGTGCAAATGCGACGTTACGCGCAGTTCGACGCGGGCACCGTACGTACTTGTGCGGACCAAAGGGCCGGCTCGAGGGCTCACACCAAATCTAAACACTAAACCTAAACGATAGTCGACTTGAGAAGGCGCCGGACCTCGGCGAGCGATCGGGTATTCAACACATCGTTCGGCGTCAACCAACCGCGCCGGGCCTGCAAGATGCCGCCGGCGAGGTAGTCGAACTGCTGCACCGAATGCGCGTCACTCGCGATACTCACCAGAACTTCCTGCTCGCATGCCAGGCGGCACCTCAGATCGTCGAGGTCGAGCCGCTTGGGCTGCGAGTCGAGTTCCACGAAACACGGTCGCGCTTTGGCGACTTTCAGGACCCGCTCGAAGTCGAGCGCGAGCGGGCTGCGCTCGCCGATCAGCCGTCCGCTCGGATGCGCCAGGATCGAGAACGCCCGGTGATCCATCGCCCGCAGCACGCGCATTGTCTGGCGGCTCTCGCTCAAATCGAAATGGCCGTGAACGGCCCCGATGACCAGGTCGAGTTCGGCCAGGAGCGAATCGGGCAGCGCCAGCGCGCCGTCTTCGAGAATGTCGACCTCGATGCCCTTGAGGAGCTTCAATCCCACGAGTTCCTCGTTCAGCCGGTCGATCGCGTCCATTTGCTGGCGCATCCGGCGCTCGTCGAGCCCATGCAGGATGCCGAGTCGCGACCCGTGGTCCGTGATTGCGAGGTACTCGAGCCCCGCTGCACGCGCCGCCAGCGCCATCGCCTGCAAGTCATCACGACCATCCGAGGCATTGGTGTGCGCATGCAGATCGCCGCGCAGATCTTTCCGGGTCACGAGTACCGGGAGCTTGCCGGCGCTCGCGAGCTCGATTTCGCCGCGGTCCTCGCGCAACTCCGCGGGAATCCACGGCAGACCGAGGCTCGCGAACACGGATTCCTCGGTGTCGCCCGCGATGAGACGCCGGCCACGGAACACACCGTATTCATTGATCTTGAGCTTGCGCTCCTGGGCGAGCCGCCGGATGCGGATCACGTGGGCCTTGCTGCCCGTGAAATAGTGCTGCGCGGCTCCGACGCTCGCAGCGTCGCCAATTCGGATGTCGATTTTCAGACCGCTGCGCAGCTGCGCTGTCAGGCGCTTGGCGCCTTCGGCCGCCCAACTGCTGATTTCGTCATACCTGTGCAGTGCCGCGCCGACCGCTTCGGCGCTTCTCGCACTTACCACGATATCGATATCACCCACGGTGTCACGACCGCGTCGGTAGCTGCCGGCGATCATGACCTCATCGACCCCATCGACCTCGCGCAGGTAGGCAGCGAGCGGTTCGGCGAAGCGCGCAGCGTCCGAGCGCAGCCAGCGGCGATCCTCGGGCCGCTGCATTTCGAGCGCGTTCGCGATCTGCGCGATGAGCTTGGGTCCGAATCCGGCCACATTCGCGAGCGCACCGGACTTCGTGACGCGCTCGAGGTCGGCGCGTCCGCGCACCTTGAGCTCGGTGAACAGGGTGCGCACACGCTTCGGCCCAAGTCCGGGAATAGCCATCAACTCGATAAGTCCCGGCGGCACCTGGCGGCGCAGCCGTTCGAGCGCGCGCAGTCGGCCGGTAGCGATAAGCTCGGAAATCTTGCCGGCCAGATCCTTGCCGATCCCGGCAATGTGCTCAGGCTCCTCGTCGCGCGCTATGCGTTCGGCGAGTTCCCGCCGCTGGCCGCGGATGGACTGCGCGGCACGGCGGTAAGCCAGTATGCGAAATGGGTTCTCGTCCTGCAGGGACAGCAGATCGGCCATCTCGTCAAAGGCCCGCGCGATCTCTTCATTATGCACGGGCATGTCGCGCTCCTCTTTTTTTTTGACGTTAGACCTGTTCAACTCCATATTGCGATATGTACATGCCGCAGTTCCACCCCGGAGCCTACGCATTGTTCACGATCGGCGCAGCCCGGAACATCCGTTTTATGAATGACCCGAGAGTACAATTGACCGCGCGCCGTGATGAGTTGAAGGACCGGCTAGCCCGGCTTGACGTGGATGCCCGGCGCGCGACGGAGCCATTGCTCGCAGACTTCGCCGAGCAGGCGGTGCAGCGGGAAAACGACGAGGTTGTGGATCGTCTGCGCGAGGCCATATTCGCCGATCTGCGCTCCATCTCCCAGGCGCTGACCCGGCTCGATAATGGCACCTACGGCGTGTGCATCGAATGCGGCAAGCGGATCGAGTCCGCTCGACTGCAAGTCATGCCAGCGAGCCCGCGTTGCATGTCCTGTGAGGCCTGACCATGAGTACCAGCAGAGTTCTAGCGATCATCGGCATCTCGGTGGCCCTCGCCATGATCGCCGCCTCGACGGCAGCCGCGTTGGCAAATGAATTTCGCCAAGCCCGGCGGCTCAAGGCGAACCCGGAGCATGGCCGAACACTTTTCATCGCCTGTGCGACCTGTCACGGAGCGGACGGTGGCGGGCGTGCCAAGGATGGCATTCCCAGCATCGCCGGCCAGCACTATCAGTTCGTGCTAGAGCAGCTGGTCGACTTCCGTGAAACGGAGCGTGTCGATCTCAGGATGAACGCGGCTGCGTCACCGCACGGCCTAAAGGGGCCCCAGGATCTCGCCGACGTCGCCGCGTATGTCTCGGACCTGCAGCCGCTGCCGACAGGCGATACCGGCCCAGGTCAGTTTCTGGTGGTCGGGCAAAACGTCTATGCGCGCGCCTGCAGCCATTGTCATGGCGTCGCTGGCGACGGCAACGGCAAGTTGCGCTATCCGCGCCTGGCCGGTCAGCACTTCGGCTATCTGAAGCACCAGATGCAGATTATGGTGGCGGGCGACCGTCCAAATGTGAGCTGGGATCACATGAAGCTCCTCGAAAGCCTCACGCCCGAAGAGATGACCGGCATTGCTGGCTATCTCGCGCGGCTCCATAACGTTAGTCACGCGTCGGCAGACGCGATCACCCCCGGCAGCTCAGTCACAGCCACACACTGACGGAGAACGCGGCGAGCATGAGAATGATGCCGGGCCCGAGCGCTCGCGCATACGGCCAGCCGCCGGTCATGAACGCCACGATGATCTTCGTCACGCTGTTCGCTGACACGGCGAGGATCATGGCGGTGACCGCCGACGATTCATCGAGTCTTGCGGTCGCGAGCAGGCGCGCGGCGGATGCGGCCGCCGAGTGGGCGTCGCCAAATCCGGCCAAAGCAATCCCGATCGTCGCGCCAGCAGCGCCGTAGCGGTCCGCGAGAAATGCGCAGACCAGCAGCAACACGGTCACCGCAAGCGCAAAGATGAACGCATAGCCCAGCTGAAATGCCCGCCCAGCCACGCCATGCATCGGCTGTGGCTTGCGTGCAGCCATATAGAAGAATAGCAGACCATACAGAGCGGCCACGATGCCCATCAGACTGAGGGCGAATGCCAGGCGCGCGAGCAATTCGCGATTGGCGATCGCAAGAATGAGGGCGAGCAGTACAACTGTCGCCACAGAGGACAAGGCGGCCCCGGCGACGGACGACCGCGCCAGCGCAGGCTCCGCTCTCGCGCGTCGCCCAAGCGTTCCGATGGTCGCCGCGCTCGAGATGAATCCGCCGAAAAATCCCGCGGCCGCCAGGCCCGCGTTGGGACCCAGCGTTCGCAAAGCGACATAGCCGAATGCGTTGACGACGAGGACGGCGACCGTCAGACGCCAGATCACCTGCGGATTCACGACTCCGTACGGATCGACCGCATGGTCGGGCAGCAGCGGCAACACGATGAGGGCCGCGGCAGCCAGCAGAATACCGTCGAGTTCTTCCCTGTCCGACAAGCGCTGATCGATGAAATCATGAAGCCGCGAGCGCGAGGCGAGCAAGAGGGCAACCAGCACGCCGAGACCCGCTGCGAGCTCCGGCTTGCCGATCGCGAGCGCCCCGAGAGCGTAGGTGAGGACCAGGGCGACCTCCGTCGTTATGCCCGGGTCCTCGCCTTTCGTTCGCAAGTAAGCGGCCGCCGCGAGCAGAGCTGCCGCCGCGCCAAACACTGCGATCAGCACCGGCGATTGCAGTGTCGCGGCCGTCGCACCCAGCAGAGCCATGAGCGCGAACGTGCGCACGCCCGCGGGGCCACGCCCTGGACCGCTCCCTTTCATGCGCTCGCGGTCAGCGCCGATGAGGAGCCCCACCCCGAGAGCCACCACGAAGCCGCCAAGAGAAATTGTCGAGATCGGCTGCATCACTCCCCTCACCGATCAAGTGTGGCAGGCCTGACTCGCGATTGCGATAGAGCGACGTCCGCACGTGATTCTACGTATGCCATCGACCGACGCCGCTGAATAGAGTATTAGAGGTTTGAGTCCGCCGGGAGCACGTGGATGAAATTCGATTCGATGCTCGTGGTCATCGATCCCACCCAGGCAGTCCCGCGTCTGCTCGCCAAGGTGATGCGGCTCGCGCACGCGTTTCAGCCTCGCATCGAATTGTTCGTATGCGACACCGACGAATCGAGCGCCGAATTCATCGCCGAGCGCCCGGCTGCGATGACCGGCCTTGCCGAGCAACGCGAGCAGCTACGGCAGAAGCGGCTCGCATCGCTTGAAATACTCGCCGCACCGTTGCGTCAATTGGGGCACGCGGTTTCCGCGAACGCCGACTGGCATGCACCCTTGCACGAGGGGATCGTGCGCCATGTGCTGCAGACCAAGCCGGATCTCGTGATCAAGGAGTCACACACTCATCTGCCGATGGCACGCGAGTTCACGACGCATACGGATTGGCTGCTGGTGCGCGATTGCCCAGCGCCGCTGCTGCTCGTGAAGCGCGATCACTGGCCGGATCACCCGCGCCTCACCGCGGCGGTTGACCCTTGTCGTCCTGCGGAGCGCAGCGAATCGCTCGATCACGCCATCCTCGATGCGAGCGCAACCTTTTCACGGGGTCTGGGCGCTCAGCGAGAAGTGTTTCACGTCTTTGAAGGCCCGGCGCATCTGCCTGACGAGACGGTGACCCGCGAAGCGACGATGCAGGCGCACGCACGCGCGCGTGAAGCGATGAGGAAACTCCTGGCGGGTCACACCGGCCTCAAGCACCTGCACTATCTCGAAGGCGATCCGGTGTCGCTGGTACCCCAGCACGTCGAATCGGGCGCGTTTGATATCCTCGTGATGGGTGCCGTGTCGCGCTCGCGACCCACGGATCCGTTCGTGGGGGGCACTGCCGCGCGAGTGCTCGAAGCGGTCAGTTGCGACGTGCTCGTCATCAAACCTGACGGGTTCGTAAGCCCGATGCTCACGACGGCGTCCGCGGCGCGACTGTGACTCTGAGCGTTTCGCAACGTTCTGGTCACACGCTCCACCCGCCGATCTCGCCTGAACTGAGCATCGGGCACTAATGCCGTTGCGCCAGGTCTGGCGACGCAAGCGCGGCAAAGGCCGCGCAACTTGGTGGCTTGCGCGCTGACATGTGTGGTAGCGAGCGTTCGCGTAAGGTTCTGAGAATCAAAGGGCAACTCATGAAAGTAGTGAAGTTCATTTCAATCGCTGTCGTCAGCCTGGTCGTTGTGGGCATTGGGCTCATATTCTCCGGGGCATACAACGTTGCGGCGGATGACCCTCATTGGGGAGCCACGCGCTGGCTGCTGGAAACTCTGCGCGAGCGGTCGGTTGCAATACGCTCGAGTGTCAACACCATTCCGTCGCTGGATGACGAAAAACTCATTGCCATGGGCGCCGAGCACTATGCTGAGATGTGCACGGGCTGTCATCTTGCACCAGACCTGCAGGACTCTGAACTCCGCGCAGGGCTTTACCCGCAACCGCCGAATCTCGTTGAGCACGGGCGAGATCACAGTCCCCAGGAGACGTTCTGGATCATCAAGCATGGTTTCAAGATGACCGGCATGCCTGCCTGGGGTGCGACGCACGACGATCACAGCATTTGGGCGATGGTCGCGTTTCTACGTAAGCTGCCATCACTCTCACCGCAGGACTATCGTGCGCTCGTTGGGCAAAGTGATAATGAACATGCCCATGAAGAACACAGCGAACACCACGCGGCGTCGGGCTAAGGCGATCCCATGACTGTTCAACAAGCGCAGATCGATCCCGTCTGCGGCATGACGGTGTCCCCTGTGTCGCCCCACAAGGCCGAGTACGCGGAGCGGTCGTACGCTTTCTGCTCGGCGGGCTGCCGAGCCCGATTCATGGCGAATCCGGCGCAGTACGTCGAGGCTGACCGCCGTCCACGACCCGCCGAAAGCGCGTCCTCCGGCACGATCTACACATGCCCGATGCATCCGGAAGTTCGACAGCTCGGTCCCGGGACATGTCCGAAGTGCGGCATGGCGCTCGAACCTTTGCTGCCCACAGCGACGGAAGATGACCGCGAGATTCGCAAGGTGCGTTTGCGCTTCATCATTGCCCTGGCGCTGGCCATTCCGGTGGTACTCATCGCGATGGTGCCGCATTTCTTTCATTTGATGCTTACCGATGCCCAGGCATGGACGCTGCGCACGCTTGAGTTTGCGCTCAGTACACCGGTGGTCCTGTGGGCTGGGGCAGACTACTACCGCCGCGGTTGGCTCGGGGTCGTCCATCGTTCTCCCAATATGTACACGCTCATCGGCCTCGGCGTGATCGTGGCATTCACCGACAGCGTCGTTGCCACCCTGGCGCCGAGCTTTTTCCCGGCGGAGATGCGAGACGAACACGGCATGGTGCCCGTCTACTTCGAAGTCGCCGCCGCCATCGTCGCGCTGGTGCTCCTCGGTGAGTGGCTCGAACTCAAGGCGCGTGGCCGCACGAGCGCTGCAATCCGCCAGCTCCTGGGCCTGGCGCCCAAGACTGCGCACAGGATCACCAGGGATGGAACCGAGGAAGATGTCCCGCTCGCGTCGATCGCTGTCGGCGACCGAGTGCGTGCGCGTCCGGGTGAAAAGATTCCGGTCGATGGCCGAGTCGTCGAAGGACATTCCAGTGTCGATGAGTCGATGATCACCGGTGAACCCCTCCCGGTCGAGAAGATCACGGGTACCCGCGTCGTCGGCGCAACGGTCAATCAGACGGGCACACTCGTCGTCGAAGCCGAACACGTGGGCGCGGCCAGCCTGCTCGCGCAGATCGTGGCGCTCGTCGCGGCGGCGCAGCGCTCCCGCGCTCCCCTGCAACGGCTCGCCGACAGAGTTGCAGCGTGGTTCGTGCCGTCGGTCATCGCGATCGCGATCGTAACTTTCTTCGTCTGGTGGTCCGTTGGTCCGGAGCCGCGCCTTGCGTATGCGCTCGTCAACGCGGTGGCCGTGCTGATCATCGCCTGTCCCTGTGCACTGGGGCTCGCGACACCCATCTCGATCATGGTCGCGAGTGGCCGCGGAGCGCAGCTCGGTGTCCTGTTTCGCAATGCGGCTGCCATTGAGACGCTGCGGACGGTCGACACACTCGTCATCGACAAGACCGGCACGCTGACGCTGGGCCGGCCGGTGCTCGATAGCGTCATCACACGTCCTGGATTTTCGGAGCCGGAGGCGCTTGGCCTCGCGGCAGGACTCGAGCGTGCCAGTGAACACCCGCTCGCTCGTGCGATCGTGGACGGTGCCGTTCAACGCAGCGTTTCAATTCCAGAAGTGACAGAGTTCCGATCCGTCACCGGACAAGGCGTCACGGGCAATGCGGGCGGCCGCAAACTCGCGCTCGGCAATGCAGCGCTCATGCAGGCAACCGGGGCGGCAATCGATGCCGTGCTGGGAGAAATCGAGTCGCTCCGACAGAACGGCAGGACCACGATGTTTCTCGCGATTGATGGACAGCTCGCCGGCGTCATTGCAGTCGGCGATCCCATCAAGGAATCGACGGCTGTGGCACTCCAGGCTCTCAAGGCGGATGGCTTGAGGCTCATCATGCTGACCGGCGATAACCGCACAACAGCCAACGCAGTCGCCGCGGGGTTGCCGATCGACGAAGTCATTGCCGAAGTTCAGCCGGCTCAGAAGGCGACGGTGATCGCGCGTCTTCAGTTTGACGGCCGGCGTGTGGCGATGGCGGGCGACGGTATCAACGACGCCCCGGCGCTCGCTCAGGCCGACGTCGGCATTGCCATGGGAACCGGCACCGACATCGCGATGGAGAGTGCGCAAGTCACGCTCGTCAAGGGCGATCTGCGCGGCATTGTGCGAGCACGTCAGCTGAGCCGGGCGACCGTCCGCAACATCAAGAGCAATCTGCTCTTTGCTTTCGGCTACAACGCACTTGGAATTCCACTGGCTGCTGGTGTGCTCTATCCCGTCACCGGCTGGCTCCTCAGCCCGCTGATCGCGGCGTTGGCGATGAGCTTCTCGTCAGTCTCTGTCATCGGCAATGCGCTGCGGCTGCGGGGCGCGGCGAGCTGACAAGCTGGCCTCACGCACCCGACATAACTCACTCTCTTATACATGCCGCAGCATCAGAGGCATCGGCCCCCGCGATGTCGCGATGCTCGCATCGGCTGTTCCAATCTACTTCAGGCCGAGAATGACGACTCGGCTGGTATTTTTCGGGGCCGGCCAGAGAGGTGACGACATCCCCACCGCGACTGCAATCTTTTGCCCCGCTCCCGTGTCATACGTGATGACTCCGCCCCCGATGGCGCCCGCGAGATTCTTCGACCACAACGACTTGCCTTGCGCCGCGTCGAATACATAAAAGTTGCCGCCCGCGTCGCCGAACAAAACGACGCCGCCCGCCGTCGGTGTCACACCACCCAATAAGGGAAACGGCGCCTTGAAACGCCACTTCCTGGCGCCGGTCGTCGCATCGGTCGCGGTCAACCATCCTGCCGCAAGGGAAGCGTCGTCCTGTTTGCCAAAACCTTCGCTCGTGCCGCTCCACGGCTGTCCGAGCGCAACGCTCTGCAGGGCTTCCTTCGGATCGGTGCGCACTGTGGTGCACCAGTCGATCTCTCCGGTGAAAATCGTATTGTGTGCCGAGTCATAGGCTGGTCCATTCCACTCCGCGCCGCCCAGGGCGCCGGGGCAAAACCGGGTGCCTGCAGGCGTCAGCGGCGCCTCGGTGTTCGACACCGTGGTCACCGGAACTCGATAGAGCCGTTTGCCCGACTTCAGATCGAAAGCGTAGAGGTGACCGTCCTTGGGCGCGATCGCTATTGTCTTCCTGCCGGACTTTGTTTTGAACAAGGACGGTGCGGTCGATACGTCCCAGTCGTGGAAATCCCGTTGCACCAGCTGAAAGTGTTTTTGATAGGCACCGGTCTTCGCGTCGAGCACAACCAGCGAGCCCGTGTAGAGATTATCGCCGCCCCTGAAATCATTGACGAAGTCGGGAGCTGGATTGCCTCCGGGCACGTACAGCAGTCCCGTCGCCGGGTCCAAAGTGTATGACGTCCAAGTTGCGCCGCCCGTAATCGGGAAGCCACTCTCGTTCGTCCAGGTCGTTGCGATGTCAGTTGATGCTTCACTAGCCGCCGGGCCACGCGCAACGTCGGCAGGACCTCTGGGGACGAGGTAGAACTCCCACACGATTTTCCCGGTGGCAGCGTTGAGCGCATACATACGGCCCTTCACGCCTTTGTTGTCGCCACCCGCATTGCCGATAAAGACGAGTCCGTTCCAGGCAATCGGCGATGCCGGCACCGACTCGCCGATCTTGGGGTCCGCTATTACTGTGGCCCAGAGCTTATTGCCCGAGGCGGCGTCATAGGCCAGCACGCGGCCGTCCGCCGTGCCACGGAATACGCGGCCGTCGAGAACGGCGGCGCCGCGGTTCACCTTGAGGAAACCGCCCGGAAAATCCTCGTGTGCGCGCCAGTTCTCATAACAATTGTCTGGATTCACCGAAAATGTGTCGTGCTCCGTCGTCCCGTACAACGCGCCGCCGACCTGCACAAGGCCGGTCTGGAAGCTGACGTCTTCGCGAGTGTCATAGGTGCATAGAACCTCAAGATTCTTGACAGTCTTGGGGTTGATGGTCGCAAGGGGCGCAAAGCGCTCGGAAGTCAGGGTGCGGTTATAGCTGGGCCATTCGACCGGCCCGGCGGACAGCGATGGGCCAAGGGGTATTAGCATGACCGCTGCGATCAAGATTGGGCGCAACATGGCAGATCTCCCTATTATCGAAATAACGATACTCCCTTGGCACTTATGGGGAATAGGTAATGTCCATTACATTGAAGTCGCATCGTCATTTCCACTAGTGGCCGAAAGGATCCGATGAGTTTGCAGAGCAAAGCCGACACGCACCTGGACCGATCGGTGCTGCCGATTACCAACGCCTACCCTGGCAAGTCCGGCATTGTCACGTTGCCGGACGGGCCGGATGCATTTGCCGCGCGCGTGCTGCTCGCCAACGCCGCCGAGCGCACGCTCGATGTGCAGTACTACATCTGGCACCTCGACATGTCGGGGACCATGCTCTTCCAGTCACTGCGGCGGGCGGCAGACCGGGGCGTGCGCGTTCGGCTGCTGCTCGATGACGCCGCCACCTCGGGGCTCGACAGCGTGCTGGCCACGCTCAACGCGCATCCCAATATCGAAGTGCGCGTCTTCAACCCGCTCAAGTTCCGCCGCTGGCGCATATTCAGTTACCTCATCGACTTTGCCCGGACCAACCGGCGCATGCACAACAAGTCCTTCACCGCCGACAATCAAGCCACGATTGTCGGTGGGCGCAACGTCGGCGATGAGTACTTCGGCGCCCGCCAGGACGTCTTGTTCGTCGATCTCGACGTGCTCGCCATCGGCCCGGTGGTCAATGAAGTCTCCAATGATTTTGAGCGCTACTGGACCAGTGCCTCCGCCTGCCCGGCAGAGCGTGTTCTTCCGACCGTCAGTCCGGCAATGCAGGCGGCCGTGGCCGCTGACATGGCGCGCGCGGAACATGCACCCGCTGCAATGGCCTATCGAGAGGTCGTTGCAACACAGCCGTTGGTGCGTGAGCTGCTGGCCGGCCGGCTGCTCTGTGAGTGGGCAACTACACACATGGTGAGCGACGATCCGTCCAAGGGACAAGGACGCGCGAAGGCTCACGAGCTAATGTGGCCGCGCCTCAGGCGCATCCTCAAAGCGCCGATCCGGGAACTACAATTGGTCTCCGCCTACTTTGTGCCGGGCGCGGCCGGAGTGCGCCATTTCGCGGCCATGGCTCAACAAGGCGTAAGAATCACGGTCCTGACGAATTCGCTCGAAGCGACCGACGTGCCCGCCGTGCATGCCGGCTATGCCAGATGGCGTAAACCCCTGCTTAAGGCCGGCATTGCTTTGTACGAAATGAAGCGCGCCGCTCCGGCTCTCGCTGCCAGAGTTCGCCGCGGCCTGAGAGGGAGCTCCGCTTCCCGTCTGCACACCAAGACATTTTCGGTCGATGGCACGCATGCGTTCATCGGGTCGTTTAATTTTGATCCGCGTTCCGCGCGACTCAACACGGAACTCGGCTTCGTGATCGACAGCCCGACGATTGCGCAGGCCATTGCCTTTGCCGGCTCAAGCAGCGTAGCCGCCGGCGCCTACCAAGTGCGCCTCGACGACTCTGGGGAATTGCAATGGATCGAACAACGAGACGGCGCGGAAGTTCTGCACAAGGACGAACCTGGCGCCGGCTTGCAGCTGCGACTCAACGTTTTTGTCATGTCACTCTTGCCGATCGAATGGCTGCTGTGACTTTGTAACTCTCTCGTTTGCAACGACCGACCTTCACTTGTAGGTAGCGTAAGTTCTTCCCGCGTGGAGCGTGTGCGCCGTTCGCGCTGCATTGGCTTCTAATACAATAACATTCAACTAGTTATAGCACTATAATCGTCTCGTTTCGAGGCTGACTTGGGGCCGTAGCTGGGCAGCCTTCGCGCAAGTACGCAGTGGCGTGCGCGCCGAATGACCCGCGCAGAATATTGGTACTATGAAAGACAAGCGCGCGGACACGGTCGCAATAACCGCCAACGACAAGAACAACAACGAGCGCCATGACGGATATCCACGATAGCGCGGCTGCTGCAGCCATGACGAATAGCTGGGCGTTCGAGCAAAGGGGACGCTTGTGACACTTTCGACGCTCGACACGGCCATTGTCGCCATTTATGCCGTATCGATATTCGTGCTTGCGCAGTGGGTCTCGCGGGAAAAAGGCGAACACAAGAAGGACGCGCAGGACTACTTCCTCGCGAGCCGCGCGCTGCCCTGGTGGGCGATCGGCACGTCGCTCATCGCCGCGAACATTTCCGCCGAACAGATCATCGGCATGTCGGGATCGGGCTATGTGATCGGACTCGGCATCGCTTCCTACGAATGGATGGCAGCGCTTACTTTGATCATCGTCGGCAAGTACTTCGTGCCGATCTTCCTGAAGAACGGCATCTACACAATGCCCGAGTTCCTCGAGAGGCGTTACAGCCCCGCCGTGCGCACGGTCATGGCCATCTTCTGGCTCGGCGTGTACGTGTTCGTGAATCTGACCGCGATTCTTTGGCTCGGAGCAACGGCCGTTCACACGATAACGGGCATCGACGTACAGACCGCAATCGTCATGCTCGGTGTTTTCGCCGGCGCGTATGCACTTTACGGTGGTCTAAAGGCCGTGGCGTTGACGGACATCGTCCAGGTCTCACTCCTTGTGCTCGGCGGGCTCATCATCTCCTACATCGCGCTCAATCAAGTCTCAGGCGGTGCCGGCATCCTCGCGGGTTTCCACGAGCTGACGACGCGCTTCCCCGAGAAATTCGACATGATTCTCTCGCCTAGCAGTCCGAACTACAAAGACTTGCCGGGCCTCTCGGTCCTGCTCGGCGGCATGTGGGTGATGAACGTTTCCTACTGGGGCTTCAACCAGTACATCATTCAGCGCGCCCTCGGCGCCAAGAGTATTCGTGAAGCCCAAAAAGGCATCGTGCTCGCCGCATTCCTGAAGCTCCTGATGCCGGTGATCATCGTGCTTCCGGGAATTGCCGCGATCGCACTGGCGCCCAATCTCGCCCGACCCGATGAGGCCTACCCGCACCTGATGGCGATGCTGCCGTCCGGCATCCTTGGCTTGGTGTTCGCGGCGCTGGTTGCCGCGATCGTCGCTTCGCTCGGCTCGAAGATCAATTCAATCGCCACCATCTTCACGATGGACGTCTACAAGCCGCTGCGTCCGGCAACTTCACCACAGCGCCTGGTGCTGATCGGTCGCAGCGCCGCGGTCACCGCACTGATTATCGCGATTCTGGCGGCAAGGCCGCTGCTTGGCAGTTTCGACCAGGCATTCCAGTACATCCAGGAGTTCACCGGATTCTTCACTCCGGGAATCTGCGTGATCTTCCTGCTCGGCATGTTCTGGGATCGGACGACCTCGCTCGGAGCGCTGGTCGCGGCTATAGGTTCTGCCGCCCTGTCCTTCGTGTTGAAGTTCAGCTGGGCCGCGCTGCCGTTCATGGATCGCGTCGGCCTCGTATTTCTCGCATGCCTCGCCATCGCCGTGATGATTTCGCTGATGCAGAAGCGGCGTGAGACGGCGCTCCGAGTCGATCTGAAGAACATCGACTACTCGACGAGCACTGGCTTCAACGTGGCGGCAATCATTGTTACCGCAATCCTGATCGCGCTCTACGCCGTGTGGTGGTAGGAGAGGGAGCGAATCTAGCCGCGCCCGACGAACGGCATCTTGGTTGCCATGACGGTGAGGAAAAGAACATTCGCGCTGAGCGGCAGGCTCGCCATGTACTTCACGGCCGCGGCGACATGCGTCAACTCGAGCGTCGGCTCCACGGCGAGTGAGCCATCCGCCTGCATCGTGCCCTGAGTGACATGCGCTCCCATCCTGGTCATCGCATTGCCGATGTCGATCTGACCGCAGGCGATATCGTAGCGACGCCCCTCCAATGCGGTTGCTTTGGTCAACCCCGTGATCGCGTGCTTGCTCGCCACATAAGGCGCGGAATTGGGGCGCGGGGTTGTCGCTGAGATGGAGCCATTGTTGATGATGCGTCCGCCGCGCGGCGCCTGACTCTTCATCAGGCGAAATGCTTCCTGGATGCAGAGAAACGCGCCGGTCAGATTGACGTCGATGACCGACTGCCATTCTGCGGGCGTCAGATCCTCGAGCGGCACGGCCCGAGTATTGGTTCCGGCATTGTTGAACAGCAGATCAAGTCGCCCGAACTCCGTGCGAATCCGCGCGAAGAGTTTCTCGGTCGAATGCGGGTCACTAACATTGGTCACGACGGCGAGCGCGTGTCGTCCGAGCGCGGCAATTTCAGCTGCCGCGACTTCGAGCGGTTCCTTGCGACGCCCCGCGAGAACAATGTCAAAACCGTCTGCCGCAAGAGCAAGACTCGCCGCCTTGCCAATGCCGGATCCGCCCCCGGTGATCAAGGCCACCTTTCTGGTGAGCCCGGCGCTCGCGCTACTATTGGCCATGCGCCACTATATATAAGAGTGGTCCGCCTCGGACAGCCGGCGTTCAGGTTCGTATTGCTGCCTAGAGCTGATCGTCAACGACCGCGGCAGCGGCCTGCGCGCCCTGCACCACGGCGTGCGCCAACCCTGGAACCTGCGACAGCAAATGATCCGCGTAGAAGCGCGCTGTAGCGATCTTCGACTGAAGAAAATCATCGCGCTTCCCGGCTGCATCAGCGCGCCGAATCGACGCTGCGGCCGCACGCATCATTTGCCAGCCGCCCGCGGTAATACCCAGCAGCCGAAGGAACGGCGCGGCGCCAGCAGCGGCGTCGTTCGGGCGCGTTCCCTGGCAGGAGGCCAGATGATTCGCAGCGACTTCGAGCGAACTGACCGCCAGCTGATAGGGCCTGCGCGCGGGACGCAGCAGCGCGTCACGCTCCAAGAGCTCCGAGTCGGCAGCCTTCATCTCGGCGATAAGGCGCTTCAGCGTCTCGTATCCACCGCGAGCTAGCTTGCGCGCCACGAGATCGTTGGCTTGTATCCCGGTGGTGCCCTCGTAGATGGTCGTGATGCGTGCGTCCCGAAAATGCTGTGCGGCGCCGGTTTCTTCGACGTAGCCGACGCCACCATGGATCTGGATGCCGAGCGATGTGAGTTCCACCGAACTCTCGGTGCACCACCCCTTTACGACTGGAATCATGAGATCAACGAATGCCTGCTGCCGCCGGCGTTCATCTGCGTCCGGTTCCAGGTGAGCGCGATCCATCGCGGCGGCGACGACGCAGGCAAGCGCCCGCATCGCTTCGATCTGACTCTTCATCAGCATTAACATGCGGCGCACGTCCGCGTGGCCGACGATTGAAGTACCTGCCTGACCTTGCGCACCGCTCGTCCTGCCCTGCACGCGCTCCCGGGCATATGCACGCGCCTGCTGATAGGCGCGCTCGGCGATGCCGATTCCCTGGACTCCAATGCTGAAGCGCGCCGCATTCATCATGATGAACATGTACTCGAGCCCGCGACCTTCCTCACCGACCAGGTATCCAAGCGCGCCGCCACTCGCTCCGAATGCGAGCACGCAAGTCGGACTCGCATGAATGCCGAGCTTGTGCTCGATAGAGACGCAGCGAACGTCGTTGCGGGCGCCAAGGGATCCGTTCTCGTTCACCAGCACCTTCGGCACCAGGAACATCGAGATGCCCCTTACGCCCGCGGGAGCTTGCGGAGTCCGCGCCAGAACCATATGGACGATATTTTCAGTAAGGTCGTGCTCACCGTAGGTGATAAAGATCTTTTGGCCGTCGAGCCGGTAGCTGCCGTCACTCGACTTCACGGCGCGGGTACGTACGGCCCCGAGGTCCGAACCCGCCTGCGGCTCCGTCAGCACCATCGTTCCGGTCCACTCCCCGCTCACCATCTTCGGCAGGAAGCGCTTCTTGAGGATATCCGAGGCGGATAAATCGATCGCGTCGACGGCGCTGCGTGTGAGCAGTGGACAGAGCGCGAACGCCATGTTCGCTCCGTTCCACATCTCCTCGACTAGTGCCGACACCACGTGCGGCATCTGCTGACCGCCAATCGCCGCGTCACACGAAAGCGAGGTCCACCCGGACTCGGAAAACTGACGATAGGCCTCCCTCCAACCTTCGGGAGTCGCCACACCATTTTCACGCCATAGCGATCCTTGCTTGTCGCCCACGCGGTTGAGCGGCGACAGCACGCCAGTCGCCACCTTCGAAGCTTCATTGAGGATTTCGCGCACGACGTCGGAAGTCGCGTCCTCATAGCCAGGCAGTTGCCCGATGTCCTTGAGGTCGACCAGTTCGTCGAGCACGAACTGCATGTCGGCGAGCGGAGCTAGGTATTCAGGCATAGGCGTTAAGTCTTCACATGTTGCGCCGGTATTCGCCACCGACTGCATACAACGCGTGACTGATCTGCCCGAGAGAGTTGTACTTCACGGCCTCCAGCAGGCTCTCAAATACATTGCCGCGCTCGCGCGCCGTGCGTTGGAGCGACGCGAGACTCTCCGGCGCTCGCGCATTGCGCGCGGCCTGAAACGCCTCGACGTTGGCAATCTGCTGGTTGCGCTCCGCCGCCGTCGAGCGAATCAATTCAATGGTCGTTGTAATTTCGCCGCCGTGGTCACGCGGCAGAAAGGTATTGACGCCGATCAGCGGCAAGGAGCCGTCAAACTTCTTGTGCTCGTAGTAGAGACTCTCGCTCTGAATCTTGCCGCGCTGATACATCGTATCCATTGCGCCGAGCACGCCACCGCGTTCCGAGATCGCGTCGAATTCCTTGTAAACCGCTTCCTCCACCACGTCGGTCAGCTTCTCTATGACGAAGCTGCCCTGCCATGGGTTTTCGCAGAAATTAAGACCCAGCTCGCGATTGATGATCAACTGAATGGCCACCGCGCGGCGCACGGACTCTTCGGTCGGCGTGGTGATAGCCTCGTTGTAGGCGTTCGTGTGCAGCGAATTGCAGTTATCAAACAGCGCGTACAATGCCTGCAGTGTCGTGCGGGTGTCGTTGAACTGAATCTCCTGCGCATGGAGCGATCGGCCCGAGGTCTGAATGTGATACTTGAGCATCTGGCTGCGCGGACTGGCGCCGTAGCGCTCGCGCATCGCGCGCGCCCAGATGCGTCGCGCCACACGGCCGATGACGCTGTACTCAGGGTCCATGCCATTGGAGAAGAAGAACGACAGATTTGGCGCGAAGTCGTCGATCTTCATGCCGCGCGCGAGATAGTACTCGACGATGGTGAGCCCGTTCGCGAGCGTAAAAGCGAGTTGTGAGATTGGATTCGCACCCGCCTCGGCGATGTGATAGCCGCTGATCGACACCGAGTAGAAATTGCGCACCTTGCGATCGACGAACGTCTGCTGGATATCGCCCATCATCCGCATCGCGAATTCCGTCGAAAAGATGCAGGTGTTCTGCGCCTGATCCTCTTTGAGTATGTCGGCTTGGACCGTGCCGCGAACCTTGGTGAGCGTGTCTGCCTTGATCCTGGCGTAGACCTCGGCATCGACGACCTCATCGCCGCTTGCGCCGAGCAGCCCCAGCCCGAGCCCGCTATGCCCTTGCGGCAGATCGCCATCGTAGGCAGGTGCGACGCCATCGCCATGCAGCTTCGAAATCCGCGCGCGCGCCTCCGCCCAGCGCCTGGCATCGGTCTGCAGGTACCGCTCCACCTGTTGATCGATCGCCGTGTTCATGAACATCGCGAGGATCATCGGCGCCGGACCGTTGATGGTCATCGATACGGAAGTGCTGGGATCGCAGAGATCGAAGCCGGAATAGAGTTTCTTCATGTCGTCGAGCGTTGCGATGCTGACGCCCGAGTTGCCGACCTTTCCGTAGATATCCGGGCGTGTGTGCGGGTCTTCACCGTACAACGTGACCGAGTCGAAGGCCGTCGAGAGACGAGTCGCCTTCTGGCCGCGGCTCAGGTAGTGAAAGCGCCGATTGGTTCGCTCCGGTGTGCCTTCGCCCGCAAACATGCGGATGGGGTCTTCGCCCGTGCGGCGGTAGGGATAGATGCCTGCCGTGAAGGGATAACCGCCTGGCAGATTTTCCTTGAGGAGAAACCGCAGGAGCTCGCCCCAGCTTTCGTAGTTCGGCGGCGCGACCTTGGGAATCTTCTGATGCGACAGCGATTCGACGTAGTTGTCACCCTTCAGCTCCTGTCCGCGCACCTCATAGCGATATTGATCGTCGGTGACGGACTTCAGGCGCACGGGCCATTGGCGCAGGAGATCGAGCGCTTCCTTCGTCAAGCTTCCCAGCGCATCGTTGTAGCGCTGCCGCAGCGTGAGGAGTGACTTGTCCGCGATTTCACCCAACGCCTGGGCGGCATACAGCTCGAGCGGCGCCGGAAGCCTTGGATCTGCCAATTCGCTGAGCGCTTCCCACAAGGACTGAGCGCGGTTCGCTGCTTCATCCTGACGCTCGACGCTGCGATTGATTCCGCGTCCCTGTTGGGCGATCTCGGCGAGATAGCGCACGCGCTCACCTGGAATCAGCACTGTTGCCCGCGGCTCCTTCAAACGGACGTCGACATTCGGGGTCCACTTGTCGGCCGCAAGACTCAGTTTCTGCCGCAGCAGGCGACAGAGATTGCTGAAGGCCCAGGTGACGCCCGGATCGTTGAACTGGCTCGCGATCGTCGGATACACGGGGACATCTTCATCGCGCAGTTCGAATTTGACGTGATTGCGCTTCCACTGCTTACGCACATCCCGGAGCGCGTCCTCGGCACTGCGTCGGTCGAACTTGTTGAGCACGATCATGTCGGCGTAGTCGAGCATGTCGATCTTCTCGAGCTGCGTCGCCGCACCGTAGTCCGAAGTCATCACGTAGATGGGAAAGTCGACCAGATCGGCGATCTCGGAATCCGCCTGCCCGATACCGGCCGTCTCGACGATGACCAGATGATAGCCCTGACCTTTCAGAAACCCGATGCAGTCTTTCAGCATTGCGCTCGTCGCGGCATTGTGCCGGCGCGTTGCCATGGACCGCATATAGACGCGCGGCGAGCGCAGCGAATTCATCCGGATGCGGTCGCCAAGGAGTGCGCCGCCCGTGCGTCGCCGGCTCGGGTCAACTGCAAGCACCGCGACGCGCATTTCCGGAAACGCCGTGAGAAACCTCAGCAGCAGCTCATCCACGACCGAAGATTTGCCAGCGCCGCCGGTGCCCGTGACACCAATCACTGGAGTGGCGCGGCCGCTCAGTGTCCATTCCTTGCGCAACCGGGACATGTCGGCGTCCGACAGCACCTGTTGCTCGATCGCTGACAGCATCTTGCCGATCGAGATTTCATCGTCGAGTGCGACGCGGTCCGGCGCCCGGGTCGCCATGCGGTCGATTCTCGCACGCTCGATCACGTCATCGATCATGCCGGTGAGCCCGAGATTCGCGCCGTCGTTCGGGTGGTAGATGCGGTCGACGCCGTACGCCATCAGCGCCTTGATTTCCTCGGGCGTAATGGTACCGCCGCCGCCGCCGAACACATGGATATGCTTGCCGCCGCGCTCGCGCAGCATGTCGATCATGTAGCGAAAGTACTCGTTGTGCCCGCCCTGATACGAAGACACCGCAATGGCGTCGGCGTCCTCCTGTAGAGCCGCGCGTACGATATCTTCCACCGATCGGTTGTGACCGAGGTGAATGACCTCGGCTCCCTTCGACTGAATCAGCCTGCGCATGACGTTGATCGCGGCGTCATGACCGTCAAACAAGGAGGTGGCGCAGACGAAGCGCAGGGGAATGCCATGCGAAGCCGGCGCCTCGGATTCCGGGGTTGGGCTGATCGACCGGTCACGCCGAGCGGACGAGTTCATATGGAGTAACCTCCCACCTCAAGGCTTTGCACGTTCAATATACTCGCAACTCCTTGAATCTGATGAGGACCAATCCGCTCAACATGCCTGATCGAAAATACAACGATGGCGATGCGGCGCCTGGACGGCACGGCAGCACCCTCCCCGCGGTCGAGCGGGCAACGATAGCGATTTCCTTCGTGGACGCGGCGCTGCAAGGAGTTCGGGCCCGAGGCCTCGACACCGGTCCGCTGCTGGAGGCCGTCGGCATCGCTCCGAACCTGCTACTGACGCCCCAAGCCCGCGTGCCGGCCGCCCGCTACGCTGCCCTTTGGCGCCTGATTGCGCGAACACTCGACGATGAATTCTTCGGCTGCGATTCCAGGCGCATGAAATCCGGAAGCTTTGCACTCCTGTGTCGAGGCACGGTTCATTGCAAGACACTGCGGGCGGCGATCGAACGCATGCTGCGCTATTTCGATGTGTTCCTCGACGATCTTACGCTGACCTTGAGCGAGCGCGGACGGCACGCCCGCCTCACCATCATCGAAAAACGCCGGGACGGCCGCAATCCGACATTTGCCCATGAAGCATTGCTCGTCATGCTCCACGGTACGGCGTGCTGGCTCGTCAACCGCCGTATCCCGATTCTGCAAGCCGGATTCTCCTACCCGGAACCCGCGCACAGCGCGGAATATCGCACCATGTTCAGTACCCGATTGAGCTATGAGCAGCCGACCACCGCGATCGAATTCGACGCCAGCTACCTCGACCTGCGCGTGGTGCAGAGCGAGTCGACGGCCAAGGAGTTTCTGCGCCTGGCGCCTGAAAATATCATCGTGAAGTACAAGAACGCGCGCAGCCTCACCGCGCGCATCCGCCGTCGATTGCGCCAGCTCGCGCCTGCGGACTGGCCGGACGAAGCCGCCTTGGCGGATGAATTGCACACCTCGGCCGCATCCGTCCGGCGCAAGCTCAACGCCGAAGGTCAGTCTTACCAGCGCATCAAGGACGACCTGCGCCGAGACATGGCCATTACCTACTTGAGCGCCGCGCGCCGCAGCGTCATGGACATTGCACACGAACTGGGCTTTGCGGAGCCCAGCGCTTTTCATCGCGCCTTCAAGCGCTGGACCGGCAGTTCACCCGCCGCGTACCGCAAGACTGGTCACTCGCAGGCAGGTGCCTCTGCAGTACCGACGCTCAAGTAACGCGCCTTCACGTGGTTCTTGAGAACTCCGGAAAATCCTCCTCCCAGTATTCGAACGCGCGGCGCGCACCCGCAGCCCTGCCGAGCTCGGACGTTCGCAACTCCACGCGCCGGATCTTGCCGGATAGTGTCTTTGGCAGGTCCGCAAACTCGATCCGCCGAATGCGTTTGAAGGGCGAGGATTGCGTGCGCACGAAACGGAATATGGAATGCGCCGTCTCGCGCGAAGGCGCGTGGCCCTTTGTTAGAACGATGAACGCTTTCGGAACCGAGAGCCGCTTCGCATCCGGGCTCGGAACAACCGCGGCCTCCGCGATGGCTTCGTGTTCGATGAGCAGGCTCTCAAGTTCAAAGGGACTGACGCGATAGCCGGATGACTTGAACACGTCGTCGTTGCGGCCGACATACGTGAAATAGCCATCCGCATCCCGTGAAGCGATGTCGCCTGTGTGATAGTGCCCGTGACTCATGACAGCTTGCGTACGCTCCGGATCGTCGAGATAGCCTGGCATGACGGGGAGCGGCTGTTCGGCGAGCGAAACCGAAATCTCCCCCTCCTCCGCAGGGACGCCGTCGAAGTTGAGCAGATCAATGCGATAGCCCGGCGCCGGCCTGCCCATGGAGCCGAGCTTTACAGGCTGGCCCGGGAAGTTGCCAATCTGCAGCGTGGTTTCGGTCTGTCCATAGCCGTCGCGAATTGTAAGACCCCAGACCTTGCGCACGTGATTGATGACCTCGGGATTGAGGGGCTCCCCCGCGCTTAGCAACTCGCGAAGCTTTACCTGCGTCTCAGCGAGCGGCAGCTGGATGAGTGAGCGCCAAACGGTAGGCGGCGCGCAAAAGCTCGTGACTTCACAGCGAGCAATCTCCTGTAGCAGCTGCGCGGGATCGAATCGACCTGCCTGGTGCATGACGATCGTTGCCTCGGCATTCCAAGGGGCGAAGAACGAACTCCACGCGTGCTTCGCCCAACCGGGGCTGCTGAGATTCAAATGCACGTCGTCCGGCTTTAGCCCGAGCCAGTACATCGTCGAAAGATGTCCGATCGGGTAACTCACTTGAGTGTGCACCACGAGTTTCGGCTTCGCCGTGGTACCCGATGTGAAATAGAGGAGCAGCGGATCCGTCGCGGCGGTCGCGCCTTCGCGGTCGAATTCGTCCAATCCGCAGGACGCAGCGGGCAGGGTTTGCCAACCCGCCACATCGCCGTGCGTCAGCATCCTGAGCAACGCGCCGCCTGCACCGTCGAATCGTTCGGCGTACATGGGCTCGGTCACGACGGCCCGGACTGCGCCACGGTTCACTCGATCGCGCAAATCCACCGGCATCATGAGTGTTGTGGTCGGAACGATGGGACAGCCAAGCTTGATCGCGGCGAGCATGAATTCCCACAGCCGGGGAACGTTACCGAGCATGACGAGAATCCTGTCGCCACGCCGCAGTCCCAACTCTCGGAGATGCTGCGCCAGACCATTGGAGCGACGGCGGAGATCGTCGAAAGAAATGCAGTCATCGAGTCCCTTGTCACCGACAATTCTGAGGGCCGTGCGATCGTTCCTGCGCGCGATCTCATCGAACCAGTCGAGCGCCCAGTTGAAGGTCTCGAGACGCGGCCATGCGAAGTCACGCCAGGCGCGCTCGTAGTCACAACGATGCTCGATGAGAAAATCGCGAGCGCGACGGAAAATTGCGGTGGAGTTGTCGGACATCGGCAAGGACGGCATCGGAGTTACCAAGTGGCACGCAAGGTGGCTCGACGGCAGTGATAGTTCAAGTTGCCCGGAAGCGATAGCCCATGGCCGGCCGCTGTGCGGTCTTTGAAGGTTTATGGAGCGCTAGTTTTGCCATGGTTATCAACCTCTTAGCGGTCAACCCGGATCGTTCAGGTTGCGCTCAGCTTCAGGTCCCCACACTCCGTCCCTCATTGGGGTCCAATCGATCCCATGAAGGAGACCTGAAATGAGCCGCTCAGTCTTGACCGCCGCCGTTCTGCTCTGCGCATGCGCAGGCACAACCGCAATTGCTGGGACGCCGCCGCATTGGGCGAATGAACAGAACCCCGCAGCCCAAGGAAATAGCAACGCGGATCGCGATGGCGACGCGCGTGACGTGGGCCACCAGCAAAGGGGCGGTGATTGGAAGCGGTCAAGCGACCCACAACGAAATGAACGCCGAGCCAGCAACCCGCCGGCGGTTCACAACCCCGAACAGCGTCCGCCGTCTCGCCCGGCGCCCGACCAAGGTCGTCCGCCGGTTTCCCATGGCCCCGTGCCGGGCAGCCGCGATCACGACAATCGAGGCCGTGGAAACAATGACGATCGGGGTCGCGGTAATACCGATGATCGGAGCCGCGGCAACAATGATGATCGAGGTCGCGGTAATACTGATTATCGGGGCCGCGGTAATAATGATGATCGGAGCCGCTGGAGCAATGACGATCACGGGCGCACAAACCAAGACGACCGCGGCGGTCATGTCTACGCACGCGATCCGCGACCCGACACCGAGTGGGCTCGCCAGCAGCGGGACCAGGCTCGGCGCACCTTTGATCGGGATCACTGGCGCGACGATCGCGGGCGCGACTGGAATCATGATCGGGGTTGGTACGACCACTATCGCGTCGATCACTTCCGCTACCGCAACGGGCAGTATTTCGCGCGCGAACGATTTCGACTCAATTTCTACGTATTTCCGTACGGTTACTACCGGCATAGTTGGATGCCCGGCGAATTTCTCCCGTATTCGTACTTCGATGACGGATACACGCTCGGCGATTATTGGAGCTATGGGCTCTACGATCCGCCCTATGGCTGTGAATGGGTACGCGTCGATAACGATGCGCTGCTAGTCGACATGCAGACCGGCGAAGTACTCGACACGGTGTACGACCTCTTCTATTGACGAGAACTGGCGCTCCGGAGACAACTCCGGAGCGCCTCCCCGGCGAACAAGCGCCACGTGGTGCGGAGCGATGGCCGCTGCGCGCGGCAAGCTTAGAAGATCGCGATCGGATTCACCGGCGATCCCGTTCCACCCTTGATTCGAAGCGGCGCCATCGTAAGCAGAAAATCACTCCGCCCGAGCTCGTTACAGAGATCCACCAAGGGTTCGAGTGCCGGTATGTCGAGCAAGATGAGCCCCATCGCCGCCAGCGTAATGGCGTGGAAGTAAATGGCGTAGCGCAGACTGTATGGATTCGGGAAGGCATCAACGCAGTCACCGGAATAGACGGCAATCTCACGTTCGTGCATCCACTGGATCGCATCCGGCATGATGCCGACGCGTTGACCGAGGTTCTCCGGACCTTCCACGGATTCCCGCTTTTGCAGGCCGGTGTAGACGAAGATGATGTCACCGGACTCGACACGAATGCGCTGACGCTTCTCCGCCGCGTCAAGATCCGCGGCGTACACACCCTGATCGGGCGCCAGCCACTCGACCGCGCGCGCGGCGGCGACATTCAGCAGCACTCCTCGAGTGAATATGCCGTCCTTCTGGGCATGGATGTCGCAGTAGGTCAAACCGCCAGGGGTGGCGACAACCGCGGCCTTGCGTCCGTTGTACACGTCCTGTCCGCGATAGACGTGCGCAATGGCGTCGAGGTGCGTCAATGAGAACCCGTGCATGCCGAGTTCAAGTTCATCGATCGCTCCAATCGGTTCGTGCGCCTGATAGCACATCGTGTGCCGGACAGGTGACGGGTTGTTGGCGGATTGCATGGTGTTCAGGTCGCGCGCGATCGACAATGCGCGACCGGTGCGTACGAGTGACGCGGCGGCCACGCGTTTCTTCTCGGTGATGTAATTCAACGTCCCGAGTTCATCGTTCGGCCCCCAGCGTCCGGCGTTGTTCACTCGCTCGAACAGCTTTTCGAGATCCGCTTCGGGTGGAAATTTGCGCGGCTCGGGCATGGGTTTCTCCTTAACTCAGCTTGACGACCGAGTGATTGCGACCCGATTCATAGAGAGCGTGAACGATCTTCAGCGTCGCCAGGTTGTCCCTGCCATTCGTCGCAGGAAGCCCTCCGTTCGCGACTGCCTTCAGAAGCGAAGCCATGGGTCCGATGAAAGCCGTCGGGATCCAGCGCGTTGTCACCGGATACGGAAGCCAGCCATCCGTGGGCAGCAGGCGTGACGACAACTCCAGCGTGTCGGCGCGACCCCGCGGATAGTCATACATCAATCCGATAGTTCCGCGAATGCTCCCTTGCGTACCGTCGATGCGAAACTCCGCGCGCGGGTCGCCGGTTCGGTTCTTATGAAAGCTGCGCAGCAGTGCTCGCGTTTCGCCCTGGAATTCCAGCACGCTGATCGTGCGCGTTTCGCCGGCTTCGGGTTGCCCGGGTTCGCGAGCCTGGGTCCCATACGCATAGAGCGGATTGCCGAGGATCGTCCGTACGGCATCGATGAAATGAATCGTGAACTGGTTGAGATCGAGTCGCGGTTGCGCGGCGACCCACGGCCACGCCTCCCACGGCGTGTAGACATGAAAGTCCCATGTCATTTCGAACGGGTCGCCGATCCAGCCTTGCTTGACCATGGCAGTCGCGGCGGCGACGCTCTCTGAGAACCGCAGCTGCTGGTTGACCGCGAGAAGGCGCTTCTTCTGCTCCGCATGTTCGACGAGACGGGTCGCTTCGGCCAGATCGTACGACAAGGGTTTCTGACACAGCAGGTGCTTGCCTGCGTCGAGCAGGGGCACGGCGACCTGGTGCTGAAGCCACGGAAATATCGCGATGTCCACAATGGTGACGCCAGGATCCCGCGCAATCTCGTCATGAGACTGGTAGACCTTGTGGATCCCATGCCGCTCTGCGACCTGTTGTGCCTTTGCTAGGTCAACGTCGGTAATGCCGACGATATTCAGACCATGCGCTCGATAGGCCGGCAGATGCGCGAGATTCACGATCTCGCCCGCGCCGACAATCGCGATAGGAACCTTGTGCTGAGGGGCGACCCGCACCTCGATAGCCTCTCTGATGGGCGCGAAGACATCTTTCATTTTCTAGTCCTTCCAGATCGTTCCGTCTTTGAACTCATCGGTGTGCTGCCCCGAGCGCGGCGTCGATCGGCGCACGCCGACTGTGCCGGCTGAAAATGTGAACGGCGAGCCAACCGTCCGATAGGTGGCGCCGGAGTCGCCGTAAGGCACTTCCCAGATGAGATGCTTGTGGGCAACCTGCGGGTCATGCTCCAGATCCGCGTGTCGCTGAACCGGTGCGCACCAGACGTCGTGAGCTGAAAGCAGGTCGAGCCAGTGAGCCGTCGATTGCGTTGCAAAGTGAGCTGCAAGCAGGCGATGTACATCGTCGCGAGCCGCGTACATTTTTTCATTCGTGTCGTATTGCGCTAACCACTCGACTTTCAGGATCTCGCCGAGCTTCGGGCACGGGCACACCGAGAGCAGGAGGTAGCCGTCGGCCGTCTGGTAAACACCGCACGGCGCCGTAATACCAGGGTGGCCCACATTCTCCACCGGTCGATCGAGCCTCCATCCGTGATTGAAAACGACCGTCAGCTCCTGCTGCTGGATCGCCATCATGCATGAGAGCAGGTCGACGTCGACTCGCTGCCCCTCGCCGGTTCGATTCCGATGCTGAAGCGCGGCGAGAATGCCGATGACGAGGTGCAAGCCGGTGAATTGGTCGGCGATCGCCGCGCCGAACAGAAACGGAGGATCGCCGCGTCGACCCGTGAGCCACATGGCGCCGGTTAGTGCCTGCACGAGATAGTCCTGGCCCGGACGATCGGCATAGGGACCGGTGCGCCCGTAACCGGAGGACGCCGCGTAAATCAAACGAGGATTACGCTGCCTGAGCGTTTCGTAGCCGAGGCCTGCGCGCTCCATCACGCCGGGGCGGAAGTTCTCAACCACGACGTCGGCCTTATCAACGAGTTTCAGTATCCGTTCGTGATCCTCGGGATTTCGCAGGTCCATCTCGACGCTGCGTTTGTTACGGTTGAAAGCGAGGAAAGCGTCCGTCTCGCCGTGCGTACGCGCCATGAAGATGCCCCACTGCCGCATCCATTCCCCGTTCTGCTTTTCGAGTTTCACGACGTCGGCTCCGCAGTCCGCGAGAATCTGCGTAGCAAGCGGACCCTGCAGGAGCGCGGTGAAATCGAGCACCCGTATCCCGGAGAGCGGTCCTGGTTTGTCGCCAGCATCATCGGTCATCGATTTTCCCCGCATGTTTGCGCCATCTAGACGACGCCGCCCGGTTTCCAATCTGCGAGCAGCGCATCGGCCAGGCGATCGAAGTCGAGCAGACATGCCTGTGCGGAAATGTCCTGCCGCCAGATGCAGCGGTGCACGAGTTCGCCCGCCAGTTGTTGAAAACGCCGATGGCCCACGACTCGAGGACGCACGAATGCGTGCTCCATCGTACGGCGCGTGGCGCTGAAGAAGTTGCCGGTCATCGCATTCACACTCGCGGAATCCCAGGCAGCCGAATGTCCAGGCTGACCGCCGGAGCTCGCGTAAATGCCCGACTGTGCCTCGGATGCAGCGATGTCGCGCGCGAGATCGGCCGCCGCGTCACGATGCGCGGAGCGCGCCGACAGCGCGAGCCCGACGCCGCCCAGCACTGAACCGTGCATTCCGCTCAAGCCCCTCGGCGCATTTGCAAAATGCAAGCGGTGTGGTCGGAATCCGCAGCGCGCGTAATTCGAGTAACCGAACATCAGAGGCACGTAGAGAATCTCATCGGAACTCGACATTCGATCCGAGATCGCGATTGGATCGTCGCTGCGCGATGCAGTGTGCAAGTGGTTCGCGAGCTCGCGCAGTTGCTCGAGCGACTCGCGTGCCGCGGCTGGCTCAACGTTCGCTCCCGCTGGCCAGAACTGCTTCCCCGCAAGCGTGACGCCGATGGCGAGGAAGGCGCAGTAGGCGTGATTGGGATTCAGCGGAATGGCAATCCTATGCGCTGTCGAATGTACCCTTCTTGCGAGATCAGCAACCTCCGCCCACGTATCCGGCAAGGAACCGAGTTGCGCGGCGGCCCACAGATCCTCACGCACGGCGCTCACCTGACACGCTGCGTCGATCGCGAGTGCCCACTGCACGCCGGCCCAGGTGTACGACGCGTAACTCGGCCCTACGCTGTGGGCGGCCTGATCCGCAAGGTAGGCGGCGTCGACAAAGTCGTTTACCGGCGCGATCAGCCCCGAATTGGCGGCGAAGCCGACAAAGGGATAATCGATCAGCACCAGGTCATACGTCGTTGCGAGTTCCTGGAGCGGCTGATCTTCAAAGTGCTTGAGCGGCCGCGCATCCCATTCGACCGATACCCCGTGTTCGTTCGACCACGCGGCCGAGATCGCTTCAAGCGGATTGCGCGCGCGCGGATGATCCCACGCCATTCCGCGCAATATGCTCTGCCCGCTCATCGTGTCGCGGCCTGTGAAGCAGCATTCTTGCTGCGCACGCGCACTGGATCACCGCTCCTTGATCCCTGCTCTAGCGGTTGCCGGATCACGATAGAGAACGGTTTGCAGATGCTCGCAATAAAGCACCAGCTCACCCTCGCCTTTGAAGACCTCATACTTCGCTCGTGTGAGGCCGCGCTCGGCGTACTTGGGCTCCTTGGCGAGATTCGTGCGGATCGTGTAGATAGAGTCGCCGATGAACACCGGCTTGATGAAACGCAGCTTGTCGTAGCCGTACGAGAATGCCTGGAGCCAGTTCGTTGCGACGAGGCCGATGCCCGCGCTGAACACGAAAGCGCCCGCGACCAGACGGCGCTTGAACAGCCCCTCCTCCACTGCGAACACCTCGTCGGCCACGTAGGGATGGATGTCCACCACCAGCGTGTTGAACGCCATGCTCTCACCCTCGGAGAGGGTTCGCCGGATGGTGCGGATCCGATGGCCAATTTCGAAGTCCTCCCAGTAGAGGTCTTCGCAACCCCACAGTGGTACCGCGACGTGCTCGGGGGGAAGCTTGCTCTCGTACATTCAATTCTCCCGCGCTGGCAGATTTGCCACTATTTCGGTCGAATGGCGTCAGCCGTGCCCTGGATGAAAGCTTTGAGCCTGTCGACGTCTGCAAGCGTCAACTTGTTCGTGAAGTCAGGCATCCCGCGCGCCACGGCAGCCCCTTTGAAGATGAACTTGTCCAGATTTCCGATGACGGCTGCATCCATGTAGCCAAGGTTCGGAATGTTGCCGCCGCGATCGACACCGGGCACACCGTGGCAGAAGACACAGTTATTCACGTAGAGCATGGTGCCCGCCTGCACATTGGCGGGGTCGTACTTGACGCCGGCCACCAGCGCATTCAACTGGTACTTGACGAATTCCGGCATCGCCGCCTTGCCATCCAGGACAAATGTGTAGACGGTGCCCGGCCCTTGCCGGTCTGTCGCACGCTGCGACAATCCGTAAACTCCGCCCCAACCGACAGCGATCGAAACATATTGCTTGCCATCGATCATGTAGGTCGCCGGTCCGGCCACTACGCCGGTGCCGGTCGCCGACTCCCAGAGTTTCTCGCCGGTCTTGGCGTTGTAGGCGACGAATCGCCCATCCGCCGTGCCCTGAAACACCAGGTTCCCCGCGGTTGTGAGCGTGCCGCCGTTCCACGGCGACACCATTTCCTGCCGCCACACTTCTTTCTGCTGAACCGGATCCCACGCAATGAGGCGGCCGAAAGGTTTGCTCTTCGGCGCCTCAACGTTCGCAAACATCGCAAGGTTCCAACCCAGCCCGCCGTGCGGTTCGCCGGGTTGATTGCCGTTGAACGTCCAATTCTTGTCGTCCATCAGATTGACCGGGACGTTCTGTGCCGGCAGATACACGAGACCCGTTTGCGGGTTGAAGGACATCGGGTGCCAGTTGTGTGCACCGTAGGGACCGGGAATGGTGTCGTGTGGCTTGTCGGTCGAGCGGGCTTCGGCGACTTCAATGGGCCGGCCATGCGAGTCATAGCCGGTGGCCCAGTTCACATCGACAAAATTCTTCGCCGAGATGAACTTCCCGTTCGTGCGGTCAATCACGAAGAAGAACCCATTTTTCGGTGCATGCAGGATGACCTTGCGCAACTGCTTGCCGATCTTCAGATCGGCCAGGATCATCGGTTGCGTCGAGGTGTAGTCCCAGTTGTCGCCCGGCGTCTCCTGGTAGTGCCAGACGTACTTACCTGTGTCGGGATTGAGCGCGACGATCGAGGCGAGATACAGATTGTCGCCACCCGCCGGGCTACGCTTGCTGCGCGCCCACGGCGAGCCGTTGCCCGTGCCGACGTACATCAGGTTCAGCCGCGGATCAAAAGCAAAAGTGTCCCAGGGAGCGCCGCCGCCACCCCCTTCCCAATACTTGCCGCTGGGATCCCAGGTCTTCGCGGCATTCGCCATGGATTCATCTTCGAATGGCTTGCTCGGATCGCCCGGCACGACAAACCAGCGCCATGTCTGCTCGCCGCTAGTCGCGTCGTAAGCGGTGACGTAACCCCGCAGGCCGTATTCCGCGCCGCCGTTGCCAATGATGACCTTGCCCTTGAATACGCGCGGCGCGCCGGTGATGGTGTAGGAGCGCGAGTGGTCGATGACCGTGTCCTTCTCCCACACTTTCTTGCCCGTCGCCGCGTCGAGCGCGATGAGGCGTCCATCAAAGGCTCCGACGAACACCTTGCCCTGGTACAGGGCGACGCCCCGGTTGACGACGTCACAGCAGCCCTTGTAGCCGTTGGCGCGCGCCACCATGGGATCGAAGGTCCAGAGTCTTTTGCCGGTGCGGGCATCGATAGCATGTACAACGCTCCAAGAGGCGGTCACGTACATGACGCCATCCACTATCAATGGCGTTGCCTCGACACCGCGTGTGGATTCGAGGTTGTACGACCAGGCGAGACCCAGAGTCTTCGCGTTGCCAGCATTGATCTGATTGAGCTTGCTGAAACGCGTCTCAGAATTGTCGAGGCCGTAACTTGGCCAGTCGCTGTTGTTGGCCGCGCCTGCACTCTTTGCGGTGATGCTCGCCGCGAGCACGCCGACCAGAATCGCCAGGATCAAGCGCGATACGACAATCGACTTAGGGTTTGAACTCATCTGGTCCCCCACTCTTTCTTATAGGACTCGCCGTCATGACTCCGGCGGCTCGCTGCGGCGGCACGCAACGGTGCCAACGCGCTTGATGCCGCTTGAAGTGACATGTTAGCCTAGCCATCAAGACGCCGGTAGTCAAAGATTTGGCGTGTATTTGGCGTTACTAACATATCAAAACAACAACAATGAGCAATTCCTCGTTGGGTGGTCGTGTCGCCCTCATCACAGGAGGCGCTGGCGGAATCGGACTCGCCGTCGCCCGCCACTTTGCGGATTCGGGCGCGATCATTGCTCTCGCAGATCTGCGTCGCGACGTCGTTGAGCAGGCAGCGGATGATCTGAGAAAGCTCGGCCATCGCGCCATTGCATTGGCCGGCGACGCGAGCGCGCCGGCGGATGTCGCGGCTCTTGTGAGCGGCGTGCTCAAGAACTTCAAGCGCATCGACATCCTCGTCAACAACGCCGGAATCATGGGGCGCGTCGCGCCGCTGTGGGAGCTCAAGGACGAGGACTGGAACGAAGTGATGCGCGTCGACTTGATGAGCGTGTTTCTCGTCACTCGAGCGGTCATTCCGCACATGCGCGCGCAGCACAGCGGCTGTGTTGTCAGCGTTGCGTCGATCGCGGGCAAAGAAGGAACACCGCAATTGATTCCCTATTCCGTCGCTAAGGCGGGAATCATCGCGTTCACGAAAGCCCTGGGAAAAGAAGTCATCGCGGACGGTATTCGCGTCAATTGCGTCGCCCCGGGCGTCGTCGAGACGCCACTCCTCGATCAGTTGCCGCCCGCCGCGACTCAGATGATGTTGAGCAAATCACCGATGGGCCGGTTCGGCACCGCGGACGAAGTGGCATCCGTCGTGCACTTTCTTGCCTCGGACGGCGCGAGTTTCATCACGTCGCAGTGCTTCGACGTGAGCGGTGGCCGGGCAACGTATTAGGAGATTTCGATGAAGCGAAGTGTCGAGCGCATTCTCACAACGCATACCGGGAGCCTGCCGCGTCCGGAGAAGCTGGTCGAGATCATGTTCGCCAAGGAAGAGGGACGGAGCGTTGATGCGCGCGAACTCGCCAAGAGGATCCGCGAATCGGTGCGCGAAGTCGTCGAACATCAGCAGCGCGTCGGCATCGATATCGTCAGCGACGGCGAGATGAGCAAGCCGAGCTACGCAACCTACGTGACCGAACGTCTCACAGGTTTCGGCGGACCCTCGAAGCGCCCGAAATTGAGCGACCTGCTCGAGTATCCGAATGTGGCGAGCGCCTATTTCAATGATCCCGGCGTCCTGCGTCTGAATGAGAACCGCCCCGCGTGCAACGGACCCGTCGCCGCCAAGGGTACGGCCGATGCCGCGGCTGACATTGCGAACTTCAAGGA
>Ga0326726_10000327_pt1 | contig 45334 bp, 45 predicted proteins | sample MHFenrmetagenome_2_FD_207603 | JGI IMG/M metagenome (GOLD analysis project Ga0326726, IMG submission 207603) | Lab enriched peat soil microbial communities from Michigan Hollow, Ithaca, NY, United States - MHF15MN | ecosystem: Environmental > Terrestrial > Soil > Wetlands > Peat | place: USA... | reverse complement strand
TTGTGTGGTACGCACTTACGCATGATTTGTGCCTAACTGGATTTGGAGGGAAAAACATTCCACTCAATACGTCAAAGCCCAATTCAGACCTAACTGAGCAATTAGTCAGGTCCACATTCGTGTCCCCGCAATTGGAGGCCAACTCCGTCATTCCTGCAAGGCAAACGCCGTTTCGGTAGGGGTTGAGCCGCCGCCATGTGAAAATTGCGGGGCTAGCAATGATAGCTGAATTCTAACAGAAGCTAGATCAACTGATATAAACATTTCTTTTCATTAGAATGAACATACTTTGATAAACTACTTAATGCGAAATTCTTCAAGTTATTAGTTTCTCAAGAAATTTTCTTGATTTTTAGTCTTTTGCATCAAATTATACCTTGGAAAAGAAACAACACAATGGGTAAATTTCTTCTCACGAAAAAGTTTTTAGCGATTCATTCAACAATCCTAAAAGGGGTTTAGCTTGCCACTGTTTGAATGCAAAGTATGCAGACACAAAACGAAAGTAGACTATGAAATTAGTCGCACTGGTGACGTTAAACGTAACGTTGAGAAGGATGCGTAGTGTTGCGGCAGACAAATGATTGAAATAATTGACGACTAGAAAATTAGGGTAGCTCTTTAAATCGAGTAGTTTTCGCCTGTTTTGTTTTCTTCCACCGTGTAGAAACTGGAGCAGAGTTTGCAGAAATCAATTGTTACACTTTCCCAAGTCGTCTTTTCGTTCGCTATCTTTTGAGCGGTTTCTTTGGCTGTTGCCTGAATTCGGGGCAAAATATCATCGAAATCTTCACTGCTTTTTATGGCGCGTTTGGAGTTAACATACTGACTGACTGCAGCTTGGGTAGTTCTAAGTTTCTTTGCCACTTCAACCTGAGTGAGATGATATGTGTTGATAAGCTCTTTTGCAACAAGGGACCTAAAGATTGGAAGCACAAATTTCCCGATTGATTCGCATCGAGCACTCATTTATTTTCGGAATATAACACCATTATATCTTAATAAACTAATTGGAAACACAAGAATAAATGAAGATTTGTGGCTACATCATTCTTAACAAATCTGCCTTAGTAATGATACCAATTACATCGCCCTTACGAGAAACAAGAACAGCTGAATAAGTTTGAAGAAGGCTAGATATTATCGATAAAGGCGCATCCTCATTTATTTGAGGAAAAGCTTCCTCCATAATTTCCTCGGTCGACAATTTAGAAATTTGATCTAAATCTTTTCCCGACAATATTTGTCTAAGAATGGTCTTTTCTGAAATACTCCCAACAGAGCGCTTTCCTTCGAAGATCGGAATTTGCGAGTAACCATGATCTTTCATTAAATGTACCACTTCAGAAACAGGATCTTTCCTTTGAACTGAGACCACTTGGCTGTGGATGATTTTCTCAGTCTGTATTTTTGATTTAAATTCTAGCCGATCTAACACATCAAAAATTGTCTTAACTTTTGTAAAAGAGGAATCTATGGTTCCTGCCTCAAGTTTAGCAATCAACGATTGGCTCACGCCAGCCATTTTGGCAAGTTCTGATTGCTTCAGACCTAGTTGTCGTCTGCGTTTTCCGATATCTTCTAAGTTCGGAATCATGATTTAATAAGTGAACAAGTTGCATAATATTCTTTTTGGAATATTTTTCACAAAAATCAATATAACGCTGTTATGCATAATACCCGAAGGAGAAAATCCAAATGACAAAAAGAATCGACACTCTTGCAATACATGCTGGCCAAGAAACAGCTGATCCAGCCACAAACGCAAGAGCAGTCCCAATATACCAAACATCCTCATTTGTCTTCAAAAGCACAGAACAAGCAGCAAACTTATTTGCCTTAAAAGAAATAGGCAATATTTACACAAGAATGATGAATCCAACAACAGACGTTTTTGAAAAAAGAATTGCAACCATCGAGGGAGGCACAGGTGCACTCGCAGTCGCCTCAGGGCAAGCAGCAGAAACACTCGCATTATTAGCCATAACACAAGTAGGAGACGAAATTGTAGCTGCAAACAACCTCTATGGAGGAACCTACCAACTTTTGCACTATACTTTTCCCAAACTTGGCAGAACAGCAAAATTCGTCGACTCTCAAAAACCAGAAGAGTTTAAAAAAGCCATAACTAAAAAAACAAAAGCTATCTATGCAGAAACAATAGGCAATCCGAAACTCGACGTTCCTGACTTCAACGCTTTAGCCAAAATCGCACATGAAGCTGGAATACCTTTTGTAGTTGATAACACGGTCGGGGTAGGCTTAGTGAGACCCATAGATTTCGGTGCAGACATCGTTGTAGCTTCGGCAACCAAGTACATCGATGGACACGGAACAAGCATCGGCGGAGTGATCACCGATGGTGGAAAATTCAATTGGAACAATGGCAAATTTCCAGAGTTCACTGAACCAGACCCGAGTTATCATGGAGTTAAGTATTGGGATGCATTTGGCAACTTTCCTGGATTAGGAAACGTCGCATTCATCTTTAAAGTACGAGTACAATTACTAAGAGATATAGGAGCTAGCTTGAGCCCATTCAACTCTTTCCTTTTCCTCCAGGGTTTAGAAACACTACCTCTCAGACAACGCAAACATTCCGAAAATGCTCTTAAAATTGCAAATTACCTCAAGTCAAACAAATTAGTAAACTGGGTCAACTATCCAGGATTACCAGATACCCCGAATCACAAAACAGCAGCCAAATACCTAACAAAGGGCTATGGTGGCCTCATTGGGTTCGGCATAAAAGGCGGTTTTGAACCTGGCAAAAAATTCATCGAAAACGTAAAACTCCTATCTCACTTGGCCAACATAGGAGACTCAAAAAGCCTGGTCATTCATCCAGCATCAACAACCCATCAACAATTAACTCCTGAAGAACAAAAAACAACCGGGGTAACCCAAGACTACATCAGACTATCAATTGGAATCGAAGACACTGAAGATATAATCGAAGATATAGAACAAGCTTTACAAAAATCAGCCGAACTCTAACCTCACCAATTTTGGAGGCAAAACAATTAGCAACTGCTAGTCAAACACTCGAAAATAAAGAAACAAAATACTTCACGTTCGCAAACCCACCGGAGGAACTAATTCTCGAATCAGGTCAGAAACTCGGTCCAACTACACTTGCTTACGAAACATGTGGCACTCTAAACAAACAAAAGCAAAACGCAATCTTAGTTCTTCATGCACTTACTGGAGACGCCCATGCTTCCGGGACAAACGGTTGGTGGAATAATCTAATCGGACCTGGCAAAGGATTAGACACCAACAAATATTTCATAATTTGCTCCAACGTTATTGGAGGCTGCCAGGGCTCGACAGGTCCCTCAGCTACAAATCCTAAAACCGGCAAACCTTACGGAACTGATTTTCCATTAGTAACAATTGGAGATATGGTTAACGCTCAAGCTCGCTTAATTGACCAACTAGGCATAGAGAAACTCTTAGCCGTCGTCGGCGGCTCAATGGGCGGAATGCAAGCTCTCCAATGGATGGTTTCCTATCCAGAGCGAATCCGTTCTGCGATACCAATCGCGACTACATTGAAACATACTCCCCAGCAGATAGCATTCAACGAGGTTGGCCGCCAAGCAATCATGGCTGATCCCGACTGGAAGAATGGCCATTACTATGGCTCGCAAATTCCAGCCAAAGGATTAGCGGTGGCTCGAATGATTGGACACATAACCTACATGAGCGACATTTCAATGGCTGAAAAGTTTGGACGACGCATCCGAGGAGACAAAGAAAAATTCAAATTCGGAGCAGAGTTCGAAGTTGAAGGCTACTTACGATACCGAGGAGACAACTTTGTTAAACGATTCGACGCCAACTCGTACCTTTACATAACCAAAGCTATAGATTACTTCAATATCCTCAAAGAAAAAAACCTAGCCACAATCTTCAAAGGATTAAAAGCTAAAGTGCTTGTAATATCCTTCAAGCTAGATTGGCTCTATCCAGCGAATCAATCCCAAGAAATAGTAAAAGCATGCAAACTATCAGGAGTCGACACCACATACTGCGAAATAAACTCAACTTATGGACACGACGCATTTTTACTTGAAACAGAACAAGAAACCCAACTAATCAAAAACTTTCTAAACACCGCCAAAAATGGACACAATGGTGACATTCAATGAAGCAAAAACCATTCAAAGCAGAACAAGAAATCATCCTAAATTGGATTAGCAAGGAAGCTTCCGTGTTGGATCTTGGATGCTGCGACGGTGAACTTTTAGCTTTTCTGATAAGTGAGAAGCAGGTGCATGCGCAAGGGATAGAGCTTAGCGAAAACGAAATTCACCAATGTGTTGCTCAAGGTTTAAGCGTTTTTCAACAAGACATAGACACCGGATTATCTGAATACGCTGACAACTCATTTGATTATGTTATTTTAAACCAAACGCTACAACAAGTGAAAAAGCCAGATTTTGCTCTAAAAGAGGCTTTGAGAGTTGGAAAACAAGTTATTGTTGGCTTTCCCAATTTCGTGGAAGCTTCAGCAAGATTCCAAATTTTTTTCAAAGGAAGAGTCCCAGTGACTAAAGCGTTGCCTTACGAATGGTATGATACGCCAAACCTACATTTCCTAGGCATCGCTGACTTCAAGGACTACTGCAAAAAAAGAAACATACACATCAAAGACTCAGCTCACATTAGAAAAAACAGAAAAATCAAACTTTTTCCAAACCTTTTTGCAGAAATCGGATTATTCCTTTTGACCATTGGAAGAGTCTAAATTATTTCATCTGGGTCAGCGGAGAGGCACACAAAAGGATTATTTAAAGTTCATACGGGGATTCAATTGTAACTTCAATAGGGTATCCTTGTAAACTTGGTTTATCATGCTTTAATAAGGCAATCGTAAACTTTGGAATAACTATGCGTCCCCCTTTTTGCACTTTAGCTACAAAACTCTCATGGCTACCCCACAAATTGACAACGCTAACAGTAACTTTCAAGACTTCTGAATCATCCAGTTTATACTGCCACATAACCAGTTTGGGTATCTGCAGTCGATTTTTCTTCTGCAACATCGTTTTAAAGGTAACTTTTTGCGTTAACGGCACTCTAAACTTCCTTCTGTTAACGACTTTGAGAAACGCATCGATACGCAAAAGTACGCACTGATACGCGCAGGTACTTTTAGATACTTTTTAATACGCAATCTGCAAACATTTTAAGCTTTGCTTCAAAAAACCAACCCAAAACAACCTGAGCAAAAAATGCAGCAACAACTGTTGTTCTTCTATCAAAACAAAAGCCCGACTGTTTTTATAATAAGCCTTGTTACTGTGACGTTACAATCACTTAATTTTAAGAGCGTCTAGCATAAATTAAGTATGCGCTGACTTGTGTGCTGCGCCTGCACTTTGCAAAGATTAATTACTAAAGAATGGTTACTATGGAAAGAATAATTTCGCCAAACCGCAAACGCCTAAGCGGAAAAGAGGCTTGGAAAGAAAATCTGCGCTTAGCTATTTTTGCTGCTGACAAAATCAGAAGCACCTTAGGGCCCAAAGGCTCATACAAACTCGTAACGTACAATCGAGGTCCCGAACAAGTAGTAAAAGTGACTAAAGACGCGATTGCAGTTTTGGATGAACTTGCAATTCAGTATCCTTCTGCGGTTATTGTTGCTGAAGCTGCTAAGATGCAACGCGAAGAAGCCGGTGACGGCGTGGCAACATTTGTTGTGTTCTTGTCAGCACTCTTAAAGAAAGCAGATGAACTTTTATCCATGAAAATTCATCCAAACACCATTATTCACGGTTACTTTTTAGCGTTGGAAAAATCACTAGAAATAATAGATAAACAAGCAATTGCCCAAAAAAACATTAGTCAAGATATTTTAGATACAGTGGATTGCAAAAGACACCTTCTAACGATGCCAATGCGCACTATGATTAGAGAAGCATATCCTTTAGCTTTTTCTGAAGGTAGATTCGACAAAGAAAACATAAGATTTCTAAAGAAACCTGGCGGCAGCATTCAAGAATCAAACCTGATAAAAGGAGTCGTAATAAAAAAAGAAAAAGTACACCCAAATATGCCCGACAGACTCAGAAATCTTCGAATTGCAATTACAAGTGAAAGACCAGGTATCAACCGCTTGGACATTAAAATGAAAGGGGAAGGTCCCACCCAAATCAAGTTAAACATTCAAAGGGCAGACCAGATTAGAAAATATAAAGAAACAGAAAACATGCTAAGAACAAGAGCTTTAGACAAAATGATTGAGCTTAAAGCCAACGTTTTGCTCTGTGAACAGCCAATAGACGATAGCTTGAAAGGCAAAGTATTCCTTCATGGAATTATTGCTCTTGAAGGTGTAGACAAAAAAGATACAGAAGCAGTCGCAAAAGCTACGGGTGCAAAAATAGTGGCAAAACTCGAAGACATCGAAGAAGAAGATTTAGGAATTGCTGAAGAACTCTATACGGGCACAATCGGGCTTGAAAAAACAGTGACTATCCAAGGATGCAAAGGAGCAACTTTCTTGCTCAGAGGAAACACAACTCAAACAATCGACGAACTCGAAACCGCTATCCGTAACAGTCTCATAACACTAAAAATTTCAGCGGAAGACAATCAGATATTGCCAGGCGGTGGAGCAGTAGAAACCTACATAGCAGAAAAGTTAAGACAATATGCCAAAGCTTTTGCAACCCGAGAACAAATAGCGATTGAATCTTTTGGCGCTGCGTTAATGGACATCCCAAGATGCCTAGCAGAAAATTACGGTTTAAACCCTACCGACGTCCTCCCCGAACTAAGAAAAAATCATTCAAATGGACTTAACAACTACGGTATAGCTGAAGAAGGATGTTCTGAAATGGTCTGCACAGAACCAGTCAAAATGAAACGTGCAGTAATCAGGAGATCTTATGAAGTTTCATCTCTTATGCTGAGAATTGACCAATTACTAATCTCAAAAGAGATTCCAAAGTTCCACAAAAAATAGAAACACAATTAGAAAGGTAGCAATCCAAGCATTTCCAGAAAAACAATTATTCCCAAACCAAGACTTGCAACCCAAAATACTGCTGCCCAACGCATCCAATTCTTAACTTTCTTAGGCAAATCACCGAAAGCGTAAATCAAGCCCAACGTAATTGCTGGCACCCCGATTACACCATGAATTAGAGTTACAATGGAAAGTGATGAGAAAAATTGAAGGTCCGTGTCGACGTAGAAGTTGAAAGCTGATGGCAACATTACTAAAAGAATTGCTCCTGAAGAAAGAGCAACTGCAGCAGACATAGTCCATCTGTGCATTAGAAGAATTTCCTTCGTCTTCATAACTGAACCGAACCCCATACCTATTAGTACGATGCCTAAAACCACAAACATTGTTGTTAGCGTTGTTTGAGATATAATGACTGGAGTTCCAGCATGCAATACTATCAAATTAAAAGACAACTTAGAAAACCAAATAAGTAGTTATCGACTAACTTCTAATAAATATTTCCTGCAGCAAAAAAGTACGGAAAAAAGAATTGAGTAATTCGATTCTTTTGCACTTCATTGGGCAACCACAAGAGTTAAAACTTCCTTCAACTTAGTTTGAAATTAATTATTTTAGATACTGTTTTTAGGAGAAAAATAGATGACGAACCAATCCCCAAAAATAAGCAACGTAGCTTGGTATATCGCCGCAGCAATTATAATTGCAGTTATAGTTATAGTAAGTGACCTAACGTATCAATATGCACTGCCGAATAGTCCTTCGTCGCCCGCAACATCACCATCATCCTCAGGTTCACCTTCAGCAGGAAGCGTAATCATTGCAATTTATGCAGGCGAACTAAGTCCATCGGTTTATGGTTTTGGAAATTCCACCAATAGCATAACTTCCCCCGGACCAATATATTCTGTAAAGGTAAGAACAACAGTAAAAGTTGACTTTGAAAACGATGGAACTATGCCCCACAACTGGGCTTTGGTCACTCAGAAAACTTCTGGAAATACTAATATAGCTTTTAGCAAATCCCAAATCGCATCTGCAGGGAACGCAGTTCCTGTTTACGGAAAAGCTACAACAACTTTCGTAGCAAATAAGGTAGGAACATATTATTACATATGCCAAGTAGATGGACACGTCGCTTTAGGAATGTGGGGCTATTTCAACGTGACAACGTAACTATTGGAAATACAATGCTTTTCAGCGACTTAGCTATCGCTAACTTGTGACTGTAGCTATACAACCAACACAAGGTTAAATCTAAAACCTTTCAGACTATTATCCGAATTAATTCTTTAGAAAGGGAGAAAAAATGACAAGTAAAACAACAATGTACATTGCAATAGCCATCGTCGTTATATTTGTAATAGTAGCGGGTGTTCTAGTATACGTATACTATAAACCAGGTTCACCTACTCCATCAGGTTCAAATATTGACATTTATGCAGGAGAAGTAAACTTAAGCACGCCATTGTACGGATTTGGAAATAGCGCCAGCAGTATTACGTCGCCTGGCCCAGAAATAGATCTTACCGCAGGAACAACATATACAATAACTCTTCACAATTCTGGAACCATGCCTCACAACTTTGCCATCGTTGACTCAAAATCATCAACGGCCAATGTTCTCTGGAGTGCTCAAGTCAAATCAAACAGCAATCCAGTTAATCCTGGAAGCACAGGTTCAGTTACCTTCACAGCCGGTAGCGCCGGAAACTACTATTACATATGCCAAGTTGACGGACATGTTGCGTTAGGAATGTGGGGTCAAGTAAAAGTCACTTAGCACCCATTACTTTCACAATCTGAAATCCTTCTTTCTTTTTGTTTCCTAAAAGAATTAACTTGACAAAAAGGTCAACGGTTATGGATCAACCAATTCCAGCTTCAGCAGTAGATTGGAATAATTTCTTTGATTTAGCCACAATTATAGCGATAGTGGCGATGTCAATTGTTATTGCAGCAATGATTATTTTTACCATAAAGTATCGCGAGAGGAAAGGGCAGCTAAGATTTATTCCAGAAATAGGACTTTCGAAAAGTCGAGCAAGAGATGCAGTTATTTTCGCTGCAATTTCCATTATTCTCCTATTTAGTTTAACTATAGCTGGAGAAAGACTTACTCCAAACGCAAGGTTTGAACCTAACGTATCTCAAAGTTTGGTAATTAGCGTATCAGCGTATCAGTGGGATTTTAAGTTCGAATATCCCAACGGCGTAAACACAACAAGACAAGTATTTCTTCCCGCAAACACCACCATAATGTTCAATGTAACAAGCGAAGATGTTATGCATAACTTTTACTTAGTTCAATACAAAGTGAGCATCGACGCCATTCCGGGGAGATCAAACGTAATCTGGATAACTACACCACCAGTCACCGGAAACAATACGCTAAGCTATCAAATTGTATGCAAAGAACTCTGCGGTGAGTACCATACATTCATGGGTGCTAACATGACAGTATTGAGTCTGCCCACTTTTAACCAATGGCTCAACAATCAAACATCATCAAACTCAACAAGTGGGGGTTAAAAGACGGAAAAATTTCCAATTAAAGAGTGGCTAAGCACAACTAACCATAAGCAAGTAGGCATACTTTACATTATAACAGCAGTGGGTTTTCTAATAGTGGCGGGATCCTTTGGGGAACTCATGCGAACACAACTTGCAGTTCCTAACAATACTCTTCTTGACCCTTTCCAATATTCTGAAACAGTAACTTTACATGGACTTTTGATGATACTTTGGGTGCTTTCCCCGCTTGGTGTAGGAATTGCAAACTATATTGTACCACTTCAAATCGGAGCTAAGGACCTTGCCTTTCCACGATTGAACGCAACAAGCTACTTTACGTATCTTTTCAGCGGAGTTCTCCTTGTAGGATCAATATTTCTGCCTGGAGGAGGAGCAGCCACAGGTTGGACACTCTATGCACCTCTAAACACAATACAATTCAGTCCTCAATCAGGAGCAACTCTTGCCATATTGGCGCTAGCCTTACTATCTGTTTCAGTTACAATGTCCTCGATTAACTTTATTACAACTATAGTGAAAAACAGAACAAAAGGGGTAACTTGGAAACGTCTACCAATTTTCACATGGTCTATATTGATGACCATGGCTTTGATGCTTTTTGCATTCCCTACACTAGCCGCTGGCGCATTATTACTGACGTCTGACAGAATCTTTGGCACAATTTTCTTCAGTTCAACAGTTGGCGGAAGCATTTTATGGGATCTACTGTTTTGGTTTTTTGGACATCCAGAAGTTTACATAGTTGTTTTACCTGCCATTGGAATAATTGCCGAAGTTTTTATGACATCTGCAAAAAGGGGACTCTTCGCTAGAACAGTTTTCCTTTTCGAGCTCGGAGCTGTTACATTCCTAAGTGTAGATGTTTGGATGCATCATATGTTTACCACAGGAGTAAACTACACCTTACTGCAAACATTTTCTATAACAACCTTGGCCATTTCAATACCGTTTGAAGGAGTTGTCATTGGCTTAGTTCTAACACTTTATAAAAGCAGAATAAAGATAACAACTCCTTTCCTATTTTGTTTGGCAGCGATATTCACTGTGACTCTGGGTGGCGTAACCGGTGTCTTGCAAGCTTTTCCAGTCTTAGACTACGCTTTCCGAGGAACCTACTGGGTAGTTGGACACTTCCATTACGTAATGGCCGGAACAACATTATTCGCACTTATCGGGGGACTCTATTACTGGTGGCCAAAAATTACAAAAAGAATGTATAACGAAACAATCGGCATAATCACATTCATAATTTCTTTTATCGGCTTCAATATTCTCTATTTCCCATATTTCTTCATGATCGATATGCCCAGAAGAGTAGCCACATTCACCTATACATCTGGGTTAGCATCTCTTAATTTAACTGCAACAGTTGGCGCTTACATTTTTGGACCAGCTTTCCTACTTGCAGTATTGAATCTTGCCTTTAGCTTGAGAAAAGCATCATCTGAAACGAACGCAAATCCATGGGAAGCAAAAGAAATGGAGTGGACAGGAGACTACTCTGGTACTGGTCAGGCAACCTCCACTGAGAACGGCGGAACGTCGAGTATAACAGGTGACTATACAAAAAAATCAAAGGAGATTGAGAAATGACTGGCAACAATGAACATTCTGAAGGCAAACACAGTTTTATGCCAATAGTAATTTCGGTAGGAGTCTCAATACTTCTACTGGGTCTAATAATTTACATTCCATTATTTGTTGCCGGTCTTATAATAACAGCTGTAGCCTTACTAAAAGTATTCAAAGACGGATTCGAAGAAAAATTCTCAAAATCAAAAGAAACTCCAGAAGAAGCCTGGCCACTTGAGCAACAAGGCAAAGAGAAAATCGGCGTATGGGTTTTCCTTACATCTGAAATCCTGATTTTTGGATCTTTAATCTCAGCCTATGTTTACGTTAGATTAGGTAGCAGCTCATGGCCCATCGCGTCACAAACACATAATGTGATACTTGGAATGATCAATACAATAATTTTACTTACCAGCAGCTTATCAATAGTCTTAGCCCTCTACTTCATAAGAGCAGGTAATACAACTGGTCTAAAAGTCGGATTAACAAGTGCATTTGCGTTGGGCTCAGCTTTTTTGGTAATCAAACTTGGATTTGAATGGCCTGAACTCATTCGCAAAGGGTTCACTATCAATAGCGGCTTACCTGGCTCCACCTACTATGTGCTGACAGGTGTACACGCTGTGCACTTAGCAGCAGGTCTAGTAGCGGTGGGGTATCTCATGCTTAGAGCATTTAATGGAGGATTCAACAGCTCAAAACACTCAGGGGTAGAGAACGTTGGATTATACTGGCACTTTGTTGATATTGTATGGATGTTTCTCTTTCCTCTTTTCTATTTAATTTAGGTGAATATGAATGCCCGGAATCAAAACGTATGTTGGAATCTGGCTTGGACTCGTGGTCGCAACCATAATGGAAGTAGTAACAAGGTCACTTCCTGGAGCAGTCTCGTTGCTTGCGTTGACGATACTTTTAATCTCTTCAGCAAAAGCTATTTTCATAGCACTGTACTATCAGCACCTTCGTTTTGAGTCATGGAGACTAGCCGTTTTACCAATAGCTGCAATCGTAGGTATCGCTTTATTGGCAATTTCATCAGCATTTTCGATGGCCATGGGAGGATAACACGACGTTAAATTTACCCCCATTTAACCCTAAGAGGAAAATCTGCTATTGACACAAAAAATAGGAAAATACCTGGAACTTACTAAGCCAAAGGTAACTTTGTTAAACCTACTTGTGGCAGTTACTTGTTTTATCCTTGCGGCCTTCCCTACAATTGATTGGTTGAAACTAACAGTGTTTGCGTTAGTGGGTTATTTAGCAGCAGGTGGGTGCGGCGTCTTAAACAGCGCCTATGACCAAGACATAGACAAACTAATGAAGCGTACTGCAAAAAGAGCAATTCCGACCGGACAAGTGACTCCTAAAAAAGCAATTTCCCTTGGAACAATAATGATGGCTACAAGCTTTGTTTTGTCATACTTATTGTTCAATCTCTTGACTGCAGTAATGCTTGCGCTTGGGGCAATCTTTTACCTTGTGGTGTATACTGTTTGGCTTAAACGCATTAGCCCTTGGAATGTAGTTATAGGTGGCTTTGCAGGTTGTTTTGCCGGTCTTTCTGGTTGGACAGCTGCCGCCAATACGATAAGTTTGATGCCCATGTTTGTGGCAATGTTAGATTTTCTGTGGACACCCGGACATCTTTGGGGACTTGCCATCAAGAAAATTAGAGAATACAAGAAAGCTGGAATTCCTATGTTACCCGTTAAAGTTGGCATAGTTAAGGCTTCACAAATTGTTTTCTTGCTTAATGTTTTGACAGTAGGTTTCTCATTCCTATTTCCTTTATTTCACCTGACAGGCATCATCTTTATGTCAATAGCAATGGCATCAGGGTTCGCTTTTTTGTTCCAAAATAGGAGGTTGCTAAGTTCTACCTCTGAAGCAAATGGGTTTAAGGTGTTTGTTGCTTCAATGCCTTATTTAACATGTTTAATGGTTGGACTTATAGCAGACAAATTTTTCTTTATTGCCCAACTATAAATTCTCCAAGATGAAATCTAAATGCTTTGTTTTGGAATTTGTTTGCGTCTTTTAATTATTGGCTCTATCTTTTCTGATCTATCGGTCCAACCTAGATTTTGGTAAATTTGGTATTTTACTTCCAAAGGAATAACGGCTATTTTAACTCCCGTAATGTTCACGTATTCGGGGATGAATTCAAGTTTGTCTCCCCAACCCCAATCGTTGATTTTATACTGCATATCGCCGTATACCCTTACATTTACGCAACCAAGAAAAAATTCGAAAAAGTAACTTTGAATGTAAATTGGCTTCTCGATTCCATTAATTTTAGCATTTCTAGCCAATTTAATGGTTTGAAGCTCAATCGGTTTAGGATTGTATTCCTTCACTGCCGAAAAAATTTTTTCAGTACCATCCTTGTTTGCAACTATTTCAACGTGATCCGGTTCTACCTGAATTGTTTCCAGAGCCTCTCCAAGATCTCCGCCTACAGCCCATCCAACATGTTCATTTTCAAAGGTATCATGCAATAATAACAAAGCATCAATATACGCTAAGTCAACGAAACTTAAGACTTCATTCAATTGTTGCTTAATCTTGCCAATATCTGCATTATACAAATATTATTCAACCAAGCTAAAAAGGGAAAGGAAAAGTTGTCAATCAAATTAGTGAACTAGGATTAGCCAGGTACTTCTTAATTCCATCCGCTGCCAAGTAAGCCATTGCGCCTGCAACATGGGTTCCTGCAGTAAGATTGTCACCGAAAGTATCACAGATTTCTCCCGCAGCAAATACGTTTTCACTAGTCCAGCATTGCATCCATTTGTTAAATACTGAAGTGTCTGGGTTTGCACCTGTTCTTGCACCGCCTCTCATGTGGTGTCCCCACCAATCAACGTGCTGCGACAGTTCTTTAACGGCATTTACTTTTATCGTTGAAGGATCGCCCATCTTCTTTAGAATATCTGTGATGAGGTTTGTTTTGGTTACCAAATAGTTTGAGACCCTGTAAGTGTTTGCATCCCAATCCAAAGTGGCTCTCGCAGCTGGATCACCATAGATATCAGTATAGTGTGGATCCAAATCAACGTAGTTCTCAAGAAGTGGTAAATTCGGTCCAGTTCCCGACAGGGATGCTGTAACATTTGTTATTAGTTTCTGATCTTTTAGGCTCGCTTTCCATGTGCTTCCAAATGCGGTTCGGCTGGGTAGAATACCAGAAAATGTACTTGGACCGCCTCCGAGATAGGTTCCAAACCCTAGGTTAACGCCACCCATAAAAGTCAAATCATCTGCGTGGCTAAATTTGGGATTAACCTCGTTAAGGTCCATTATGTTGTAACCGCCGCCAGCTGCATTTCCACTCACATAGGCGTTTGCTCCAACATTTAGTTTGACGCTTGCACTAGATGTGCTGGGAGTGTAGCCATTAGCTAATCCTCTTCCCAAAGAACCAGTATGATTTACAGGATCGTAAGGGTTACCCATTCCCGACAATAACATCAGACGTATGATGTTGTAGCCCCATAGCCCGTTGAACACAACTTTTGCAGGTTGAACATGAACTTTACCTAAAGAATCATAATACCTCACGCCAGTAGCTTTTCCCGAGTTGTCAGTGTCAACGCGAAATACATATGACTCCAAGCGCATATCAAACTTGCCAGAATTAACTGCTGCAGGAATTGTAGTAACATGAGAACTACTTTTAGCTCCTACTTCACATGGATAGTTGCATTTTGCTCCACACCAGCCACAATAAACGCAGCTATTTCTTGCTATGCCGTATTGGTTTACGTACCCGCCACTTATTAGACCACTTACCGTATCAAAAGGAGTGTAGCCAAGACTTTCTACAGCATTCTTAAAAATAGTTGCATATGGTGTAGTCGGGTGAGGTGGCATGGGAAACCTAGCGTTTGGTATAAATGGATCTTGTCCAGTCTGCTGGTTTCCAACTACGCCGATTGCTTTCTCCCACGAGTTATAGTAAGGAACCATGTCGTCGTAGGTAACAGGCCAATCCTCTAAGTCTGGCGTGCCGCCTTTCACATTACTTAATATTGTGTTGTATCCTGCATCGCCGTACTTTTCTTTCGTCATTGTTACTGGCTGATAAGACCAGGGTGAAAATCGGCCTAAGCCTCCACCATAATGTGTTCCTACACCGCCAACGCCGTGACCCAATGCATGATACTGAATGTTTTTTGTGTATCTCCTTATGGGCAAAGCAAACTGGTTTAGGTTATTTCGCAAAGTGAAAGTTGAAATGTAAAGTGGATGATCAAACTTTCTCTCTACGGCGATTGCCCATTCGTCATCTTTATTGTCTTGTCTCCAATCAACATTGTAGTCCCAAAATGGACCTTTCTCTATTCCAACGACCTGATATCCTGCAGCCGTAAGTTCAGCAGCGATTGGACCACCCATATGACCTAAGCCGCAGACGACGACATCAGTTTGTGGATGATTAACTACGCTTGACATTTTATAGACCTCCACCCTCTTTCTGAAGATCACCCAGACTCTTGGGTTTCAATCTGGTAGGTGAACTCGCAACCATTAACTTCTTTGCTCCTAAGCCTATATCATCTCCCCAATAATTGGCATTAAATCCCATCAGTTTCCAACCGACCAATCCTTTATTTCCACCGTATACAGGGTCTGCCAAGAAACCAGCAGTTACCATGTCGTGCACTTCGTTGAAGAATTCCGCAGCGTTTGGCCCCTGAAAAGCCGACTGTAATTCGGTATTGCTAGAGCTGTTGTCGAATAATTCTTGAAGTACAGTTGTTTGTGTAGCGGAAGAAAGACTTTCAAACGCCCCACTTTTAGCTGAGGTACAGTAATTTTCAAGAAAGACTAATCCCCGGCGCCAGAACTCCCTCGGGTTGAAAGCATACTGATAAGCGGTACCAGCTTGTAACCCAGGCTTGATTGTGCCCCCTGAATAAGTTATTGCAGTTTTGGTTGTGCTGGGGTAAACTGCGCCCATAACCGTCAATGATCCTGATTGAGGAATTATAAATGGACCCTGAAAAAACATGTTGCCGCCTTTGCCATAATTGCCAGCAAGCATATGGTCAATAAAATAAGCAACTCCTGCTTCTTTTGCGCCTGGACCGTTGCTGTCGGTTGGAATTATGGCTTCTGCCAAAGCTTCAACTATTTTGCGTTCGGTAGAATTTAGAGTTAAGAAGACTCCTTGGCCCTCAGTAATAGTCGTTTCTTTGCTTTTTTCATTACTTATGGAATTTTCCAAGAATGGAAGCTCAATAGCACTAGCGACACCGACACCTATTGCGGCTGCCGCACCAATTTTAATAAATTCTCGACGATTCATTGGCACTAACAAACCCTCAATAAGTCTACGATTCAGTTAGCATTTAAGCGTTTGTTGTTGTATGTTGAATGCAACAATGATGGTCTAAGAAATCTAAAATGTCAAATAAGCGGCAAAATTTTGTCCGAAAAAAGAATTAAGAAAGTCTAAGCCAAAGCAGAATTCCCATGATTAAGCCGTAAATTGCCAATGCCTCGGCCAATGCTACAATTAAGAAACTTCTAAAGAACGTTTCTGGTTTTTCTGCCAATGCACTAATTGCAGCGCTGCCTGCGGCGGAAATTGCAAGTCCAGCACCTAATGCAGATAATCCAACTGCTAGTCCAGCGCTAATTGCGATTCCAATCTTATCGTACGGTCCAGCATTTGTTGTTGTCGATTGGACTGTTGAAATTGTGAATGCCGCTGCTACTCCAACAACGGGCAGAATCGTTAATGTAAGCAAACAAAATAAAATAATAAGCTTGTGTTTCAAACCGACCTAGCTCCAATTAAAACAACACTTGCTAGGTATTAACTTTTTTTCTTAGCTGCTTTTGCCTCTCTGTGATTGGAGGAACGTTCAATAGTTTCACCTATTTCACTCGCTTCTTTCTTAATTGCATCACTTTCTTCTTGGATTTTCTTTAATTCGCTTTCAGCCTCGCACTCAATGCGCTTATTAAATTTCTTGTAGTCTTTTTCTATTTTTTCTTTGTTTGACACTTATTTTGCTCCTAACACTTCTTATTTTACGACTAAGACAGGACAAGGGGAGTATTCAATCACTCGTTCTGCAACACTGCCAATGAGAATTCTCTCCGCGCCTCTTACACCATAAGTGCCCATAACAATCAAATTCATGTTTAAATCCTTAGCCAGATGCACAATCTGCTCGAATGGTCTTCCTTTCGTAAGCAAAGACGCTGCTTTAACATCTTCTTTCTGCGCTAAACCCAGAACATAATTGAGGTATCGCTGACCGTCTCTTTTTAGTTCCTGTTCAACATTCTCACGCTCAGCTAATTTTGAGATTTGGTTAAGAACGATGTCATCCATAACATAAACAACCATAATTTCGGCACTCAGCATTTTAGCAATACTTAGGCCATATTCTGAAGCGCGTACACTGTAATCTGACCCATCGATCGGTATCAAAATCTTTTGAATATTTTTGAAGTTTAAACTCATTCTTTCCCATGCTCCTTAATCATATGTTTGATTCGTTTAGTTCGAACAAATTCCTCGCGATCTTTTTCTTCTAAAACGAGTTCAATCTTTTTAGAAATGTTTCTATACATGGGAATAAGTACATGATCCAAGGCATTTACTCGACGCTGAGTCCTCCGAACATCGTTAGCTATCTGAAATGTCGCGCCTTCAGCACTTGCAAGATCACTAATCAACTCTAGCGCATTATAGAATTGTTTAAACGCTTTGTCTAGCTCCACGCTCGTGTTAGCAAAACCGTAATCTGGCTTCGCGTCAGGTTCGCTTTGAAACTTTACAATGGGAACTGCAACACCCATGATACTTCTGAAATCCAAAATAAAATCGGCTTCATAACTTGAGCCTAAAGCTACATTGGCAATAGTCTCTGAACCCTTTGCCATGTTAGCCTCTTTTAGACTCTGATAGGCATTCGAAAGAATCTCTAATAAATCCCCTCTAATCCTGTCAGCATTATAAATGGTGTTTCTGAGCTCTCGGAGCAAAATGTCACGCTTACGTTCAAGAACCTCACGACCAGATTCTGCAAGATTTAGAGTTTTTTTTGTTTGTATTAGATTTATTCTTGTAGGACTAATGTTCTCAAGAGACATTTTGTCACCCTATGTCTTTAATGATTTTAGGAAAGTACTTTTTGATATATTCAGGATTTATCCGAGTTAGTTCTTCTTCTTGCAAAATCGACAGCGTATCCCAAGCAATCGAAAGCGTCTGGTCTATAGGCCTATTTTCGTTCCTGCCTTGGTTAACAAGCATCTTTTCAAAACCCTCACCAAAACGCAAGTAATCTTTATCCCTGCTACTCAACCCTTCCTCGCCTATTATCGTAGCTAAAGACTTTACAGAATTAAATTGAGCATATGCTGAGTATAATTGGCTGGCAACGTCAGCGTGGTCTTCTCTGGTGCGATCTTTGCCTATGCCATCTTTCATAAGTCTGGAAAGGCTCGTGGCAATATTGATAGGTGGATATATGCCCTGTTTTTCCATGGAACGAGATAAAACAATTTGACCTTCCGTGATATAGCCTGTGAGATCAGGAATTGGATGCGTAATGTCATCATTGGGCATAGTCAAAATGGGCATTTGTGTGATTGAACCCTTCCTGCCCGCAATCCTGCCCGCTCGCTCGTAAAGACTTGCAAGATCACTATACATGTAACCCGGATATCCCTTTCTACTAGGCACTTCCTCCATCGAAGCGCTAACCTCACGAAGAGCTTCACAATAATTAGTCATATCAGTCAGAAGCACAAGAACATGTGAACCTTGATCAAATGCTAAATACTCCGCCAAAGTCAAACCGGTTCTAGGAGTTATGATGCGCTCCACAGGTGGATCTTCAGCCAAGTTGAGGAACATTGCTACGTTCTTGATTGTTCCTGTTTCCTCGAAACTTTTTTGGAAGAAAGCAGCATCATCATGCTCAAGCCCCATTGCAATAAAAACGATGTAAAATTCTTCGCCGCCTCCTCTAATTTGCGCTTGCCTTACAATCTGAGCTGCAAGGTCATTATGGGCTAAACCTGGTCCGCTGAAGATTGGAAGCTTCTGCCCCCTCACAAGACTCGTTAACCCATCAATTGCAGATATCCCCGTCTGGATGAAATCCCTCGGATATTCTCTGGCAGTAGGATTCAACGGTAAACCATTCACATCTCGCCTTTCTTCTGTGAAAAATCTAGGGTGACCATCAATTGGATCTCCAAAACTGTTCATAATACGTCCAAGCATCTCTGTGGATACGGGTACCTCGAGGGGCTTTCCCAGAAAGTGGGTCCGCGTTTCATAAGGCGACAAACCTGTTGTGCCTTCGAAGACTTGTACAGTCACGGCTTTCTGAGTTACCTCAATAACTTTGCCAAGCCGTGTTTCTCCAGTAATTGTTTTTACTTCTACAAGCTCGTCAAAACCGACGTCTCTCACATTCTCTACGATTATTATTGGACCAGAAATTGAAGCTACACCTTTATGCTCTAATCCTATGCCTGCCATACGCTTTACCTCAAACTTGCCTCCAATTCTGAGAAAATTTGTTGGATCCGCTTTTCCAAGTCGTCTAAGAGATTTATCTTGTCGTTTTGCACTGAAGTTTTCATGCGCATGATTTCTTCTGTAATCGACAATTGAGTTATCTTAAAGATTGGGGCTCCTTTGGTGACGACACGCTCAGCCAACCTATGGAAATCCAAAATTATCTTCAGCATTTTGAACTGTTTTTGAGGCGAGCAGTAAGTATCAACCGAATCTAAGGCGTTTTGCTGCAAGAAAGCTGTACGGATAATTCGCGCTGTCTCTAAAATTAGGCGCTGCCTATCAGGCAAAGCTTCAGGACCGACAAGCTTAACAATGTTTTTTAGGTCATCTTCTATTTGCAGTATTCGTATTGCCTCTTCTCTATAATTGTTCCATTCCTTATCGACTTGATTCTGCCACCACCCCGCAAGTTCATTAATATAGCCGCTGTAACTTTGAATCCAATTAATTGCTGGATAATGTCTAGCATCTGCTAATTCTGGGTCCAAACCCCAGAAAACTCGCGTAAAGCGTTTAGTATGCTGCGTTACAGGTTCAGAAAAATCTCCGCCAGGAGGAGAAACGGCACCAATTGCACATATCGAACCTACTCTTTTTTCAGCACCTAAAGCTTCAACGACGCCTGTACGCTCATAAAATTCTGCTAGGCGTGACGGCAAGTAGCTTGGGAAGCCTTCTTCGGCTGGCATCTCCTCAAGTCTTCCTGAGACTTCTCTGAGCGCTTCTGCCCACCTGCTTGTGGAATCCGCCATTAAAGCAACAGCGTAACCCATATCTCGGTAGTACTCAGCAATGGTGATACCAGTGTAAATGCTGGCTTCACGTGCAGAGACTGGCATGTTGCTTGTATTAGCGATAAGTATAGTTCGCTCCATAAGCGGATGTCCAGTTGTAGGATCAACCAACTTAGGAAAACTTGTTAGCACATCTACCATTTCGTTACCGCGTTCTCCGCAACCTACGTAAATCACCAAGTTCGCATTCGACCATTTTGCTAGCTGTTGCTGAGTAATAGTTTTACCAGTGCCAAAACCGCCTGGGATGGCAGCACTGCCTCCCTTTGCTATTGGAAAGAATGTGTCAATAACACGTTGCCCAGTGATTAAAGGGGCAGAGGTAGGAAGCCTTCGACTATGAGGTCTAGGTCTTCTTACAGGCCATTTCTGCAACATTGATAGTTCAGTTCTAATCCCCTTTGAAGTTATTGTGGCTATTGGTTCCGTGATACTATAGTCGTCTTCCGATGCAATATTAACTAATTTGCCTTGAATAATAGGGGGGACCATTACCCGGTGCTCTACTAAGTCGGTTTCAGTTACTGTTCCAATAACATCACCGCTATCAAGTTTATTTCCAACCTTCGCCTTAGGGACAAAAGCCCATTTCTTATCCCTTGAAAGAGGCGACAAACCACGCACATTTTTGATAAATGGACCTGTAATTGTCCTCAGCAATTCCAGGGGTCTTTGAATGCCGTCAAAAACATTTCCCACTAAACCTGGAGCCAACTCAACCGAAAGGGGGTTTCCAGTACCTAAGACGGGTTCGTCAAGTTTTAATCCAGAAGTATTTTGATAAACTTGGATCGTTGCCTTTTCACCGTCTAAACGAATAATTTCTCCAATTAAGCCTTCTTGTCCGACCTGAACCAACTCATGCATTACGGCTTTAGCCATGCCTCTGGCTTCTACCACTGGTCCTGCAACTCGGATTATGCTTCCTTTAACGGACATTTGTTTTAGGCTTCCTTTTCAAACAATATTTTTGCTACCACAACCCGCAAGTTGGGCTTGAGTTCCTTCAACCGATTATCTAAAGTGCTATTATAGATTATTTTGCCGTCTCCGCTTTGGATCTTGCAGCCGCCAAGAAATTCTTCTGTTTGATCTGATAGTGTTATTTCACAACGCAGTTTCTTTGAGGATCGATTTAGCAAATCTTGAGTTAGCCAAGTTTTGTCTTTTTCGTTTACTTGTACAACGACATTTTTTTGGTCGATTCGCTTCGTTATTCGCTCTACCATTTTGATCAGATAGTCACGGTATTCTTTTGTTGCCGTGAATTCTTTTAGTTTGGCAGTAGCTTTCTCGAAAGCAAATTCAACTAAGTCTTCTTTCACTTGAAGTATACGATTCCTCATTTCCACTTCAGTTATTGAAGCGATTTTTCGCCGCTCGATTTCAGCTTTTGTTTTCGCTTGGTTCATAATGTTTTTGTAGTTTTGATCTGCTTGGTCTTTTGCTGCTTTCAAAGCTTCTTTTGCTTCGTTTTCAGCTGCGAAGATTATGGCTTGAGCTTCTTTTTGCACATCATCTAGAACTTCATTTGTAATCGCTATGAGACCATCTTTAACGCTCAAGTTTAAGCCGCCTTTATACGCTCACGCCTAGGATTTTGCTGATAAGATCAGGCAGTCGTGTTTCGCGTGGCTTTCCATTGCTTCCAGGAAGCTCAACGATTAAGGGATTTCTTCTTTCTCGACGAACTTGGTTAATTGTCTCTTGGAGTTGAGTTTGAGTGGAGAATTCCTCGTTAATAATTATAATTGCTAAGTCATTGCGCTCAAGTGCTTTGTTTAGGGCTTGTGAAGCTTCATCAACTGATTTTACTTCGCTGCCTTCAACACCGACAAGCCGAAAACCGACAATCATGTTGCTGTCGCCTATTACATAACCAAGCATTTTGTTCTCCTAGTGAAACTTTTAATTCTTAGGTTAATCAACATTTTGTTAGGGACCATGCTCCGATCTGAACGAATGACTTTTACGTCTATAATTTGCACCAGAAAAGACGTTGAATCGGCACTGGAAGCGCTAAGTGATTTCGGCGAATTTCACATAGAACAAAAGGCTGAAGAAAGTGCAAATATTGCCGAATATAGTCAGAGCATCCAGAAGGCTGAGGACTCCCTCTTAAACGTAAATGAATTAATTAAACAGCTATGTCGAGAAAAAACAGACTTTTTTGACATTTTCAGAATCTCGAAACACACAAAAATTGCCGTAACGGCAGAAAACTGGCAAGCTCTCTTGGAAAATACCAACCAACAAATCTTAAAGATGAAAAAAGAGGTTGACGAACTCTACACATCGCTAACTAGTCTGCAAGAAAAAACAATTCAACTAAACCATCTCAAAGACATCCTGACCACGATAAATAATATGGGTGCAGATCTTGCGGCAATTGAAGAATTAAAATTAATTTATGTCACCATCGCAAGCGTCCCCCATAAAAATTTCAACGGACTCAAAACAGCGTTAACAGGGTTTCCTATTATTCTGAATCGTTGCTATTTAGCCAAGGGCGCTGATTTTGTATGTTTAGCTATGGCAAGTAAACACCGTGATGAAATTGAAAGAATACTCAAAATACATCACGCAGGCATCTTTGAGATTCCTAACGATTTACCTCACGAAACAGCTGAAGCGATCGAGGAGGTTGAAGATCGAATAGAGAGAAATAAGGTTAATGAAAACGCGATTTCGGACGTACTAAATAAATTAGGTAAAGAAAACAGGAACAGCATAGCTTCATGGCATGAAATAACGGGAAACATTCTTACTTTACTACAAACTAGAAAAAAGATACTGGAGTCCGGAAGGCTCGCAACTATCAAAGGGTTTGTACCTAAGAAGAATTTTCAAAAGCTCGCCGAAAAAATCCATGGAATGTTGGGTGAAAAAGTTTTAGTGATGGATAATCAACTGGCTGAAATTGAAGATCCACCAACGAAGATTAAGCACAGTAAGTTTATTTCTCCTTTCGAAGAAATTACTAAACTTTATGGTTTGCCTCATTACGAGGAAGTTGACCCGACACCAGTGATTGCGTTAACCTTTCCACTTATTTTTGGGTTGATGTTCGGCGACGTTGGACACGGCTTGATTTTGCTCGCCGGAGGGCTAACTCTTGGAAAGTTGATTAAGAAAAATCAAGCTATAAAGAATGTTTGTTGGATATTGGCCACGTGCGGTATCGGCGCGATCATCGCGGGAATTTTGTATGGCGAATTTTTTGGAATCCCACTGTTTGCTCCTGCCTTGTTTAGTCCGTTTAGTCCGTTGAATAACTATTATAACGTTTTTGTGTTTCTTATTTTCAGCCTGTTTGTAGGAATAATTCAAATTATGAGCGGTTTATTTTTAGAAATGGTTAATTTTCTTCTTAAGCGAAACATCACCGACGCTATTTTAACATCAGCACCTAAAATGGCGTTTTATATCGGCGCAATAACACTTATTGCAGTTTATCAACTAAATTTTGCTGCATGGTTTAGTGGCCCAATTCTATTGGTAATTGCGCCATTTGTATTTCTAGTCTTTGCGAAACCTACCTTTTCAGCTTTACGAAGAGATTCGTTTAAAGCTGTTGGAGCTCAAAATGAAAAGAGTTCTTTGGGACAGAGAATATTTGAGAGCGGAGACTTGGTAACTAGGTTGCTTAGCAACACTATTTCTTATTCTCGAATTCTCGCTTTATTGATGGCTCATTGGGCGTTGATTCTTGCAACTTACACTGTCGCTGGATTGATAGGAACAGGTTCACTTTTAGGTTTGATTCTAAGTGGGATAATAATTGTTGGCGGGAATGTTTTTGTGATTGCACTTGAGGGGTTAATTGTTTTTATTCATACTTTGAGATTGCATTTTTACGAGTGGTTTAGTAAGTTCTATCAAGGCAATGGATCCGAGTTTAAGGCATTTAAGCAAAACTTTGTATACACCAAAGTTGTTCTTGGGGAAAAACAACCTTAGATTAGAAGTTTACGCTGCATTTCTTCAATATTAATTTCTGCTTCCACACCTGAACTTATTGCGGTGAGATTATGCACTTCAGCTTCTTTCTGTGTCAAAAAAGCAAGTGGTGCACCAATATTGAAATTTTCAGAGATGATGCTTTTCTTAGCATGTTGAAACAGAGCTCTTTTAAAGGCTTTTTCAGCGTTTGCTATCGTTTCCTCTGCACTTTGTGCTCTAACAAAAAACCCCGCGTAGTAGCATTCTTGAGCAACTTTAAGGGCTGATTCGAAATCAGCAGCTGTCACCATTTCCTCAACAGTTTCCGAATAAATGTTGAAATTATTAGGCGGTACAGCTAGCCTAAGCCAGTTAGCATCGTAGTTTAGATTTTTCCCCCTCAAAAGTGTAAGCAATGTGAAACCATCGTTTTCTATGCTTGCGTAAAAATGTGCAAAAGGTTTCTCTTTCTTGGGAAGATTTACATAATTGCTATAGATTTTTTCGTGAAAAAACTTGTCAAGAAGCACATCAAGACATGTTGTCGAGCCATCTCGGTCGTAACTTTGCATTCCAATACTTAGGACCAACGAGTACTCTGAGCGTTTTAGAGAATTGATTACTTGCTTCATGGTTTGGGCTTTAGCAGCTTCCTCGATTGCAGCACGATTCTTAATGTAGTCTTCTGCCGAAAGATAGAGTTTAGCTATTTTTTGTTCAAAGCTCAATTGAGCGTTGGTGACTTTAATGAGTGTTTTTATGTTTTCGGCTTCAAACCTGTAGAGGTACAATTTGAGATAGTTAGCAGCATGTTTAGGTGAGTTCTGGATTATTTCTATGACGATTGTTATAAGGTTTTCATGAAAGGTTCTCTCTATTTTTCGGCTAGTAAATGGCGCAAACACTTTGTCTAATTGCTCTTTGTAATCTGTGTCTCGAAGCTGCGATGTGAATTCTTCGAGGTTTTTGGTCTCTGTTAGCGTTTTAAGTTTTAGTTCGCTCAGCAGTTTGCTTCTTTCTGCCCCAATTTTTACTAACACTTGAGCATAATGTGTTGTCTGTGTCAAAGTTTTGTTTCCCCGAGCACTGCCTCCACAACCACTGAAGTTGCTTGCTCAATACGTTTTTTCGCTTGCGCTTTTAGTCTCTCTGATTCCAGTTTGTTTGTTTTTAATTGTTCATCTCGGCTGCGGTTGGCTTCAGCAATAGTGCTTGTGTGAAGCTTTTTTGCTTCTTCTTCAGCGTAAGTCTGGCTGTTTGCAATTAATTTTTCAGCCTCTTCATGTGATAGGTCGAATAATGCTTTGCCTTTAATCTGGGCTTCGCTTCGGATTTGTTCAGCTTGAGCTTCAATTCTTTTTAGTTCATCCCAGACTTTCTCCATTATTCCACAAGTATGCTACGGTTTATGTGGTTTCTAAACTTTTTGTGCATTCTAAAAAAACTATAAATCTTGCTTAAATTTTATCGGACTAAAGAAGCTTTTCTTCATAGAAAACATAGGTATCGATTAACAATTTTCGGGGGAATTGGGAAAAGGCATTTAAAAAGGATTAACAAACTTAGAAGAAGCTGGATACGATAATTAATGGTTAGACGAAAAGAAGACGACAAGATACTCAAGCTTGACTTAAGAAATTTCGATTATCACTCGTCCAGATTTTTCGCTCTTCTATTTCCTACATTGTACTTAATAGCAATGTCTATTTTCTGTATAGAATACAAGATTATTCCAGGACCAGAGTTTTTGGTTTTAGGCATTCTAATTTACGCTGCATACAATCAACGGACATGGCGCGTTGTAAAAGATTGGCTTCCATTCATCACAGTATTTATTTCGTATGAAATCATGTACAGCGTAGTTGGATTTATTGCAGATGATCTACATTCAGGTCCACTAAATTTAGATGTACGATTGTTCGGAGGAGTTTCAAGCATTATTCTTCAACAGACCATTAGGGCGCCCTTTCTAGATTATATGGGAGCCGTTTTCTACGGCATATACTTCTTTGTCCCAACAGTTTTTGCTTTCATTGTTTGGAAGAAGAGCCCTAGAAACTACTGGAAATACATCGTTTCCTTCGGTGTACTAACATATACAGCGTTGATAACTTACCTCTTTTATCCTGTTTCACCTCCATGGCTTGCAGTTCCAAATGTCACAAGAATCTTAACTGGATCAGTTGATGTTAATCTTGGCATACCTGTTTACAAGACACTTTTTGATTTTCTGTCCCCAAATCTCTACGCAGCCTTCCCAAGTATGCATTCTGCAATGCCTTGGCTAGTTTTCCTATTCGCATTCAAAATTTGGAGATGGAAGAGCCTTCCTGTGGCTATAATTCCGGTCGGAACTTGGTTTAGCGCAGTCTATCTCGGTGAACACTATTTCATTGATGTTTTGGGAGGAATAGCTTATGCAACAATTGCTTTCTTCGCTGTAGAGAAAATTTTGCCTATTCTAACATCGAGAATTGACTTCCTAAAGAAACATGTTCCCATCTAAAATCATTAAAGCTCAATCCAACTATTTTCGAAAAAAATTCTCTAGTTGAATTGATTATCAATTCTAATTAACTAGAATTCGTTTCTTGGTCTAAAAGCAAAAGAACCAAAGATTTCTAGATTAACAGATCTCAGGCATAATTATTAGAGAAATTTAGGTAGGAAAGATAATTATCGGTTTCCGTATTTTTTTCTCATGCAAGCCTGACAAAAATTTTTTCTATACCGCCTTATTCTCAGAGGACGGAAAAGTTTACCACACGAACTGCACTTAATTTGCGATGTTTGCGCAGGATCAAGCAGTTTTAGCCTTCTTTCAATTTCAGCTTTAATTACAGTATCATTTTCAACCTTTAAAGCCCCAGTTAACAAAACCTTAGCTTGTTCTAAACTTCTATTCCCAAAAAGCTTCAAAAAAACGCTATCAGTTTTTCCTGCTCCCAGTTTTAGAGGCAACATACAAACGAAGTTTGAAGGGTAACTTTCAGATTTATTGAAGTCAACAACAGCAAAACGAAAGTTTCTTTGAAAAGAGTTATCATCCTTACTGTTTAGCTCGAAAACTTGCAGCCCCATATTCATTTTAATCAAGACTTTAACATTAAAGAGAATTAAGCTTAATATCTATTCCCACGGTAAAAAATACAAGTCAATAGTTTTCTCTAATTTGGTCATTAACTATCAAACACTTATATTCTATGCCTCAAAATCACTATTCTTTCCTAACTTGGTACTTGATTTATTCTGTTGCATTTTCATCGAAAGTCCATTTTATGCTATACAAAGTGATTTATTGAAATGTCGCACTTGCGCAAATTAAGCGGAAAATGAAATCATTATTAAAAAGCTTTCTTAAGATTTGCCTAGACAAATTGATTAATAACTTTAAAGAATAAGAAAACAAAACAAATTTCGATGAAAGGTGTTGAAGAAGGTAGACAGTTTCAATGATACTCAGTATTGAGCTTGTTGTGGTAGCGTTTCTGCTCATGGCTTTCTTAGCTGCAGTACTTTCAACAAAACTTAAGATACCTTACACTTTGATTTTGGTTTTAACCGGGGTTGTAATCACATTAGTTGCCTCTTCGTTTGCACTTCAAGGTGGATCATTCGAGGCCCTGATCGCTCAATTAAGATCAATAAGCGCTCAGTTGCTCCAAGGTGGCGGAGGCGGTCTTTTTGTTGCATTTGTCGTTCCTCCATTGATTTTCGAAGCAATGATTCACCTTCGCGCAAGTGATGTGCGGGTCGTGATCAAACCTTCATTGGCCTTAGCAACCGTAGGTGTCTTAATAGCTACTTTAGTCGGTGGACTTATCTTATGGAAGGGAATGGGTCTTTCTCCGTACGTTTCTTTTCTTTTCGCCGCACTTATTGCTCCAACCGATACAGTTACAGTTCTAGAAATCTTTCGGAGGGTTAAAGTTCCTTCCAAGCTATCAACGCTACTTGATACGGAAGCGGCATTCAACGATGCCACCGGCATCGTTCTCTTTACAATAATTCTTTCAACAATAAGTCTTCAACAGGTCACCCTAACTCAAACAGTATTTAATTTTGGGTTCACGCTTGGATTAGGTGTTCTAATTGGTTTGTCAGTCGCGTTTATAGGAGAAGTATTATCGAGTTTGATAACAGACAAAATAGCCGAAACCATCCTTGCGATTGCGGTAGTTTACGGGTCTTACGCCTTAGCAACTGGAATAGGCGCTTCAGGTTTAATAGCGGTTGCAGTGGCAGGATTATACTTTGGCAACTTCACAATGCGAACAGCCATGGAACCTTCAACAAAGGAAGCAGTTACAACTTTCTGGCAGATAGCAGCTTTTTTGGGCAACTCAATAGCGTTTTTAATAATCGGTTTCGAAACAAATATTATCACTCTTTCACAATCTGTTTTGATTGTAGTGGTTGCGTACGCTGCAGTGACTATAGCTAGAGCCGCAACAGTATACCCAATTCTCACCATGTTCAACAAATTAGGGAATAAAATATCCATCGTTTGGCGCAATATTGCCATGCTTAGTGGAGTAAGAGGCGCACTATCCATAGCATTGGTGGCTACAATAGCGACTTCTGCAGTAATTTCTGAAGGAGATATTAACACTATAAATACTATGGTGTTGGGTGTCGCCTTTATCTCAATTACGTTTCAGGTACCTTTGCTATTTCGTTATGTAAAGAAGAAAATACCGCAAACCGATAACATGTTAGATACAGAAATTGATGAACAATTTGAGCTGATAGCTTCCCATATGGAAGAAGTGAAGAAACTTAAATCAGAAGGCAAAATATCCAATGAAGAATTCACAAAAAGAATAGAAGAAAACAAAAAGAAACTCGATGAATTAATCAAGACTGCACCCGTCACCGTGGAAACAAGAAAAATTATCCGGGCGAGAGCCTCAGCTTTATACAAAGCTCTCCCAAGATTTCCTAAACGCAAAATCAAAAACAAGAATAAAGAGACAAAAACTTAAACAATAAATTAGTATTTGAAATACGATTCCAGAATCACAAATTGTTTTAGGCGAAAATTTTTTCATCACGATTTGCAGTCATTAGGAGATGAAAATTTTCTTAGCTCTTTTGTTTTATGAATTTCTATTGAGTTGCTGGCATGTTCCTCTTTAGTTCTCAAAGCCTCTGTGAATAAGACAGTTTCTTCATCATCAACTAAGTGCATTTTATATAATTGGTTTACAACTGCAGATATTCGGTCTTTTTCTTCGCGATAGTTTACCAGAACTGGGTAAACACCAAAGGTAAGCTCTAGTTGTTTTTTGACTTTGTTTTCGGGAGTAACAGCTATTATTGGTTGCGCAATTTTGAAACGAGCTATCATTCTAGCCGTGTATCCTGATCGCGTTAAAGGTATAACTTTGTGAATTGGCATGTTTTGAGTGATTCTTTGGATTGCCCTGCTTACTGTATCAGAAATATTGATATATGGAGTGTCTTCTACGTTGCTTTTGGCGGTTTTTTCGGTTTCATTCGCTATCCTGGCCATCATCTCGACTGATTCTACAGGATATTGGCCTATTGCAGTTTCTCCAGAAAGCATGAGTGCATCTGATCCGTCTAGAATAGCGTTTGCAACATCACTGACTTCCGCCCTTGTTGGAGAGGGTTGATTAATCATCGATTCAAGCATATCTGTTGCAGTAACAACAAGCTTGCCTTTTTGATTGCATAATTTGATGAGTGATTTTTGTACCAATGGTACCCTTTCAGGTTCGATTTCAACTCCTAAGTCCCCCCTAGCAACCATTAATCCATCGGCAGCTTCTAAAATTTCTTCGACATTTTGAACCCCTTCAAAATTCTCGATTTTGGCGATTATTCCGCCTCCAAAATCATTGTTTTGAGCCAGGCATTTTACGTCTTCTGCATTTCTTGTAAATGAAAGGGCAATGTATTCGACATCATGTTTCTCTGCAAAGTCTATTATGTCTAAGTCCTTCTTCGTAAAAGTGGGAACTGAAAGATGCTTATTGGGAATGTTAACTCCTTTCCCATCTTCTAAGACACCACTGTTCAATATCAAAAGCCGAAGTTTTCCATTCTTCTTTTCGACTATGCGAGTTCTTATTTTTCCATTATCGAAATATACTGCGTCATTAACTCCAATTAAGTCATAGAAATCGTGATTGAAACAGATTTCTCCACCGTGGAAACCTACTTCTAAAATCTCCCCTTTGGCGAGAATTTTTTGTTGAGACGCTCTGACTCTAACCTCTGGACCTTTGATGTCAATTATTATAGGGATATCCGTAACTTCTCGTACAGTTTCTATAATCGACTCGTATTGAATGATATTTCCGTAAGCAGTGTTTATTCTTACGCCATTCATACCTGCTTGATACATTTTGTCAATTAATTGCTTTGAAAAATTGGCAGAACCGATTGTGCATAAGATCTTTGTTTTCTTCAACAAAATCTCTCCTTGCGCATCTTAAAACATGTTATGTTCCAAGTTAAAGTTAACGGCGACAATTATAGCTAATAGACACTTAGAATGTTTTATTTACTACCTATGGATAAACAGAAACTTAAGGTTGAAATGAGAATTAACCAAAAATTCCTAGAGAAGTTGAAGCAGATTCTCGAAGCGCTCAAAGTCAAGGCACAAACTTCTTCACAATCAAAAAGGATTGCGGAAGGAAGTCAGAAATTGCCTGCTTGTTCGTGTGAACATTCGATATCATGTCGTGGGGTTTAAGCTTGGAAGGTTTACGTAGAATTGTCGCTAACTTGGGTTTTTTTCTTCAAATAACTGGCTTACTATTGATTTTGCCTGTAGCTATCGGATTGCAGTCAGGGGAACTTCAATCAGTTGCTAGCTTAGTTACCACATGCTTCATTGCTTTTGGGGTTGGTTTCCTCTTTAATTCATTTGCGGAACGTAAAGAACTGGACGAGCGAACTTCTCTTTGGCTTCTAATTCTAACTTTTGCAGTTCTTCCCCTCATACTCATGATTCCATACATTTGGAACAACGTTTTCAACAGTGGAAACCTACTGGACCTCTTCTCCAACTCTTACTTTGAGACCATCAGCGGTTTCACAACAACTGGTTTTTCCTTTGTCCAACATCCCGAGTCATTGCCTTCATCATTATTGTTTTACCGCAGTCTAATTGAATACATTGGCGGAATTGGCTTCATCTATATACTCGTAGCCTTTCTGCACCCAAAAGAAGACCTTGATGCTTTCTCCGAAACCTTCGGGATCGAAAAAATCTGTGACGACCTCAGAAGGCTATTTCTGTCAATATTGCTTATCTACACGATATTTGTTGTTTTGTTTACCGTCATCTTCTACTTCACCTATTCCCCAAACCTGATAGTCTCAAGCTGTACCGCAATTGACATATTGACAGGTGGATACCAGCCAAACCTAACAGCGGGAATAGGTTTGTTCCAAATAAGCATTATTTTGCTGATGTTTCTTGGTTCACTCAATTTCAAGTTTCACTACAACCTGTTTCAATTAAAGCTACGTGAACTCTTAACACCTGAAATTAAGCTCTTTCTAATAATTATTGGAGCGTCGACAATTATTATTTCAATTTTTGCTTGGATAAACCCATTTGATTCGCTGTTTCATGTAGTAAGCATGATGTCCTCAACAGGAATTGAGTATATCAGCATTTCAGGAACTTCATTGCCAGCGAAAATCATTTTTATTATCATAGGACTAGTTGGGGGTTGCGCATTTAGCATGGCAGGCGGAATCAGAGTTCAACGAATCCAAACACTCATCAACGCAATCCGCAAAAAGGACGACGAACCAACACATGAAGAACTAAGATCAATCATCATGTTCCTAACTAGTTTCATTGCAATTCTCCTAATTCTGAGCTTCGCCTTTTCCACACTTGGAATTAGCTTTTTAGATTCGGTATTCGAGGTTAGTTCAGCGTTAACCACAAATGGCATCAGCATGGGTGCAACAACAATTGCTCTTCCATTAGGTTACAAATGGCTTCTAATAGTAGCTATGATAATTGGTCGGGTCGAGATTCTAACCATAATCAAAGCAGTTAAAGGTTCAAATCACTGAGATAGACTTTTTTTTAATGGCAAATTTTTGAAACAACTGATTTAAGTTAATCATTCATTTTTAGGTCACTTTTAGCATTTGCCATTATAGCCCCGTAGTCCTTGTCTGATAACCAGCTTTGTTCTTTCAGACGCAGCAATCCTTTTTCAATTTCGTCTCTTGTGGAACTCATGGCCAAAACGTTGTTTTTTGCTCCAAGTTTTTTCAGTTCCGTTTCAAACATGCTGTTTTTTTGGCTTTGCTCTCGAATTGTTGCCGACAAGGAGGATATTTCTTTGAATCTTGAGACAAGAAATGATTTGATTCTTGACCTTCCCAAAGCGCCCCTAAGTTTTGTTGAGATACCCATGGCACCCACCGAAGACGGAGGAAGAACTAAATAACGCTTATCTGCTTTTGCTTCATAGCAAATCACGTAGAAAGGCACGTAAAAAAGGGCTTTATCCATCTCATCTGAATATGGCCTCATGTAGAATTTTTTAAACTGAGCTATATTAGTCTCCTTAAGCTTCACAGTTGCGCCAATTTGGTTGCTAATCAGTTTGGTTTGATTTTCTAGTTTTTCCATTTCCTGTTTAATTACGAGAATTTTTGCATCTCTAGTAGCCTCTAGTTCAACAAGATTCTTGCGGGCATCTTTAACCTCTGTCTCCAATTGAGATTTCAGAGTTAGAGATTCAGCAGTCCTTTTCTTTTCCAAGTCTTCAAGGGCTTTTTCTTTAACTTTCAATTTAACTTCTACTTCAGAAAGCCCTTGTTTAGAGTCTTTAATTTCCTGCTTCCATCTCTGTCTTAAAATTGGATCATCACTCTCTGCGATAGCTTTTGCGTCCAGTTTCTTTTGTTCAATTTCTTTCTCAATTTCTTCTTGAGCTTTTTCAAGTTTTAGTTTTTCTTTGTGTAAGGGTAGTTGATGGCGTTGAAAATTTCTATCTAATTCAATTATTTTCTTATCGTATTGTTCTCTAAGATCATTAACTGCTATCGAAACAATTGCCTCTTCTTTCTTTATTTTGACAGCAAATTCCTCTTTGACAACTTTCTCTTCATCACGAAATTCCTTAAGAAATGTTTGAGATGTTTTTCCCAACATTCGCATACTTATTTCCAGAGCCTTAACTTCTTTCTCAAAAGAGGAACGCAAGCTTGCCATTTCATGAGTTATTGAAATAAGATTTGATTCATCTATTGAAGAAGATAACAACCCTAAGTTTGTAAGTGCTTTCTCCATTTTCATCGCTTCTTGGCGATATGAGTCAAACTCTTCTATGAACCCAGAGTCAATGATTAAACCTCTTAGAGGAAGGGTTTTCTCCTTACCGGACTTTGCAAAATAGTCAGTGTAATCGGCTAGAAAAGTCAGGTAAGAGACTCGTGTTTTGAAGCCAGTTTTCAGACTATCCGTAAACACATTGACATCCGAAATCTGGGTGTAAGGCATCGAGTAGTCGATCAAGTTTAGACCATCAAATAGGAGAACATTGTTAGATATGGGATACAACCACACAGGATAACCGATTTTGGCAATGAAAATAGTTTTTTCTTTCGCATGTCTTAGGATTATTCGACCTCCCCTTCCCCTGTTAAGTTCCGCTATTGCAAAAACGGCTGCGTACTCCATATCTGGATTGAATGGTTTTCTCTTTTTTTCAGAAAGATCTGAAAAAGGCAAAACAAATCTTCCAACTTCTGAGTCTGTTTCTTCAGACATGAAAAGTCCTCAATGTAAAGATAGAGAATTCTTTTATTAAACTTGTCATAGCAGCCATTACAATGTTAAAAAAAACATGATTTTAACTAATAAAATACGCTCTTAGCTGATTTTTCTGCAAGTTGAAAAAAACCCTTCGGTTTGCCTTATTCTGCGCTGGCGCCTAGTTTCTATCATGTAATAAACAGCGCTGCCTATTACGCTCGCTGACGCAATTACAACAGATATCGTTTGAACATCAAGAACAATTGACATTTAATTTCCCGATTGTTATATTGATTGGTTTTTATGTTAGAGTTTTACGGGAGATTAAAGTCCAAACTTACCAGAAAGAAAATGTGCGCTTCATAGTTGACTTGCTATGTAAATCCTCAATTGTGTTCTTATTTAAGAGCCAAAATGTTCTCAGTTCATTATTCAAATATGATTGATCTACTGACATTTTGAGGATTTGATGTAGCACGGGAGTTATCGTTCCCAGACACTAATTTATACTGAAATCTCCCTTTTCTTAACAAGCGTTGAACAAACTGATAATGAATAAACTTTAGTTATCTTCTTTAGTTTTGTCTCTAAGGCGAACACTATCTTTAGGATTTCCGAGTTCTTAGTTTTTGTAGATTCCAGACTACAACATCTGTTCCGATTGCGGCAAAAAACCTAAATGTGTTCCATAGTTTTTTTGGGGTTAAGTTACTTGAGAACACCAAAGCTAATCTTTCAAGAATGTGTGAATTTGCTGGTTCGCTTAGCCACTTCAGATCTACATCGAGATCTATTGTAGAGTCAGCTTGTCTCCCTTTAATGACACGTATGTACTCAACAGTTGTTTTGGTTGTCTTGAATATGAAGCTGGCGGTAGTGTTGTCTATGCTTAGCGTACATTGAATTTTTTGTTGACCCAGTATTTTGAGGAAAAGGGTCATTTCTAAAACTTCATGGACTCCGATTCTTCGGGTATATGCTTCTACTCGCGGGTCTATGTAAGCCTCAAGAAATATTTTTATATGTTTTTCAAAGTTGCCTTTTTGTAATTTTGTTCCATTATCGGCCATGAAGTCGAGATTCATTATTCTTTCTTTGACAAAATCCACTATTGGCTTTTTTTGTTTGGTTCGTGTTTGAGAGATTATTTCGTGGTCAATGAATGTGTCCATGTTCCAGAATTTTGCCATACAGTAAGTGGCCATTTCTTCGATTTTCTCTTTTGTTAGATGCTTGGCGGTGTATACTGAATGCATTTCGTCATAGTTGTCCCAGTTAGTCTCGAAGATTAGTCCTTGTTCATCCATTTCTTTGTAGAAGTCTGTACCTGGAAATGGCGTTGCAATGCCAAAGGCTGCTCCTGTGAGGCCAATCTCTTTTGCATAAATCGGAAAGGTTCTGATTTCCTCTTCTGTTTGATCGGGCAAGCCTATAACGAATGTTCCTCCTGCCCTGCCACCGTTTTCGCGTATGTTCTTTACTGCTTCGCCATGAACTCTACTCGTGATACCTTTCTTTGTTGACTTTAGGTCTTTGGAGTTTGGACTTTCAATACCCATTTCAAACCTGCGTATGCCTACTTGGCACATTTTCTTTACGATTTGCGGGTGTGTTGCCATGGCGTCTGCTCTAACTAGGGCGCAGAATTCCATGTTTAGATCTTGTTCAATCAGCAAGTCGCAAAGACGGTCGACTTGTTTTGGACTACCCATAAAGTTTGGGTCAGCAAACATTACGTTTACTGGTTTTCTTTTGTGATATTCCGCCATTTCCAGGATCTCTTCAATAACGTTCTCTGGTGATCTAAATCTCAGGCAACCTTGACTCATTCCTGGTTCACAGCAGAAACTGCAAAGTCCGTTGCAGCCTCTGGACATTGCTATCACGTCGCAATCTGTTACTCGGTCTTGGCTTTTGTAGGGGTATTGCCTTAAATATCGAGCTGGAAAAGGAAGAGCATCCAGGTTTTCGATTTGTTTCCTCTCCTCATTGTGGATTATTCTTCCGCCCTTCTTGTAAGAGATACCGGGAACATTTTCAAAAGTTCCCTTTTCTATAAGTTCTTTCATTGCAGCCTCGCCTTCTCCTCGAATAACAATGTCGATTTGGGGGTGCGAAAGCATCAGATCAGGAACACTTGTCGGATGATATCCACCTACGATAGTGAGTAAATTGTTCTTCTTGGCAATCTTTGCAAGACGTATACCTTGATTGTGTTCAGTTGCAGACAATGTAATACCGATTAGATCTGGGTTGTAGAAGTTGATGATATCTTGGAATTTTCGATTTTCCAGTTCCATGTCAATTATGTAAACTTGGTCCACCACGTCTTTGATGTAAGAGGCAATATATTCCAAACCTAGAGGTATTAAATCGAAAGAAAAACTCAAGCCTTTCCTTCCAGAAGGCTTGACTAGCAAGATCCTCTTGAATGTCAAGTTGGAACACCAAAGTTAAGCCAAGAACTACAGCAGCAACACATAAAAATCAATCGCGTTGTTGACATAATCAAGCATGGAGATTTGACATAGTTGCTGAAACACTGGCTAAACAAACGTAAGCAGTATAAATTACAGCTTGCGAGTGGTAGCCCGGGAGAGATTCGAACTCTCGTCAAGGGCTCCAGAGGCCCCTATGCTTGACCACTACACCACCGGGCTTCAACCAGACAAAAACATGTTTCATAATTATTAACTTTAACTTCTACGTTTCAGAAGTTTTCTTCTTTTTTAAAGCTTCTCGAACGCAATAGCATTCTTGACTAACTTTGTTCCAACTTTCGCAGTGCCATAAAGTATCTACAATCGGGTCTAAGTTTTGCCAGTGACGTGTTGAACAGAAAACTCTGATGGGGTAAATGTAAGAGTTGTGACTGTCACAGTTACCGCAATATTTTTTCACGTCTTCGTTGGCCATAGTTTAGCTTCCTTTAATCGGTTTTTCAAGTTGAAAAAGTGGAATACGCCTAAAACTTTCGCCTAGACGTTCAGTTACTGAAGCAACTATAAGAGGAAAAACCATGAGAGCTTCCCCGATAACCATCACATGATCAGCTTGGCCTTTCATTTTTCCCCAACTCACCGTTTCCTCAAGAGTTGAGCCGGATAGACCACCAGTTTCAGGTCGGTCCAGAGTAATCACTATTGCGTAATCTAGGCCTTTCTTCGAAGCTAACGCAGACGATTGGATGGTGTTTCGAGGCACTCCACCCCCAATTACAATCATCCCATTTTTGGGCGACTTGGCGCAAATGTTGCAGACAGTTGGAACATCTTTAAAGGCATCAAGTTGAAGGACAGGTTTTAGGTTTTGTTGCGATGAATGAAGCCAATGAATGAAGCCAAATTCCGAGTCCCTAACAGATGGAAGGAAAATTGGAATATTCTCTTCATATGCTGCTCTCAGAATGGAGTTTTTGTCTGAGAGACGTTTACCTATTTCCCAACTGAACTCGTTTGACGCTAAACTTTTCCCTTTCCATTCCAACGCAATATCATCGTATATTTTGGACAAGTTGAAATCCAGTTTGACATAGTCTTCTTCTGGAACTAAAATGTCGTAGATACGGAACAAGTGATATCGGTAAAGTTCGCTGTCATTTACTGCCCAGCTTCCAATATAATGGTGTCCACCGATTGCTTCGATGGCGTCGTGAACCATGCATGCACCTGTGCTGACGATTACATCCACAAGATGTTTTCTTATTAGGTCAACGATTAACGTGCGCATGCCTGCAGGCACAACTGCTCCTGAAAGTGCCAAAAATACGGTACAGTCTTTGTCTTTGAGCATTTTCTCGTAAATGTCGCATGCAGCTGATAACCTTCCAGCGCCAAGGGCACCTGAATTTTTAAATTGCTGCATCAATTGGTCGACGGTTAGTGCCCTAGCTATTTTTATGTGCTTGACGGGAGTTTGGAGGTAATCTTTTCTTTCCATCCTTTTGGCGCCTTAACTATTGGTTGTTAATTGGACAAAAAAGGCTTTTCGTTTTTATTGATTAACCTATTAGTTTTCTTAGGATTGGCACCTTCTTCATTAACAAAATCAACCCTAGAGTTAAGAATAAAGTAGCTGCTGCTGCCAAAGGAATCTCAATTACAGGTGATATAACCGTCAAGCTTAACTTGAATCCTAAGAAGCCCATGTTAAGTGTCTCCAAAACGATCACGTGAAAGAAATAGATAGGTAAAGTATTGAGGCTTATCACATGCATCAGACGGCTGAGTTTAGGATGGCTTTTTCCTGGCCAATCACTGGGAAATTTGCTGAGTAGCATACAGACGACGATTGAAGCTATGATCACGTTGGCGGATAGAGTGTCAAAAAAGAAGTAATATTGATTTAGTGAATGGAATAGGTAAGCCATAAGATATGCGCCGATTATGGTCCAAATTATGCTTCCAGCTAGAAGCCACTTCAAAAGCTTAGTCCTTACGTGATTTCCGATCAAGTAAAAGCCTAAAACAAAGTAGCCAATGTAACCTCCGACCAAGAAAAGATTGTTGTCTAAACTGAACCCACTGATTAGATGGAAAAGGGGAATCAAGCCCACACCTATAAACCACAAAATGATGAGGTAACGAAGAACTTTTCTGTCAGCATAAGCGACGACGATACGCAAAATTGGTGTGATTAGGTACAAACCCATTATCAGATAAATAAACCAAAACTGGTAGTCAACCCCCCCGCTCAAAAACATCTGAATCACCGAGTTAACGGTCAACGCTTTGTGAATGACATAGTAATTCCAAACAAGGTAGATAGCACTCCAAAAAAGGAAAGCTAAACCAATTCTGCCAAGCCTTTTTTTAAGAAAAACCCGGATGGGTTCGTTGACTTTTGATGGTTGAAGAAGCAAAGAGCCGCTTAACATTACAAATAGAGGGACACCCATTATGACAAAGGATTCATAGATTGTTGAACTCAACCACAGAACTGAATATTGCGTGGAAGACAATAGAGCGGCGTTATATGGCTCCGTGATTGCATGATAAACCAAAACCATCGTAATGGCAACTGTGCGAATCAAATCTACAGGAAGCGGAAAACCACCATGAATCTTATTGCGGCTGTCAATATCTTGTATGCTGCCCAACCTCAGTTTTGCAATAACCCAAATAACTGCAGAGGTTTCTTAAATTTTTAGTATAAATAATCTCCAACTCTTAACTCAAGCGACTCTTCTTCTAAACAAGCATAATCGCGCTTAGCTATTGTTTGAGTAATCCGAGGATACCACCTATTAAACCAAGAATTAAACCAATTAACCAACCGCTGCCAACAAAAATGCTTAACGCTGAAAAGACTATGACCATTATACCTCCAGCAGTCGCCATTCCGGCGTAAAGTAGGTATGCACTAACAATTATCAGAATCGCAAAAACGATAGCAACTCCACCGATTAAATTCAAAGCTATTCCAGCTAGAAACCTTCTTCGAACTTCATCTGAGCCAACAAAAGTAATAATGTCGCCACGGACAATTAGCACTATTCCTCGCACTAAAATTAAAATAGCTCCTATTAATGAAAAAAGAAAACCTAGCATTGCTTTTTTAGGCTCGGTAATAGTCTGTTGACTGTTTGATTGCTGCAAAAACATCATGCTCCTTAAAAAGCATGGAGAACAAGCATAAATTTAAGCCTTCCTAAACGCACTGCAGCACAACTTTGCAATATTTGATACTATATGGCCAAAGGATTGCCTAAGAGAAGATATAATAAAATGAAGTGGAAAAGTGTGATTGAGGAAAAAATATATGCCAGTGATTCAGGTTTCCGTTTGGGAAGGCATTAGTCCCGAGAATAAAAAGAAAATAGTTGAGGGAATTACAAAGGTTTTTGAAGATTTAAAAATCCCAAAAGAAGCAGTGACAATAGTCATTTATGAAACACCAAAGAGCAACTGGGCTACCGGTGGACAATTACATTCAGAAATACACGCAAACAGGTAAATAATCAAATGCAACAGAGAACTTGATGTTCATGTCTAAGAAAAAATTCAAATTAATTGCTAAAATAAGCAGTCCCAATCCTTCAGTCATAATACCTATACTGGAACGAATAATTAGCAACAATGGCTTCTTAAAACCAACTAATGACGGAATTGATATTAATGCTGAACTCAACGGGGAAAGTGCCAGACAACTAAATCGAATGCTACTTTCAGAATTACGAAGGGTTGAAAAGAAAACTAGAATTCGGTCAGAATGGACATCAGAAGAAACAACGGAAAAATTCTTTGACTACGCCAAGAAAGAAATGGCAAAATCAAAACAAAAATAAGCTCCGTTCAAAACTTTAAAAACGTTTTCTAAATTAGTTCTTGATGTTAATTGTTTAGCTCAGAAAAGTTATTACGACAAGACTCTACATAATTGCGATTAAGAGACAATAATGGTACCTAAAGAAATGGCAAAATCAAAAAATTATAATTCAGCGGACAAAAAGAAAATCGTCAGTATTGGGTTAATTCAGATGACTGTTTCAGATGACATTGCATTCAACATGGAACACACTATAGAAAAAATCAGAGAGGCTGCAGGAAAAGGAGCTCAAATTATATGCCTTCAAGAACTTTACAGAACAAAGTATTTTCCACAAAACAGAAGACAGAACGTTAGCCAATTGGCTGAAACAATTCCGGGAGATTCCACAAATGCTTTCGCAGAACTGGCGAAAGAAAAGAAGATAGTTATTATTGCACCTATATTTGAAAAAGCCTCAAACGGTAAACACTACAATTCAGCCGTCATAATCGACGCAAACGGAAAAATTTCAGGCACATATCGCAAAATACATGTCCCAAACGACCCGTTATTCTACGAAAAGAAATATTTTGAACCAGGCGACCAAGGCTACTTGGTTCATAAAACCCGCTATGCCCGTATAGGCGTACTTATTTGCTATGACCAATGGTTCCCTGAGCCCGCCAGAATTAATACATTAAAGGGCGCAGAAATCATCTTCTATCCAACCGCAATTGGCTACGTCAAAGGCTACACTTCATCCGACGGAAACTGGCATGACGCTTGGAAAACGGTTCAATGTGCACACGCAATAGCAAATGGAGTTCATGTTGCGGCCGTAAATAGGGTTGGAGAAGAAGGAGAACTACAGTTTTGGGGTGGTTCGTTCGTTTGTGATTCATTTGGAAAAGTTCTCGGAGAAGCAAGCATCACTAAAGAAGAAGCCCTTGTTGTCAATGTAGATCTTAGCAAGAACAAGAAGATTCAAGATGGTTGGGGGTTCCTTAAGAATCGGAGACCCGACACTTACAATTTCTTAAATGAAGGCTGTACTCGATGAATCACTATGACTGCTGAATGTAGTTTTTCAAGTAAGACCCCTCGCGAACTAGGATACTGCATGCCAGCAGAATGGAGCAAACATGAGGCAATCTGGCTAGCATGGCCACATGATCCATCAACTTTCATAACCGGCGTCGAGAAAGTAGAAAAAACCTATCTCCAAATTGTCAAATCAATCCATAAAGAGGAATACGTCAATCTTTTTATCAAAGACCAAGATATGAAAGAAAAAATAAGAAATCTATTTAAGAAAACAAATATTGACCTAAAGAGAATAAAGTTTTTTGAATTTGATTATGCCGATGTTTGGATTCGGGATTATGGTCCAATATTTGTAATGAATAGAAGTCAAAGGTTGGCTATGGTACACTGGATCTTCAATTCATGGGGAGAAAAATATGAAGAGCTTCTTAGAGACGCCCAGATTCCCCAAGTAATAAACAAAACTATGCGTTTGAACTGTTTTGAACCAGGCATTGTTTTGGAAGGTGGTTCAATAGACGTTAATGGAAAAGGAACCGTCCTCACTACAGAGCAATGCCTACTCAACAAGAACAGAAATGCGAATCTTAGCAAAGTAAAAATTGAGAAGTATTTGCGAGATTTTCTAGGAGTCTCACATATCATTTGGTTGAAATGTGGCATTGCTGGAGACGACACAGACGGCCATGTCGACGATTTAGCAAGATTCGTTAACCCGACCACTGTGGTCTGCGCTTATGAAGAAGACAACGATGAAAATGCTAATGCCCTTCAGGAGAATTATGAAATACTTTGTCAATCGACTGATCAAGATGGTAAGAAACTAAGAATAGTGAAGTTGCCGATGCCAGGAAAAATTGAATGTAACAAGAAAAGACTTCCTGCAAGCTACACTAACTTTTACATAGGCAACAGAACAGTTTTAGTTCCAACTTTTAAATCCGAAAATGACAAACTTGCATTATCTATTCTACAGAAACTATTCCCTACTAGAAAAGTCGTTGGCATAAATTGTGTTGATTTGGTATGTGGTTTTGGAGCAATACACTGCATTTCACAACAACAACCATGCAGCAAACTATAGCCATGCGTGCTCTTCTATAGTACATATTTACTTCATATAATTTCAACGCTGGTTTTGTTTCAAAGAGATCTAAATGTGCTAAGAGTTTTAATACTGTCTTGTTACAGTCACAAATGCTTAAGAATTCACGCTTAGAAATTGTAGGTATCGTTAGGGTACGTAGAAGGAGCACTTGAAAAGCAAATGTCAAATGGCAAGAGTGGGGAAGTTCTGCTTGTTTTTCCCGGCAAGTTCAAATCCCCAAACCCTCAGGTTCCGCTTTCTCTGCTGCATTTAGCAAGCTTCCTAAAACACGACGGATTCCAAGTCAGACTTATGGATTTGCGCTTTGAAAAAATCGAAGAAATTAGAATAGGAAAACCACTTTTCGTAGGAATAAGCTCGATTCATAGTTCTCAAATTCGCTTTGGACTAGAATTCGCTAGAAAAGTAAGAGAGTTCGATCCTGCAATTCCCATTGTATGGGGAGGAGTACATCCTACCCTTCTACCCGAACAAACTGCATCGAGCAAGTTTGTAGATATCGTAATTCGAGGAGAAGGTGAAACCACAATTGTTGAACTAGCTCAAAAGCTAAAGGCGGGTCAACTGCTAGATTCTGTGAAAGGCATCACTTTCAAGGAGGGCAAAGCAACAAGAAGCACTCCTGATCGTCCGCTGATTGATTTAGACACCATTCCAATTGAATTGCCGTTCGATTTGCTCAATTTGGATAAATATCCTACGTTAAAAGCTGGACGCTTTCACATCCAAACAAGCAGGGGATGCCCCCACATGTGTGGTTTCTGCTACAACACAGTTTATAATAAGCGTATGTGGAGAGGAAAGAGTGCTAGGCGAGTTGTTGATGAGATAGAATATGTTCTGAAAAGGTTTCCAGAGGTGAATATTATTGATCCCATTGACGACAATTTTTTTGTCGATACAAAGAGAGTTGAGGACGTCTGCAGAGGAATAATAGAACGTAGAATTAATGTGCAGTGGAGAGCAAACTGTCGTTTCGACTACATGTCTCAATATAGTGAAAAATTCATCAAGCTTCTGGCCAAATCCGGATGCATAGAAGTAGATTTTGGCGGTGAGTCCGGCTCCGATAGATTGCAAGCAATGATCTGCAAAGAAATCTCATCAAACCAAATGATAAAATCAGTGGAAAACCTGAAGAAGTGGGGTCCATCTATTGAACCATTTGTCTCATGGATGTGTGGTCTCCCAACTGAAACCGAGGCAGATGTTAAGCTCACTTGCGACTTAATGGATAAAATGTCTGAAATCAACCCCAAGACCCAGCACTACGGAATTTTCCTGTACACTCCTTTTCCAAGCCCGATATTAGATACTTTAGGATCTACTTTTACTCCACCTCAAACTTTTGATGATTGGGGAAAAGCGGAGATGTTTCATTTTAGTCCTCCTTGGCATTCAAAAAAATACGTCCAAAAACTTCAAGACATTTCAATAGTATCGTTGTATGCTTTTTATCCCAAAGCAAGAATCAAAGAACGCGGGATCCCCTATCGAATAGTTTATGGAGCATTGAACAAAGTAGCTAGATACAGATGGAATAATAGACATTTTAGTTATCCAATTGAGCTAAAAATAGCAAGCGCAGCTTTGAGAAAACGTCGAGAATATCTATAATTGGAAAATTAAACGAATAATGTATAACGATTAAGTGAAGCTTGGCGTGAAATTTGGGCGATATTTAATAACATTAGTTTGGCTTATTTGGTGAAAAGCCTAATTTTGTAATGCCAAGTCTTTTTGACAGAGGATTGCAATTATAAGTAGCCCTTAAGTCTCCTCGTTACCCAATCAACAATTCTCAGCTCAACGGGAAAACTAAAATATCTATGTCGCCAACGGTATTTTTCAATTTGGTTCAAGACCTTGTAGCCTAAGCGGAAGTAAATGCTAGTTTCACTGATTCTATCTCGAGGGTAAAATGCCAAGAGTGAAACCGATGAAACAGTTTGAAGCTTTTTGACTTGTCTTTTGGAATGCCACGGCGGATTGAAACGGTAGACTTCAACATCTCCCCACTCCTCCAAAGTTTTCGGAGATTTGAATCCTTTCAATAGAGGGTCCATAATTGGGCTTGGATATGGCGTATAAATGAACAGTCCAAAATGTTGTGTTCTAGAATAGATGCCAGACACCTTGTCCATCAGGTCAAAAGTAGCTTCTAAATCTTCATCTGTTTCTGTGGGCAAACCGCTGACCCAAGAAATATACACCTCTATGTTTGACCCCCAAACCTTCAGATTTTCAAGCGATTTAATAATCTGCTCATAGGTTACATCTTTGCAAATGAGAGACTGAAGCCTTTCTGAGCCGGTTTCCCCTCCGAAATCAAGTTCAAAACAACCGGACTTCGCTAAAAGGTCTACGAAGTCTTTGTCATATGTAGCAAGATAATCAAACCTGCAACTTGCTCTCCAAGTCAAAGCAAATTTACGGTTTACGATTTCTCTGCAAATCTCTTCAACTCGTTTCTTGTCAACGAAGAAGTTGTCATCGATTATGTCAATTATCTTGGTTTTGGGAAACTTTTTGAGAACATATTCAATTTCATCTGAAACTCGTTTTGAGCTTTTGCCTCTCCACTTGCGTTTATTATACGTCAAATTGTAACAGAAACCACAAAGGTGAGGGCATCCTCTACTTGTTTGGATGTGAAACCTTCCATTTTTTATTGAAGGATACTTGTCTAAAAGGAGCAAGTCAAAGGGCAAATCTATCGGGATACAATCCAAATCTATCAACGGAGCATCAGGATTGGTTTTTATCATTTCACCGA
>Ga0326726_10000326_pt1 | contig 45372 bp, 49 predicted proteins | sample MHFenrmetagenome_2_FD_207603 | JGI IMG/M metagenome (GOLD analysis project Ga0326726, IMG submission 207603) | Lab enriched peat soil microbial communities from Michigan Hollow, Ithaca, NY, United States - MHF15MN | ecosystem: Environmental > Terrestrial > Soil > Wetlands > Peat | place: USA... | reverse complement strand
CCACTCTTTCCCAGAATGAATCGCTTACTTTCCATGATTTCGTCTTGTACTTTGCCATAGATACTCCTCGCTAATCGATTTCCTGTTGGAGTAAATATACCAAACCAAACTATTATTTACGAATAAGCTCTTAATATACTTTACGTCGTTTTTCTGGATTCTTCACTCCGCTCTGCTCCGTTCAGAATGACAGCCACCTAATGCCGTTACCGACTCTTTCCATTTGTAGGGGCGGTTCGCGAACCGCCCCTACGGAGCCACAATCTCATTCAAAAGCCAAATCGAAATCGTCCTCTCATCCCCGAAACCTCTCCAGCACCCGGCACGACGAGAGAAAATCGGCTTCCGAGAATATCTCCAGCGTAAACACCTTCGGTTCGCCATCAGCTTTACGCAATGCCTCGACCACCATGTCGAGCGCTTCGGGGCGCATGTAGTCGAGCGAGTTGTGGTCGCGCCCCTCCGTCGTGCCGTGCATGTGCAGTACCTTCGTGCGATGCAGGTAGCGCTCCAGATACTCGGCGGTCGGGAAGCCGTAATACTCCAGATGACCCACATCGAGAGTCACCGAAAAGCCGAACGCTTCGACGACCGGCCAGACCAGCTCGAAGGGATAGTTCAGGTTCTCGGCGCAGAACATGCTGGCTGGATGGTCGCAGCCGTCGAGCAGCATTTGCGCCGAGTCGCCAAGACTCTCGACGAAACACTGGCGCTCCGCTTCGGAAAATGCGTTGATGTCCACACCCTTGCCCGCCTCGAAGTGCATCACGAAGGCCGATTTCGGCAGCGCTTCGGTGAGATCGATAATCCTCCGGCACTTTCCGACGGAACGCTCGCGCTCCGCCCGGTCGTGGTTGCCGAGATAGACGTCGAGCGGCAGGTGCACCGAGTAGGTGAGGCCATGCTCAACGGCCAGCGCGACCAGCTCCCGGATTACGTCGTTCGATGGCAGGTTGCTGAACTCGTCGGACTCGAAAAGCACCAGTTCGACATCCTCGACCTTGCCCGCGAGGTAGCGCACGTTGGGCAGAATATCGTCCGGAATGATATAGGAGGAGGTGCCGAGCCTGAACGGGAAACGGTTCATATCACTGCTGCGTCTGTTGTTCCGGCCACGCCTGCTTGAGCCGGGCCATGAGTTCCTGAATGTTTGACCACTCCGCCGCGCCGCCGTCGAGCAGTTGGCGAGCCTTCTCCGCGGCCGCTTTTCCGGAGGTGTAATCCCGCGCCGCGATACCCGCGGCGAGCCACACCGGCTTGCCCGCCTGCTGCGCCGCGAGCGCAAGATCGAGGTTGACGAGGTTGCCGGGGCCGAAGGGCACGACGCCAATGATGACGCCATCCGCCGCTTCGATCATGCGCCGCGCCTCTGAGAGCGCCTCGCCGCCGACCGGCGAAAAGGGCTGTTCGAGCACGGAGGGAATGTCGAGGGCGCGGGCGGCCTCCGAATCGGAGTCGAGCCGGTTGAGCACCCCGGCGGTCAAGTCGAACCCTTCGATCATAAGCCGCCGGAACAGCTCGATGCCCGATCCGCCGCCGCTGATGACGTGCAGCCGCTTCTGCACGGGCGGACGGCGCAGGGCCGCGTCGAGCACGCCGCTCACCACCGGGTTGCCGCTGAAGGGATCGCGCCGCACACGCAGATCGCAGTCGTAGACGCGCCGGAGCAGCTCCTCCTGCATCACCTCCCCCGGCGCGCCGTTGCGCACCAGCTTTCCGTGATCGATGAGCATCAGCCGGTCGGCGATCTGCGCGGCGAGGTTCAGGTCGTGGCTTACCAGCAGCACCGTGATCTTCTCTTCGCGGTTGATGTTCATCAGAATGCGCAGCACCTCCTGGCTGTGGTTGATGTCGAGGTGCGCGATCGACTCGTCGAGCATGATGATGCGCGGCTCCTGCGCGAGCGCCATCGCGAGCGCCGTGCGTTGCTGCTCCCCGGCGCTGAGCTGGTTGAAGAGGCGATCCTTGAGGTCGAGCACGTTGGTGTAGATCATCGCCCGCTCGGCGCTGTCGTGATCGGCGGCGTCCGGCCCGCCCCAGCGCCCGCGCACGCTGCGCCCGATCATGACGATCTCGCCAACCGTGAAGGCCATCGGCGATTCGAGCTTCTGCGGCACCACGCCGATAAGCGAGGCTCGCTCGCGTGGTTTCAGCGACGAGACCTCGCGCCCGAACAACTCCACCCGCCCTTCGAGCGGCTTGACGAGGCCGGTGGCGGTCTTGAGCATGGTGCTTTTGCCGGAGCCGTTCGGGCCGATCAGCGAGACGAACTCACCCTCGGCGATCTCGAAATCGACCTCGCGCAACACGGTGCGCCCCTTGTATCCGGCGGTGACGCCCCGGAAGGCGAGAGCTGGCGGGCAGTCAGTCGATCCAGGCATACTTCATCTTTTTACGCAGCACGATGAGGAAAAAGGGGCCGCCCGCCAGCGCCGTAACGACGCCAACCGGAATTTCGACCGGGGCCATGAGCGTGCGGGCCAGCGCGTCGCAGAGCACGAGGAATGCGCCGCCGCCGATGGCCGAGGCCGGAATCAGCCATCGGTGGTCGGGGCCGAAAAGCGCCCGCATGACGTGCGGCACGATCAGGCCGACGAAGCCGATCATCCCGCCCATCGAGACCGCCGTGGCCGCGAGCATGGTGGCGAGCAGCAGGCTTGCAATGGTCACGAACCGGGCGTCGAGCCCCTGATAGTGCGCCATCTCACGGCCAAGCGTCAGCACGTTCAGCGCCGGAGCGAAGAGCCACAGGCCGATGGTCGCCACCGAGATGAGCAGAAGCGAGACGAGCTGTTCCGCCCACGAGGAGGGCTGAAGGTTGCCGAGCATCCACCAGACAACGGTGTGCATCCCCTCGATGTCGGCGGTCGAAACGAGAAACATGATGACGCTCGAACAGATGGCGCTGACGATCACGCCGCTGAGGATCAGGCTGTAGACCGACGGCACGCCGCCCTGATTGGCGATGGCGTAAACCACGAGCAAAGTGATCAGGGCAAACGCAAACGCCGTCAGCGGCAGACCAATCGATCCAAGGAACGCGCCGCCTATGAGAATGCTCAAGGCCGCGCCGAGTCCCGCGCCGCCGCTCACGCCGAGCACGTAGGGTTCGGCCAGCGGATTGCGCAGGATCGCCTGAAACACCGTGCCGGAGGTCGAAAGCGCCGCCCCGGCAAGCATCCCCATGAAGAAGCGCCCGAGCCGCAGGTCGAGAATCGCGCGGCCCGACACGGTCGCGGTATCGGGCAGGCCGATCCCCGACGGGCCAAGCAGGAGCGACAAACCGAGCAGCAGCGGCACGGCGGCGGCAAGCAAGAGCGCGCGACTGCGGTTCTTCGGCGAACCCTTGACCGGCATCGGGCGGCAGCCGTCGCCGCCCTTCGATGCGCGTGTGCCCTTCGCCAGGGTCACTCCTCCACTCCGGCCTGCGAGAGCAAGCCCTGCTCGTAGCCGTGCTTGACCATGCGCATCTCGGTCACGGTATCAGCCAGCTCGATCAGCTCCTGCGGCGCATTCCGCCCGGTGAGCACGATGATTTTGTCGCTCGCATCTACAATCGCCTCGATGAGCGGCTGGAGCGGAATGATGTTTTTGGACAGCGCGAAGCACACCTCGTCGAGCAGCACAAAATCGTACTCGTCAGACGCCAGCGCATCGAGCGCCTCCTCGAAGCCGTACGCCGCCGCCTGCTTGTGCTTCTCCATCATGGGACTTTCAGGATTGGTCGGCAGGAATCCCTCGCCGTAGTGATCCCACTCGACATCTTCGAAGCGCGTGAAGAAGAGCACCTCGCCGACCCCCTCCTGCGCCTTGACGAACTGGATGACGCGAGCCTTCATGCCGTGACCAAGCGCACGGGAGAGCATTCCGAAGGCCGCCGTGCTCTTGCCCTTGCCGTTGCCCGTAAAGAGGAGAACCCTTTTCTGCTGTTTCATGGTGTGGTGCTTAACGTGTTGTTAACTGTTCAGTTATAAAAAGGATGACGATGCCCGCCGCGAGGAAAATGGTCGCGGTGGCGTACATCAGGCGCATGGCGCGAGTGATCGTGGCGGCCTCCATCGCACCCTCGCGGATGCCAAGCGTCGGCACGGTTTTGGTGACGCCGCCGTAGCTTCTCGCGCCGCCAAGCGTAACCCCGAGCGCTCCTGCGAAGGCCGATTCGGGATAGCCCGCGTTCGGACTCTCGTGCCGCCTCGCGCACAATCTGACCGAGCGGATCGAGGCCGCCGGATCGAGCCGTAAAATAAAAGCCGCGCCCACAACCGCCAAAACCGTAAGCCGCGCCGGAAGCCAGTTCAACAGATCGTCGAACCGCGCCGAAGCCCATCCGAACTCGCGGTAACGCTCGTTGCGGTAACCGAACATCGAATCGAGCGTGTTCGACGCCTTGTAAAGCCACGCCCCGGCGGGGCCAAAAAGAATGCCGTAAAAGAGCGGCGCGGTCACGCCATCCGACGTATTCTCGGCCACGCTCTCCACGGCGGCCCGCGCCACCCCCTCTTCGTCGAGCGACGACGTGTCGCGCCCGACCATCATCGCCACCTTCCGGCGAGCAAGTTCGAGATCGCCCGAAAGCAGCGCGTCCCGCACGGCGGCGGCATGAGCGGCGAGGTCACGCGGCGCAATCGCGAAATAGAGCAGCAACACTGAGACAATGAGACCGGCAAGCGGATGCAGCCGCGCCGCCTGCCAGACCAGCAACTGCACGACGGCGACAGTCGTGGCGATAACCATCATCGCCGTCAGAATGCCCGCCACCCGGAGCGGCAAGAAGCGCATCCCTCTGAACAACCGTTCCGTTGCAGTCGCAAGCTTGCCGACCAGCCGCACCGGGTGCGGAAACCACTGCGGATCGCCGAGTAGGAGATCGAGCAAAAACGCCGCTGGCATGAGCAGGAGATTCACGACAACGCCTCCTGGACGACCGTGCTTGCACTCTTCGAGAGTGCGGCAAAATCGTTCAGCGCCTCGATGAGTCGCCGGTTCTCGTCAGATGAGCGGATGCAGAAGCGGAAATACGTCGGCGGAATACCATCGAAATTCCGGCAGTCCCGCACGAGAATGCCGCGAGACCGCAGAAATCCGAGCAATGCGTCGAGGCTGAGAGCGTCGGCGACGGAGGCGAAAAAGAAGTTCGCCGCGCCGCCGTGGAGCGTGATCGCGGAGTTCCCGGCGAGGCCGTCCAAAATCTGTCGGCGTCCTTCGTGGACGATGGAGCGCACCTCATTCTCGTACTCGCTGCATCGCAACAGCAGTCCGGCGGCGTGCTCCGCGACGGCGTTGACCGTCCATGGCTCCTTGTGGCCGTAGAGCTTTTCAATCATCGCCGGATGCGCCACGATTGCGCCAAGCCGTAGTCCGGCGATGGCGTAAAACTTGGTGAGCGAATGGATCACCACGATGTTTTTAAACGCCCTGATCTCCGGCATGAGCGAGTTCGACGGGAACTCCGCCGTGAACTGAATGAACGCCTCATCGATGATGAATGTCTTCTCCGGAAAACGGCAGGCGAGCGCGAGCAGCAGCTCTTTCGGAATCAGCGTGCCGGTAGGGTTGTTCGGGCTTCCAGCGATCATCGCGTCGCATTCGGCGAGAGCTTCGGCAACCGCATCGATGCCGGGAAAAGCGAAGCCCTCCGGCTCGCTCAGTGCAAGAGGGGCAACCTCCGCACTGGCGAGTCGGCAGGCGCGTCCATAATCGAAGAACGATGGCTGAGGAATCAGCACGCGCTTCAGGCCGAGCGCTCGCGGCGCGAGGTAGACGCCCTCGATTGCGCCGTTCGTGGCGAGCACGCACTCGGGATCGAGACCGAAACGGGCGGCGTAAAAGTCCCGCACGCTGCGCCCGTCCATCGTGGGATAGGCGTCAAGCGAAATGGACGAAAAGGACAGCTCCGAAAGCGGCGGCTGGACCGGCGCGAGGTTCACGCTGAAATCGAGCGCCGCGCCGCCGCCCGCGAGCTCGCCCGAGCGGTCGCCGTGGTGGTGCGCAAGCAGATGATCGCCGCTCATGAGGCGCTCCTTGCGATACCGGCAATCTCGAAAAGCTTCTGAAGATCGAGATTCTCCGCGAAATGCGCCGCCAGCAGCTCGAACGGATCGGCGGCGGCGGACGCGGCAGGAGCTTCGTAGCCGCTGTCGAGCAGGCGCAGGAACCAGCTTCGGACGCCGGGTTCATCGAAAAAGCCGTGGAAGTAGGTGCCCATGATGCGTCCGTCCTCGCTCCGTGCTCCGTCCAGTCCCGCGTCGGCCTTGCCGTTGCGTTCCGTCACCTCGATGAGCGGCGACACACCCCCGGCGAGCGTCGTGCGGCCCATGTGAATCTCGTAACCGCTTACCGGGCATGAGCTTCCTGCAAGTTTACCGACGCTGTTGCAGAGCGCCTTCTCGCGTTCGAGCACCGTCTCGACCGGCAGCATCCCGAGCGCCGCGCTCTCGCCCGGAGCGCCCTCGACGCCGTGCGGATCGGCGATGCGCTCTCCGAGCATCTGGTAGCCGCCGCAAAGACCGATGATGACGCCGCCCTTCGCCCGAAACGCTTCGATCTCTTTGCTCCACCCCATCCGTTCGAGCCATTCGAAGTCGCCGCGCACGTTCTTCGATCCCGGCAGCACCAGCGCCTTGTAAGCGTCGAGCGGCTTCGGATGGTGCAGATAGTGCAGCTCGACTGACGGATCCTCTTCCAGCGGCGAGAGGTCGGTGAAGTTGGAGATGTGCGGGAAGTAGATCGCTGCGATGCCGATCTTTTCAGGGGACGGATCGCGCTTCGGATCGACCACCGAGGAGAGCGGCACGGCGTCTTCGGCGTCGATGGTGAAGCCCCGAAAATACGGAATCACGCCAAGCACCGGTACGCCGGTCATCGATTCGAGCATTTTTACGCCATCTTCGAAAAGCGACTTGTCGCCCCGGAATCGGTTCACAATCACCCCCTTGACCAGCGCCCGATCCTCCGGTGGAATCACCGCGAGCGTGCCCGCCACCTGCGCGAAAACGCCGCCACGGTCGATGTCGGCCACGAGAATCACCGCCGCCCCGGACCGGCGGGCGCTCTTGAAGTTGACGAAATCGCGCTCATACAGGTTCATCTCGGCGCACGACCCGGCCCCTTCAAGCACGATCAGCTCGTGCCGCGCCTTGAGCCGGTCGAGGCTCTCGAAGGCCGCCTCCGCCCAGCGCCGCGTGTCGCCGAAGTATTCGCGGGCAGTCTTGTCCGTACAGACGCGGCCTTGCAGGACAACCTGCGCCCCCGTGTCGGTGTTGGGCTTGAGCAGCACCGGATTCATGTCGGCATTCGGAGCAACGCGCGCTCCCTGAGCCTGCACGATCTGCGCCCGCCCCATTTCGAGGCCGTCCGGCGTCACGCCCGAGTTGTTCGACATGTTCTGTGCCTTGAACGGCGCGACGTCGATCCCTGCGTTGCGGAAAATACGGCAGAGCGCGGTGGCCACGATGCTTTTGCCTACATCCGAGGCGGTGCCAAGTACGGCAATATTGGTTATGAGCGTTGGCGTATTTTTCACCATTGCTCCTGATGCAGCAGGTCGTCGAGCGCCAGCCTCGGCAGCCATCCGGCCTGCTCCAGCTCCGGCGTGTCGTGGAAAAAGCTCACGTGGCCGATGCAGAGCCACGCCACCGGCACGATGTGCTCCGGAATGCCGAGCGCCTGGCGCACGCTGTCGTGATGGATGATGCTCACCCAGCCGACGCCGAGATTCTCAGCCCGCGCGGCGAGCCACAGGTTCTGCACGGCGCAGACCGAGCTGTAAAGATCCATCTCGGGATTGGCCGTCCGCCCGATCACCACCTCGCCACTGCGAGTCCGGTCGCAGGTCACGCAGACGCCGACCGGCGCTTCGAGAATCCCTTCGAGCTTGAAGCCGAGATAGCGCTCCCGGCGCGGTTCATCGAACATCGCCGCCGCCTCTGCATGGGCGATCTCGAATCCCTCCTTGATCTGCTTCCGCACCTCGAAGTCGCGCACGACAACAAAGTCCCACGGCTGCATGAAGCCCACGCTCGGCGCATGATGCGCCGCATCGAGCACCCGCCGCAGCACCTCCTCCGGCACCGGATCGGAGAGGAACTGCCCGCGCACGTCGCGTCGGCTGTAGATAACTTTATAAAGCGCGTCGCGCTCGGTAGCACTGATCTGTTTCATCTGACTATACATGTTGAATTCCTGCGATACGCACTCAAAACTTGACCTTCACGCCCGCATACGCCGACCGGCCCGGAGTGGCGTAGCGCCATGCATCTTCATAATATTTGTCAAAGAGGTTGTCGATACGGCCAGAGAGTTCCACGTTGTCCCTGAGCCTGTATGAAGCGGACAGATTGACCAGCGTGTAGCTCTCCAGTTTGCCGGTCAAGACGCCATCGTCGTTTCTGGCTCCGGAATCCCTTCGTGAACCAACCCACTGCATGTTCGCGTTCAGCCTCAGTCTGCCGGTGGCTTTCCATGAACAGGTCAGGCCGACCTTGTTCCTCGGACGTCGCGCCAGCTCCTGATCGTTCGCGTCCTGGGTGTAGGTATAGGTGTGGTTGACGGTAACGGAATAGGGTGCGTCCGGACGCCATTCGAGAAAACTTTCCAGACCTTCGGTTCTGGTGCGTCCCTCTGCCTGGGCATATTTCCAGGTGTTCAGATCGAAGGCGATGCGATTGTCATAATCGGTTCTGAAGCAGGTCGTTCCGGCAGTCAGGCGGTCGCTGAACTTTTGTTCGATGCCGAAATCCCACCCCTTGCTGTTTTCCGACTTGAGCTGCTCGTTGCCGTAATCCGAGTAGAGTTCATAGAGCGAAGGCGCCCTGAAACCGGTGGCATAACTGAATTTGAACAGGGTATTGCCGAGAGCATATGAGGGAGCGATGCGGAATGTGGTTTTGTCGCCGAATTTTTCGTTGTCTTCGTAACGGAGTCCGCCAACGAGCCGCAGATTGCCGATGCGCCACTGATCTTCAAAGAAGATGGCGCTCGATGCCATATCATTGTTGATCGAGGAGGCAAATAACCCGTAGCTCTTCTGATCGATCAGTTCATGCTGTGTATTCAGGCCGACGCTTACCGTGTTGTTCTCGGCAACCATCAGGTCTCCCTGCCAGCCGATCTCGTAGAGATAGCCGTGGTATTTTGCCGACAGTTCACCGTTGGCAAGGTAGGAGCGATCCTGGCTGCTGAATCCGTAATACAACGAGCTTGTCAGCGGCTTATAGTTCATCTTCAGGGTGAACCGACCGCTGAAATGCTGCGAATCCTGCTCGTTGCCCGTGACATCGACGCCGGGATTATCGTATTCAACGTTGGCATCGGTATGCCTCAGTACCGTTTCAAGCCGTAGATGATCGTTCAGCTTCAGTCCGAAATTACCCGAGAAGGTCGAGTTGTCGTAGCCATCATTTTCAAAGTTGAGGCCGCCCGGATTGACAAAGCGGTTGCGTTCGTCGGTCGATGAAAATCCGTCAGTTTTCAGGCGTGAAAAGCCGATTGAATAATCGACGATGCCCTGTCGCCCATTCGCTCCGCCGTAATATTTATAGGTGCCGTAAGAGCCGCCTTCGACGCCGAGATAGGCTTCCGGCTTCTCTCCGCCCTTTTTGGTGATGATATTGATGATACCCGCCGAAGCTCCGGAACCATACAGGAAGCTTGACGGGCCTCGCACGATTTCGATCTGTGAAATGTTGTCCACCATCAGATTCGACAGATTCGGCGATCTGGTGCCGTCTGCCGGATCGTTCACCGGCACGCCATCGATAAGCACAAGGGTATACTTCGCATCCGCGCCGCGCAGGTAGATGCTGCTGCTGCTTCCCGGTCCACCGTTGGAGGCGATATCGATTCCCGTGCTCCCTTTGATCACATCGATAACGGTCGGCTGCCCGGAATTTTTGATCTCCTGCTCGGTGATCACCGTCACGGAACTGCCTCCGGTATCGCTGATGCGGTTGAGCGTTTTGGTGGCCGATACGACGACCTCCTGGCCCATGTAGTCGGAGTCGTTTTCAGCCGCCTGCACGACAGAGCTGCCGAGCATTGCTGCCATGAGGATGGCGAGCGTTCTTTTGTTCATCTGTTGTCCTGTGTTGAATTAATAATACATCAACAGACAGGGGTTGAGGAAAAGGACTGACCCGGCTCTTTTTCGGACAGCGGAACGGTTCGTCAATGCCTGAATTGCGTCAATACGAGAGTCGCTACTGACGTAAAAATAAGGGCACATTGAAAAATCGATGCTGTACAGTCGGAGTTACCGGAAGCGCTTTGCCTGACTATTAACCCGTAGTCGTGTCACTGAGCAAAGAGTAACTGGCAGGTCTCCTGACTTTAACGGTCAAAAACCGGTACAGCCTTCCCACCCGCTCCGTGGAGGAGCCAGGCAGTGACGTGTACCGACTGCGGACTTCGAGGCATGAGGCCATGCCTGTCAGCGGCAGTTTTCCGTTGTACAGTTGCGGGTACAGTGTACGATTCTCACGTACTTCCCTATTCTCCGGCTTTCAAGCCGGCACCAGCTATTCATGTGAAAGAACATCTATCTTTGCGGGCGCAATTTACGATTTTCCCGCTCAATTGCAAGCCGTCACCCCATGCTGCCGAGAATCTCCGCGACCTTGCGGCGCCGGTACTCGAACACCTCATCGAGCCGCCGCCCGACGATCAGCGCCTCGACCACTTCTCCGAGCATGTCGAACGGCAGCGCGTACTCGACGATGTCGGTCATCTCAGTGCCGCCCTCGATTTCGCGGAAGCGGTGCGTGTGATGCCACAGCTCGTAAGGCCCTTCAAGCTGGCGATCCTCGAAAACATCAGGCTTCGAGACCTTCATGATTTCGGTCGTCCAACGAACGGGAATCATCATGAAGGGGTAGAGCACAAAGTTCAGGTGCATCCCCTCGTGAATCGAAAGGCCAGCGCTTCCGCGATTGGCCCTGAGCATCATCTCCGGCGGAGTGATCCGGGCAAGATTGTCCGGCATCGAAAAAAAATCCCAAGCGCGGTCGATGCTCACCGGCATCTTCTGCACCCAGGTTTTGGTATGAACGTTCATCGAATGAAACAGATTTCTTTGACATACTTCGATTTCAACAACGACGAACGAGTGGTAAAAGTATCCCGTTAGGGTCTTGAGGTGGATTTTTTACTGGCGAGGATTGTCGGGGCCGGGAGGAATGGGGGACTGCTCTGGTTTTTGTTGCGGTGAATTGCAGGATTTTGCTTATGATTTACTTGTGCGGTGATTTGTAGTGGTGTCCGCGAGAAGACACTAAGCAGAGTCAGTATTAAGGTGTCTTAGACGGCAACTGTATAATCAATGTTAGGTGCAGAATAAAGAAATGCCAGGGAAACGAATATCAGTGAGCGACTTTGCTCAAAAACACGGTTTATTCAAACAAACTGTGTTTAAAGTTTTAAAGCGACTAAATATCGAGGCTGAAAAAGAACGTGGCGGCAGAGAAAGCCGTGGACAAATGGTTTCATACATCACAGAAAACGAAGCCCATCAAGTTTTAGAGACTTTGGCAGCAAGCAGAAGTGATAATAGCCAGAATACCGGCAATGAAACTGAAGCCGCTTTATATGATATCGGTGTTTTTTATTTATTGCAATTAGAGCCGAAGCATGACCCAAACCGTTTCAAAGTGGGTTTCGCGAGCAATCTAAATGATCGTATGCGTCAGCATAGATGTTCGGCACCATTTGTTGAGATAGTTGAAACATGGCCTTGTCGTCGGCTTTGGGAAAAAACTGCAATTGAATGTGTTACAAACGGTTGTGAACAGTTACATACAGAAGTTTTCCGTACTGACTTAATCGAAAGTGTTAAAACTAAATGCAAACAGTTTTTTGATTTAATGCCAAAATTAAATGGTGAATAGATATACACATAAAGCGACTAAACCGTCGTTCATTCGGACGCAAGCCTCATTGTGCTTCGTTTGCACAGCACAACTTGGCCGCAGTCTATCAATGCGATAATAAAGCCTTAAAACATTAACACCATGCCAGCAACACATGACAGAGTAATAGAAGAAGCGCTTTCTCTTCCGGCAAATCTTCGATTGAGCCTTATTCAAAAACTTCAGGAAAGCCTTAACCAAACTATCGATCCAGAAATTGATCGTCTTTGGGCGGATGAGGCAGAACGCCGGATATCGCAAATCGAAGAAGGCAAAGCTCAATGGGTTTCTGGAGAAGAGGTCTTTGCCAGAATTCGAGAAAAGCATAGCAAATGAAGCTCTCTGCGCCCCGTAAACAAGTATTGAAATTACCCCAAGTCAAATGTTTTTACTTGCTCAAACAAAGTAAAAATGCTATCTATCCGTACAATTGTACAACCCAAGGAGAGTCATGATTGTCATGGATACCTCAGTTGTTATTGCTGTACTCACCAATGAGTCACACAAGCAACAGCTTCTGAAGCTCACTGAAGGCACAACATTAATTGCTCCTTTATCTCTGCACTGGGAAATCGGTAACGCATTCAGCGCGATGCTCAAGAGAAATCGTATAACGCACGAACAGGCGCAATTCGCGTTGGATTCATATGAGCACATACCGATACGGTTTGTGGAAATCAGCCTGTCTCATGCTTTGGAAATTGCTGCTCGACAAAAAATTTACGCTTATGACGCCTATATGCTGGCGTGTGCTTTGATGTATCGCGCTCCATTGCTTACACTTGATCAAGGACTCGAACACACTGCCCGACAATTGGACATCAACGTCCTGGAGGTTCACGCATGAAAACTTACACATACTCGGAAGCGCGGCAACACTTGTCGTCAGTGCTGGAAAAGGCCAGAACGGAAGGAGAGGTCATGATTCGTCGGAAGGATGGTCAGCTGTTTGTTTTGAAACCCGCGAGCCGAAGCGGTTCACCTCTGGATGTTCCCGGAATCGATCTGGGCATCACGACAGAAGAGCTGATAGGCATTCAGCGAGAAATCCGTGAGCGTGGTCGAGAAACGGCCTCTTGACAAGCACCTCGCAATTCCCATCAGTTCCAACCAATTTCATCGCTTCGACTTGCGCGAATTGACCATGTTCGCATCAAGTTCCTGTGCACCTCAACACCCGCGAAAACCGCTTGGCATGACAAACCCTCTGCACTATCTTGCGGGTGATTTTTCGTGACTGTACCTGATCATCAACTCCTCCACCGCAGCCATGCCTAAAGCCACCGTCGCCGCTATCATCCACCCCGCCGGAGATCGCCGGACGATCCTTCTGACCCGGCGTAACGTCAATCCGTTCAAGGAGTTGTGGTGTTTGCCGGGTGGGCATATCGATGATTTCGAGCCTGCTGAGACTGCTGTCGTGCGTGAAGTGAAGGAGGAGACGAATCTCGACTTCGCGCCCGATCAGTTTGTCGGCTGGTTCGAGGAGATTTTCCCGGAGCATCGTTTCCACGCCGTGGCGCTGGCGTTTGCCGGAGCCGGATCGGGCACGTTACAGGAGCAGCCCGACGAAGTGTCCGAAATGGCGTGGTTCACGCTCGACGTGGCGCTCTCGATGCAACTCGCTTTTACCCATAACCTTGTCCTGCAACACTATGCCCGCTCGCTTGATCAGTAACCGCCTGACTCCGCTCTTTATCCTGCTTGCCCTCTGCCTCCAGGCGCTCGCCGGGTGCTCGCGCCAGCCCGCGCCTGCACCGGCGGCGTCCGAATCACCCGCTGCCGCCGAAACGCCGAAACGTATCGTCAGCCTCGCGCCGAGCCTCACCGAGATGCTCTACGCCATCGGCGCGGGGCCGCAGCTCGTTGGCAGAACCAGCGCTTGCGACTGGCCGGTCGAGGCCAAAAAGGTGCCGGTGGTCGGCTCGTTCGGACGCCCGTCGCTCGAAGTGCTCGCTTCGATGAATCCCGACCTCGTGCTCGACGTCGATCTTGCCGATAAACAGGCCGCGAAAAAAATGACCGAGATGCATCTGCGCCGCGAGCACCTCCGCTGCCAGGATCCCGAGGAGATTCCGGCGACACTCCGAAAGCTCGGCGCGCTCACGGGCCACGTACGGCAGGCGGACAGCCTCGCCTCGGTGATCGAAAAAGGTCTCGCCGAGTATCGCAAGGAGGCCGCCGCGAAGAGGCGCAAGCCCTCGATCTATCTTGAAATCTGGAACGATCCACTCTGGACTGGCGGCAACAAGAGCTTCGTGTCGCGCCTGATCGGCTATGCGGGCGGGCGCAATATCGGCGACGCGGTCGAGAAGGAGTACTTCGAGGTCTCGCCAGAGTGGGTCATTCGCGAAAATCCGGAAATCATCGCCTGCATGTACATGGCCAACGAAACACCTGCTGCCGACAACCTCAAGAAAAGGCCGGGATGGCAGGGAATCAGCGCCGTGCAGCGCAACCGGGTGTACGACAAGTTCGACAACCGCCTCTACCTGCGCCCCGGCCCGCGCATCCTCGAAGGTATCGCCGGAATGAAAAAGCTGATCGAGAGCAATGCAGAGTAACGCAGGCGCGGAAATCCGCCAAAACCGGGGATTCCTCATCGCCGCGCCGTCGAGCGGCTCGGGCAAAACAACGATCACTCTCGGCCTCTTGCGTCTTTTCTCCCGGCGCGGCCTCGCCGTCCAGCCCTTCAAGTGCGGGCCGGACTACCTCGACACGATGCTCCACGCGATGGCCGCATCGACCGGGGACACTTCGCGACCGGGGTTGAATCTCGACACCTTCATGGCCTCGAAGCAGCACGCTCGCTCGCTCTTCGCCCGCCACGCATCGACGGCGGAGATTTCGGTGGTCGAGGGGGTGATGGGGCTCTTCGACGGGGCCGAAAAATCGGACGGCAGCAGCGCCGAAATCGCCGCCCTGCTTGGCTTGCCGGTCATCATGGTGATCGACGGCTCGAAAATGGCCTACTCCGCCGCGCCGATGCTCTACGGCTACAAAAACTTCGACCCCTCGGTCAACGTGGCGGGCGTCATCTTCAACCGCGTCGGCAGCGCGTCGCACTACAGCTACCTCGAAGCCGCAGCGAAAGACGCGGGCGTCCTTCCGCTCGGCTATCTGCCGCGCAACAGCGCCATCACCATCGACGAGCGCCACCTCGGCCTCAACACCTCCGCCGAGTACGACCGCCAAGGCATCATCGACGCGATGGCCGACCATATCGAAAAAACAGTAGATATTGACCGCCTGCTCGAACTGGCGAAAATCGAACTGCCGGAAATCGAAGCGACTCGTCCGACTGCTCGCAAGTCAGGCAAGATAATCGCCGTCGCAAAGGACGAAGCCTTCAACTTCATCTACCACGCCAACATAGAGACGCTTGGCCGGTACGGCGAGGTGCGCTTCTTCAGCCCGCTGCACGACCGGGAGCTGCCTGAAGCTGACCTCATCTATCTCGCCGGAGGCTACCCGGAGCTGCACGCCGAAGCACTTGCGGACAATGGCCCGATGCGCGACGCCATCGCCGAATGGTGCCGCAGCGGAGGCGCGACCTACGCCGAATGCGGCGGCCTGATGTACCTCGGGCGCACACTCACTCTCGCCGACGGCGTAGCGTATCCGATGTGCAGCGCGCTCGACCTCGACACCACCATGCAGGAGGCTCGCCTCACCCTTGGCTACCGCAAGGTTTACCCGACGGGTGCAGACGGAGTCGAACTGCGCGGCCACGAGTTCCACTACTCGCGCATCTCGCGCCAGGGCGAGATCAACACTATCGCCGAAATCCGCAATGCCCGCGACGAAACGGTGCCGACAAGCCTCTTCCGCGCCGGCAACACCATCGCATCGTACCTCCACCTCTACTGGGGAGACTCGGCAAATAATCAGCATCTGTTTATTTTAGATGCACTTATGGTCGGCTTAAAGACTCCCGTATAACAACCATATAACATATTGTTCATTAAAATCGAAGAACAAGGCTCGATCCAAGGCAGAAGGTTACGAGTTTACCACCAAACGTCAGCTATTTTTTTCGCGATTGAAAGTCTATAAAAATTCAGATGAAACACGAAAAAGCGTTTTGGAAGAGCCTGTTTTTTTGATGAGTTTGACTGCGTTCTGTCTGGCAATAACATGACGATACACCTTATATCATTATTTTTTAAAGCGTTATTATGTATTGAGCAGATTCGGAATATCGTGAAAATCACGGCGATTCTGTTCCTTTTTGTATCTTGCGATGTTATATTGTCAACTGTGAAGGGTTCAAGACTGCCGGAGGACTGAAGATTTCTGGTCAATTACTTGTTACCGATTATAAAAAATAACGTTATCTGCTGAACCGAACCCTTTTTTATCAAAACTGTCAGAAACGGTGAGCAGTATTTTCAAATTATAGATGCTTTGTATTACCTGGTTGTATTTTACTTTCAATCATCCAAACTCCGGAGGTAATTATGATAAGGCATGCACTGTTCATTATTCTTTTTCTGTTCGCATCTACCGCTTATGGCGCCACAGAACCCGATCACGATATCCACAACGATCTGAGAGGCCTGCTCCGGAATGTTGAACAGGCGATCAACACCCAGCGATACGATGAGTTGGAACAGTACTTCGATCCTGCTCTTCGCATCACGACAATCAATCAGGAGGTCATCTCGAAACGGCCTCAAATCAAAGAGTACTTCAACAAGTGGTTTGGAGCTGGCCGTTATCTGAAAAATCTCAAAATGCAGCTTACTCCGGATGATCTGACAGAATTATATTGCAACAAAACAATGGGGATCGTCAGAGGATCAGGAAAAGAAAACTACATTCTTTCCGATGGCAGGCATTTCGATATGGATACCCGATGGACAGCCACGGTGATAAAAAATAATGATGGCAAATGGCGTATTCTTTCCCTGCACATCGGAACCAATTTTCTTGACAATTCGCTATATAACGACACAAAAAGGGTTATCCTTTATGCTGCCATCGGAAGTTTTATCGCAGGCGTCGTTCTTACCCTTCTGATTTCAAGGCTGGCAAAGCGTAAAAGCTGAAAGGCATGAAGAGTGCTGCTGAAATCTTTGCTTGCGCTGTGGTCAGGAAGGTACTTTATGGTTTTTGTACTTTCCTGACCGGCCTGCATCCCGAATGACCGTGCATTCTGAATGAATGGCGTCGATAGATAAAAACGGACAGGCCTGTCGATAGCAACAAGGTTGCTGATCCCAGAAAAAGAGACAACAATGGTGAAAGTATACCCTTGTTGAATAACCATTCCGCCGTTCCTGAAGATAAACCATAGATCGCACCGAAGATTGCAAAAAAAGCTGGCCCGTAATCCATAACGATAGCTTCAGCTCCCATGCCGTCAGCCCATTTCTGGTTATACACTTTGATCATACCGCTTTCCACCGCCTTGATATCGAACAAAACATTCCAGAATCCGAGAACAGAGGCGAGAATAAATCCATATCTGAAAATTTCTGTTATATCGATGATCTGATGGAAATGGCAAATCCATGCAAGAGTCGCTGTAGCGCTGCCAAAGACAAAGCCATGATGTGGACGAAAACGTCCCAGACGGAAACGGGTGTCAAACTCCCATACTTTAAGAACATTGATGCCAATAGCCGGGACGATATATGCGTAGATTACCGGAATACTCCAGATATACAGTGTAATGAGCAGATTTTCATCAAAAGTTTTCCACCAAAGCCATAAAGATAGCGGTGAAAGCACCACTGGCGCAAGATACTGATAGATCTCGAAAAACTTTTTATTCATTTCAAACCGAATTTTATGCCATGTTTTTTGAAAACTTCCTTGCGAAACAGCACCGAATATCTCCAGTAGGTAACGACACTCCAGAATGTTCTCAAACTGGTTTTCACATCGAGAAAACGATACAGCAGTGACGGCAATGAATTAAATTGTTTTCGTGCATCGAAACAGGCTCGCGTCAATTCATCGGGTGTCATCTTTTTCGGAACAAAGGCCGCATAGTTGAAGCGATATTCAGGATGCAACCACCATGCACCATCATACAACAGCCGCTCCTCCTGCCTGAGCCGGTCGTAAAAAGGAGTCGATGGATAAGGCATGAGAATATTGAATGCTGCAAAAGAAAAATGATTTTTCAGGGCAAACTCAACCGTTGCCTCGATAGAACCCAGGGTATCATCGTCATAACCAAGGGTAAAAGCTGCCCAGGTCATCATTCCATAATCCCTGAGAATCTGTATGGCGGTATGATAATCTGAACAGGATTCGAGATTATGAAGCTTTTTCGATTCGCGCAGACTTGCCGGATTCAGAGATTCAAATCCGATAACATTGCCGACGCACCCGCTTTCAGCCATCAGTCGCATCAGTTCACGATCTTCTGTTATATCGAGGCTTGCCTGGCTGAACCATTTTATTTTCAAGGGAATAAGTTCGCGACAAAGCATTTTCAATGCCACACGATCGGAGGCGATATTGTCATCCACGAAAAAAACAATCTTTCTGTTTTGACTGTTGATTTCCAGAATGACATCTTCTATCTCCCTGAGATAGTGCTGACCTCCAAAATAGCGGCTGACCGCACAGTAGCTGCAAGCGAAACGGCATCCCCTGGAAAACTGCATCAGCGACACGGGCAGATATCCCTTGTTTCTGAACAGATCCCGGCAGGGCAATACCTTGCCCGACTGCCCGACGCCAGGCAAGGCATTATAGCGTTTCTGAAGAGCGCCTGCGCCTGCATCGTGCAGAACCATTTGCCAGACCGTTTCAGCATCACCGGTCACGATAGCGTCGGCATGCATTGCCGCTTCTTCAGGAAGCAGCGTCGGGTGTATTCCTCCCAGAATCACCTTCACGTTACGGTTACGATATTCACGAGCTATTTCATAGGAACGCCGTGCGGTAAAGGATTCTACCGTTATGGCGACAAGATCGGTCGGCTCGTCATAAGGAATCCTTTCCATACGATCGTCATACAACGCGACCTCGATGCCGGATGGAGTAAGAGCGGCAAGAACGCCAAGCATGAGCGGCTCCATGCGCCCCTGATCCACATAGAGACTATGCTCGCGACGACCGATATTGGGCTTGATAAAGGTGATTTTCATAACAGCTCATCCCAATACCCTGCGTTGTTTGTGCATGATCTCTTTTCGGGAAATAACATTTGCCATCGCAATCATTCCGGTTCTGAACAGATCGAAGGGCCCGGGCGATGCAAAGAGACGATTGAAGATCGATTTCCATGAATAAAACTTTTTTTTGGCGTCGTAACACGATGCTGACAGCTCTTCGGGCGACATCTGTTTTGGTAAAAATATCGGGTCACCATAACGATAGTCAGGATGCAGCCACCATTCAGGGATCAGAAGACGATGCTCCTGTTCGAGACGTCGATAGATCGCTGTTCCGGGCGTGGGCGTCAGCATGTTGAAGTTCGCGATTTCAAGCCGGGCTTTCATGGCAAAATCGAGCGTGCGGTATATCGAATCGACACGATCTTCATCATAACCGAACACAAAGGTTCCATAGACAGCGATGCCCCGGTCATGAAATTGCCTGACCACTTCGCGATACAGCACGCTGCCGAGATTCCAGGCTTTGTTCATTTCTGCAAGATTTGCCGGCGAGAGCGACTCGAAGCCTATCGTCACCAGCACGCAACCCAATGCTGCAAGGCGGTCGATGATACGGGGATGGCGTGCAATATCGAGACTGATCTGGCAACACCATCGAATCTTCAATGGTTTCAGAAAATCGAGCAGCCGCTCAAGCTCGGCTGGAGAACCAAACAGGTTATCATCGACAAAAAAGACAAGCTTTGAAAGATCGAGCTGTTCGAATTCATTCGACATGCTTTCGATGGAGCGATGACGGACAACGCCATGATAAAAGGCGTTGATCGAGCAGAATTCGCAGTGAAAACGACATCCACGGCTGTATTGTACCGGCTCGATCGAAGTATATTTCCTGCCCCTGAAAATCTTGCGGTCGGTGATCATGTCATCCAGAAGCCTCTCGTTTCCTCCGGCATAGATGCGCTGCAATCTCCCCTGACGGAAATCATCGAGCAATCGTTCCCAAACCCCTTCAGCATCTCCAAGGATAACCGCATCGGCATGGCGCAACGCTTCGTGCGGAAGAAAGGTCGGATGATAACCGCCCATCACGACAGCGATACCGGCTTCGCGATATTTTTCCGCAATGGCATATGCCCGCCTTGCGGTAAATGTTTCAACCGTCAGGGCAAGCAGATCAGGTAAATCATCATCCGGAACAGCTTCCACCCTTTCATCATAAAAGGTCACTTCGATATCTTCAGGAGTTCGCGCGGCGAGAATTCCGACGGCAAGCGGAGCCATACTGTCGAGAGAACGATACGCTCCCATATTTGGCCGGATTATAGTCAAACGTTCGAGTTTCATAACAGTGCGATCTCCGGTTGTGTCGGAAAACCGTTCAATACAACCCCTGCGCTTTCCGGCATCGTGACCGTTTCAATGCACGTCCGATACACCACCGGTTTGAGCTTTTGCCTGATATATGGCCCGAGCGGGTGTTGCGCCGACAATCCCAGCACCGCGGCGTCAACGCCTTTTCTTTGGGCGTGAAACAGAGCTTCCTGAAGAATTTCAAGGCACAGGGATTCATTCATATCATCGACAGCAAGAAAAGCCAGAAAAAGATGTTCGAGCCTGCTGCCAACATCGGGAAGCCGAATTCTGCGAAAGAACGACGAGTAGAGGTTGTACGCCCCCCGAAAGAGTCCTGGCAGATGACGATACCCCCGGCAAACCGTCTGCCGGAACATTCTCTGATCCCAAAGCGCAAAAGCGGCCTTGACCGATCCCTCTTTTTTCACAATGAAAAAATCCTGGAGCCTCAAGCCGCGATCCCCTGAAAGAGCGCCTAACCATTGAGGCTGAAGCACAGGAGAAAACTGATATGCCGAAGCTTTCCGGTTGTAAAATTCCGCCAGATCGTCAATATCATCTCCTGACGCAGGCTGCAAGAATCCATGGTTTTTCCCTCGCCGGACATCGATGACCATGGTCTCCATCTCGCCCGCTGGCTGGTAACGGGGCATATCCCTCAGTCCGGCTTCAAGCAAACGCCGGGCGCGGATATTTTCACTGGCGAGGCTGGTAAACCATGCGCTCACCGAAGCCATTTCGGGCACAAGCACGCCAATTGACCTGAATCCTGCTTTCATCAGCCTGATCTGATGACGAAACCGCGCATCAATGCGCAGCTCTCCAAGGTACCCGGCGCTTTCGGGCAAGCCGTTGATATGAACTGGAACGATCCCGCAGGAAAACATTCCGGCAAGCTCATGACTCTCTTGCTGATAGCCGATCACCGTCCATGAATTTCCCATGAGCGACTCACCGTCGAAATAGCAGGGCTCGCGTTCGGTCGTCAGTTGAATCCAGGAATCCATGGCATTGTCGCGAAGTATCGAACGAAGATGGCGATCATCGTCAGCCGATGCTTTACGAAGCATGACATTACCGGCAAGAAAGGTTTCCGTTGTGCTGCTCATGCATCTTTGAACGTTATTGCTCCACTCGATCAGTCAGTTTCCGGCTTCGAGATAGCTGCCATTCCAGTTTTCGTCCCCGAGCGGATATCCATGACGTTTCAGTCCGTCGCGACCGTGCATGGCGTTAATGATGAAAAAGCTCCAGAACATCCGCAGATCACTCCGGTTGACCGGTCTGAACGCCCGTTTGGCCACTCCTCTCAACGAATAAAATTTCCGTCTCACCTCAAGACAATGCTCGCTGATCTGTTCAGGAGTCATGCGCGCCGGATAAAACGGCACGTCATTATACCGGTAACGATCGTCCAGCCACCAGGCATCGTACTTCAAACGCTTTTCCTGTTGCAACCTCGAATACAGCGGAGTTCCGGGAAAAGGGGTCAGATGATTGAATGCCGCGATATAGACGCCCTCTTCAAGGGCAAAATCCAGCGTATGCGCAAAGGTTTCCGGAGTATCGTGATCATAACCAAAAACGAAGGTTGCATAGACCCGGATATTATACTTTCGGAGATTTTTCATAGCCTGCTCATATCCGCCATTGCTCATATTGAAGCGCTTGTTCATCTCCTCGATATTCTTTGCTTCGAGAGATTCAAATCCTATAAGCACCCCCATGCAGCCAGCTTTTCCGAGCAGAAAAAGGTACTCCTCATCATGGGCGGCATCGATGCTGATCTGGGTGACCCACCGGATGTTGAGCGCTGGCAATGCCCGCAGGAGCGCCTTGGAGTGGACGATATCCCCGGCGAAATTGTCATCGACAAAGAAGAACAGTTTCGCATTGTCCCTGAGCGCCGCGATCTCTTCAAGAACCCGGTCAGGATGACGGCAGGAGCGCATCTGTTTGAAAAAACTCTGGATCGAACAGAAATCGCATGCATGACGGCACCCGCGGCCGGTTTCAAGGAGATTGACGGGCAGGTAATTTTTTCCCCTGAATACAGAGCGGTCAGCCCGGTACAGAGGGCTGGCGCTGTTTGCCTGAGAGAGCCCGTCATAACGCTTTTTGAGTGTACCGTGCCTGAGATCATCGATCAGTTCCGGCCAGACATATTCAGCTTCACCCGTCACAACCGACTCGGCAAAACGCGCGGCCTCTTCCGGAACGAGCGTGGCATGAAATCCTCCGAAAATAACCGGCACCCCCCGTTTTCTGTACTCGCTGGCTATCTGGTACGCCCTTTTGGCGGTATAGGCTTCCAGTGAAATAGCTACCGCGTCTGAAGGGTGGTCATAGACGATGCGCTCGACTCTGTCGTCGTAAAACGCAATCTCGACATCATCGGGGGTCAACCCCGCAATGACTGCCGACGGCAACGGCTCCATCTGCCATGAGCGGATATAAGGCTCGTTTTTCCGGTGTCCTATGGCCGGATGTACAATGGTCAAACGCATGGCTTCTTGATCGATGGACTTCTCTGCCTCTTAACATCGTTGATCAACCACATATTCCCCGTTCAATGCCGGAAGCGGATCGGCTTCGATGTCGTCTGCATAAAAACGATGCAGATGGTGCGCATAAAAACGGTACCCCAGATTCGCGCTCAGTGCCAGGGCGCTGAAGTTCCCGGCGCGCGCCAATCGCTTTGCAATCGAACTCCAGCGATACACCTTTCGCCAGGTCTCTTCATGGCCGCGGGCAAGCTCAGCCGCGCTCATGCGCAATGGCTCGAAGACAACATGCTGCGCATCGTAAAGTTCCCAGTTCCTTGTCAGAATGCGACCTTCGCTCTCCAGTCGAATAAAAAGCGGAGTCGTGGGAAAAGGGGTCAGCACGGCAAATCTCGGCAGATCGATCCCCGAATCGAGAACGAATTCAGCCGTGGCGTCGAATACATCCGCCGTATCGTGGTCGAAGCCGAACGCAAAACAACCCTGCACCGATATACCGAGACGGTGTAAATCCTGAATCAGCTCCTGATATTCCACTGCCGAATTGAACCGTTTTCCGGCATCATTCAGGCTTTCCGACGAAATCGTCTCAAAGCCAATCAGCACTCCTCTGCACCCGCTTTTTGCCATCAGTTCGAGCAGCTCCCGGTCATGAGCGACCGCGACGGTCACAAGACCGAACCACTCGATGTTCAAGGGAACCAGGTTGGTAAAAAGTTCTCTTGCATAGCCCGTATCAGCGACGAGATTCAGATCGACAAACATGATTTTTTTCCTGCCGAACGACCTGATATCGTCGATAACCCACTGGACAGGCTTGTGATACTGCTTTCTTCCCCATGCTGTCGGTGCGACACAGAAGTCACAGGAATGAGAACAGGAGCGCGTCGCCTCAAAAACCGCCTGGGTAAGAAAACTTTTGTCGCCGAAAAGCTCCCGTCTGGCAAACGGCATGTGCTGCCAGCAGATATCGCCGTGCTGACGATACACCTTTTCGAGAGAGCCGGAAGCGAAATCATGCAGCAGCCTGGGCCACGATTCCTCGGCATAGCCCACGCAGACAGCGTCGCAGAACCTCAACGCTTCGTCCGGCACCAAGGTCACATGCGGTCCGCCCAACACAACGGCCATGCCTTTGTTCCGAAAATGACGAGCCAGCTCGTACGTACGCGCCGCGGTTCCCGTAATAACGGTCATGCCGACCAGGTCAGCATCGAGATCCGGCGGAATCTCCTGAATGCCCTCGTCGAAGAGCGAAACTTCGGCATGCAGATGAGCGGGTATCAGCGACGCCAGCGTGGTTAACGTCAACGGCTGATACATCAATGACTTCCGAAATATGCCTCCCTGATGGCGATACAAACGGCCTTTCGGGGAGATCAACGCTATTTTCATGACCGATCCTTCATAAACGTTTCAGTCCAGTGCATTTCGGGACGCAAGGCCGGAACCTTGATATCCCCCGGCTTCATCCCTTCATCGACCATATGATCGATATACATCTGCAACGGACGTTTGACCGCAAGCAGTTGCAGCGAATCGAGCTGCCCGATGTTTCGCGCATACCGGTATTGAGGATTCCGGAAAAGCAGATGCTCACATATTTTTTCCGGATGATCGGGATAACGTTCCCGTTGCAATGCATCGATAACGAGCATATAACCCGGCTTCTGCTTCAAAAAAGGAATGAGCATCCGAAAACCCGGAAAACCGTCAAGACACGAGGCCACGAAAGCCTCGGTAAGTTTTTCTCCGACGATATCCGAACATAAACCTTTTCTCCCCGTAAAACGAAGTTCAGGAATTCCGCGCCGGTACCCTTCAAAGAGGACGCAATCACCTGTCCGGTAACGATACAGTCCGCCGGCAGTGGTCATCACTATTTCATACTCCTTTCCTTCATCGAGTTCGGCAGAAAGCAGTGAACGGTCATCAGCATCGAGAAACTCGAAAAAACCGCTGTCGGCTGCCACGAGAGGATGGCCTTCACGATCGGGAACGGTAACGACCCCTTCAGTGGCAATAATGCCTTTCGGCTGAAACGTTGCATGAGACAGGCGTTTTTCAAGCGTCTGAAAAAACGGTTTTGACGATGCATCACGCCAGCAGCTCACGAGTTTGAGGCGCGGCCAGAGTACAGCGGTATCCTGAACATCGAGGTAAACCCTGAAGCGTCGTAATGCCGCCGGATCGGCATCGAGTCGATGCGTCGATACTGAACCGCCGCGTGACAACAACAATTCAATTTCAGACGATCTTTCGGAAAGCAGCTCAAGAAAGTTCATAAAAAAAGTGGGACTCCATACAGAGATCAATGCAAGATCGTCATGGCGAACAAGCCAGTACAAGGTGGCTAATTGCCACTCTCTGACATCGAAAACTTCCTTGATCCAGTGAGGCGCGACAGAGAGCTTGCGCAACGGCAGAGCCGTATCGTCTCCAAGATATGCCGCGTCAGAGAGTCCGAGAGGGATTTCCGTTCTTCCAAAGTATCTGGATTTTCGCAAGTCAGGACTGACGGAAACGTAGATGCTTCCCTCAGTCAGGGCATGGGTAGTTATCAGCTCCGACAACCAGGGCCTGAGCGCAGTTCTGAAATCCTCGAGGCTGCTGGATGAATAAGGGATAAGTTTGTTTTGCCCCTGGCTTCCGCCAGTCTCTTCAAACGCAACGGCCGCCCCTTTGAATACTATATCCTTTTGACCTCGAAGCAACCGGTCAATCCAGGGCCGGATATCTTCATACGTCACGAGAGGAACATGTTTCCTGTACTCGTCAGGAGATGCGATCATTTCAAAATCATATCGGGCGCCGTATTCTGTTGCTGCATTTCTCTGCAAACAGTTCAGCAGCCAGGAATATTGTCTCTCCTGAAAATTCCCTTCCGGCAATGAACGAATCGTCTCAGGACAACGGGCCAGCGCCTGCCACGCGGATTTCATACAGATGATCTTTATTGAACAATCTTCGTGAAAAGGGTTTCATATTGTCTTCCGAAAGTTCACACAGACAAACCAGTTCATGACCGCGTCGATAGCCGGGATTCCTGCTCATGAAAAAACGCACGGAATCTTTTTCCTGTTGGGCCTGCATGGGCAAAGCAATCTCATCTTTCAAATGTCCCTTGCTTGTTTCGAATTCCACGACGCCGCTTTCAGCATTGTAATATCTGCCGAACTTCTGAAATGCAAGATAGTCGGCAAGAGCTTTCAGCTCGGCATTCTGACCGATCCAGTTCGGGTAAAACGAGCGAGCGAATACAGGAAGATACCGGAACGTTCTATGACCTTTAACGACAACAAACCAGTAAAGCAACATATCCGGCTGCTCACGCTTGATCTGCCCCATTCGCGAAATCCATGCAAATGCAAGAAACTGCTGCCCCCAGTGCGCTTTATCGACTACCGTATCGCCGGAATACACAATCCGAACCGTCTGATTTTGCCATGGCGCAGTATACATCTGCAATGTGGTAAAACCGACAAGTCGATCTTCATGAAAAAGCAGAAGCACTTCGGATTTTTCTTCGAGATCGGCAAGAAACTGCTCGATTCCGACGCCATCATAATAGTTTAAATAGAGCAAGCCCATCTCCTGGCGCTGCACGAATGAAAGCCCGCTGACATCCCTGAATTCTGTCCTGTAGGAAACGTCCATCTCGTTTGATATATCAACGTTCTGAAACCATCAGTTTTTTTGTAACAATACATTGATCCTGTCAACCAGCCCGGCACTAACGTTTTACCTTTTCAACCGCAGTGTGCAACGCAAAAAAAATTCAAATCCCGCAGAATCATACACTGAACGACGACGGCAGGCTGTACGTTCAATAATTCAATTGAGAACCGTTCGCTCGCGACTCTGTCGACAATCGACCTCGCGCGGGAATTTTCCGGATTGCCGTCCGAATCCTGCACACAGGACACTGGATGATTGTCAACCTTCACGAGCATCTTCGATGCAAGATAGCAATAAGTTGCGAGATTCATTGCCAGCAAGCGACCCGCCGCTTCAAGTCACGCTTTTTCAGGCAGACATGCCACCACCGCTTTACCCTTGCAGATCGAGGATTGTTTGGGAATTAGCGCCGCAAACCGTCATGGCAAACCCGAAGTTTTGTTGACTTTATAGTGATCGTACGTTGATAGAAACAAAGCTAACCATCGTTTTATCAGATACTTATGCAGATTTTTCAACAGAATCCGATATTTTGCATAACAATGGTATTCATAATACTTTATCGCTACGATAGTGTATTGCATTTAAGCGGATGACGATGATGAGAAACGAAAAAGGGATAATGCTCCAAGTGTATGTTTTAAATGCTTTTAAGCATTTTTTGAATATGAGGATGGAACTGTTTTGCGCTGCTGGGGGGAGCACGACAACCTCGCTAACTGGTGCCCCGTGCTGAGATAACGATGATCGCGACCGAAACGGCGGCGACACGCCGATACATCATCATCGGCGGTCCGGAGTTATCTTCAAAAGTTGTGTTTCGGAGGAATCAAGTAACTGATTGGCAAGTGCTACCTTAGAACTCAAAAAAGGAGCATAGCAGATGATCGCCATGGCCGTCGAAGCCGAAGTCAAAGCTTCTATGGAGCAGTTCGAGCAGATCACCACCCCTGAGGGCAAGGCCGCCATGGTGCGCAACGGGTATCTGCCGAAACGGTTCATTACCACCAGTGCTGGCCCGGTTTCAGTCCAGGTGACCTGCCCCCGTTTACAAGACCACTGGTTCTTGGAAATTCTCAGTTTCACGAATCCGGAATTCTTCTGGTGTCAGACCTCCTAAAGCGCTGTGCGGACGGATCGTTTGGTACTCCTCCCGCCATTTGGCCGATGACCGCTCTGGCGTGATCCAGAATCATAAACCAGATCGTGTTCAGGCATTCATCCCTGAACCTGCTGTTCAAACTTTCAATGCAGGCGTTGTCAAACGGCTGGGCCCCCGGTTGAGCACCAGCTTGACACTGTTGAGACAAGCCCACGCATCGAGGTCTTTGCCGATAAATTCAGGGCCGTTATCGACCGTAATGATCTTCGGCTTGCCATTGAACCACACCAGCCGATCCAGAACACTGTACCCCGTTTTGCCCGGAATTGACGTATTCGCTTCAAAACCAAGATCATCGCGACTATAACTATCCATCACATTCAAAATACGGAACTTGCGGCCATGATACAGGTTGTCGCTCATGAAATCCATCGCCCACCGCTCGTTCCGGTATGTCGGCGCCGCTGGCGTTACCCGGCTCTCAGCGGCCATTTTCCGGCGCTTTTTGACCCGCAACATCAGGTTTTCTTCTCGGTAGATTCGCTCCGTTTTTTATGGTTGATCATATACCCTTCGCGTCGTAATTGCCAGTGTAACCGACCGTAGCCCCAGCGTTTATGCTCGTCGGCCAGCTCTTTGAACCGATTTCTGGCCGGCTCGTCCTGATCCGGTTTTGGCTCATAATACCAACTCGACCGGTTCAAACCGATCAGTACGCACAGCTTTCTGATGCTACGCCCGAAGCGCTCATGCAAGTCCTCGACGGCCTCGCGTTTGTCTTCGGGCGTTACGATTTTTTTGAGACGATCTCCTTGAGTATCTGGATGTCGACGGCTTGGTCGGCTACCAGTCGTTTCAGCCTCAAGTTCTCGGTTTCAAGCGCCTTGAGTCGGTGCGCATCGCTGACGGTCAGGCCGCCGTATTTCGATTTCCAGTTATACATCGTGGCATCGCTGATGCCGTGCTTGCGGCCGAGTTCCTTGACCGGCTGGCCGGATTCTGTCTCTTTCAGAATGCCGATAATCGGTTCTGTGCTGTACCGCTTGGTTTTCATGCGCGTTTCCTGCCTGGTTGAGTTTATCATCCATTTTTTCCACAACCAAGTGCTCTCGTTTTTCGGGATCAGGTCATTTTCACTCCTGCTGATTTGAGGCTCCTTTTATTGAAGCTTTGTATGTTGTGGCGTATCCGGAAATTCGCAGCAACATGATTATCAACAATGCATAGATACTCATGACAAGCTCCTTTAGTTTATTTTATTGCCGATCACAACATCATCCTCAGTCCTTAAACTTTTCCGCAACATCATGCATTGTTTTGCGTAATCCAGTCATTGCCTTTTCAACGCCATCCTTCAATTTTTCCCAACCATCCTCTCCAGCCTCGCTTAACTCCTTCAACCTGCTCTTTGCTGTATCCACGCCATGTTCGAGTTCTTCGAGATGTTTGGCATATTTAATACGAGTATCGGCGGTAAAATTCTTCGCTTTAGCCTTGAATTCAGCGACTCTGGCGTGCGCGATCTCCAGTTCGGCTTCAGCCTTTTGTTTGTAGGCGTCTTTCGTATTCATCATCATTCTCCTTTATTTGATCTATTCAGTTTTCAGATTGCCAGTCAATGACATCCACCACGTCTGAGACATAACCAATGAACCCCTCATTTCCGGAAAGAGGTTAATATACCTTGGCATCAGAACCGAGAGCTTTATATCATCAAACCATTTCCACAACGATTCCGTTAAACCGTCCTCTGGCAGGCACATATTATTCGTAATATCGGAACTAAGCTCCACTCCAATACTATCGAAATAACAGATTCTGAACATTTTGATAACCTCCATTTCAGAGCTTTCAATATCGATATTTAGATATACTCTATTTAAAAGGTCATTGGCAGATTTTTCAGATCCTGTCATCCAATAAGCAAGACTATATATATCACCCATCAAGTCAAGCGGTGTTTTTTTTCCATCAATCATGGGCCCTCCATTGACTCACGTTATGCTATGCAGATTATAAAGACTCTCTTCTCCTTCCACTAATCTCTTCTTTGATCATTCTCGCCCTTTTTCCCATCTTTATCATCACTCTTTTTTTGCTGTTCCTGGATTTTCCTGCCCTCTGGAGGTCTGTTCGGTTGCTCCTGGATTTTCCTGCCCTCTGGAGGTCTGTTCGGTTGCTCCTGGATTTTCCGGCCTTCTGGAGGCCTGTTCGGCTGCTCCTGGATTTTCCTGTCCTCTGGAGGCCTGTTCGGCTGCTCCTGAATTTTCCTGCCCTCTGGAGGTCTGTTCGGTTGCTCCTGGATTTTCCTGCCTTCTGGAGGCCTGTTCGGCTGCTCCTGGATTTTCCGGCCCTCTGGAGCCTTGTACCTCTGCTCGAGCAATCTCCTTCGGTTATCATCGTTGCGCTGATACCTGTTATTTCGCCAGTCAGACCGGCGATACTCTATGTCGCGATACCTGCGAATATCCTCCCAGCGGTGCCTTCTGATCCTGAAAGGAATCCGGTTGTTCTGTATGAGAAACCACGGCCCGCGATAACTATAGGAACGGTACCAGCGGCCGTCATGGTACAAATAGTATGTGTTCGCGTAGTAGATTATGTCGTATGGACTTCCAATGGAAACTGAAAATCCCTGATTCCGGAGGTACACAAAGCTGGGTTCCGAATTGATGACAAACGATATCCCGCTTCCGGAGCTGTAAGCGCCGACTGCGGCTGGAGCATTGATTGATGGAATACCAAGAAGCATTCCCGCGATTACAGTACTCAACCCTATGTGCTTTTTCATGATGATTCTCCTGTTAGCTTTTTTTATAAAAACTTGCACTTCCATTCAAATGAAGTTGCGAGACTTGCAAGCCGAACCTGTTTATTGCCTCAGAGCAGGAAGAAATACACTCGCAATCCGCAAAGGTTAGAAGCGTATTTCGTCCAGGCACTATCTCCGGTTGTCGTCACGACGCTGATCCATGTTGTTACAGTAGTCTCGATTATCACGATTCTCCCGGTTGTCGTGTTTTCTGTACTCGACGTCACGGTACCTGCGTAAATCTTCTATTCGATGTCTTCTTATCCGGTCGGGCAGCCTGTTCTCCTCGATATTTACCCATGGCCCACGATAATCCGATGAGTTGTACCAATCGCCATCATGCTACAGGTAATACCGGTTGTCATAACTTATTATATCATAGGGACTTCCTACAGATATTGAAAATCCCTGATCGGGAAGGCAGATAAAATTCGGGCGCGAACTGATCACAATGGAGGTTCCTCCTCTCCTGTTGGACATAGCCAGTGCATCGTTGGCATTTGAGGGAAGATTTACGAACACCATCGCGACTATTGCTGTTGCAAGACAAATACCTTTTCTCATCTTCTCTCCTGTTAACATATCTTTATCAAGCACCTTCCGGATTCCCATATCGAAAACAATCACTCCTATCACTTACCGCTCACTATTTTTTTTACATCTCGAGGACTATGAACACTGTGGCTATATCTCATTTTTTCAATATCACACCGATGTCTTCCTCACACCGATCCGTCATGATGAAAGAACGATCTTCTTTGAAAAATGGTAAAGAAGATATGTTCCCGGCCTTTCGCATGGTTATCTTCGACGAAATAACCAAGGGGCACTCCGGCACTCCCCAAAGCGAGTCGGATGTTTTGTATTCATACCATCACAAAATCCGTCGTCCTTGCAGCAGACGAATCACAATCACTATGACCGCAATAACGAGAAGAATATGAATGAGACCTCCCATGGTGTAAGAGGTGACCATTCCAAGAAGCCAGAGGATTATCAATATGACGACAATGGTTTCCAGCATTTCACACCGTCCCTTTTTTTTGTTATACATCACTTCACATCTATCTCACCGATAACAGCCAAATAAAAACATCGCATCAATCACAGAACAAAATATCTTTTTGCTCCACGGCTTGATAAATGACGTTACAGTACGCACGCATTAATTAATCAATTAAGGCATAACGCTGCACACATTTACCAAAAATATAGCTGTACTGATTAATGATTACTTATTGTATCAAATGCTCAGCACATTTGATACGGGGCTGTAGATGTACAGCCACAGAGTGAGAGACATGCAAGCTGTCTCTACTCTATTTTTCAAAGCAACAGAACAGCAAGTCATAAAAGTTCCCGTGCCGGATGAGCCCTGAACTGTCCCTGCAAGGAGTCATTTCAACCGAAGCAACCACGATACGAAGTTTTTCGCCAGCTCATTACGTCGCTGTTCGCCCAAATCGGAGGAGATGACACTCTCCGGAGCATTGAGACCAGCCTCGGAGTCCATTGACACAAATGGCATCACCTCGGTCTGAAAGAGATCAAGAGACGCCCCCCTGTCGGATGCAAGCCGCGAATCCATAACCCTGATACCGTCCCCACAACGTTGATAAAGGAGCCGCGCAAAGACCATGAATAACTCTCTCCAGTGGATTTGTGGCTTGGTCGTTGAACATGCGAGCTCTTGAGCGGGGCACTATTAATACGGACTGAATCGTTTTGAATGACTGCGATTCTCTTCTGTATCCAAACCAGAACACCACAAGGAGCAGCGATGAGCGACCCAGGCAAGTTTCCAGTGCAAGACAATCTACACACCTCTTCAGCGGGTAGCGGCAGGACGAACAGGGAGTGGTGGCCGAACCAGCTGCACCTCGATATGCTTCACCAGCATTCTGCCCTCAGCAATCCAATGGATAAAGGATTCAACTATGCTGAAAAGTTCGGCAAGCTTGATTTTGATGCGCTCAAGAAGGATATCCATACGTTGATGACGGATTCGCAGGAGTGGTGGCCTGCGGATTACGGACATTACGGCGGACTGTTCATCAGGATGGCATGGCACAGCGCCGGGACGTATCGTACAGGCGACGGGCGTGGGGGTGCGGGGACAGGCAACCAGCGCTTTGCCCCGCTCAACAGCTGGCCGGACAATGCCAATCTTGACAAAGCCAGAAGGTTGCTGTGGCCGATCAAGAAAAAATACGGCCAGAAAATATCCTGGGCCGATCTGATCATTCTTGCTGGCAACTGTGCGCTTGAGTCGATGGGGTTCAAGACATTCGGGTTCGGTGGAGGACGCGAAGATATCTGGGAGCCAGAGGAGGATATCTACTGGGGCAAAGAGGCCGAGTGGCTCGGCGATGCTCGCTATAAAGGTGACAGGGAGCTTGAAAACCCGCTTGCAGCGGTGCAGATGGGGCTGATTTACGTCAACCCGGAGGGGCCTGACGGCAATCCTGACCCGGTTGCAGCGGCCAGGGACATTCGCGAGACCTTTGCCCGCATGGCCATGAACGACGAGGAGACCGTTGCGCTGATTGCGGGAGGCCATACATTCGGAAAATGCCACGGCGTGGGAGATCCGAAACTCGTGGGGCCGGAACCTGAGGCCGCCGGGCTGGAGGAGCAAGGGCTCGGCTGGCGAAGCCGCTATGGCAGCGGCAAGGGCGCTGAAACCATGACGAGCGGCCTGGAGGGCCCATGGACGCCTGACCCGGTACATTGGGATATGGCATATCTCCATATGCTGTTCGATTACGAGTGGGAGCTTGGCAAAAGCCCGGCTGGTGCGTGGCAGTGGCACCCGAAGGATGCCCGCCCGGAGGATTTTGCTCCGGCGGCGCACGACAGTTCGAAACGGGTGCCGACCATGATGTCGACCGCCGACATGGCCTTGCGCATGGACCCCGTCTATATGCCGATTGCGAAGCGGTTCCGCGAGCATCCCGATGCGTTTGCCGATGCGTTTGCCCGTGCCTGGTTCAAGCTGACCCATCGCGACATGGGGCCACGTTCTCGCTACCTTGGCCCGGAAGTTCCCGATGAGGAGCTGATCTGGCAGGATCCCATTCCGGCAGTGGATCATGTACTGGTGAACAGGCCGGATATAGCCGAACTGAAAGCGAGGGTACTGGCGTCCGGTCTTTCTGTACCGGAACTGGTGACGACAGCATGGGCATCGGCCTCGACGTTCCGCGGTTCCGACAAACGCGGCGGAGCCAACGGTGCGCGCATCAGGCTCCTGCCTCAAAGGGAGTGGGAGGTCAACCAACCCCGGCAGCTTGAAAAGGTAATCGGCGTGCTGGAAGGTATCCGGGAAGAGTTCAACAGCCGTGCAGAGGGAGGCAAAAAGATTTCCCTGGCCGACCTCATCATCCTTGCCGGGTGCGCAGCCATTGAAAAGGCCGCCAGCGATGCCGGTTGCGTTATCGAAGTACCGTTCACTCCGGGACGTACCGATGCTTCACAGGCGCAGACCGATGTGGCATCGTTCGCGGTACTCGAACCGGTTGCGGACGGCTTCCGTAACTACCAGAAAGCCAGATTCAGTGTTACGCCGGAAGAAATCCTTGTTGACCGCGCGCAGTTGCTGAAGCTGACCGCGCCAGAGATGACGGTTCTTGTTGGCGGAATGCGCGTGCTTGGCGCCAATTTCGGGCAGACGGCTCACGGAGTGTTCACCCGGAGACCTGGAGTACTGACGAATGACTTCTTCGTCAACCTTCTCGACATGGGAACAGAGTGGACGGCGGTTTCTGACGAGGCGGAGCTGTTCGAGGGGCGCGACCGGAAAACGGATGAGCTGAAATGGACGGCTACCCGTGTAGACCTTGTCTTCGGGTCAAATTCCCGCCTGAGGGCCATAGCCGAAGTTTACGGAAGTGATAAAGCCATGGAAAAGTTCGTCAATGATTTTGTCGCTGCCTGGAACAAGGTCATGAACCTGGACCGCTTCGACCTGAAATAGGGGAGTATTGGCTGTTTTTATATGAACGATGGTGTGGCTCCAATCATGGTTTCTGAACCGGGGGATGGTATAACACTTTTCAGGGATGAAAATAGATAAACCGCCTCTTGCCCTGAACGGATGTACTAAGCAACATCCTTCAGGGCAAGCGCGATAAACGCTCCGGCGCTTTTACTGCGAGCAGATACCGCCCCCAGCCCTCCCTCCCGGTCGTTTACAAACGCCGACGCAAACCGGTTCAAGCCGCACGATTTTCCGGTAATGCTATTTGCAAATCATGTGCAATACCCTGTCCTGACAGCAAGGATGTCAGTTCAACTTTCCCGGAGATATGTGTCCGGCAAGAAGTTTTTTTATTTTTGTCGCGCTATCGGTAGCCATGCCACCAATAGCATGATATTTTAAATAGAGAGCGAGCCAATTATCTGGTGAAATGCAGGAAAGAGAAGAGCATTGATTGACCGCAATACCCCTCCCTCTCGCTGTAGACAGTCTCTTATGATGACAAATGACAGAAGTTTCAAACATCTGCGCTCTACGTTGGAAAGTGCGACAACCTCATCATCTGTCGCTGACGCAGCCATGATCGCGACCGAAACGGAAACGGCCCGTCGGTACATCATCACCGGCGGGCCGGGAAGCGGCAAAAGCACGCTCATCGAAGCGCTCGAAACGCGCGGCCACCGCTGCTATCCCGAAGTCTCGCGCGGGCTGATCCGCCGCGAATCGAGGCGTCCCGGCGGCGTGATGCCCTGGAACAACCTCGAAGCCTTCGCCCGCCTCGCCTTCGCCGAAATGCTCCTCCAGCACGACCACGCTGCCGAGGCTGGCGAGGTCTGCTTCTTCGACCGCGCCCTCCCCGATATCTTCGGCTACCTCCAACAGCGCGGCCTCGACATTCCCACCCACTACCTCGAAACCCACGCCCGATGCCGCTACCAGCGCACGGTTTTCATCCTGCCGCCGTGGCCCGAAATCTACGTCAACGACGCCGAACGCCCCCAATCGTTCGTGGAAGCTGAAGCGCTGTATTACGCCATCCTCGTAGCGTACGAATCGCTCGGCTACGAATTGATCGAAGTGCCGAGATTGCCGGTCGAATCGAGATGCGAGTTCGTGCTGGGGAAATTGTAATCAAAATTTACAGCCTCTCCATCACTCTTCCTGCCTTCAAGAACCCTGAGAATCGGCAGTCGGTTATTCCATACAAGGTTTGTATATTTCAGACAAACAAAACAACGTCTATGAGCACCGTCACTGTCAACATCTCCTTTCAGGATTCGCTGTTGAATGAAATAGACAAAACGGCCAGAAAAGAACATCGCAGCCGCTCCGAACTCCTGCGCGAAGCGGCGAGGCTTTACATTCAGCGCCAGCAGCAGTGGGAAGAGCTGTTCCGCCTCGGAGACCAGGTCACAGAACAGCAACAACTGACCATCAGGGATGTTGAAGAACAGATCGCCTCGGTTCGGCAGAACAGCGCAAGCCGCTCATGAGGGTTGTTTGCGACACCAATGTGCTCGTCTCTGGCATTCTGTTCGGGGGTAAGCCGAGAGAGATTTTGCGGCTCTGCTCTACCGGAAAAGTCACCAATTTTACGTCACCAGCGCTTCTCAAGGAGATCGAAGCGGTTCTGCAACGACCAAAATTCGGCCTCGACGAAGAGCGGGTTTACGGAATCATCCGGTTATTCCGGGATACCTTTTCAATCGTCAGACCGGAAAATCATCTTTCCATCATCACCGCCGATCCCGACGACAACCGCATCCTCGAAACCGCCAGCGCCGCGCAGGCCGAAGCAATAATCTCTGGCGATGCTCACCTGCTCGATCTCTCCGAATGGAACGGCATTCCGATTCTCAAGCCAGATGCTTTTCTGACGGAACTCTTTTCGGGCTGATGATCGGATAACATTGAGGTCGAGTATTCCCGCAGACTCTGACTTCACTTCAGAAGTGCGAGCAAGTCTTTGATGAGCAGAAACAGGTGATACGGGTCGGTTGGACTGGATTCGAATCCCCATTGAAGGTACCAGTTGCGGGCGGCGTCATCTTTGGCATGAACCAGAATCGCCCAAAATCCAGCAATTCCGGCGGCTTGAGGAAACCGCATCGCAACGACATGTGACCATGCACTCTATTCGTTAGACAAGCGATCTCTCGCTATATTGCAAGGTAATATTCCGGTAACGACAACCGCCTGACCGGCAGACCCACGCTATGATACTTGAACTGGAAAGCCTCGTTTCCGCGCTGTCAGCTCTGGAAAAATCCATCCTGACCTGGAACAAGCTGTCACGGATGCCTGACCTCACCACGGATGACCTGCAAACCATCAAATCGGGTGTCATTCAGAATTTCGAAGTGACCTATGAGCAGTGCTGGAAGTTCATGAAACGCTGGCTGGAGATCAATGTCAGTCCCGATATTGCCGATGGAGTCCCCCGGCGCGAGCTCTTCAGGATCAGTGCTGAAAATCGCCTGATCGACGACGTCGATCTCTGGATGGAGTTCCACAAGGCGCGGAATCTGACGGCGCATACCTACCATGCAGGCAATGCAGAACAGGCTTTTCGGGCCGCAATCATGTTGCCGGAAGAGGGTTTGCGTCTGCTGGAAAGATTGAGAAAGGGAAATGATTGACATCAGCCATCATCAACTCGACGTGGTGCGAAGCATTCTTGAGCGTTTTGTGCCGGATGCCGAAATTATCGTTTTCGGCTCACGGATTCACGGCACGGCAAAACCCTGGTCAGACCTCGACCTCGCCATCAAGGCCAAATCACCGCTCGACTGGAAACTGCTCGCCGAAATCAAAGAAGCATTTCAGGAATCCGAATTGCCTTTCAGAGTCGATCTCCTCGACTGGAACGACATAACACCCGCATTTCGCAAAGCGATAGAAACCAACGGCTACGAACCCCTACCGGTGTGTCAAAACAAAAATGACGGATGATTGTTTCAGTTCGCCCTTCGAATAAGGAGGATTCGTCATCGCGAGTCCCGACAGGTCGGGACGTGGCGATCCAGCCTTACTGTCTTCGCTGATTCTGCGTGGATTGCCACGTCGCGATGCTCCTCGCAATGACAGGGGATTCAGAACTGTTTACCATTGACACGACCCTGCACTGAAATCGCCTCAATCTCCAATGTCAAACCATTTGTCCGCCTTGAAGTTCTGACGTAACTGAGTTTTAATTTACCCCTCACAGAATCGAGTATTCCCGTAGCATTTGAATTCACGTCAGAAGTGCGAGCATATCTTTGATGAGGAGAAACAGATGATACGGGTCGGTTGGACTGGATTCGAATCCCCATTGAAGGTACCAGTTGCGGGCGGCGTCATCCTTGGCATGAACCAGAATCGCCCTGATTCCGGCAATTTCGGCGGCCTGGGTGGTTCGCAAGAGCGCGTCCTTGAGGAGCGCCCGACCGAGGCCGAGGCCCTGAAACCGGCGGTCAACCGCAAGCCTCGCCAGAATCATCACCGGCACCGGATGCCCGGCAAGCCCTTTTCCAAGCCGCCCGACTGCCGCCGCCTGCTCGACGCTGCCGACCGCGAGGCTGTAAAAACCGGCAACGCGATTGGTTCCCTCTTCGCATGAAACATAAGTCTGGGCGCTGTTGGCCTTCTGATTGACCAGCGCAAAACGGTGCAAAAACTGGTTCAGCGCCGGGTTGCCGCAATCGAACGCCGAAACGTCGTGTATGGACGCGAGTTTCTGAACCTTGCTGAAACGGGTGTCCGTCAATCGAGCACTCCCGGCTCGGTCAGCAATGCTTTCATTCGGCTATCGGGAGCGGATACCGGCCTGTCGAGAAGCTCCTGAAACTGCTGCCACTGCGCGTCATCAAGCTCGAACCGGCGACGGTCGGCAAGCGTCTGGCTGGCGGCGGTAATGCCCGCATCCAGCAGGAATTCGCTGACGCTTTTGTGAGAAGCCTGAGCCGCCTCCTGCAAGAGCTGCTTGACGGATGCGCTTGCACGGACATCGATCCGCTCGGATTTGAGTGGTGTGCTGGTTGCCATGACGTTTTTCCTTTATGCGATTACAGCCTCAATATAATGTACGGGTGATGTCATGACAACAGCAAAATACGGAGGATTGTTGAAAGGGGTGGTATCGGATTCAATTCAGGGAGCGCTTCTGCTGGAAAGACTGAGAAAGGGAAATGATTGACATCAGCCAGCATGAACTCGACGTGGTGCGAAGCATTCTTGAGCGTTTCGTGCCGGACACCGAAATCATCGTGTTCGGCTCACGGATTCACGGCACGGCAAAACCCTGGTCAGACCTCGACCTCGCCATCAAAGCCAAATCACCGCTCGACTGGAAGCTGCTCGCCGAAATCAAAGAAGCATTTCAGGAATCCGATTTGCCTTTCAGAGTCGATCTCCTCGACTGGAACGACATAACACCCGCATTTCGCAAAGCGATAGAAACCAACGGCTATGAGCTGCTACAGTGAAATCGAGTCGATCTCCGATTCCGAGCCATCAGTCAGTAATGAGATTTGAGTCATACGTAACATAAGCAACACGCTTGTAAGAATTGCATAAACCCACCATTGCGATATTTCCACTGGTTTAATACTGTCCCTAAGAGAAAGTATAACGCCAAGTTATGCGCCTTTGATTTTTCCATCAAAACGAAACGTTCCTGAATCCAGGTTTGAGTAGAGGATTCTCAACAATAGAACATAATTCAGTTCTAGCGCCTCATTGCTTACAACACTAGTTCACTAATTTAAATTTCACTCCGACAAGAATTTTAAAAAATTTTCTGAGTGACTTTCCTTGAGTTTACCTACAACATTCTTCGCCCCCCCCTCCGAAACAAGCTTCGGGGGAGTATATCCTGAAAAATTAAATCTGCTTTTTTAAGATATCAAACATCACATTTTCAGTCCACAAATCAGCCAAGAAATGATGAAAAATCAATGCCGTCGCCACCGTTATCAGCGCCACCATCCGAAATATCAGACCCTCCATTATCGCCGTCAATTTCTCCAGCGATACCCTTACCAATTGCAGCACCTACAGCAGCACCGACTGGTCCTCCAATCGCCCCACCAATAGCAGTACCAGCCCCAACCAAAATCCATTTTAATGCTTCACTCATGGTGTTCTCCTTTTATTATTGATATTTAGACTGTTAGCTTTTGTTAAATACAAAGTCCTATATAACATGGCTTGACACCTGCAAGCAAAGAAGATCAGGGACACGCAGCCAAGTAGGCACAAACCCATCCAATCCCTCAAAAAACAGCTTACTGTTTACATCTCATTAAACAAAAATCATATAGCTGGTCTGTTCACAACGGGGATCAAGCATCACTAACGACGCATCAAAACTTAACTGGAGCCGTCTCGGGTGGGTACTGCATAAGCTCGACGGTGAGGCTTACGGTTTCTATTTACGAAGAATCGCGGTATTTATCAAGTCCGGACATCCGGATTTTTTGCGGGCAGGCAGAAAAATAGCAACGCCTTTCACGTCACCGTTCAACTGCCTGACGCTGCGATTCGGGGCGCATCCAGCCTGAAAATCGGCTTTTCTGATTGATTCACAATTATGTCACATGGAATCAGCATATTTTTTCTATATTCGTTCGCAGTAAAAAGTTGATGTTTTGGCGGAATTTTACCATTGCGGTATGCCATGCCGCCAGAAGCTCCGGCAAACAATAGATGATCCAAATGCCCTTTCGACCCTGCCTTACATCCTTCGACTTCCGGACGGGAACCATTTCCGGTTTACCGGAGTCATTCCATCCGGAACTCCAAATTCACCTGACAAACATTCATGGAACCACGAATTATTGATATTACCGAGCTTGCGCTGCGCGATGCCCATCAGAGCCTCATCGCGACGAGGCTTGGCATCGACGACATGACCGGAGCCTGCGCCGATCTCGACGAGGCGGGCTACTGGTCGATCGAGTGCTGGGGCGGGGCGACCTACGACGCCTGTATCCGCTACCTGAACGAAGACCCCTGGGAGCGGCTGCGCACCTTCAAGAAACTCATGCCGAAAACGCCGTTGCAGATGCTCCTGCGCGGCCAGAACCTGCTTGGCTACCGCCACTATCAGGACGAGGTGGTCGAGCGCTTCTGCCAGAAATCCGCCGAGAACGGCATCGGAGTCTTTCGCATCTTCGACGCGCTGAACGACCTGCGCAACATCGAAACCTCGGTGCGGGCGGTCAAAAATGCTGGCGCTCACGCCCAGGGCACCATCTCATACACGGTCAGCCCGATTCACACCACCGCGCTGTTCGTCGAACAGGCGCGGCGATTGCAGGATATGGGAGTCGATTCCATCTGCATCAAGGACATGGCGGCGCTCATCAAGCCGCAGGCGGCATACGACCTCGTTCGCGGCATCAAGGAGGCGTGCGGCGCTGAACTGCGCGTTCACCTGCACGTACACGCCACCACCGGCGTCACCCTCGTGAGCCTCATGAAGGCGGTCGAGGCGGGCGTGGATTGCGTCGATACTGCCGTCAGCTCGATGAGCCTCGGCCCCGGCCACAATCCGACGGAGAGCTTCATCGAGATGCTCGAAGGCACCGGCTTCACGACCCGTGTCGATATGGAGCGGGTGCAGCGCGTCAAGCATCACTTCATGCACGTACTGGAGCGCTACAGCGAGTTCCAGTCGAAAGTGACCGGCGTGGAGACCGAACTGTTCAAGAGCCAGATTCCCGGCGGGATGCTCTCCAACATGGAGAGCCAGCTTCGCCAGCAGGGGGCGGGCGACCGCATGGCGGAGGTGCTCGACGAGATTCCGCTGGTGCGCCGCGACACCGGATACGTGCCGCTTGTCACGCCGAGCAGCCAGATCGTGGGCACCCAGGCGGTGCTCAACGTGCTGATGGGCCGATACGCCGTTCTGACCGGCGAATTCGCCGATCTCATGCTGGGTTATTACGGCAAAGGGCCGGGGGAGAAGAACCCGGAGGTGGTTGAAATGGCTCACCGGCACGCCGGAAAGCAGCCGATCACCTGCCGTCCGGCTGACCTCTTGCAGCCCGAGTGGCAGAAGCTGCGCTCCGAAGCGCTCGCGCTCGAAGGGTGCAACGGCACCGACGAGGATGTGCTGACCTATACCATGTTTCCGCAGGTGGCGCCCAAATTTTTTGCCATCCGTCACGAAGGGCCGCGCAACCTTGGCCGCGACCCGCATACCGGCGTCTCCGAAACCCATCCGGCGGAAGGGCACCAGGGCGCTATTACCGGCCCCATAACCTATGCCGTGACCCTCTCCGGTCGTCAGCACAAGGTGACGGTGGCCCCATATCAGTAATTATAATCATCGAGTGATGCAGGAACATATCAAGAGCATTGAAGAAAAAATAGAGGAACTGAACCGGAAACGGGAGAGGATTCAGCTCGGCGGCGGCCAGGAGCGCATCGATAAACAACATGCAGGCGGAAGCCTCACGGCTCGCGAGAGGATTACGGCGCTGGTCGATCAGGACAGCTTTCTGGAGAGCGGCCTTTTTGCCGAGCACCGTTGCACCAATTTCGGAATGCAGGGCAAACCCATGCCCGCGGATGGCGTCGTGACCGGCGCTGGCAGCGTGGATGGTCGGCTCGTGCATCTGGCGTGTCAGGATTTCACCGTCGGCGGCGGATCGGCGGGAGAGGTGCACTGCCGGAAGATCGTGCAGATGATGCAGGCTTCGCTGAAAACCGGCTCGCCCTTCATTGTCGTCAACGACTCCGGCGGCGCGCGCATCCAGGAGGGGATCGAAAGCCTCTCCGGCTACGGGCAGGTGTTCTACAACAACGTCATGCTTTCGGGCGTGGTGCCGCAGATCTCGCTGATTTGCGGCCCTTGCGCGGGTGGCGCGGCCTACAGCCCGGCTTTGACGGACTTCATCATCCAGACGAAATCGGCCTGCATGTTCATTACCGGCCCATCGGTCATCAAGGCGGTGACCGGCGAAGAGGTGACTGCCGAACAGATCGGCGGCCCGGCGGCGCAGATGAATATCTCCGGCGTGGTGCATTTCGTGGCCGAGGATGACCTCGACGCGATGGCAATCTGCCGTCGCCTGCTCTCCTTCCTCCCATCGAACAACCTCGAAGACCCGCCTCACCTCGAAGCCGAAGAGGTGATCCTGCCGGACAAGTACCTGAATACGGTTATCCCGGTTGACTCGCGGCAGAGCTACGATGTGCGTGACGTCGTTGCGCGGATCGTGGATCGGGCGGACTTCATGGAGGTTCAGGAGCACTTCGCCCGGAACATCGTGATCGGCTTTGCCCGCATCCAGGGGCGCTCGGTCGGCATCGTGGCAAACCAGCCGGCGGTGATGGCGGGCGTGCTCGACATCGACGCCTCCGACAAGGCGGCGCGATTCATCCGCTTCTGCAACGCCTTCAATATCCCGCTCGTGACGCTCGTGGATGTGCCCGGATTCCTTCCGGGCGTGGAGCAGGAGTACGGCGGCATCATCCGCCACGGCGCGAAAATGCTCTTCGCCTACTCGGCGGCCACCGTACCGAAAATCACCGTGGTGATGCGCAAGGCATATGGCGGCGCTTACCTGGCCATGTGCAGCAAGGACCTCGACGCCGACCGCGTGATTTCGTGGCCAACCGCTGAAATCGCCGTCATGGGAGCCGAAGGGGCGGTCGATGTGATTTTCCGCAACGAGATTCGCAAAGCTGACGATTCTAAAGCCAAGCGGCAGGAGCTGATCGCGGAGTACAAGGAGTCATTCTCCACGCCCTACGCAGCCGCCGCCACTCTGAAGGTCGATGACGTGATCGAACCCGCCGAAACGCGGCGCTATCTGGCCATGTCGCTCGATATTCTGCATTCAAAACGGGAGTTCAGGCCACAGAAAAAGCACGGCCTGATTCCCCTCTGAACCTGAAACGAACCTGAATCATGAACGAACAGGAAACAAAAGAAACAGTACGCGAGGACGAACAGCAGGAGATCACCCCGGAGCTGCTCATGATCATGTCGGCCTCGATAGCGGCCTACCTCGGCAAGAACGTGCGCATCCGGCGGGCCCGGTTCATCAGCGAACAGGGGCAGAGTTCGTGGTCGCAGATGGGAAGGGTTTCGATCCAGTCCTCCCACACTTTCAGCATAAAACAATAAGGAACCCAAGTCGTGCAGTTAAGTCTGACTATAGATGGAAAAAAATATGTGGTGGATGTCGAGGTGATCGAGGGCGAGGAGGTGCGTATGCCGGCGTCGTTCCCGCAGCCGGTCTCCACCATCCAGTCCCGGAACCCCGAGCCGCCACCCGCAGCCCGGCCGCAGCCCGCGAAACCACAGGCGGACAATCTGCCGGATGAAAAGGTGTGCCGCAGCCCGATAGCCGGTATCGTGAACCGCGTCAACGTGCAGGTAGGCCAGAAGTTACAGGCACACGACCTGCTCGTGGTGCTCGAAGCGATGAAGATGGAAACCAACATCACCGCCCACACCGCCGGAACGGTCAAAGCCATCATGGCCACCCCCGGCGAAGCCGTCAAAAGCGGCCAGGCGCTGATAGAGTTCGAGTAGAGATGAAAAAAGCCCCGGCGCGGATGAAGTGCCGGGGCTAAAAGACTGGCCGGTGTGAAAACACTGAAAAGAAAACCTATGCGACAGATTGAGCCTTGCGGCGTTTTGCATATCCCATTCCGACCGCGCCAATACCCATGAGCAAAACAGTAGACGGCTCTGGCACAGGGCCTCCGCCTCCGAATGTTGTTGCATCATAATATTTCCATGAATATGTACCAGTCGGTGCAGCAGTAATATCATACGTCAAATTATCCAATGTATACCATGCCAATGGAAAACCACTAAACAAAGGGGTTGTGTTGCCAGTTCTAACAATTTCAATTCGATCAACAGAGGCACCTGGCAAATCAACTGTGGTTAAAGCACCATATGAAACAACCCCCGGCGCAGTCCAAACTACAACCCCACCATTGAGACCGATAACGTCTACTGAATGTGTTGGTGCATTTGAGCCACTGGCATAACCAATATCTACGCTATAAACCGTTGTTGGACCATTTGTAAAATCGATTCCAAGTACATAATTATTCCCTTTTCCTGTGCCGCCATAACCAGTACCGTATCCATTGAAAAGGTAACCTGTCGAATTATCATCACAATAGGAAACTCCAGGCTCTCCATATAAAGGTTTCGGAAGAATACTATTATTGCCCCAGTAGAAATTTTCATCCCCACTTCCAATAACAGTAATTGGGTATCCTGCTAATCGGCTAAATGCTCTCGCATCATAAGTGTCATATACCAAGCCATTGGGGCTGCCCAATAATGCAGCATAACCTGTACCCCCTGGAGCCGTATCATAAGTCTCTATATACGGTGCAGCTTGAGCTTTAGAGACCCCGATTAAAAGAAGTGCGCTTACTACTTCTATCGTATTAATAAGTTTTCTCATGACCGCCCCCTCTTTTTTAATTGAATTAGAATTCGATTCAGTACAAATCGCTAATCAACGACAAACTCAACAGCACGAAATTCCAAAATCTAAACCGTCTTCGATAGCACTGCTTTTTACAACTGTACTACAACGGGTTCGCACGAGAGATTTATGAGCTGGGCACACGTGAGTTAATGATGGTGGCCCGTGCATCTGGGGGCGTAACCTGAAAACAACTGAACTTGCTTACAAAACTACGATGAATATTTAATAAATTTTCAAAAAATTAACAACTATTTTTTTATCAGATAATCGGATTTTCTTTGTAATGCAATAAATATTCGATACTTATAAAATGATATATAAAATCAATAAATCAATAATCAACAAGATATCGTTTTTTATATATTGACAGCATCATAATGCAACCAAAAAATAATTATATGGTTTCTTAAAAAGGTTCTTCGCAAAATATCGTGGAAAACGCTTTTTTGGATTACGTCATCGTGAGATAGCCATGTTGAGTTTGCCGCAGTAAAACAGAATGCGGGTA
>Ga0326726_10000325_pt1 | contig 45386 bp, 33 predicted proteins | sample MHFenrmetagenome_2_FD_207603 | JGI IMG/M metagenome (GOLD analysis project Ga0326726, IMG submission 207603) | Lab enriched peat soil microbial communities from Michigan Hollow, Ithaca, NY, United States - MHF15MN | ecosystem: Environmental > Terrestrial > Soil > Wetlands > Peat | place: USA... | reverse complement strand
GCCTTGCGGAAGTGGTCGAGCATGAAGCCGTCGTCGGCGTGCCACCAGATCCAGCACTCGTCCTTCCAGCGAATGGGCTTCTCGTCGAGGAAATAGCGGTCGTGCTGCCGGAGGACCTGGATCCGGTAGCCCCCGGCGCGGACCCAGTATTTCGTGTTCGAGCCGAGGTAGATGACGTCCTCGATGACGCCGGGGAGATAGTTGCGCTGGGGCTTCTCTTCGGGCCGGTCGTGGGAGATGTGGATCTTCTCCGGGCGGATGCTGAGGTAGATCGGCTGCCCGGGCTGGAGGACCTTGTCGTTGTAGCAGAGGATCTCCGGCAGGCCGGCGATCGCCAGCCGGCAGTAATCGTGGTCCAGGCAGTCGTGGACCCGCCCCTCGAGGAAGTTCGTGTCGCCGATGAAGGCGGCGACGAAGCTCGTCCGGGGCGATTCGTAGATCTCGGCCGGCGCCCCGACTTGCTCGATGCGGCCGCTGTCCATGACCGCGATCCGGTCGCTCAGGCTCATGGCTTCGGCCTGGTCGTGCGTGACGTAGAGGAAGGTGATGCCGACCTCGTCGTGGATGAGGTCGAGCTCGATGAGCATCTTCTGGCGCAGCTTGAGGTCGAGCGCGGCCAGGGGCTCGTCGAGGAGCAGAACGTCGGGCTTGTTGACGAGGGCCCGGGCCACGGCCACCCGCTGCTTCTGACCGCCGGACAGCTGGTCGGGCTTCTTGCCGGCCTGGTCGGCCATGCGGATGAGCTCGAGCATGCGGTCGACCTCCGCCCGGATCTCGCTCTTGGGACGCTTGGCGATGGCCAGGCCGAAAGCGATGTTGTCGCGGACCGTCATATGGGGGAACAGGGCATAGCTCTGGAAGATCGTGTTGACCTTGCGCTTGTCTGGCGGGAGGCCGGTGATGTCTTGGCCGTCGAGGAAGACGCGTCCGGCGTCGGGGTTCTCGAACCCGGCCGCAACGCGCAGCATGGTCGTCTTGCCGCAGCCGCTCGGGCCGAGGAGCGAGAAGAACTCGCCCTTCTTGATCTCGAGGGAGACGTCGGCGACGGCCTGGATCGTTCCGAACCGCTTGGAGACGCCCCGGAATTCGAAGAACTCAGCCAACGAAGGGGCGCTCCTGCGGCGCGTCGGCGGGGTCAATACGGCTCGGCGTGTTCAATGCCGCTTCATTATGGGAAAAACGGTCGGGGAATTCAATCAAAAGAAAATGGGGACGTTTCTATTTTTCGCGACGCCTGGATCGCGGCCTGGAAAAAATAAAAGCGTCCCCATTTTTGGGACGTCCCGGCCGTGGGCCGGTTGCGGCCGGCCGGCGGAATATGCTAGCCTGAGGCGATCGCCGATACCGGAGGGAAATCCATGAACAACCGTCTGCGCGTGTTTTGCGTCGTCTTGATCTCCCTGGCCCTTCTGGCCCTGGGGCAGGCTTCAGCCGCCGCGTCCCAGGACCTCGCCGGCCACTGGGCGGGCGCCATCGCCGTGCCCGGGACCAAGCTCGCGGTCGACCTCGATTTTCTCAAGCAGAGCGACGGCACTTGGAAAGGCGACATCTCCATCCCGGCCCAAGGGGCCAAGGACCTGCCCCTGGTCGATGTCAAGGCCGCAGGCGCGGACGTTGCGTTCGCCATCTCCGGCATTCCCGGCAACCCGACGTTCAAGGGCCAGCTGAGCGCCGACGGCGCCAAGATCACGGGCCAGTTCACCCAGGCGGGAGCCTCGTTCCCCTTCGAGCTGGCGCGGGCCGCCGACCCCCTGGCCAAAGCGAAGTCCGCCCTGGAGGGATTCGACGACGTCGTGGCCAAGGGCCTGGCCCAGCTCAAAGTGCCGGGCGTGGCCATCGCCGTCATCAAGGACAAGGACATCGTCCTGGCCAAGGGCTTCGGCCTTCGAGACATGGACGGCAAGCTGCCCGTGACGGCCGATACGATCATGGCCATAGGCTCGTCGACCAAGGCCTTCACGGCTTTCGCGCTGGGGACGCTCGTCGACCAGGGGAAAGTCGAATGGGACAAGCCGGTGCGGAACTATATCCCCTGGTTCCGGCTCTATGACGAACAGGCCGGCGAGCGCTTGACCCCCCGCGACCTGGTCACGCATCGTTCGGGACTGCCTCGCCACGATTTCGTCTGGTACAACAACCACACCTCCAGCCGGGAAGACCTCGTCCGGCGCTTGGCCTACCTGCAGCCGTCGGCCGACCTGAGGGCGAAGTGGCAGTACAACAATCTGATGTTCCTCACGGCGGGGTATCTCGTCGAGACCATGACCGGCAAGAGCTGGGAAGAGGCCGTGCGGTCGCTCGTCTTCGAGCCTCTGGGTATGCGCCGGAGCAACTTTTCGGTCGTCGATTCCCAGAAGGACGCCGATTTCGCGCTGCCGTACGACGAGCGGGACGGCAAGGTCGTCAAGATCCCGTTCCGCGACATCACCACCATCGGGCCGGCCGGGGCCATCAACTCGACGGTGAACGAGATGAGCCGCTGGGTCATGGTCCACATCAACGGCGGCAGGTACGGCGACCGGCAGGTCATCGGGGCGGACACGCTGGCCGACCTCCACAAGGCCACTATGACAACGGGCGGCACGTCGACCCGGCCCGACATCACGGTCGCGGATTACGCCCTGGGCTGGATGGTGGACAATTATCGCGGCCACAACCGTGTCCATCACGGCGGCAACATCGACGGGTTCTCGGCCATGGTCAGCCTCTGGCCCGACGACGGACTGGGCTTCGTCGTCCTCACGAACAGGAACGGCACGGGCCTGCCGGAGCTCCTTATCCGGACCGCCGCGGACCGGATCCTCGGGCTCGAGGCGGTGGACTGGATCGGAGATGCCGCCAAGAAGCTCGCCGAGGGCGAAGCGGTGGGCAAGCAGGCCGAGGCCAAGAAGGCGACGCGTCGTCGGCCGGGGACCGTCCCCGCCCACAAGCTGGACGAGTACGCCGGCGATTACCGCCACCCTGGCTACGGCGACCTCAAGGTCACACTCGGGGGCGGCCAGCTCGGCTTTGTCTACAACGGCATCGCGACGCCCCTCAGCCACTGGCACTTCGAGACCTTCAACGGCGGGAAAGCGCCCGAGGACCCGGTCTTCGAGGATATGAAGCTGACTTTCCGGACTGATGCGAACGGCAACGTCGTCGGGGTCGCCATCCCCTTCGAGGCGTCCGTCGAGGACATCTATTTCGTCAAAAAACCCGACGCCAAGATGTCCGATCCGGCCTACCTCAAGACGCTCGTGGGATCCTATGCGCTGGCCTCGCAAACGGTGACGGTCGCTCTCAAGGGCGACGCCCTGACGCTGACCATACCCGGGCAACCTGTTTACGACCTGGTGCCCGAGGTCGGAGGGGAGTTCTCGCTGAAGGTCGCCAAGGTCGTCCGGGTCAGGTTCGTGCCGGACGCCAAAGGGCAGGTGACGACCCTGGAGGTCAGCCAGCCCGGCGGCGTCTTCGAGTACAAGCGGACGAAATAAGAAAAGAAGGGGTCAAACCTAAACTTTTAAACTATTTGCCTTTCTGGCCGTACGGAAGCCTGAGAAAAGTTTAAAAGTTTAGGTTTGACCCCTTCTGATTGACTGGCGGGCAGGCACGGCTTAGAATAGAAGACAAGGGCGAGAAACGATGACCATGCGGTTCGCGATACCGTTCATTATCCTGGCCGTCCTCTTTCTGCCGCTGCCCTTCGTCCTGTGCTTCTTCTCGATCGGCGTCGTCCTCGCGGTCGGACCGCGCGGAGGGCCGTGCCCGGACCGGGCCGTCCTCTCTCGCACCTCCGGACCTCGCCTCCTCAGAAGTCCGCCCTGCTGACCTCCTCTCTCAGCACCTGTCCTTCGAGAGACCCCGAGCGCATAGAGGAGGACCACCATGACTGAAGACGATCCTGACGGCCGAGCGGGCAAGATCCCCGGACCGACGGACCGGCGCCACACCCTTTTGGCGAAGCTCGAGACAGTATTCAACCGGTTCCGCGGCCACCCCGTCGAGAAGGACCTCGCGGCGTACGGAAAGACGGTCCAACGGATCCGGGCGCTCCGTGAAAAGGAAGGGCTTGCCCGGGCCTCCGAGGCCGAGATCGGGGAGCGGGCCTCGGCCCTTCGCCGGAGGCTCGCGGGCGCTGAGGCGAGGCCGGCGGCTGAGGACGATCAGAGCTCACGGGTCGAAGCCTTCGCCCTCGCCCTCGAGGCGGCCCGCCGCGGCACCGGCCTGGCCGCCCACGACGTCCAGATCGTCGCCGGCCTGGCCATGGCCGACGGGAAGATCGCCGAGCTGCCCACCGGGGAAGGCAAGACGCTTGCGGCCGTCTTCACCGCGACGCACTTCGCCCTCTCGGGCCGGCCCGTCCACGTCCTGACCTTCAACGATTACCTGGCCCGGCGCGACGCGGCCTGGATGGGGCCGGCTTACCGCCTCCTCGGGCTGTCCGTCGGCGTCGTTCAGGAGGGCCTGGCCAAGGCGGCGAAGAAGGCGGCCTACGCCTGCGACGTCGTTTACGCCACCGCCAAGGAGGCCGGATTTGATTATCTCCGCGACCGTCTGGCGTTTGAACCCGACGAGTTCGTCCACCGCCCTTTCGCCGCCGCGCTTGTCGACGAGGCCGACTCCATCCTCGTCGACGAAGCGCGCATCCCGCTCGTCATTTCGGGCAGCGCGGCGGCGCCCGGGGCTGATGTCGGCCGCCTGGCTGGGCTCGTCGACGGCCTCGAGCCGGGACGCGATTACGAGACCGACGCCGAGAACGCCAACGTCTTCCCCACGGATGCCGGCATCCGGAGGATCGAGTCCGTCCTCGGCTGCGGCAACCTTTTCGCTCCGGAGAACGAGGCCCTGCTCGGCGCCGTCCATTGCGCTCTCCACGCCCGCGTCCTTCTCGAGCGGGACGTCGACTACATCGTCCGCGACGGCCGCATCGAGATCGTCGACGAGTTCACCGGCCGGGTCATGGACAAACGCCACTGGCCCGACGGGCTCCAGGCCGCCGTCGAGGCCAAGGAGGGCGTGAGCCGCGGCTCCGAGGGGCGCATCCTCGGGTCGCTGACCCTGCAGCACTTCTTCCGGCTCTACCCGACGCTCTGCGGCATGACCGCGACAGCGGTACCGTCGGCGCGAGAGCTCAAGGAATTCTATGGCCTGGGGGTCGTCGTTGTGCCGCCCCATCGACCGTGCGTGCGCCAGGACCTTGCCGATGTCGTCTTCACCCACAAGGAGGCCAAGGTCGCCGCGCTCGTCCGGGAGATCGCCGAAGTCCATGCCTCCGGCCGGCCCGTCCTTGTCGGCACGGCGAGCGTCAGGGAATCGGAAGAGCTGGCCGGGGCCCTGGCCGGATCCGGCGCCGCCTGCGAGGTCCTCAACGCCAGGAACGATGAGCTCGAGGCGGCGGTCATCGCCCGGGCCGGCTCCCCGGGTGCCGTGACCATCTCGACCAACATGGCCGGGCGCGGCACCGACATCAAGCTCGGCGGTCCGAACGAAGAAGAGCGGCAGCGCGTGGCCGCCCTCGGGGGCCTTTATGTCATCGGGACGAACCGGCACGAGAGCCTGCGCATCGACAGCCAGCTCCGGGGCCGGGCCGGCCGGCAGGGCGATCCCGGCACGTCACGGTTCTTCGTCAGCTTCGAGGACGACATCTTCGAGCGCTACGGCCTGGGGAGGCACCTCTTCGCCCGCTACCGGCTCGAACGCCAGACCGGCGCCATCGACAATGATCTGCTGCGCAGGGAGATCGTCCATGGCCAGCGCGTCATCGAGGGCCGGAATCTCGATATCCGCCGGTCGCTTTGGGATTACTCGACGCTCATCGAGACGCAGAGAGTCATCGTCGCCGACTGGAGAGATGCCGTCTTCAGCCCGACGGAAGGGGAGGAGGTCCGGTTCGGTCCCTCGCCCGAGCTTCGCGCGGCCGGCGAGGCGCGGCTGGGTCGGGAGGAATTCGGCCGGGTCGCCCGCCGGGCTGCGCTCTTCCACATCGACGCCGCCTGGTCCGACCACCTGGCCTGGCTGGCCGATCTCCGCGAGGGCATCCACCTTGTCTCGATCGGAAGAAAGGAGCCGCTCCAGGAGTTCCAGAAGGCGGCGACCGAGGCTTTCCTTTCGCTCGAGGACAGGATCGGCGTCGCGGCCGAGGCGTCGCTCCGTTCCCTCATCGACCGCGAGGGGCCCGTCGACCTCGAGGCCGCCGGACTGAAGGGCCCGTCCTCGACCTGGACCTATCTCGTCAATGAGGACCAGTTCGGCTGGGGCGTCGAGCTCCTCAAGGGCTCGAACGTCGGCTTCGCCGCCGGAGCCGCCGCCTTCTACGGCCCCCTGTTCGCCCTGGCCCTCATCGCCAACCGCTTTAAGAAAAGAAGGGGTCAAACCTAAACTTTTTCACTGTTCTCATGCTGCCGTAAGCCGGGAGAGCCAAAAAAGTGAAAAAGTTTAGGTTTGACCCCTTCCGGTTTGACACCGCCAGCGGCGGCGGATAAAGTAGAGCTTCCCGTGATGACGGGAAACAGCCGTCGCATCCGGACCGTCCAAAGAGGCAAGAGCGGTGAAGAACGAGACGAACATGACCTCCGAAGCCCCTTCGAACGGCCTCGCGCGCAAGCTCGGGCTCTTCCCCCTCACCAACATCGTCATCGCCAACATGATCGGGGCCGGCATCTTCACGACCTCGGGCCTGCTCATGAAGGACCTTCACCATCCCGTCGTCATGCTCGCCCTGTGGCTCATGGGGGGCTTGATCGCCCTCTGCGGCGCCCTGAGCTACGGCGAGCTCGGGGCCGCCATCCCGCACGCCGGCGGGGAATACGCCTTCCTCTCGCGCCTCTATCATCCCATCCTCGGCTTCCTCTCCGGCTGGGTCTCGTTCTTCGTCGGCTTTTCCGCGCCGATCGCCGCGTCCGCCATCGGCTTCTCGGAGTACCTGACCCGCGCCTTCCCCGGCCTGCTCCACCCCGGCCTCCTCTCCGGTCCCCTGGAAGCGACGATCATGAGGAAGCTTTACGCCGTCCTCATCATCGCCGCCTTCACCTTGCTCCACACCCGCGGGCTCGAGGCCGGCGCCCGCGTCCAGAACGCCCTGACCGGGCTGAAGATCCTCCTGATCGTCGGTCTCGTCGCCGCGGGGTTCGCCTTCGGGAAGGGGAGCCTGACCCACCTCACGGCCGCGGCCCCCTTCCGCTTCGACTTCGCCGGGATCAAGACGATGGGGCTCGCGCTGATGTGGATTATGTTCGCCTACAGCGGCTGGAACGCCTCCGCCTACGTTGGCTCCGAGGTCCGCGATCCCTTGCGCAACCTGCCCCGTTCGCTCCTTCTGGGGACGGCGGTGGTCATGGTCCTCTACGCTGCCCTCAATCTCTTCTATGTCTATGCCATCCCCCCGGCCCAAATGGAGGGCGTCATCTCCGTCGGCGGACTGGCCGCGGGCAACCTCTTCGGCAAGTCCGCGGAGACGGTCCTGTCCCTCCTCATCTCGTTCGCCCTGTTCTCTTCGCTCAGCGCCTATCTCATCCTGGGGCCTCGCGTCTATTATTCGATGGCCCGCGACGGCATCTTCTTCAAGTCCCTCGCCTATGTCGATCCGAAGTGCAGCGTCCCGACGCGATCGATCGTCCTCCAGGGCGGGATCGCCGCCATCATGGTCCTGTTCGGCACGTTCGAGCAGCTCCTGACCTACATGGGCTTTTCGTTGGGCATCTTTCCCCTCCTCGCCGTCCTCGGCGTCTTCAAGCTGAGGCGGACGGGCCAAAGCGCCGTGAAGCTCCCGGGCTATCCCGTCGCCTCCGCGGTCTATATCCTCGTCGGCGCGGCCATCCTCGTGCTGGCCTTCCTGCGCAAGCCGGTCGAGTCGCTCGTGGCCATCGCCACGGCCCTGGCCGGCATTCCCGTCTACCTCTGGTTCAAGCGGGCCTCCGGCCGGCCGAGCTGAGCGCCATCGGGCCCTCCGATCTGCTCCCTCCGGATTTGACTAAACGACCGCTTCGGCTTATCCTTGATAGGAAAGGAACGGGGTGGATGCTCGACGGAGAGGAATGAGGAGTCCTGTATGCGGAGCGCGCGGATGGAACGGATGGAACTGAGAGAACGGACGATCGCCGCGACCGTCGCCGGCGCTCTCCTGATCGTCTCCCTCGGCGGCTGCTCCCTGCAGAAGCTGGCCATCAACAAGGTCGCCGGCATGCTCTCCGGCTCCTCGTCCTCCTCCGACGTATTCAGCTCGGACAACGACCCCGATCTCGTCGGCCAGGCCCTGCCCTTCGCCATCAAGCTCTATGAGACGCTCCTCGCCTCGGCCCCGGACCACGCCGGCCTTCGCCTCCGCACCGGCAGCCTGTACATCATGTATGCGAATGCGTTTGTCGAGACGCCCGCCGATATGACCCCGCGCCGGGACCTGGAAGCCAAGGAGTACCTGCTGGCCCGGGCCAAGAACCTTTACCTCCGCGGGCGGGACATCCTTTTCGTCGCGCTCGAAAAGAAGAATCCGGCCATCCGCCGCCAGCTCAAAGACCGGCAATATCAGGAGGCCATGGCCCCCTTCGGCAAGCAGGACACGGCGCTGCTCTACTGGACGGCGGTCGGCTGGGTCGCGGCCTTCTCCGTCAATCCGTTCGACATGACCCTGGGCCAGACGGTCCCCCAGACGCGGGCCATGATCGAGCGGATCGAGGCGCTCGAGCCCGGCTACGGCAACGGCTCCCTCGACGCCTTCTATGTCAGCTATTACGGATCGCTTCCCGATTATCTCGGGGGGGACGCGGCCAAGGCCCGGCAGCACTTCGCCCGGGCCCAGGCCCAGGCCGGCAAGTCGGACACGTCGTCGCTCCTGGCCCTGGCCACGACGGTCTCCGTCAAGGAGCAGAACGTGGCCGAGTTCAAGGAGCTCCTCGGACGGGTCCTCGCCTTCGACCCGGACAGCAGCCCGGCGACCCGCTTGGTCAACATCCTCAACCAGCGCAAGGCCCGCTGGCTCCTCGGCCACATCGACGATTTCTTCATCGAAACGGAACAGCCATGATCAAGAGAATACGCATCGCCGCCATCTTCGCCGTTCTTGCGTCGCTCGTCTTGCCGATGACGCCGGCCGCTCCCGCGTCCTCGGGCCCGGTCGTGATCAAGATCGCCAGCATCGCTCCCGGCCGCTCCCCCTGGGACAAGGCCCTGGAGCAGGTGGCCAACGATTGGGAGCGTCTCTCGAACGGCTCCGTGATCGTCAAGATCTACCCCGGCAGCATCGCCGGCGGGGAGCAGGACATGATCCGCAAGATGCGCCTGGGCTCGATCCAGGGCGGCGTCTTCTCGAACATGGGGCTGGCCAAGGTCGACCACTCCCTGACCGTCCTCAGCATCCCCTTCCTCTTTCACTCCCGGGACGAGTTCACCGCCGTTTTCGAGCGCATGAAACCCACCTTCGAGAAGATCATCGAAGACAAAGGCTTCAAGGTCGTGCTCTGGACGATGGCCGGCTGGATCAACTTCTTCTCCAAGAAGCCTGTCACGGATCCCGATGACCTGAAAAAGCTGAAGATCAGCGTGACGGCCGATTTTCCCGAGGTCGAACAGGTCTGGAAGCATATGGGCTATGAGGTCGTGACCGGCGACGACAACGACCTGATGATCCAGCTCCAGAGCGGCGCGGTGTCGGCTATCTACCTGCCGGCCCTCGTGGCCGCTTCGGGACAGTTCTTCGCCCTCGCGCCCCACATGCTTGCGCCGTCGCTCGCCCCGCTGGTCGGCGGCCTGCTCCTCACCGATAAGGCCTGGGCGTCCATCCCGGCCGAGCTGCACCAGCCGTTCCTCGATGCCGTCGCCAAGGCCTCCAAGGGGCTCTACGACGAGACGATGACCCTGGAGTCCGATGCCGTGAAGATGATGAAGGACAACAAGCTCGTCGTCCACGATCCCCCGGCCGCGTCGCTGGCCAAATGGCGCGAGGCCGCCAACGGGGCCGCCGCCCGCCTTCTCGGGACGGTCTTTTCCAAGGAGATCTACGACCAGGTCACGGGATATATCCAGGATTACCGCAAGGGCCATGGCCAATAGGCTCATCCGCAGCGCTCACGCCGTCGAAGACACACTCGCCTTCCTCGCCATTTTCGCCCTCGCCGCGGTGCTCCTCGCCGAGGCCCTCGCCCGCAAGGTCTTCAACACGGGGATCCGGGAGTCGGGGCTCTATATTCAGCACCTCGTTCTTGCGGCCACGTTCATCGCCGCGGCCATCACGTCGCGGGAGAAGAAGCACCTCTCCCTGGCCACGGGGATGTTCCTTCCGGAACGCCTGAAGGGGTTCGCGGAAACGGTCACGGCCGTCTTGGCTTCCGGATTGACCTTGGCCTTCGGCTTGAGCGCGCTGTCGTTCGCCTGGAACGCCTTTGCCGCGACGGACAGGATCGGCTTCCTCCCCAAGCGGCTCGTCGTCCTGATCATGGCCGCCGGATTCCTGGTGATGAGCGCGCGCTTCATCACCACGCTCGACAAAAAGCGGGCCCGGTTCGGAGCGGCGGTCGCGGCGGCCATTCTGGGTCTTTTCTTCGGGTTCGAGCCGCTCACGCAGCTTCTGACCGGGGGCGGGAGCGCTTCCCTGCCGGCCCTCGCCGCGATCGCGGCGGCCCTTAAACCCCTGGTCACCGCCGCGGCCGGACCGATGATCATCGTTCTTATCGCGGCGGCCTTCCTCGGGCTGCCCATCTTCGCCGTCCTCGGCGGCATCGCATTCCTTCTTTTCGCCAAAAGCGGCCAGCCGCTCGAGGTCATCCCCAACCAGACCTATACCGTGCTGACCGGGAACGCCATTCCGGCCATCCCGCTCTTCGCCGCTGTCGGGTTCTTCCTGTCCGAGAGCAAAGCGGGGGAGAGGCTGGTCCGGTTCTTCGAGGCCGTGTTCGGCTGGTTCCCCGGCGGGCTGACCGTGATGGCCGTCCTCGTCTGCGCCTTCTTCACTACGTTCACCGGCGCTTCCGGCGTGACCATCCTGGCCCTGGGCGGGCTGCTGGCGATCATCCTCGAAAAGGCCGGCTATCCCAAGCGATTCACGGTCGGGCTCCTGACCGCCTCCGGGAGCATCGGATTGCTCTTCCCGCCGAGCCTGCCCGTCATTATCTACGGCGTGATCTCCCAGACGAGCATCAAGGACATGTTCGTGGGCGGGCTCATCCCCGGAGTGTTCCTCGTTGTCTCGGTCGCGGCCATCGGCATCTTCTACTCCTGGAAGCGCGGCATGCCGCGACACCCCCTGATCGCCCGGCAAGCGGTCGCGGCGTTCGCCGAGTCCTTCTGGGAGCTGCTGCTGCCGCTCATCGTCTTCGGCCTCTATTTCGGGGGGATCCTCAGCCTGCAGGAGAGCGCGGCGGCCGCCCTTCTCTATGTTTGGATCGTCGAGACCTTCATCAAGAAAGATATCAAGATCCGTGACCTGCCGCGCGTCTTCCTCAAGTCCGTGCCCATCATCGGCGGCGTCCTGATCATCCTGGCCCTGGCCAACGGGCTGTCCTACTACATCATCGACGCCCAGATCCCCCAGAAGCTCAGCGCCTGGGTCGCGGCGAATATCCACTCGCAATACGTGTTCCTGCTCCTGCTGAACCTGGCCCTGCTCGTGGTCGGCTGTTTCATGGACATCTATTCGGCCATCCTCGTGGTCGTGCCGCTCATCATCCCGCTGGGGAACCTCTTCCACATCCATCCGGTCCACCTCGGCATCATCTTCCTGGCCAACCTGGAGCTCGGCTACCTGACCCCGCCCGTCGGGCTGAACCTTTACCTCGCGTCGTACCGGTTCAATGAGCCGATCCACCGCGTGTACAGGGACGTGCTGATCTTCCTCGGGCTCGGCCTGGTGGCCGTCCTGCTCATCACCTACGTGCCGCTTCTGACGACCGCCCTGTTGTAAGAAAAGACGGGGTCAAACCTACGCGATGCCAGAAAAGAACTGGCATCGCGTAGGTTTGACCCCGTCTTATTTGTCGCGGTTGAAGTGGGGCATCTCCCAGGGGATCTCGAGGGACAGCTCGACGAAGCCAGCATAAGCGCCGTCCTGATACCAGGGCGCCTGGTAGATCAGCTTCTTCTTGCCGTTCTTCTGGATCGTGTAGACGTTGGTCCGGCGCTCGTCCATCATGCCCTTGAGCTTCGATCGGCTCGGCTCGGGGTGGCAATCCAGGACGTCTGCGCCGAGAAGCGCGGCGCCGCCGTCGGCGGCAAAGCTCTCGATCGATTTCTCGTTCATCTCGAGGATCCGGCCCTTCGTATCGCAGACGGTCACCGCGACCGGGAATCCCTTGGCCCAATCGTTCGCGTTCATGACGGCTCCTTTGTTGCGGGCTTCTTGAACAGGCCCCGGACGGCATACCCCGCATAGCCGGAAAGGCCGGCGGCCAGCGCCGCGACGGCGGCCGTCGCAGCGATCATCGGCCACGACTTGCCCAGCCCGAACATCCGCGCCATCCGTGTGGCGATAAGATGGCTGCCCGTAAGATAAAAATAAGTTCCGGCCCCGAGCCAGAGGAGCCCCGCGGACAGGAGGCCCGTTCGGATGGCCCGCCAGCCGCCTGTGGCCACGGCCGCGCCGAAGGCGAACGGGACGATCATCACCCACCACCAGTAAGGCGTCACGATCTGGAGACCCAGCATGACCAGCAGGCATACGAGCATGGCGATCATCTTCCCCCTCGCATCACCGTCCGTCCGACGATCCTTGGATCCGGCTCGTCGGCCGACTTGAGGAAGACGAGCTCGTAGGGCTTGCCAGCGGCCCAATCCTCGACGCGATCCTCATAGAACTTCGAGCCCGGATTCCCCGACTGCCCGCCGGGATAATTCCCCCAGGCCTTGACCTCGTGGCCGAGCTCGACGACCATCCGCCACGAGGGCGCCCAGACGGAGCTGATGGCGTCAATGACCTGGCCGGCCCCGTCCGCTTCGATCTTCCGGCCGAAGCCCGGGATCCTGGCCAGATGCCGGATCTCGGTCCCCTTGACCTTGCCCCAACGCCAGGCGTCGCCGAAGGGGCCCAGCCGCCTTTCCATCTTCTCGACAGCCGCATGGAGGGCCTTTGGGGCGACTTCTGTGAACGTACCGAAGGGGGGGCCGTTCTGGTCCGCGGCCGCGAAGAATTCGCCGCGCGGATGGTTGAGGATCTGGTCGACCATGACCTGGCTCGACGGCCAAGGCATGCGCCCCATTTCCCCGGTCGTCTCGTCGCCCCAAGTCAGCCGGTTGAGCTCATTCCAGAATTCCCGGAAGACCGTCGGTGCGATGAAGGCCGCCCGCGCCTCGAAGTTCCAGCCCGCGAGCTCTTCGACGCACTTCTTTTCGCCTTCGGTCGCGGCCTCGCTCCGGACGAGCTCCAATAAGCGCGGCAGCACCGCCCGGGCCCGGATGTCCAGGACGTCGGCCTGCATCCGGACCATGTCCGCCGGAGTGACGTCGCGCGCCGAGCGCAGGATCTCGTTGATCCGGGCGCCCCGCTCGTAGGGGGCATAGTCCCAGCCGAAGTAATACGGATAGGCCGCGTCGGTCGGGGCCTGGTTGGCCGAGCTGACGAACCCCCTGTCCGGGTCTTTCACGTGGGGCACATGGGCGTGCGGGATCCACCCGGTCCAGTCGTTCGCCGGATCGGAGCCGTCGAGCACAAAGCGGCCCTGGCCTTTCCAGCGCAATGGATACTTCCCGTTATGCCAGATGGCGATCGTCCCGTCGCGATCGGCATAGGCGAAGTTTTGGCCGGGACAGACCCAGGACTCCAGGGCCTTGAGATAGTCCTCATAGCCCGCGGCCCGGCCCAAGGCGTTGAGGGTCGCGAACTCGTTCGAGGCGTCGTGGCCGAGCCAGCGCAGGGCCGCCCCGGCGGGCACGTCCATATTCGTAAAGGCCGGCTCGCCCTTCCACCTTACGATCGGCCCGTGGACCGTCGTGACAACGCGGTCGACGACGGTCGCCCCGCCCCGGACTTTGATCGCCTCTTCACGGAACTCCGATCTCCGCCATTCGCCGCCGTAGAGGTATTCGGAGTGGGTATCATCCTTGAATCGGATATCGTACCAGTCGAGGACGTCATCGGTCCCATTGGTGAAGCCCCAGGCGATATGCTCGTTGTACCCGGCCACGACGAGCGGCGCGGGAGGGAAGGCGACCCCTCGGACGTTGATGCCGGGAGCGGAAAGCTGCACTTCGTACCACACCGCCGGGAGCGAAAGCTCCAGGTGCATGTCGTTGCAAAGGATGGGGAAGCCGTCGCGCGTCAGCTTCCCGCCAACGGCCCAGTTGTTGCTGCCGAGGTCGGGCCCGGTCCTGTATCCCGGAGATGCGAACTCCCTTTGGCCCGGCGCCCCGGAGGAGCTTTCCCCCGCCGGGGGCCCTGCGGCGACGGCCCGGGGTCCGGCCCCTTCGCCGGCCCCCTCTTCTCCCGATGACGGCACCGGGACCGGCACGAAATCGAGGGGCGTTCCGGGCGGGATGACCGGGTCGACGAGAGGCGAGAAGAGGGGAAAAAGCGTATCGATGACAGAGCCCCGTCCGACCCAGCCCTTCATCCTGGTCATGGCGGCGTCCTGGTTGTAGGACGTCAGGGAGAAGGCCATGGCCTTGAGGAGCAAAGCGCACTTGAGGTCGGTCCAGGGCTCCGGCCGGTAATCGAGGATCTTGTATTCGACGGGCAGACCCTTGCGGCCGATCGCGCGGATGCGGGCATTGACCCCGGCCGTGAACGCCTCGATGGCCTCTCTCGTCTCGGGATCGTCGCGGAACGCGCGGATCGTGTTCTCCGCGGCCCAGGGCAGCCCGAACCGCCGGGTGAAGATGTCCTGGCGCAAGCCGGCCGCGCCGACGACCTCGGAGATCCGGCCGGCCGTATAAGACGACTGGAAATCCATCTGCCAAAGGCGGAGAGTGGCGGCCACGTAGCCCTGGGCCAGGAAGAGGTCGTGATCGTTCCGGGCGAAGATATGGGGGACACGGTGTTCGTCCCAGGCGACACGGACCTCCTCGCGGAGACCGGGGACCGTCAGGGTTTTGGGGATGGCGTCGCCCCGGTCGCCGTTCTGCCAGAACCCGGCGAAGGGATTGAGGAGCTTGCCGAGCGCCGGGAAAGAGCCGTGGCGGTTGTCGAGCGCCCAGAAAGCCGCCGCCGCGAGGACGAGGGAGATGATCGCACGGGCCCGCTTCATGGACGCCTCCTTTGCCCCTTTCTATACCATAGCGGCTTTATCGATGGCAATTTGGTAAAATATGTCGGAACGTCACCCGGGAGGGCGAAATGGACGACAAAACGGCTTTCACCGGTTTCACCAAGGAGACCGTGCGCTTCTACCTGGCGCTGGCCAAGAACAACAACCGGGCCTGGTTTGAGGCCAACCGCGCGACCTATGACGCCCACGTGATGGCCCCGGCCAAGCTCTTCGTCACGGCCATGGGCGAAAAGCTGAAGGCGATCGCGCCGCGCATCGTGGCCATCCCCGCGGTCAACAAGTCCATCTTCCGCATCAACCGTGACACGCGCTTCAGCCTGGATCCGGCGCCCTACAAGACCAACCTGGGCATCTACTTCTGGGACGGAAGCCGGACGCGGATGGAATCGTCGGGATTCTACGTCGGGCTCGAGCCGCCCGAATTCTATCTCGGCGGCGGCATGTACATGATCCCCGACAATCTCCTCGGCAAATACCGCAAGGACGTGGCCGACAAGAAGCGCGGCGCGGAGATCGCCAAGATCGTCGCCGCCATCGGGGCGCGGAAGGGTTTCTCGGTCGAGGGCGATCAGTCCAAGCGCGTCCCGGCGGGCTTCGACCCCGGCCATCCGAACGCCGACCTGCTCAAGCACAAGGGCCTCTATGCCAGCTTTTCGACGAAGGTCCCCCAGGAGTTCTATTCGGCGCGCCTCCTGGATTACTGCTTTGAGCGCTTGGCGCCGATCGCGCCCCTCCATCGCTGGCTGATGAAGCTTTTCGGATGAGCGTATTCCCGGGCGGGGGACGGGCGAGCGGATCATGAGAGGACGCTTCGTCAAACGCGCCCTGCTCTGGCCCGTCGCCCTGTGCGTCCTTGCGGGGATCTCGGGATGCGTTCAGAAAACGCCCGCTTCCGGCCCGGTCCTGCGCGGCTATTCCATCCCGCTCATCGATCTGGCCGCCCAGACGGAGCGGCAGATCGTCGTGGACCGAGAGCCCGGCCAGTACCTTGGCCATCCGACGACCGTTCTCCTCGAGGACGGCCGGACGATCGTTGCCGTCTATCCCAAGGGCCACGGCCGCGGCGCCATTGTCATGAAGCGCAGCTCCGACGGCGGCCTGACCTGGAGCGAACGCCTGCCCGTGCCGGAGAACTGGGCGACCTCGCTCGAGACGCCGACCATCCATAGGGTCGTCGGGCCGGACGGCGCGAGGCGGCTCATCGTCTGGTCCGGACTTTACCCGGCCCGCCTGGCCGTCTCGGGGGACGACGGGAAGACCTGGACGCCGCTTATGCCGGCCGGGGATTGGGGAGGGGTCGTCGTCATGTCGGGCCTGATCGAGCTTCGCCCTTCCGGCCGCGGCCGCTACTTGGCCGTGTTCCATGACGACGGCCGTTTTTTCGCCAAGGAGCCGCTCCCAAAGAAGCCGCCGGTCTTCACCCTCTATCAGACCATCTCCGATGACGGCGGTATGACCTGGTCGTTCCCGGCGGCGGTCTTTGCGTCAAGCGAGGTCCATCTCTGTGAGCCGGGCATCATCCGCTCACCGGACGGCCGGACGCTGGCGGCGCTCCTCCGCGAGAACAGCCGCACGCGCAATTCGTTCGTCATATTTTCCAAGGACGAGGGCAAGACCTGGAGCGAGCCCCGCGAGCTCCCTGGGGCCCTGACCGGCGACCGCCACACGGGGAAATATGCGCCGGACGGCCGGCTGCTCATTTCATTCCGCGACACGACCCACGAGAGCCCGACGAAGGGCGACTGGGTGGCCTGGGTCGGCACGTTCGACGACATCGTCAAGGGGCGTGAAGGTCAGTATCGCGTCCGGCTCATGGACAACACGGAGGGCGCCGACTGCGCCTATCCGGGAGTCGAGGTCCTGCCGGACGGCACGTTCGTGATGACGACCTACGGCCATTGGACGGCGGGGGAGCCGCCCTACATCATGAGCGTCCGGCTCAAGCTCGCCGAGCTCGACCGCCTCGCCCGCTAAATCGGGGACACAATACCATTTTCCGAATTAATGCCGGGCAGGGAACAGCCCTGCGTCGAGAATCCGGTACTTGCCGATGCTGACCAGGCCGTCCTCTTCCTGCTCCGGGAGGATCAGAAACCCGTCTTCGGTGATCAGGCTCTTTCTCTTCGCGACACGATGGTCCCGGCCGCTCTCCGGGAAGTGGAGGAAGAAGCTGTCGACGAAACGGCCGGAATCGTCGAACACGTCGACCTGCTGGTCGTCCCCGTCGGGCTTCGCGACCGACGTGAAGACCCATAAGTTCCTCCCGACCACGTGGATCTCCGTGATATCGAAGACATAGGGGTCCGAAGAGAAGTCCAGGCCCCTCGCTTCCGGGTCGGGGTCCTCGGCATTTCCGGACTGTCCTTTCACCCGGTCGTAGGCCCTGGTGATGACGCGCTCCGCGCGGCCGCTCCGAAGGTTGAACGCGATCACCCCATACTCGGCGGTGTGAAGGAGGTAGAGCGTCGATCCTTCGATGGCAGCGTCGATCATGTCCAGACGGACCCCGCGGGCCTTCTTGACGGCCATGCGGACCGGGAATTCATAGAGCTTCTTCCAGGTTTTAAGGTCGGGCGATATCTCATAGACTGAATTCGGGATGGAGAAGATGCCCGCGCCCTGCTTGAAGGCGGTCGAGCTGAACAACTCGTCCCGGATGCCATAGAGCTTCCCGTCGGCCGCGCCGAGAAACCAGAGTCCGTGGGTATCCTCCTCGATCCGGATCTCCCTTAGGTATCGGCCGTCAGGGCCGAAATCCAGGATCTTCGGCGGAACCCAAGCGTGAACACGGATGCGGCCGCCGTCCAGGAAGAAGAGCGTGGCATATTGGCATTCTCCCGGCCCCTGGCCGCTTTTCAGGATCTTGAAGATGAGCTTGCCGTCGAGTCCATAGCGATACAGCCGGCTCCCTTCCGAAAAATCCAGGAAGTTGAGGGAGCCGTCTGGGCCGATGGTCAGGTTCCGGGGCGTGCGGAATATCGCCTTTTCTCCGTCGTCCCAGATCCGCAGGACCTCTTCGACATTGACGATGCGTCCGGCGTTCTTCGCCAGGGCGCGGCCGGGATTGTCGACTCGCGTCTGGGCCATGCCGGTGACCAGGGTGCCGGGAAACAGTATCAGGCAGACGGCGAGAACCGGGATCATCGGTTTCTTGATCATGGCTTCTCCTGGATCGTCCAGAGTATACGCCGGCCGGGCGCGATAGCGTTATGGGGAGATCGGGAACTCAACGCCAATTCCTTATTCTATCGCACCGGCGCCGGGGCCTGCGCGCGGGAATAAATTCGGAAAATGGTATTGTGTCCCCGATTTAGGGGCCCCGAGTTGGGCGTCGGCACGCCGTTGCCGCGAATGACAAAACGCAGAGCCGGCGAGTTCTTGACATGACACCCCTCCCCGATACGGATTCCATTATTCCAGTTCGCCCACGCTCAAAATGAAGAAATAAGTGCCGGCGTTGACAACGTTTCTCCCGGGGTCTAGCGTATTCTCAGAAAAGGCCGGCCTGGGGTGGCCCTCAACGGCGGCCGGGCCCCTTGCGTCCAAACGGCTCTTGAGAGGCAAGCATGAAAAAAACCGTCGCGATCATCGCCGTTCTCGCCGCGATCGCCATCATGACGGCCTGCCGGGGCAAAGGACAGCCCCCCGCCGCCGCCTACCCCGTCAAGATCGAGACGGTCGACGGGACGCGGACCGTCCTCAATCCCGCGTTCCCGAAAGAAGGCGTCGTTCGCTACGCGCTCCAGGAGGAATTGGCCATCGGAGGCGAGGGCAAAGGGGCGGAATCCGTGCTCAACCGGCCCCAATACCTCGATGTCGACGCCGGAGGCAATATCTATATCCTGGACTGGGGCGACGTCGAATTCAAGGTCTTCGCTCCCGACGGACGGCACCTTCGGAGCTTCGGCAAGAAAGGCCAGGGGCCCGGGGACTTCGACATCCCGGCCTCTTTCGAACTGGCCGCCGACGGCCGGATCTTCCTTCTCTCCGGGCGGCAGAACCAGATGATCATCCTCGACAGCGCGGGGAAATACCTTTCGAGCTTCAGAGTGGACGGCTTCTGCGACCGTCTCGGCGTCGATCGGCAAAACAGGATCTACTACAGTCAGATGCTGTTCCCTGAGATGGGCGGCGGCGAGGAGTTCAAGCTCATTCAGAACCGGATGGCCCTGTATAAGACGGACGAGCTCGGCCAGGTGAAGACCCGTTTGGGCGAGTACCTCAACGGCACCATGTTGAGGAAGTTTCAGAAGAATATGGTCACGAGCCAGTCTTCGCGCGAATCCTACTTGACATCCTGGCTCGTCGGCCCCGACGACCGGGTCTACATCGGCTATAACAAGGACTATCGTCTTGATGTCTACGACCCGGACTGGAAACTTCTCTTCCGGTTCGGCCGGGAGTTCACGCCCATCCGCCACCCCGCGTACAAGCCGGACGGCCCCCACCCCGAGTTCTACCCGGCGTTCTCAGATTGGCGCAAGTTCTTCGACGACGCCGGCAACCTCTGGCTGGAGCAATACCTCGAGGAGGGGGTCAAGGACCACGTCTTCGACGTCTTCACGCCCGAAGGCATCTACCTCAAGCAGGTCCGCGTGCCCGAGACGCTTCATCTCGTCCGCGGCGACCGGGCCTACAGCATCATCCGCCAGGAAGACGAGTTCCTCGTGGTCAAGCGCTTCCGGATGGTGCCGCAGACGGAAAAGCCCATGTAGAAAATGGAAATCGGGGACACAATACCAATTCCCCATTTTATTCCTGTCATATCATAGACCCACAGGGGATTAATTCGGAAATTGGTATTGTGTCCCCGATTTAGCGAAGGAGCAGCAACCAGCCCCTGGCCGGCTCGACGCGGATCGGCTCGCCGGGCTTGAATTCCGCCGCGTCCTGGAACTTGTCGATGGCCGGGGCGCGGAGGACGGCCTTCTTCGGGTCGATGCCGAGCTTCCTCCAGTCGATCGTCGGTTGGATGTCCACGGGCTCCTTCGCCCATGACGCGAGAGCGATGAGGACGGCGGGACCGGCACCTTTTCCGTCGCCCCGCCGGACATAGCTCGTCGCCAAAATCCCGCGATTCCCCGTCTTGACCGGATTCGCCTCGACCCACCAGCCGATCATCTCGCTCCCGGCGATCCCGAAATCGTCCCAGATCTTCCATAGCGGCCGCGGGTCCCCGGCCCACGGCAGCCGGGCCGTCATGCCGAAGACCATGCCGCGCCAGGGATTGCCGCCGTCCTGGAGCATCTCGCCCATGAGCCCGAAGGGGATGCCGGACATCTCGACGAGCCAGTAGTCCGGGCCGCTCCCGTTGTAGTCGAAGTACTCGCCGAACCAGAGGCGGTTGAGGAAGGGGAAATGCTCGAGGTAGAGGTTGGCGCTCGAGGCGAAGCCGTCCCGGACGTTGTACTGGTTGGCGCTGTGGAGGTCGATGAGCGCCCCCGGCCGGTTCCGGTCGAGCACTTTGCGGACGCGTTTCATTGTCGTCCGGTCGAAGGCGACGTCGTCAAGGTAGAGGCCGTCGATGCCGACGTTGCGGGCCAGCCAGTCGAGCCCTTCGACGTAGTAGTTGTGCCAGCGCGACATGCCGCTGTTGATGACCGCCGCATCCTTGAGCTCGGGGACGAACCAGGCCGCGATGTAGTCGCGCCCCAGGTGCTCCTGGAGCCAGGAGGCGCCGCCGCCCGGCCCCGGCGAGAAGATCTCGTGGCCCAGGCTGCGCAGGGCGAAGATCTCGGGCGCGTGATTGGAGAGCTCGCGGACCGTGTCGTAGATCTTGACCTTGAAGCCCCGCTTGTGGGCATCGTCGATGTAGGCTTTCATCTCCGGCGCCCGCAGGAACGGATAGTTGATGTAAGGGTTGATGTCGTTGGCGTGGTGGACGTTGATGACATTGGCCCCGGTCGCGGCGACCTCGTCGAGCGGCTTGAAGGCGTGGTAATAGCGCTCCCGGAAATGGGCGGCCGGGTCGAGGGGCTTGAACGGCGTGATGAGCAGGGTGAAATCGAAATGGAGCGTCTCGCCCGCCCGGAGCCGGCGCGGCCCCGAGCTGGCGGCCATGACGACGGTCCGCCCTTTCGACCCGTCCCGGCCCGGGCCGCTCGTGCTCACGGAGATCTTGCCCTGGCCGTCGTTCCACCACGAGGGCGGCATGTTCAGGGGCTTGGAAAGATAGAAGTTCGTGTTCAGCGGCCTCGAATAGTTCTCGGCCCGCAGCCCGACCTGCATCCCGGCGTTGACCGTCCCGATCCAGAGCGCGTCCTGGTTCTTCTTCGGGTCCCAGGCCCAATCGAATGTCCCCGGGCGGATGCCGCCCTTGAAGCCGAGGCCCATCATGTATTTGGCGCTGTCCACGCTCCAGGGGACCTCGAGCCGGATATCGGAGACGGCGGTGTCGCTGCGGGCCGTGACCGCGACCTTGCAGTCGACGAAGCCGTCGAATTCCATGCGGGCCTCGAGGCGCATGATGAAATCGCCGCTGCAGTTATCGGCCTCCCAGATGACGGTCCCGACCCCTTGCCGGGCCAGACGCGGGCCGGTGACGCTTGTCGTCCACGCGAGTTCGCGCCTCTCGCCGTCGAAGATGCGGAGCCTGATCGGGGAGCCGATCACGGCGACAGGCTTGGTTTGGAGACGGGTCATCTCGGGCGCGAAAAAGCTTTGGATGCGGGCCGGCAGGCCGTCGCGCCCGATCGTCAGTGTGCGGCCGAGACAGCCCACGGTGAAATGGTCCACCGTAAGGGCCGTGTAGGGCGGGACGATGCCGTCGTCCTGGGCCAGGCGCGAGTCGAGCCAGCGGAGGCGGCTCAGGCGGGACGGATCGCCGTCCCCCGCGTCCGCGAGGGTCTCGTTCGTGACGTCCAGCTCGAGGGCCAGGATCGTCTCCGGCAGGCCGGCGGGGGCGACCGTCACCGTGCCCTTGAACAGGCCCGGCGCAACCGATGCAGGTACCTGAAAGCCGCACCAGAGCGCTTGGACTTTCCCCTGGTCTACGGGCAGCGCCTTGCTAAAGGCGGATCCGTCCCAGCCGACACCGCCCTTGTTGAAACAGGTCATCTGCTTCGCGGTGACCAGGACCTGAGCGGGGGACGCGCCGCCGCCGATCTTCGCCGCGGACCGGACGAGGTCCGAGAACCTGACGTCGAGGTCGGTGATGGGCGCCCGGGCCGCCCACACCCCGATCTGGAAAGTGAAGTATTCGCCTCGGGCCGCCTGGCCTCGGACGATGCCGCCCGGGCCGGCGGCCGCCCATCGGGCCGGTAGAAAGTCGTTCATGCGGATGGAGAGCGCCCGGTCCTCCGGGAAGAGGAGATACGGCGAACCCGGATGGGCCGCAAGGAGCTTTCCGGTCTCACCGGCCGTGGCGATAAGCTCCATCGGCGTGAAGGCGTCGAACTCGTCATCCGATTGGAGCTCGACGACCTGGGCCTGGGGGATATCCGCCAGCGGGACCTGGCCCGCCGCGTATTCGCTGCGCAACAGGACGGCCTTGGCCGCGTCCAGCCAGCCAGGGTCCTCCGTGGCCTGAGGCGGATCGTACTTGACGTTGGGGTAATTCTTCCGGCCTTCGGACTTGTACGGCATGTCATAAACGTAGTAATCCCCGGGAACGGTCTTCGGCTCGAAAAGAAAGAACCCCAATTCCCTGGTCACAGCGAGAGGGAGGACATTGATGATCCGCTCGCCGGTGGCGGCATCCACGACGATGACGTTCTTTCTTTCCGGCTCGACGTCCCGCCGGCGCCATGGGATGCGGACCTGCACGACGACGGAACTTGGGGCGGCGGGGGAGGCGACGGTCTTGCCGCCCTTTTTCGGAAGGGGCATCTGCGGCGGGGCAAGCACCTCGACCCTAACGACCGCACGGTGATGGCCCAGGCCGGACTCAGGGTCCCATTTCCCGACGCCGGACCTGATGTCCTGACCCGGCGTAGCGCCGATCTCGAGCCCGGCACTGATCATGATCACAAGGGCAAAGAAGACCCTCACCGCGCACGTCGCCATATTTATGGAGGCATTGTCTTTCCGCATCTGTTCCGCCTTCAAAATGGGGACACAATACCATTTTCCGATTTCTTAGCACGGAAGCCGGCATTGAGCCCCGAATTCGGGTTGCGCTTCAATTTAACGGGCGAGAACCGGGTTGTCAAGGTGCCTTAAAAAAAGTACTTGACAAACATACTACTATGTATAACAATGTATTAGGTTGCATCATGGAAAACAAAATCACTCAGCTGCGGAAGGGCATCCTCGAACTTGCGATCCTGGGTGCGTTGTCCCGGGGGCGCCACTACGGGTACTCCCTGGTACGGACGATCTCCGGGACGGGAGACATCGACCTCACGGAAGGGACCATCTATCCGATACTCGGCCGATTGGCCAAGGAAGGTCTCGTCCAGTCCGAATGGGTCGAATCGAGCCAGGGACCGCCGCGAAAATATTACACCCTGACCATCAAGGGGGAGGAGGCCTTCCGCATCCTCGAAGAAGAGTTCCGCAAGTTGGCCGCCATCGTGGCCAATGCCCAGAGCGGGGCCGTCCCCGATGACCTCGGCGAACATCTCAACGTCCTTGACGTCGCGAAGGAGACGAATAATGGCTAACGGTTTCAGCGGGCCCGTCGCCCAGATCGTCGACAACTATCTCGAACGCCTGAAAAAAGGCCTCAAGGGCATCCCGGCCAAGGACCAAGGCGAGCTGGTCAAGGAGATCACCTCCCACATCTACGAGTCTTTCCGCAACGATCCGACCGAGGACGAGGTCGCCCGGATCCTCAAGGTCCTCGATAAGCTGGGCGAGCCGTCCGCTGTCATCTCGGCGCGCATGCCCGAAGCCATGGTGACTCTGGGCAAGAAGAGGAAGCTCCCCTTCCTGATCCTGGCCGGAGCCCTCATCGCTTTCTTCGGCGTGCCGCTCGGCATCGGCGGATTGAGCGCGGCCGTCGGCCTGATCATCGGCGTCCTGGCCCTCGTCGTCTCGTTCTATGCCGTGGCCCTCAGCTTGATCCTGGCGGGCTGGCTGAGCGCGGTGATCATGATCGTGCGGATCTTCAGTCCCGGGTTCCTCGACCCGTGGATCAACATCTATCCCCTTGTCTCCGACCCGACCTTCAACGCGGTCATCTATATCGTGGGGGCTCTTCTGATCGCGGCCCTCGGCTTCGGGCTTCTCTGGCTGGGCTCGCGCCTGATGAGGGGGGTCCGGTTCGTGTTCCGGCTCCTGTTCGACAAGGTCAAGAACTGGCGCAAGCGCGCGCCATCTGCCGCCGCCGTCCAGCAATAGATAAAAAAAAGGGGGACACAATACCTATTCCCCATTTAAGTCCCCGCTTTTAATTGGGTAATAGGTATTGTGTCCCCCTATTAAATTGTGTCCCCGATTTAGCTACTTCTTGGCCTTGGCCTGATCCTCGACGAAGAGCGAGGGGGCCTCGCGCTTGCTTCTGGCGATAGCCCAAATGGTGGCGCCCAGCAGGACGGCCACGACCACGGCCAGACCGGGCGTCATCCTGTTGTATTTGACGATGATCGGCGCCGCGAGCAGGCTGACCAGGTTCGTCACCTTGATCATCGGGTTGAGGGCCGGGCCGGCCGTGTCCTTGAGCGGGTCGCCGACCGTGTCGCCGACGACGCCGGCCTTGTGCCGTTCCGAGCCCTTGCCCGTGCAGGCCACGAGATCCCGGGGCTCGTCCTCGATCGACTTCTTGGCGTTGTCCCACGCCCCGCCCGAATTGGCCATGAACACGGCCAGGAGCTGGCCGCTCAAGATGATCCCCGCGAGAAATCCGCCCAGGGCCTCGACCTGCAGGACCAGCCCCACGATGAGTGGCATGAAGACCGAGATGAGGGCCAGGGGGACGAGCTCCTTCTGGGCCGCGGCCGTCGAGATCCCGACGACCCGGGCGTAATCCGGCTTGACCTTGCCTTCCATGAGGCCCGGGATCCTGAACTGCCGCCGGACCTCCTCGACGATGAGGCCGGCCGCCCGGGTGACGGCCCGGAGCGACAGCGAGCTGAAGAGCCACGGCAGGGCGCCGCCGAGGAGAAGTCCGACGAAAACTTTCGTCTCCGAGAGGCGGATGGCGGTCATGATGTTCTGGAAGCCGAGCTGGATCTGGACCCGCCCGACGTCGGTGATATAGGACGCGAACAAGCTGACCGCGGCGATGACCGCCGAAGCGATGGCCACGCCCTTGGTGATGGCCTTGGTCGTGTTCCCGACGGCGTCGAGGTCGGCCATGATCTGGCGGGCCTTGAGCGTCTCGGGATCGGTCTGATCGTGCCAGGCCATCTCGGCGATGCCGTTGGCGTTGTCGGAGATCGGCCCGTAGGAGTCCATGGCCACGTTGTTGCCGGTGTGGCTGAGCATGCCGATGCCGATCATGGCCACGGCGTAGAGCACGTACAGCGCCCCGGTCGAGCTGTAGAGGGCCAGGGCGACCATGAAGCTGACGGCGATGATGACGACCGCCCAGACGCTCGACTCCATGCCGACGGCCAGGCCCGACAGGATGGTCGTCGCCGGACCGGTCTTGGTCGACTTGACGATCTCCTTGACCGGGTTCTTGCGCGTCGAGGTGAAGTAGGAGGTCAGCGGGTTGAAGGCGACGGCCAGCCCGACGCCGACCGAGGTCAGCATGGCCAGCTTCCAATCGTGCGCATAGTTGACGGCCACGACGAAGGACCACAGGATCGTGTTGACGCTCGAGACCTCGTAGGAGCGGAACATGGCCTCCTCGGCGTCCTTGGCCCGCATGAACTTGATCGGGAAGCGCTCCCAGATGGGCACGGTGAAGGTCCCCAGGATCGAGGAGATGACGCCGATGGCCCGGATGATCAGGGGATAGACGATCCACTTGAGCGCGTGGGTCGGGTCGAGGGCCATCAGGGCCAGCCCCAGGATCAGCCCGGAGACGATGGTCACTTCATAAGACTCGAAGATGTCGGCGGCCATGCCGGCGCAGTCGCCGACGTTGTCGCCGACGAGGTCGGCGATGACGGCCGCGTTCCGGGGGTCGTCTTCGGGGATGTCCTTCTCGACCTTGCCGACGAGGTCGGCCCCGACGTCGGCGGCCTTCGTAAAGATGCCGCCACCGACCCGCATGAACAGCGCGAGCAGCGTGCCGCCGAAGCCGAAGCCGAGCAGGGCGTCGGGCGCGGCCGTGCCGAAGACGATGAAGATCAGGGTGCCGCCGAACAGGCCCAAGCCGTCGGTCAGCATGCCCGTGATCGTGCCGGCGTAATACGCGATCGACAGGGCCTCGTTGAAGCCCCGCCGCGCCGCCGAGGCCGCCCGGACGTTGGCCTGGATGGCCATGCGCATGCCCAGCTGGCCGACGAGGAGCGAGAAGCTCGCGCCCATGATGAAGGCGATCGTCCGGCCGATGGCGATGATGACCTGGGCGCTCTTCGCGCCGAACTCGGCCACCGCCTCGCGGCTGGCGGGCACGACGTAGACGCTGAGGAAGAGGGCGACGGTCAGGATCCCGATGATGGGCAGGATCTTGCGCAGCTGCGTCTTCAGGTAGCTGTCGGCGCCGATGCGGATGGCGTTCCAGACCTCCTGCATCTTCGGCGTCCCCTTGTCCTTCTTGAGCACGACCTTGCGCAGCATCCAGGCGTAAAAGAGGCTGATGAAGGCCGTCAGCATGACGCCGCAGATGGCGATCTGCTCGAATGAGTTCAGCCCGTGACGGGCGAGACCCAGGATGTTCATGAGCGTCTCCTCTAAAAAGCGGATTGGAGCGGCGCCAGGGAGCTCGCGGACCGGCCTCCCGACGCCCGGCAAAGCGCTAATTTTACACAAGTCCGGCCAAAAATCAACCCCGTGTTTGTGCTATAATGCCTCTTCTGTCCCCGGGACGGACCGGACCCATGAGCGAGACCAAGTTCGTTTTCAAGCCCTTCGCCGAGATGACCGACGCGGACTACGCCGAGGTCGGCTTCCGCTCCGGCCTCGAGATCCACCAGCAGCTCCTGACCGAGAAGAAGCTCTTCTGCCGCTGCCCGGCCGGCCGCTACAGCGACAAGTACGACGCCGAGATCCTCCGCCACATGCGGCCGACCCTGTCCGAGCTCGGGGAGTACGACGGCACGGCCCTCATGGAGTTCAAAACCCGGAAGGAGATCATCTACCGGATCAACCGGGAGACGGTCTGCACCTACGAGATGGACGACACGCCCCCGTTCATGATCAACGAGCAGGCCCTCGATATCGCCCTCGGCATCGCCATGCTCTATAACCTGGCCCTCGTCGACGAGCTCCACATCGCCCGCAAGCAGTACCTCGACGGCAGCATCCCGACCGGCTTCCAGCGGACGACCATCGTCGGCGTCACCGGCTGGATCCCCTACAAGGACCGCCGCGTCTCGATCGTCCAGCTCGGCCTCGAGGAGGACGCCTGCCGCGAGGTCAGCGACGTCGGCCACCGCCGCATCTACCTGACCGACCGCCTGGGCATGCCCCTCATCGAGACGGTGACCGGGCCCGACATGCGCACGCCCGCAGAGGTCGCCGAGGTGGCCCAGATCCTGCGGCGCCTCGTCCGCAGCACCGGGCAGGTCCGCACCGGGATGGGCGCCGCCCGCGAGGACGTCAACGTCAGCGTCCGCGGCGGCACCCGCATCGAGATCAAGGGCGTGCCGCGGATCCCCCGCATCCCGCTCCTGACCTACCACGAAGCCATGCGGCAGTGGAACCTGCTCCGCCTGCGCGAGGAGCTCCACCGCCGAGGCATCACCCCGGAGGCCTTCAAGTCCGAATCCGAGGACGTCACCCGGATCCTCGTCAAGACCAGCTACCAGCCCATTCATGACGCTCTCGAGGCCGGCCTCGTCGCTTCCGCGGTCGTCCTGCGCGGCTTCCGCGATCTCCTCAATTGGCAGACGCAGACGAACACGCGGTTTTCCCGCGAGATCTCGGACCGGGTCCGCGTCGTCGCCTGCCTGACGAAGCTCCCGAACATCATCCATTTCGACAGCCTTTCGGAGACCCTCTCGAGCTCCCGCTGGGAGGCCGTGCGCAAGGCCGTCCGGGCGACGGGGGATGACGCCGTCGTCGTCGTTTGGGGCGCGCCCGAGGACGTCAAGACCGCCGTCCAGGAGATCGCCATCCGGGCGCGGGAGGCCACGATCGGCGTTCCTTCCGAAACGCGGCAGGCGCTGCGCGACGGCACCAACGGCTTCGAGCGCATTCTGCCCGGTCCGGACCGGATGTATCCCGACACCGACCTGCCGCCCAAGCAGGTCACCGAGGAGCGCCTCGAGCTGATCCGCCGGGCACTGCCAACCCCGATCTGGACGCGCGAGGCCTGGTACCGGGAGCTCGGCCTGCCCGCCGACGTCGTCGAGCCTCTGGCGGCCTCGCTCCGGGCCGGTCTCTTCGAGATCCTGGTCAAGGACTGGACGATCGACCCGGTGGCCGCCGCCGTGGCCCTCGTCCAGTTCCCCAAGCGCCTGAGAAGAAAAGGACTGGATGCGGACCGTCTCACCGACGAAGCGCTGCGTCGGACCTTCGCCCTGTTCCGCGACAAGAGGATCTCCCGCGACGGCGTCCTGGCCCTCATGGAAAGGGCCGCGCGGGGCGAGCCGCTGCCCGAGCTCGGGGAGTTCCGCCCGGCGACCGAGGAGGAGATCTACGCCCAGGTCGCCGCCTCCAACGGCGCCCTGCGGGAGATGAAGGTCCACAACCCGGACAAGAAGGCCCATATCCTGATGGGCCTGGTCATGTCCGCGCTCCGGGGCCGCGTCGAGGGCGCGGCCGTCGTCGCGCGCGTGACGGCGGCCGCCGAAGGGACATGCTGATGGCCGAGAACGACGATTACAAAGGCTATCGGGGCGAGGCCCTGGAGACGCTTCGCAGCTTCGGGGCCATGGTCTGGAGCGACGTCGACATCACGACCTCCCGCGGCACCTACACGGGCATCGTCCTGCCCCGCTCGGAAACGGCCGATTCGCATCACATCGTCATCAAGCTCCGCTCGGGCTACAACATCGGCCTGGCCGCCCGCTCGGTCGAGACGATCACCATCAGCGGCCGCAAGGAAGCCCACTACAAGATCCCGGAGAAGGCGTTCCCCTACGACCCGGCCAAACCCAGGGTCAAGCTCCTTGGCACGGGCGGGACGATCGCCAGCCGCCTCGACTACCGGACCGGCGCGGTCATCCCGGCCTTCTCGCCGGGTGAGCTCTACGGATCGGTGCCGGAGCTGGCCGACATCTGCAATCTCGAGACCGAGAAGCTTTTCGGGGTCTTCAGCGAGAACATGGGCCCCGAGCAGTACATCGCCACGGCCAAAGCCATCGGCCGGGAGATCGAGAAGGGCGTCCAGGGCATCGTCATCGGCCACGGCACGGACACCATGCACCACACCGCGGCCATTCTGTCCTTCATGGTCCAGGATCCTCCCGTGCCCATCGTCATGGTCGGCTCCCAGCGCTCCTCGGACAGGCCCTCTTCCGACGCCGCGCTCAACCTCATGCACAGCGTCAAGACGGCGGCCGAAAGCGACATCGCCGAGGTCCTGGTCTGCATGTTCGGTCCGACCTCGGACACCTACGGCCTCCTCCACCGGGGGACCCGGGTGCGGAAGATGCACTCGAGCTACCGCTCGACCTTCCGGACGATCGGCGACATCCCCATCGCCATGGTCAGCCGCGAGAAGATCACCCCTTTGCGGCAGGACTACAAGCGCCGCCGGGCCGACCGGACGGTCAAGATCAACACGGCGTTCGACGACCGCGTCTCGATCGTCTACTATTACCCGAATATGAAGCCGGACATCATCGATTCGCTCATCGATAACGGCTATCGCGGCATCGTCATCGCCGGGACGGGCCTCGGCCACGTCAACAAGCCCCTCTACCCGGCGCTGAAAAGGGCCCAGGACAAGGGCATCGCCGTCTACATGACCGTCCAGACACTCTGGGGCTATGTCCAGATGTACGTCTACGACACGGGCCGCGACATGATGGAGCTCGGGGTCATCCCGGCGGCGAACATGCTGCCCGAGGTGGCCTATGTCAAGCTGGCCTGGGCGCTCGGGCAGACCTCGGACGTCGAGGAGGTCCGCAGGATCATGCTGACGCCGGTCGCCGGGGAGATCACCGAGCGCGAGCCCTCCAACGGCTATCTCATCTTCCAGGGCGGCATCCCCGAGGTCGAGGCCTTCATCTCGACCATCAAGAAATAGCCTTCCCCCTGCGGCCCTCCCGGCACGGCGGAGAGCGTTATCAATCCGTCAGCTCCTCCCTCGACTAAAATATTTTATCCATGAAAGGAGTCCTTATGAAAAAAACCTTTGTGTTTCTCGGGATCTTGCTGTTCTTGGGCGTGACCTTCGCCGCAAGCCAGCCCGTGCCGGGGAAGAAATTCGAGCTGGGAACCTCGATCGCGTTCTTCAGCGTCAAGGCTGATGACTCGACGAGCTCCACGAGCTACTTGACCATCCCCGTCCGCTTCGGCTGGTTCATCTGGAAGGGGCTGGAGATCGAGCCTGAGGCCCAGTTCTTCTTCCCGGTAAGCCAGGACAGCGGGGATACGACCTACTTCCTCCAGGCCCGCCTGACCTACAACTTCAAGACGGCCGGAAAGCTCATCCCGTTCATCGGCGGTGGAGCGGGCTTCGGCAACGGCATCCCGATCTTCGGCATGGTCGAGGGCTCCAACGACGAACGGACCTCCGTATTCGACGGGGTGGCCGGCGTGAAGTTCCTTATCGGCAACATCGCGGCCCTCCGCGCTGAATATCAATTCAACCGCTACACCTGGAAGGACACCGTCAGTGTCGCCTCGGAACACGGGAATTTTCATCAAGTCTTGGTCGGCCTGTCGATCTTCTTTTAGGCCCAGACAAGAAGAACCGGCGCGAACCCACACGCCCGTCCCGGTCTCGGCCGGGGCGGGCTTTTTTTCTGCCGCGGCCTAGAACTCGAAGCGCAGCCCCAGACGCCAGACCCTCGGATTGAGGATCTCGTTGTAGAGGCGATTGAAGGGGTTGGCCGACGACGTCTCCGTGTCGACGTAATAGGTCCCGTAGTAGGCATCGTAGGCCCGGTTGACCACGGCCGAGTTCAGCGCGTTGAAGACGTCGGCCATGACGTAAATCCGGCCGGCGCCGAGCGCGATCTTCTTCTCGATCCGGAAGGTCAGGTTGCTGAAGGCGGGCAGGCTGTCCTTGGTGGCCGTCTGGAGATAGATCGTGTTGGCCCGGTAGAGCCCCTCCCAGGACGAGCTGTTGGCATAGGCGAGGGTGACGTAGTTCGGGATCTTCCAGCCCTCCCGGGCCTGGAAGGTCGCCGCGACGTCGAAACCCCAGGGGAGCTGGTACAGCGCGCTGAGCTTGGCCAGCCAGCGCGAGTACATCTGGACGGGGACCTTGCCGCCGGCCCCGCCGCCCCAGTTGCCATAGGGCTGGCCGTCGATCGCCCACTTGTTGGTCGGGTCGAGGTAGGAGCCGCCCCAGTAGATGCGCTGGTCCTGCAGGGTGACCGAGCCGTTCAGGAACCACCGGTGGGACAGCCGCTTGGTCACGGCCAGGTCGAGGCCGATATAGGTCCGGTAGGACGCGCTCTTGTCGACCATCCGGTACGGCGTGTCCCCCGGGAACGTGGCGACGGGCAGGTACCAGGGACGGCCGGCGGCGTCGCCCAGAGCGACCGTTTTCTCGCCGATGGTGACGGTGGCCGGGATGGTCCCGGCGACCGCGTACCAGGTCCCCGTGTTGTCGATGACCAGGTCCGGCGTCGACGGATAGATGTCGGCCGGGTAGTAGAGCTTGGCCCAATCGAAGTTGTCGTAGCGCCGGAACGTGGCCGCGACCGAAGCGGCGAGGTCGGGACGGAGCTCCTTCTCGAGGCTGAGCATGATCTCCCGTGTCCGGGGCGAGGTCTTGACGTTCTTCACGCCCGGATCGACGTCGCTGCGATAGAACGTCGTCAGGTTGTCGTAGTTGATCGCGCCGCGGTTGTCCCAGTCGAAGCCGGAGAAGTTCCCGGCGAGATAGGCATCGCCCTCGAACCCGCCGCTGAGAGCCGCCGCGGCCGCCTCGGTCGGAACCCCGTCACTCGTGAAGAGGGCGTAGAGCTGGTTCGGGGTCGTGGCATGGACCGAGGAATACTTCCAATAGATCTCGGTGCGATCGACCAGAGAATCGGCGTCCGTGTCGTTCCACCAGAAGGCCAGGTTCCCGGTGAGGCCGAGCGGCCGGGGGACGTTGGACCCGGGGGCGAGGATGTCGCCGTACTGGGCCAGGGCGAGCTTGAGCACGGTCCGGCCGTCGCCCTTGAGGTCCCAGCTGAACCCGATCCGGGGCGACCAGGTGCTCCACTGGTACCGGCCGCTGACCGCGTTGACCGCGAGCGAGGGGAAATAGGTGCCCAGCGCGGTCGCCGCATCCTCCGTAAAGACGCTCGACCAGCTCGAGAGGAACGTGGTGTTCCCCGTGGCCCCCAGCGACGGCTTCTGGTAGTCGTAGCGAAGGCCCAGCTGCAGGGCCAACCGGCCCTTGACGATCGTGTCCTGGAGGTAGCCGGAGGATTGACGGGCCAGGGCGACCTCGCGGTTGTCCCGGTTCAGGACGAAGCGCTGCCAGTCCGACGGCGGGACGATGAGCCCCTCGCCGAGGTCGATGAGGGGGTCGGTGAAATTCCGGAAGACCTCGTAGTTCTGCGCGAATCCCGAGACGCTCGTGACCTTCTTGTCGGAGAATTCGAGGCCGGCCTTGAACTCGTGCGACAGGCCGAAGAGGTTGTCGCGGAAGAGGGTGGCCGTGACCTGCGTGGCCTTGTTCAACCGGATCGTCTGGCTGTAGTCCCAGGACCGGCCGAAGAGCGTCGAGAACGGCACATAGGCGCCTTGGGCGACGTCGTAAGTCACGGGGTTCGTCAGGAGCTCGTCGACCATGGGCTTGGTGGCGGTGCCCGTGTTCGTCCAGGTGAATTTCGCTGAGACATAGAGGTTGTTGCCGATGACCTGCTCGTCCTGGAACTTGTAGATCGGGCTGCCGAGGTGGAAGCGGCCGGTCTGATGGTCGCCTTCGGGTTTGGCGGCCTCGGCGTTGGCGCCGAACCTCTCCTTCGAGCTCGTCGTGAAGAGCGCCTCGACCCGGTTCCCGACGAAGGGCACCGCGTTCAGCTTGAAGCTGTAGTTATTGAAAAGCGTGCGGTCCTGAAAATCGTAGATGGTATAGGTGAAGAGGTCCTGGGCCCCGGTGGCGAACCAGGCCCAGAGCCGGTCCTTGAAGATGGGGCCGCCGACGCTGGCTCCGTAATCCCGGATCTGCTGGATCCTGTTGGTGTCGGCCAGGCCCTTTGAACGCAGGGCCGTGGTCAGGTTGCTGCCCTGGAAGGCGCTATCGGTCAAGAAGAAACGGGCGGTGGCGGCGATCTTGTTGCCGCCGCGGCGGGTCAGGAGGTTCACGGCGATGCCACCCGTTTGCTGAGCGACGTCGGCGGCGCCGCCGGTCGTGACCGAAAGGACGTCGATCGCGTCGAAGTCGTAGTTGACGCTCGACAGGCCGAGGTCGACGGGATCGCTGACGTCGATGCCGTCGACCGCCCAGGTGCCGTCGAGACCGTTCGTGTTGTCCCCCCGGGTGACGAAGTGGGACTGCGCGCTCGATTCGTTGCCGCCGACGTTCTCACGGTCGAGCATGACCCCGGGAACGAGCTGGACGATGACCCAGGGATCGCGGGCCGTCGGCAGGGTCTGGAGCTCCAGCCAGCCGAACGACGCCCCGGCCGTGAACTTCGTCAGGTCGATCGCCGGCGAAGGGGTGGTCACGGCGACCATCTCCTCGGGCTTGCCCGGCTCGAGCACGAAGCGGATCGAGACGCGGCCGCCGAGGGCGACGACGACGCCCGACCGGGTGGCCGTCTTGAAGTCCGCCAGCTCGGCCTTGAGGCTGTAATCCGAGGCCGGGAAGACGGCCGGGAAACGGAAGATGCCCGAAGGGTTGGTGACGGTCTTCTCGTCGGCGGCCTGGGGACGCGACAGCGTGACTTTGACCCCGGAGAGGGGCCGGCCCTCTTTGTTGACGACTTTGCCTTGGACGCCGCCCGTCCGGACCTCGGCCGACAGGGAGAGCGAGATCATGAGCAGCGCGAAGATGAACCCAGCTTTTTTCAATGAAGCCTCCTCTGTCGATCCCGAACCGCAATCATATAACCGTCCGCTGGTCGAATGTGTTCCCCCAATTATAACAAATCGGGGTCACTTCGTCTTGAGGAAATGAAGGCTCCTCGGCTCCCGCTCCATATGATAGACGATCAGGGCCTGGAGCGTTTTCCGGATCGCGGCGATCTGGCCGGCGTCAAAAGGGGAGGGACAGCCCCCGGGAGGCGGGTTCTTCCGGACCCAGCGGAGAAAGTCCTGGATCGCCGGCGGCAGCTCGTCCTTCCTGAACGGGGCGCAGTCCGGGCAGAACGCGCCGTCCCTCTTGGGGGCGAGCCAGCCCCGGGTCAGGGGCTTGCGGCACTTCCCGCAGGAAGCCAGGTCGGGCAGGAGGCCGTTGGCCTGGAGGAACCAGGCTTCGAAGTAGGCCGCCGCGAACTCCCGCTCGCCGCCTTCCTTGAGACAGCGGAGGACCGAAAGGAGAAGCCGATAAAGGACCTCTTCGCGGGCCCGGGTCGGGGCGAACTCCTCAACGATCTCGCCGAAGTAGGTCAGGAGGAAGGCCGTCGCGGGCTCGGCCTGGATCTCGAAGAACGACTCGATGAGGTCGCAGCCGGAGACCGTGACCAGGTCGCGCCGCTCTTTCTCGTAATAGAACACGCGGACGACGGACAGGGGCTCGAGGCTGCTGCCGAAACGGTTGCCGAACTTGCGGGCGCCCTTGGCCACGCCCCTGATAATGCCTTTCTCGCGGCAGAAGAAGACGGCGATCTTGTCCTGGTCGCCGATGTTCGTCGTCCGCAGGACGATGGCTTCGGCCTGGTCTGTGGGCATGGGATCAGGGGCTCGGGACCATGGGGCGCGGCGCGTCAGCCCGTTGGCAGGCCGGACGACGGGCCCTCGAGGAAATCCCGGAGATTGTTCGGGGTGATCTTGATGTCCGTCAGGAGCTGCTGGGCGCGGCCAAGCGGCTTGGCCGGCTTGCCGTTCAGGCGAAAGGTGAAGCCCCCCGGGTTGCCCGTCTGGATGAGAAGCTCCTCGTCCGCCTGGGCCCGGGCCGTGGCCCCGGCCGGAAAGAGACCGTCGATCTTGAGCTCGCCGTCGGTGTAGACCCGGATCCATGTGTCGGCCTGGAAGACGATCTCGATCGTGACGCCCTTCCAGACCTCATCGGCGACGGGCGGGGCTTCGAGCTTCGCGGCGGGCTTGCCGGCGGGCTGAGACGCGGGTTGGGAGCCGGGCGCCGGCGCGGGCTCGGTCGCCTTCGCGGGTTCAGTCTTTTGCGCCGGCGGGAGGACGGATCGGGTGACGACCGTCGTGGGCCGGGGCTGGGCGGACCGTTGACTCCGCATCGATCGCAGGACGAAGAAGATGGCGCACCCGATGACCAGAACCGCCAGGGCCCGCCAGGCCCAACCGGGGATGCGCTTGAGATCGGCGGGCGAATGTCCGGTTTTGGGGGCCTCCTCGATGAGCAGAGGAGGCTCGGCCTTCTGGGCGGGAGCCAGAGAGGGTGCGGCCGGGGCGATCGGCTCGGCGGGGGATTCGGGCGCTGCGGCCGGCGGGGCCGGCTCGATCTGAGGCAGCGTGATCTCAGGGGGCTTGGGAACGAGGCCTCGGCCCTGCTCAGGCCCCGAAGAAAGCTGCCCGGCCTCCCGGTACCGCCTCAGGACCTCTTCCGGGTCGAGTCCCACGGCGCGGGCATAGGTCCGGATGATCCCCTTGACGAAGAATCCGCCGGGCATCATGTCCAGACGGTCGTTTTCCAGGGCTTCGAGGTAGCGGGGGACGATCTTTGTGGCCGCGGCGATCTCCTCGAGGGAGATGCTGCGAGCCTCGCGCTCTTCTCGAAGCCATTGACCAAGCAACGCCATTTGCCCAGATTTTATCACAAGAGGGGGTCAAACCTTCAAGAATTTCGAGACCGAAGTCGCGCTGCCGATGAACCCCGTCGCCGCGCCGCCGACGAGGAGCGCGACAGCCTGGGTCAGGTCGGGATAGCGGAAGCGGAGGAGCTCCTGGAGCGCGCCCAGGGAGGCGCCGAGATAGACGGGGAAGAGACGGATGACGATAAACAGCAGAGCCAGGGAGAGCAGGCTCCCGAGGAGCCCCAGGGTGATGCCCTCGAGCCAGAACGGGATGCGGATGAACAGGTTCGTCCCGCCGACCATCCGCAGGATCTCGATCTCGTTCTTGCGGGCGAAGACGTTGAGCTTGACGACATTGGAAATAATGAAGAACGATGTCAGGATCAGGATCCCTCCGAGGAAGGCCCCGATGGCCCCGGCCAGCCGGCTGAAGCCCTGCATCTTCTCGACCCAGTCCTGGTTGAAGAGCACGTCGGTGACCCCCGGCCGCTTCTTCATGCCCTCGACGAAGGCGACGACCTCCTTCGAGGCCGAGGCCTTGGCGTTCACCCGAAGCTCGAGGGACGGCGGGAAGGGATTGCCCTTGAGCCCGGCCACGACGTCGGCGAGGTCGGGGAAGCTGGCGCGGAACCTTTCCAGCGCCTGCTCCGGCGTCACGAACTTGACGCTCTCGACGAAGGCCGGCCTCGAGATCTCCTGGCGGATCGCTTCCGCGGCGGCGGGGGACAGGGCCGGCTCGAGATAGAAGGCCACGCTCATGTTGCCCGAGAGATCCCGGGCCGTGTCCCGCAGGTTGTTCGAGAGCGACATGAAGATGCCGACCGTGAGGAAGGACAGGCAGATGATGGTCACCGAGAACAGGTTCCGGGTCCGGAACTGCCACAAGTTGTTGCCCGTGACGTTCAGGAAGAACTTCACCTTTTCGATCACCCGTGCGCTTCCTTCCCGACGATCTTGCCCTTCTGGAGGAACAGGATGTTGTCGCCGAAATGACGGATGAGCTCGCGGTCGTGGCTGCCGATGATGACCGTCGCGCCCAGCTTGTTGAACTCCTTGAACAGGGTGACGATCTCAAAGGCGAGCTCGGGGTCGAGGTTGCCGGTCGGCTCGTCGGCCAGGATGATCTCGGGGTTGTTGACGACCGCCCGGGCGATGGCCACCCGCTGCTGCTCGCCGTAGGACAGGTGCGCCGGCAGCTCCCACATCTTCTGGTGGAGGTTGACCTTCTGGAGCGTGGCAAAGACGCGGCGCCGGATCTCCTTGCGGCCGACGCCGATGACCTGGAGCGGCACGGCGACGTTCTCGAAGACCGTCCGGTGGAACATGAGCCGGAAATCCTGGAAGACGATGCCCATCGTCCGCCGCAGGGTGTAGATCCGGCTGTCGTGGATCTTGAGGATGTTGATGCCGTTGATGAGGATCTGGCCCTCGGTCGGCAGGATCTCGCGGAAGATCGTCCGGAGGAGCGTCGTCTTGCCGGATCCGCTCGGCCCGGTGACGAAATAGAAATCCCCGTCGTTGATCCGGAGGGTGACGTCGGACAGGGCCCAGTACGGTTTCTGGTATTGCTTCCAGATGTGAAAGAGCTCGATCATCGTTGTGGCGTCCCCTGCCGGCGGGGCCGCGGGGCGGCCGTCTATTTCTTGATGAACAGGAACATCAGCCAGCCGAAGGCCAGGGCGCCGGCCGTCATCACGGCGAACAGGAGCAGGCCGTAGCGGATGCGGCCCTTGAGGTCGGTGCGGCGGATGAGAGCCAGGACGAGCGCGACGAAGAACGCGTAGACGACCATCGACAGGAGGTGGCTCTCGAAGATCATGATTTCTTCCCCGCTCCGATGTCGTAGGCGTCGAGGGCGATCAGGAAGTTGAGCAGCCCCGCCCCGGCGATGTAGGCGGTCCCGAACTCGAACGTGGCCCGGGCGAGGTCCCCGCCGCCCCAGTGGAAATAGCGCGTCAGGCCGTAGAAGAGCCCGTTGCCGAGGTCGGCGAAGAAGGCCAGGATCGTCAGGGGGTTGTCGGTCTGGAACGGATAGACACGACCCCCCATGACCAGGCCCAGGCCGGTCATGGCGAAGATCGAAATGAAGAACAGCACGGCCCGAAGGTATTTTTTCTGGATGGCGTGGCCCAGGCCGGGGACGGCCCAGCCCAGGATCATGGCGAGGAGACCCTTGATTTTCATAAGAAGGCATATTAATCGAATAGACCGCCTAAATCAAGTAAAATGCCCCCATGCCCGAACTCCCCGAAGTCGAGACGATCGCCCGGACGCTCGCGCCGGCCGCCGTCGGCCGCACGATCGCGGGGATCGATCTCCTCTATCGGCCCTTGCTCCGGACCGGGAGCCGCAAGACGCTTGCCGCCTTGGCCGGCCGCCGCGTCCTCGGGGTCCGCCGGCGCGGCAAGATGCTTCTGATCTCCTGCGAGGGCGGACGTACCCTGGTCTTCCACCTCAAGATGACGGGCCAATTCTTGTTCGCCCCGATGTCCGATCCGCGCGACAAGCACACCCGTCTGATCATCCGCTTCGCTGAGGGCCGGGACGAGCTCCGATTCCGCGATGTCAGGAAATTCGGCTTCCTCCTTTGTCTCGAGGGGGAGCCGGAGTCGTCCTGCGGCGAGCTGGCCCGTCTCGGCCCGGAGCCCCTCGAGATCGGCCTCCCGGACTTCGCCGGCCTCCTGAGGACGCGCAAGGGCCGCATCAAGAGCCTGCTGCTCGACCAGGCCCGGATCGCCGGCATCGGCAACATCTATGCCGATGAGATGCTCTTCGACGCCCGCATCCATCCCGAGACGCCGGCCTCGTCCCTCCGCCGGCCGGCCGTCGAACGGCTTTACCACTCGATGAGGAAGATCCTGGCTTCGGCCATCGAAGCCGGGGGCTCCACGGTTCAGGATTACCGGGACGCGGCGGGGAATCCCGGCGGCTTTCAGCTCGAACATAAGGTTTACGACCGGACCGGTGAGCCGTGCGTCGCGTGCGGATCGCCCCTCCGGATGAAGCGCATCGGCGGGCGTTCGAGCCACTTTTGTCCCAGGTGCCAGCGGCAAAAGGCCCGACGCGCCTCAAATTGAAAACCCGTCTTGATTCGGCTATAGTAAGGCCAATTCCGCTGGGTGCCCCTGTAGCTCAGTATGGATAGAGCAGCGGATTCCTAATCCGTTTGTCGCTGGTTCGAGTCCGGCCAGGGGCGCTTCATTTCACTACGGGATCCGAATACGAGGGGCGCCATCCGGCGGAGGATGTTGCCCCCCACGCTCCGTCCTCAACGCTTGGCTCTTTGCTATTCCCCGTGGCCTTTCATGTCCAGATTGTTCTCCAACAAGTTGATGCCCTGAAGAATGATGAAGGCCTCGTCGTTCGTCTTGATATCGAGGGCGATGCCGGATTTCTCGAGGAGCGTCTTCATCCGTTCCGCCAGATAGGCGATCGTGTTGGAGACGTAGAAGGGGAAGTACCAAAAATAGCCGAACGCCAGGAGGAGACAAAGAACCGCCACGAGGGCCATAAAGCGGATGAACCTGACGGAATCATCTTTGGCCATCCGGCTTTTCCGCTCGACCGCCTGCATGTTGAGATCGTTGATGCTGTTGATCGCGCGGACGAGCTTTTCAAAGGCCGGTTGGTATTCGTTGAAATAAAGGCTGCGGCCGCCCTCTCTCTTGAGGATCCGATCGCAGAGATCGGCGTAGAGGACATAGCCCTGGTTGAGCGTCGCCGCGTATTCGCTCTCATGGATCTCGGTGATGTTGGCGTTTTCGGATTTGAGATTGTTTTCGAATTCTGTCCGGCCGGCCTCAAAGAGCTTCGTGTAATAGTCGGACGTCTTTTGATCTTCGGTCGGGTTGAAGGTGACGCTGGTGACGGCCGTCCGTGTCTCCTCGAGCGCCACGGCCATGTTCTTGGAGAAAACGAGCGAGTTATAGTTGTCTTTCAGGATGTTTTCGGCGTCCTGCGAAAGCTTGCCGACGTTATAGGAACAGACGATCGCCAAGACAAAGATGATCACGAATAAGAACCCCAAGCCCAAACTCAGTTTCCTTTTGAGTGTCATGTTGCCTCCAAATGGAAATCCGGATTATTCCCAGACCTCACGAAGGTGTTTCCCAATCGCGGATCGCGCCCATGGCTTCTCCGGGGGTCCGAACGGACCGCAGGGCCTGCATGAGAGACCGGCTCTGGGACGCCCGGCTGGCCAGGCCCAGGAGCTTGACCTGCGTCTCGGGCGTTTGAGCCGGTGAGAGGATCAGGAAGACGATCTCGATGGGCTTGTCCGTCGCCACGTCGATGACCCCCTCTTTCGTCAACCCGATGGCCATGACCGGAGCGGCCAATCCCTCCACGCGGACGTGAGGGAAGGCCACGCCCTCGTTGAAAAACGTCGAGCCCTGAGCTTCCCGTTTCAGGATGGACTCGAAAAGGCTCTCCCCGGATCCGGTCCCGGCTTCCCTTTCGACGGTTGCGGCCAGGGTCCTGAGAACGGTCTCTTTTTCAACGGCCGCTTCCCAGATCACAATATGCTCCGGAGAAGTCGGCAGGCTGAAGCGGGGGCGTTCGACAGGCGGGAGGCCGGATCCCTCTTCCGGGCCAACGGGCGAAGCGTCTTCCGGTATCTCCGGCTGAGGACGGACGGTTCCCGGCAGGGCTTCGCACGTATCAAGGATGATGACCGTGAGGTTCCGGGCATTCCTGATAAGGTCTGCAACGATCGTCTTGTTCCGGCCAATCCTTCTCCAGAGGGGTTTCGGGCGGGCTTTGCCGACGACGATATGCCCGACCCGGTATTCCGCGGCGAACCGGAGGAGGGTATCGGCGATGTCTTCGCCCTTGTAGGTGAAGACCATGGCCCCCAGCTGTTTGGCCAGCGTCAGCGTGTCCGAGAGATGGCGCTGGACCTGGGCGTCGATGACCGTGGCCTCCTCGGCCGGCGTCTGCACATAGACGGCGTACCAGTTCCGGTTGAATCTCCCGGCCAGGCGCGAGCCGTAGCGCAGCAGCTTCTCGCTGTTCGGCCCGTGCGAGCTCAGGCAGACCATGATCTGGTCGGAGGCGGCCCCGCCCTCCCCGCCCTGGGCCTCGCGCCGGCGCAGGTCGATCTGGGCGGCGAGCTCGCGGAGCGTCAGCTCGCGGAGCTTTTCCAGGTTGGACCTTATGAAAAAGTTGGCCCGCGCGGCTTCGATGCGCTCGGCCGGGTAGATCTTTCCTTCCTCGAGGCGCTTCCGGAGGTCGTCGGTCGCGAGGTCGACATCGACGATCTCATCCGCCTCGGCCAGGATGGAATCCGGAAGTCGTTCGCGGACCTTGACCCCGACCGCCGTCTCGACGATGTTGTAGAGGCTTTCGAGGTGCTGGACGTTGAGCGTGCTGATGACGTGGATCCCGGCGGCCAGGATATCCAGGACGTCCTCGTACCGCTTGGCGTTCCGGCTGCCCGGAATATTCGTATGAGCCAGCTCGTCGATCAGGGCCAGCTGGGGCTTGCGGGTGATGACCGCCTCCGCGTTCATCTCCTCGATCGCGATGCCGTGGTACTCCTGGACGCGGCGGGGAACGACCTCGAGGCCTTCGGCCAGCCGGGCGATGTCCGCCCGGCCGTGCGTTTCGAGGAGGCCGATGACGACGTCGATGCCCTCGCTCTTGAGCCGGTGGCCTTCCTGGAGCATCTGATAGGTTTTGCCGACGCCGGCAGAGTAGCCGAGGAAGATCTTCAGGCGCCCTCGCTGGGCCCGGCGGATCATCCGCAAGAACGCGTCGGCCCTATCGTCCGGCATCTCGGATTCCGTCCAGAGCGAGGTTCAAACGCATGACGTTCACCCGCGGCTCGCCCAGGATGTCCAGCGCGCGGCCTTCGGTACAGGCCTCGATCCGGGCCAGGACGACGGCTTCGGGGAGGCCCCGGGCTCTCGACACGCGGGGGGCCTGAATCCGCGCGTTTTCCGGAGAGATATGGGGGTCGAGCCCGCTTCCCGAGGCCGTGACGGCGTCGGCAGGCACCGGAGCCGCGGCGGCCAGCCCGTTTTCCTCACGGTACGCGGTGATCCGCCTGCGGACAGTCTCCACGAGGTCCTTCGATAACGGCCCGAGATTCGTCCCCCCGGACCGCCCGCCGTCGTATCCCTGTCCGGCCGCCGAGGGGCGCGGGTGAAAGTACTTCGCGGACGAAAACGATTGGCCGATCAGGCTCGACCCGGCGACGACTCCATCCCGCACGATGAGCGAGCCGTTGGCCCGGCCGGGAAAAAGGCCCTGAGCGAGGACCCAGGCCACGAGCGGGTAGAGGCCGCAGAGGATGATGGCCAGGACCGCCACGGCCAGGAACGACCTCCGGAGTTCGGCCAACCAGACTTTCATTTCCGTGCGTCCTTCCTCATGTTAAACAAGATGCAGGGCATTGACAATCATATCGATGAGCTTGATCCCGGGGAAAGGGGCCATGAGCCCTCCCAATCCGTAGATCATGAGATTGCGCCGGAGCAGGGCCGCCGCTCCCAGGGGCCGGAAGCGCACGCCGCGCAGGGCCAGGGGGATCAGGGCGACGATGATCAGGGCGTTGAAGATGACGGCACTCAGGATGGCGCTGGCCGGCGAGCGGAGCCCCATGATGTTGAGGGGCGCGATGACGGGGAAGACGCCGACCAGCATGGCCGGGATGATGGCGAAATACTTGGCGACGTCGTTGGCGATGCTGAAGGTCGTCAGCGCGCCGCGGGTGATGAGCATCTGCTTTCCGATCTCGACGACCTCGATGAGCTTGGTCGGGTTGGAATCGAGGTCGACCATGTTGCCGGCCTCCTTGGCGGCCTGCGTCCCCGTGTTCATCGCCACGCCGACGTCAGCTTGGGCCAGCGCGGGGGCGTCGTTCGTGCCGTCGCCGGTCATGGCCACGAGGTGACCGGCGGCCTGCTCCTTCCGGATGAGGGTCAGCTTGTCCTCGGGCTTGGCCTCGGCGACGAAATCGTCCACCCCGGCTTCCCGGGCGATCGCCGCCGCGGTGAGCGGATTGTCGCCGGTGATCATGACCGTTTTGATCCCCATGGCCCGAAACCGCTCGAATCTGTCTTTCAGGCCGCCCTTGACGATATCCTTGAGGTGGACGACGCCCAGGACCTTGCTTCCGTCGGCGACAAGAAGGGGCGTCCCTCCCTGGAGCGCGATATGATTGACCGAGTCGCCGACCTCGAGGGGGACGCTTTCGCCCGTAAATTCCCGGATCGCGTCCGGGGCCCCTTTTCTGATGCGGTGCGCCTCGAAGTCGACGCCGCTCATTCGGGTCTGGGCGGAGAAGGCGATAAACGTCGCTCCGGGCAAGTCGGAGATGGAGCGTCCTCGGAGCCCGTATTTCTTTGCCAAAACGACGATGCTCCGCCCTTCGGGCGTTTCATCGGCCAGGGACGCGAGCTGGGCCGCGCTGGCCATCTCCTCGACCGTGATGCCCGGAGCCGGGAGAAACGCGGTGGCCTGGCGGTCGCCCAAGGTGATCGTCCCGGTCTTGTCGAGGAGCAGCACATCGACGTCGCCCGCGGCTTCGACGGCCCGCCCGCTCATGGCCAGAACGTTCTTCTGGACCATGCGGTCGATGCCGGCGATCCCGATGGCGTTCAGCAGGCCGCCGATCGTCGTCGGGATCAGGCAAACAAGGAGGGCGATGAGCACGGTCGTCGTCAATTCGACACCGGAGTACCGGCCGAACGGCTTCAGGGACATGATGACAACGAGGAAGATGATCGTCAGGGCCGAAAGAAGAATGGTCAGCGCGATCTCGTTCGGCGTCTTCTGCCGCTGTGCTCCCTCGACGAGCCCGATCATCCGGTCGAGGAAGCTCGTCCCCGGGTCGGCCGTAACCCGGACCCTGATGGTGTCGGATAGGACCCGCGTCCCGCCGGTGACCGCGCTGCGGTCGCCGCCCGCCTCGCGGATGACCGGAGCGGATTCGCCTGTGATGGCGGATTCGTCCACCATGGCCGCGCCCTTGATGATCTCCCCGTCGGCCGGGACGATCTCATGGGCGGAGATGATGACTAAGTCGCCCTTGCGCAGGCGCTCGGAGGGGAGGGACTCGACCGATCCATCGGGCCGAAGGAGGCGGGCCGTGGTACAGGCCCGTGTCTTGCGGAGCTCGTCGGCCTGGGCCTTTCCCCGGCCTTCGGCCATCGCCTCGGCGAAATTGGCGAAGAGGACCGTGAACCACAGCCAGACCGAGACCTGGAGCACGAAGCCCGCCGCCTCGCTCTTCGACCGCATGACCAGACCCAGGGTGGTCAGCAGGGCGCCGATCTCGGTCACGAAGATGACGGGATTCTTCAGCAAGTGAGCCGGATTCAGCTTCTTGACGGCATCGAGCGCCGCCCGGCCGATCATATCCGGGTCAAAGAGCCTGCGGGTCGTTGCGGCCACGTCTTCCTCCCTTAATACAGGACCCCGGATCCGGTCATCAGGAGATGCTCGACGATGGGACCGAGAGCCAGGGCCGGCAGAAAGGTCAGGGCGCCGACAATGAGCACGGTCCCGATGAGGATGATAACGAACGTCGGGCCGCTCGCGGGAAAACTCGCTTCGCTCGGCGGGACGAGCTTCTTCCGGGCCATGTTCCCGGCCAAGGCGAGGACAGGAACCATCATGATGAACCGGCCGAAGAGCATGGCCAGAGCCAGGGTGATGTTGTAAAAGGGCGCGTTGCCGTTGAGGCCCGCGAAGGCGCTGCCGTTGTTGCCCGTGCCGGAGGAGAAAGCGTAGAGGATCTCACTGAGGCCGTGCGGGCCGGAGTTGGCGAGCCCGGCCAGGCCCCACCGGCTGGTCGCGGCCCAGGCGGAAAAGCCGAGGATCGAGAAGATCAGGACGAGCACGGCCAGGACGGATACCTTTACGTCATAGGATTCAATCTTCTTGCCCAGATACTCGGGAGTCCGTCCGACCATCAAGCCGGTGAGGAAGACGGCCAGGATGACAAAGACGAGCATCCCGTACAGGCCCGAACCGACCCCGCCGAAGACGACCTCGCCCAGCTGGATGTTGACGAGCGGGACCAAGCCGCCGAGCGGCGTGAACGAGTCGTGCATGGCGTTGACCGCTCCGCACGAGGCGGCGGTCGTGACCGTGGCGAAGAGACTCGATCCGGCGATGCCGAAGCGGACTTCCTTGCCCTCCATATTGCCGCCGGCCGCATCGACTCCGAGAGCTCGAAGACGCGTGTTGCCGGCGGCTTCGGCCTTCCAGCAGACCAGCGCGGCGGCCAGGAAAA
>Ga0326726_10000324_pt1 | contig 45551 bp, 36 predicted proteins | sample MHFenrmetagenome_2_FD_207603 | JGI IMG/M metagenome (GOLD analysis project Ga0326726, IMG submission 207603) | Lab enriched peat soil microbial communities from Michigan Hollow, Ithaca, NY, United States - MHF15MN | ecosystem: Environmental > Terrestrial > Soil > Wetlands > Peat | place: USA... | reverse complement strand
CATGATCCGTATCCTTGTTCATCCCGAATCCGAGCTGTTCCAGACCGAATACCCACACGGTCACCACAAGCCCGAAGACGCCGATTGCTTCCGGATTGACTACATTCATCGAAAAACTCCTTTTTCAGTTGTTAGAAAAATGAAGGAACGACACGGCGAACGGACCTCCTCTTCCTTGTGGGAATTGGCGTGTCCGTTTACCGTGGCCGAATTTACTTTTTATCGGCGTTAATTCTGATTTGTTTGTTTGCTTTCTGGATTGTATAGGGTTCACGTCGTTGACTGTCGCCATTTTCCCGCTGCCGGGAGTCGCGCAAGCACGAAAAACGCTCGATTCCCGAACGCTGAACTTCGGATCGAAAATCAGTCACCGGATCGTAGCCGATTGAAGTGACGCTTCTTTTTCCTACCTTTTCTCCTGCCTTGATATTTCTGCACGAATGACCGACATCCATGAGCACTGCCGCTGAAGGCGATTTTTCAGGAGAGAACGACGATCCATCCGCCGCGCCGCCAGGCGATGGAGTGAACGCGAAATTTCTCGCCGCGTTTCCTCCATTCGCGAGCCGTAACTTCCGGCTCTACTTCGTCGGGCAGATCATCTCCATGATCGGCACCTGGCTGGAAATCGTCGCTCAGGGGTGGCTGGTGTTCGAGATGACCGGCTCGGCCTTCTGGGTGGGCGTCGCGGCGGCGGCCTCGACCGTGCCGACGCTGCTTCTGTCGCTTTTCGGCGGGATGCTCGTGGATCGCTATCCCCGCAAGAAGGTGCTGCTCTGGACGCAGGTGCTCCTGATGTTGCTCTCCTTCATTTTCGGCACGGTCGTGCTGCTCGGCTGGGCCACGCTTCCGCTTATCCTTGTACTCGCCTTCCTGATCGGCAGCGTGAGCGCGGTCGCCACACCCGCCATACAGGCCTTCATCAGCGAGATTGTGGAGCGCAAACACCTGCCCGTAGCGGTCGCCCTGAACTCCTCCATCTTCAACGCATCGCGCGTCATCGGCCCGGTGCTGGCCGGTTTCATGATCACCTGGATCGGCACCGGCGGCGCTTATGTCGCCAACGGCGCGAGCTTCATCGCCGTGATCGCGGCCCTGCTCGCCATCAAGCTGCCGCAATCCGCGCCACGCGCCGTCTCGACGGAGCATCCCATCCAGTCGATCCGCGACGGCATCGTCTATGCCTGGAGGCACCCGATCATCCGGGCGATCGTGCTGTTTGTGGCCGCCGTCTCCATCTTCGGCTGGTCGTTCATGGCGATGCTGCCGGTGGTGGCAAAGCGGGTTTTCGGCATCGGGGCCGATGGCATGGGCTACCTCTATTCAGCCTTCGGTCTCGGCTCCCTTTTCGGCACGGTGGTGGTGTCGGTGTCGAGCGGCAGGGTGCACAGCGGGCGTCTGGTGATCGGCGGGGTGCTGACCTTCGCGCTCGGGCTGCTGGCTTTCACCTTCGCGACATGGCTGCCGCTGGCGCTCGCGTGCCTCTTCATCTCCGGCCTCGGCATGTTGACCGCCTTCTCGACGATGACCGGCACGGTGCAGCGGCTGGTCGAAGACCGGTTCCGCGGGCGCGTCATGAGCATCTACCTGATGGTGCTGCTCGGCCTGATGCCCTTCGGCAACCTCCTGATGGGTTTACTCTCGGAGCATTTCGGCACCCCGGTCGCGCTCAGGACGGGCGCGATGGTCACCATCGCCGCCGCGATTTTGCTGTTCATGTCACGCAAGGAGATTTCGAGGGACTGGAAAGTGTATCGAGCCACGACGGAGCCGTAACCGGAACGCTTGCGCTGACATGGCGGTTATGGTGAAAAACCGTGACCGCCATGAAACGTATCCCCACTCTCCTCTTCGCGACGCTGACAGCGCTATCCGCCTGTCACGCCTCGCCGAAACCTTCGCCACCGAAACCGGACAACGCCATGAGCAACGCCAGCCATCCGAACAATCCATACTACTCCCGCACCGACACGACCCGGCTCAACCTGCCGGACGAGGTTTGGCAAAAGGTGCTTTCACCCGAACTCTACCGGGTGGCGCGTCTCGGCGAGACTGAGCGGGCATTTACCGGCAAGTACTGGAATTACGAAGGACGCGGTACCTACTACTGCGCCGCCTGCGGCAACGCGCTCTTCCGTTCCGACGCCAAGTTCGCCAGCACCTGCGGCTGGCCGAGCTTTTTCGAAACGGTGCGCCCCGGTAGCGTGAAATATCGCGAGGACACCTCGTACGGCATGATCCGCACCGAAGTGCTCTGCGGCCGCTGCAACGCCCACCTCGGCCACCTCTTCGACGACGGCCCGCCCCCAACCGGCAAACGCTTCTGCATGAACTCGATTTCGCTGGAGTTTGAAGGGGATCAGAAGTGAAAATGTATAAAGGTGAACACTCAGGTTCCCTCTACGGAGATTATCGCTATCGGGAATAATGTTCTAATACGCCGATGATATGGCGGCCCGTCGCCGAAAGGTAATTGTCCACGTTTTGCCCGGATTCGAGCTGGTCTTGACCAGTCCCTTGCGAGCGCACAACGAATTGAGCAGTGAATACCTCCTTGCTTTCGACCGCCCGACAAACACAATCTCAGGCTTGCGGTGAACCATAATCAAGTATAAGCTCGAATAGCTACAAAAAAACAGTTTAGGTGATGTTTATGAGGGATTTAGTAAAAAACGCTTCGTTTGGTGCTGCTCATCCAACAGAATATAACAATAATTTATTTTTGTGATCAGAAAACCTGGTTCTGATTATATCTGAATCATATATTTATCTCTCACATTGTATTTATTCATTTCTTTCTCCTATGCGTATTGTTCGTTTAGCTCATTAGTAACAGGTAATGGCGCTAATTTCGTTATATCAGCTGATTTGATATAAAAATGATTACATATAAAAACTAAATTTGAGGGGGTTAATGGAAGATCTATTTTTGATTCTACAAGTTTCGTAAGTAATTCATGGCGATCTATACGGAAAATCATTTTTGCCAATTTGTTGTCTTGGTTAAATAGATTCTGAATATTTTCATTTAATTCCTGAGACTGCCATCTTAATCTAAATTTTGTTCGCATCATCGGCAACCATTCTTTAGACTTATAATGCCTCCATGCCAAGTCTTCAAACAGTTTAATAATAGCCCAATCGCATGTTTCAAGTGTTGCGATAAAACCGTTCAATGCTCTATCGTGATCCTTATAATTACGCCAATCTTCTTTGCATTTGTATCTCAAATCATGATCAATTTCATGCCAGCCTTCAGAAAATACCGTTCTGAACTGAACTTCAAAAGTATTATCAATTCTTTGTTCTGCTTGCAGAACAGCGCTTTGTTGAGAATGATCTTGAGGTAGCCTAAATATTAAATTACATCTTGTTGGACCAAAAGTCGCATCATTCGGCACGTCAATCGTAGATGCTTTCGCCTCATATGTGTATTTAGATTTCAATAACTGCTGAGCCAATTCGCTGTCATCAGGAAAATACAAAGCAACTCGCACTCCATATAAGTCTTGCATTTTCTTATCATGGTCATATATGCCATATTGCTTGTTAGAAAGTTTCAACTCTCTGGATTGCTTGCTTTTTGCTCTTGCAAAAACCCTAAATAAAAGACCGATTTTCGACAATTCAGCTTCAACCTCATTTTTTAGTATCTCAGCTATCCGTTGTTCCGCGCGCTCATACATATATCACCGTCCCAATATTTCTCTGATTCTTTGAAGCTCTGCTGTATTGATTTCTGCAGTATCACCTTTAATAACTAATAAGCCATCATGCCTTAATTCAGTTATTGCACGACTGACTAAAGTGCGTTCATTATTTGCATGACCTCTATATAATGTAATTAATTGTCTTTTACTCCAAAAATGAGGACGACCAACAGGCCAATACTGTTCTAAGACACTTCTCTTAAACATATCAAAATCATTTTGACTTCCAATTTCTTCTTCTGTGCTTAAATCTTCTAAAATTTGCTCCAATACTTCAGTTTCCCCAGAGCATCCCACTAAAAATATATTTTCTATCCTACAAGGTTCTGTATTTACATATTCACACTCATAAAATCTACACCCTACAAATGTAATATCCTTTAAATTATTTAAAATGAATTTTGTTTTTTTGAAGGTGCAATCAACAAATACACACTCTGTAACCATCACTTGTTCCCCAATGTACGTATCCTCAAAGATCACTCCGTTAAATGCTTCAGCTTTTAAATTGTGTTGAGGACCACCACACAACATGATTTCCGATAACACCCGCTGCTCACTAGACAAAAACTCAAGAGTAAATATTAGCTTATTCCAAAGCAGCTCTTTTCGTTTTTTTGATCTGGGCAAAAATGATATAACAGCTTGCTCTAAAAAATCCTCACCTACAATTAATTCATCTGAGCTAGCTTGTAGCAAATGCTCGGCAACAAAATTTCCTAATGCAAAATCATTCACAAAACCAACGCTAACACCGTCCTCCCCTTTTCGATCTAACAAGGCATGAGAAACTAATTTTGCTGTTAACTCCTCTATTGTAGGTCTTGTTTCGCTTGTATATCTGTTTCGTACGCTTGCTAACAAAGCGCCATTATTTTCCATTAAAAAATATTGCAAATACTCATGATCTTCAGAAGTGAAATCCATTTCTAGCATATGACCAGCCAGTCTCGTAAAAAGCCTATACTGTTCGTCTACATCCATCAATAACTCTTGACGTTCTTTCTCGCGATCAAGCAGTCTATCGAAGTAATATCTCACAATATTATCTGGATTATTCATTAAATTATCAAAGCGATCCTGTTCTTGAGCAGATAGAAACGCGAGTAAAACTGGATTTGATATTTTTTCGATCGGAAATGATATTCGCTCCAATGCGCTTCGCCTTTCATATGATAACCAATTCTCTAACTTAGGCTTAAGTAGTGAATATCTAGAAATATTAAAATCATTTTCATGACTATGCATCCATGTATGAAAATGATCGCCGTTAAATATAGCTGTTTTTCTTGAAGTTAATACTATTTTTGCGTCTCCTATCAATAAATCACTAAGAGTTTCAAGCATCGGTTCTACTTTATCATAATCAGGGTTAGCATTTTCCCTTCGATGCAATAATTCATCAAATCCATCGACAATCAAGAATAATTTCCCATTTCCGATTTGAGTCTGAACCAAACTTATAGACAACGTAGGGAAAAACCGATCAATCTCATCAAGTAAAACATATCGAAATATCTTTGCTTGCCTATTTCTTGACAATTCAATAAATAAAGGGAGACGGCCGGAAAAACAATCAAGAGATCGTCTTAATAGTTCAAAAGAAGCACAAGTCTTTCCATAGCCAGCGGCAGCCTCTAATATAATTAAGCGCGGCCCACTGCTTTTAAGGTCTGCCATTATAGAATCTATCAGCGAGACATCAAGATGAGAGGTATTGCTCTCATAAGCGTTTAGATAAGGTGGGTCAATAAATCTATAATCGGCACCAATATTATTTGCTTGTTTCGTCCTAAACTTATCATCCTCATCATTAAAGCGGCTTTTTGTTCCATCCAAAGAAAAGAAGCCTTCAAAGAGCTTATTTTCCGCATCTTGTAATGATTGATAATCCCTTATTGTGCAAGCATAACCACTTGACTGGTAGTTTTTTAAATCTGTACTTGTATCAGCACCGGCCGAAATAGGAATAATATCCGCATTATTAAAATAGCCACCTCGATACGTATAGACACGCACATCACCGGAAGAAGATTTTTTTTTCTTGAATCCATATGATGTATATAAAGAATCTAATCTGCTACTTTCTATTGCCATAATATATCTGTATTTCTTTACATGTATTGCGGGTGGTGAATTACTGAAGGTAAACGCACCATTCCCTCACGGCCATAACGATCAATCAATTCTTCAAAGAACCACTTGCCAACCCACTATCTCAAAAACTATCACTCAATAAGCCGAATACATCTTTGTTCAATCACAGCCTTCGTAGCATCGTCGAATATCTGGTGTCGTCTTTGGAGGTATACATAATAAGCCAGACGACTTGGCTTACGCCTTCTATATACGAAGATTACGCCTGATTCTCAAGCGTTTGCAAGGAACAATTTGCGCTCTCGCGGCAAAAAAATCAGCATCGTTCTCAATACGCCCCAAGAAGCTTTCTCGCTTTTTTGGCTTGAAAAGTCAACATCGGGTGCCTGATCGTAAGTGAAGAAGATGCGTGTGGCGGGCATCTGCAAGGGCGATTGAATCAGGCAGAAGGGCGGCCCCGACAAGTCAGAACCACCCCCAAGGAGATTATCGCTTTCGAGAAAGCTTTAATGCGCCGACGAGATGTCGGCTTTTTTGTCGCTTTTGTCCACGCGGATGAAGAGCAGCAGAGTTGGAGGCAGACGGCGAAGATGGCAGCCAGCAAAAACCTGTGTTTAACTGCAAAAAAACAGCGATGGTGATGTTCATGAAGGAGGGTACAGTATCCTAAAACTCAGGCAAATTCCGGGAAGAATTCTCAGGGCGGATGCTGGTTTCCAAAAGGAGACGAAGGGAAATGCAGATGGGTTGGTGAAAACCCTATCAACGTTAAATCAAGTCAAGAAACCGGTCAACATCCATCCGTGCCTGTTTGAGAATATGCGACAGAGTTGAGCGCTTGATCGGACGATGCGCTGGTATGGTCAATTTGAGCGTTTCGTTTTCGGTGCGCTTTTGAAGTCTGATATGGCTTCCATGCTGACGAACCACGACCCAGCCATCCCTGCGCAACGCCCGAATGACTTTGTCGTAATTTTCGCTCGGAACCTTCGTCATACGGCAACTTCCAGAAATTCGGCCTTCTCGCTGTAATCCGCGTCATCTTCAATCGGCTCCAGATACAGGAGTATGGCTTCCTGGATATTTTTAAGCGCCTCTTCCCTTGTTTCACCCTCACTGATACATCCCGGCAACGAAGGGACAAGCGCTGTAAAACCGCCTTCGTCACTTGGTTCCAAAACAACTCTTATTTGCATAACACAAAATCTCTTATCATTATACTTTAAATATACGGTATCCTGATCGAGAACTAAACTGATTCACGGCACCAAAATGGCGTCACAAGGCTAGCTCATCGTCAATATACATCAACATAACCGGAGATACCCACTCTTTTCAGGACACAACCGACCGAAAAACGGCACACTGCTTTGACAGCTATTAAAAAAAGAATTTATTCGCAACGCCATACGCATAGGCAATCTATCACTTGAATAATTCGACCCGAGAAGCCTTCGCTCGTTTCGATCTCATCGCGGATTTCGCAAAGCAATCGATCATCGTCTGATCGTAAGTGACAGAGATGCGTGTGGCAGGGATTTCGTCGAGGCAATCGAAAAATACAGAAGGGCGGCCCCGACAAGTCGGAACCGCCCCTGCGGGGAGATTATAGCTATCGGAAAATTATCTCAATGTGCCGACGAGATGTCGGCTTTTTTGTCGCTTTTGTCCACCCGGATGAAGAGCAGCAGTGGCATACAGATGGCGAACAGGATGGCGATCAGTTTGAAGGCGTCCATGTAGGCGAGGTGGTAGCTCTGCGCCGTCACGATTCCTTCGAGGGCTTTCCAGGTTGCTTGCTGGGTTTCGACCGGCGAACTCATCCGTGAAGAGAGCGCCTGTTTGATGCCCTCCATTCTTGCAACCAGGTTCGGGTCGTAGGGCGAGAGGTTGCCGAGCAGGTTCATGCGGTGCGCGGCCACGCGCTGGGCGATGTAGGTGTTGGTGATGGCGATGCCGAACGAGCCGCCGAGCTGACGCACCATGTTGTTCAGTCCCGTCGCCTGCCCGATGTCGCGCCCGTGCAGGCCGGTGACGGCGAGCAGCGTGACCGGGATGAAGATGAAGCCGAGCGCGATGCCGCGAATGAGCAGGATCAGGAAGAAGTTCTCCGAGCCTGACTGCATGGTCTGCATACCGAGGAACCAGCAGAAGAAAAAGAATGATCCCATACCGACAGTCATGAGCAGTTTCGGCGACGCGCCTTTCTGCAACGCGATGCCGAGCGGCATGGAGATGATGCCGGTGAGCATGGCACTCGGAAAGAGCACGAGGCCTGTCAACAGCGCCGTGAAGCCGAGCAACCGCTGCACGAAGACCGGAAAGACGAAGAGCGAGCCGTATAGTCCATAGCCGACGATGAAGGTCAAGACGGCGGCGATGGCGAGGTTCTTGCTCCGGGCGAGCACGCGCAAATCGACCGCCGGATGCTCAGTGTGCAGCTCTCGCCAGACGAAGGCGATGAGCGATACTACGGCAAGGATGGTGAACCAGACGATGTAATCGGTTTCAAACCAGTCTTTCTGCTCGCCCCGTTCAAGCACGAACTGCAATGAGCCGATGCCGACGGAGAGCAGGCCGATGCCCGCCCAGTCGATCTTTTCAACGATATGCTGTACTTTCGGCTCCTTGACGAAGGTCAGTGCGGCCCATGAGGCGAGGATGCCGATCGGAATATTGACGAAAAAACACCACTCCCAGGCGAAGTAATCCACGAGCCAGCCGCCAAGCAGCGGGCCGATGGTCGGGCCAAGCACGAGGCCCATCGAAAAGATGCCGGTGGCCGTTCCGCGCTCCTCCGGCTTGAAAGTCTCGTACAGAATTGCCTGCGAGGTCGGAAGCAGGCCGCCGCCGCCGATGCCCTGGATGAACCGGAAGAACACCAGCATCCAGATGTTGGTCGAGAGGCCGCAGAACAGCGATGCGACCGTAAACAGGATGATCGAGCCGACGAAATAGTTGCGGCGTCCCATGAGGTTGCCGAGGAAGCCGGAGAGCGGGATGACGATCACGTTGGCGATGGCGTAACTCGTCACCACCCAAGAGACATCCTCAATGCTCGCGCCGAGGTTGCCGCTGATGTGGTTCAGGGCGACGTTGACGATGGTGGTATCGATCAGTTCAAGCATGGCCGCCACGATGACCGTCACCGTGATGATGATCTTTTTGATCCCGGTTTCGTAGTGGTGTGTCGGGGCCTGCGCGCCGGGAGCTGCGATTGTGTTAGTTTCTGACATGATTACTTCGGCGATAAAACGCCGCAACTTTTCTCGATAAAAGAAATTGGGCTAAAGCCCGGAAATTTTTTTGGCCTGAAGTACCCCGGACTGAAGTCCGGGGCAATGATTATCGACGGGCCAGAACTGTCGGAAGGAGAGCATAACCTTGCTTTTCATTCAGGAGGGTTTTAACCCGACGGATATTCAGCAATCTTACATTCTCATTGCCCCGGCTTTCAAGCCGGGGTTCAGTCATAACACAAAATAATTCTGGGCTTCAGCCCAATTATTCTTTGATGTTTGGGTTTACAGGTGATTGTCATTGGAGTTGCAGTACACCCCCACCCGTCACTTCACCTTCACTTCCACAATCACATTCATACCGGCGGCGAGCGGCGCGTCGGGTTTTTCATCGAACACGATTTTCACCGGTACGCGCTGCGTCACCTTCACGAAGTTGCCGCTGGCGTTATCGGGCGGCAAAAGGGTGAACTGCGCGCCGGTGCCTGCGGAGATCGAATCGACGTGCCCCTTGAACTCCTTGCCGGGAAAAGCATCGACATGGATGACAACCGGTTGGCCAACCTTCATATGCGCGAGTTGGGTCTCCTTGAAGTTGGCTATAATGTTGAGATCGTTCCGGTTAACGACGGCGATGAGCAACTGGCCCGGCGAGACGAGCTGGCCCGGCTCAATGTTCTTTTTTGAAATCTGTCCGTCAGCCGGAGCCTTGACGGTCGTCCATGAAAGCTGAAGCTCGGCGTTTTTCAGTTCAGCTTCGGCCTGCTTCTCCTGTGCCAGCGCCGCTTTGTACTTGTCTCCGGCGGCGGCATGTTTGGCCGACGATGCGGTCGCTCCGGCGGTTGCTGCGTCGAGTTCGGCGCGGGAGATCACATCCTGATGCTGCAAATTGCGGCTTCGGCGCAGATCCGCGTCGAGCTTGGTCTGCGTCGCCGCGGCTTCGGCGATGTCCGCCTGCGCTGCCGATACCGAGGCTTTGGCCTTGAGGAGCAGGGCGTCGGCCATGTCGCGCCGTATCTGGTAGTCCGAAGGGTCGATGGTCAGCAGGGTATCGCCAGCCTTGACATTCTGGTTCAGTTTCACTCGGACGTCGAGCACGGTTCCCGGTACGCGAGGGCTGACCGGATAAATATCTCCCGAGATTTGCGCGTTGTCGGTCTCTTCGTAGCTGAAGGAGCGGAGGAGCTTCATGCCGCCCCAGATGACGCCGACGGCGAAGAGGAGGCCGAATATCGCCAGGCGTATCCACGAGCGTTCCTGTTTTGGTTTGCCGTTGGCCGGAGCTTCGTGGTTTGGTTGCTGCGTTTCTGCCATGGTTTGGATCAATCGTTAATGTTTGCTGAAACTTCGACGGGCGCGGCGTGTCTTGCCTCCTCCGTGGCTGCGCTCTCCGGCGAACGGAGCACCAGCACCGGGCACGGCGCATGGCGCATCACCGATTCGGCGGTGCTGCCAACCAGGAGGCGGCGGATGCCGCTCGCGCCGTGCGAGCCGAGCACGATCATGCAGGCTCCAATTCTTCCGGCATAGTCGATGATGGTCGCGGCGGGCGCGCCATATTCGATGGCAAAGCGTACCCGGCATCCGTACGCGGAGAGCAGGTCTGAGTATCTCGAAAAGTGATGCAGATGCTCCTTGAGCAGCGTGCCCCGGTCGCCGGAATCGGCGTTGCCGACATGCAGCACGATCAGTTCGATGTCGCCGGTATAGTGCTCGGCGGCATGAAGCAGCGCTCTCTCGGATGAAGGCGAGAAGTCAACCGGGCAGAGAATGGTTTTCGATGGTCTTGCGATAGTTGTCGTCATGGTGTCTCCGATTATTGCCTGATCAGATCGCCCGAAGCGCGTCTGACCGAATAGGCGTTAAGAACATATTCATAGCGGGCTTGCAGGTTCGCAAGCTCCGCCTCGGCGAGCGCCGCTTCGGCGTCGAGCAGATCGAGCGTGGTGGCCAGGCCGTTGTCGTAGCGGATTCGCGCATGTTGGGCCGCGAGATTGGCCTGCGAGACCTGCAAGCGGGTGGTCTCGATCTTCTCCCGGCTGCTTTGCAGGTCGTTGATCGATTGCTGCACTTCGGCGCGACTCATCTGCTCGGTATCGAGCCGCTGCTGCTCGGCGGAGCGCTTCAAGGCCGCAGCCTCCCGAAGCGAGGCGCTTTTGCGGAATCCGTCGAAGATCGGCACCTGCAGCTCCACGCCAGCCGCGACGTTGGTGCGCATCTTCTCGATGTCGGGCACGTAGCCGTTGTTGGTGCCCCAGGAGGCGCTGCCCACGATTTTCGGCAGGAACTCCTTGATGGCCAGCGATTTTTTGTACGATGCCGCCTTGAGATTTTCACGGGCGAGCAGCATTTCCGGGCGATGATCGAGCGCCGACTCAGCAAGCTTGCTCGCATCCATGCCGGCTGGCGCGATGTCGAACGAGCCTTTCAGATTCAGCGGGGCGTGCTCGTCGAGGCCGCAGAGACGGCGAAGCGTGATCTCCTGATTGCGGAGCTTGCTCTCCAGATCGATCTTGCGGTTTCCGGCAGCTGCGAGCCGCACCTGGGTTGTCAAGAGGTCGAAGCGTGTTGCGGCTCCCTCTGCATAGCGCTTCTGCATGTGGTCGAGATTCTTGCGCAGGGCGGCGATCTCTTTGTCCTGCACCCTGACCGCCTCTTGCAGGAAGAGCGCAGAGTAAAAGCTCTGGACGGTGGCCAGTGAGAGGTCGCGCAGGGTTAAATCCTGCATGATGGTGGTCGAGTTTCGTCCCGCTTTGGCCAGATCGACGGTGCTGCCGGTGCGCCCGAAATCGTAAATCATCATTTCGGCGGTGATCCGCGCATCGTAATTATTGTTCGGCATGAACTGCATGGAGCCGGTCGGCAAATCTATTTTCGAGACCGGATCGATGTAACGGTAGCCCGCCTTGCCCGAGATTCGCGGGAACAAGGCGCTACGACTTTCGGCGACCTTCGCGTCGGCGGCCGTGACCTCCTCTGAGGCTTGCAGGGCTTTGGGGTTGTGCTCGCGCGTCAGGCGCAAAGCCTCGTCGAGCGTCAGCGCGGCGGATGCCGCAGTGTTATCAGCCGCTCTCGATGGTTCGGCAGCCGTCAGCGCGGCGGCGATCATGAGCAGGGCGGCGATGGTATTTCTTTTCTTCATGGTATGATGCATGTTAGTATCGATACCATATCAATTACAATTTTCATGCCATAATTTCGTTAAACCCTGAAATAGCATAAACGTCTGTTATTAAAGGAGTTATCCGCGATGACGATCACTTCGCTGTTTTGAGGAATTCTGAATTATTCAGAATATTCTGTAGAATGTATTCTGAAAAAATCAGAATTCCGGTTATGAATACCACCACTTTACCCGAGGCGCTTCAGCTGATGCAGTATATCGGCGACGCCATCGGCACCATTCGCGACCCGCAGAAGCTGTTCCGCACCGTGACCGACAAACTCCGGCTCATCTTTCCGTTCGACTCGGCGGTCATCATCACCATCGACCGTGAGCGGCGCGAGGCGAGCGTTTTTTTCGAGCTGCTTCGTTTCGAGCTGCCCGAACATCTGCGCCACCAGAGGCGCTCCATCGCGGGCACGTGGCTCGAAGGCCACCTCGACGACCGCTCGGTCACGGTGGCCAGCATCGAACGCGATATTCCCTCGTTCGGGCAGGAGGACGCGCCGCTGCTCTGGACACTGCACGAGTTGGGAATGAAGCAGCTTGTGCTCTCGCCGCTCCGCTCAGGCGGGAAAATAATCGGCTTCCTCAACTTCGTCTCGAAAGAGGAGGAACCGTGGAGCGAGAGCGACAGGTCGCTGTTGGCGGGAGTCTCCTCCTCCATCGCCATCGCCGTCAGCAATGCGCTTGCCTACGAGGAGCTGCGCCAGCGCGAGGCCAAGACCGCCATGCAGCTCGCCATCAACAATGCGCTTTTTACGATCAAGGAGCGCGGCCAGATGCTTCTCACCGTCTGTGAGCAGATCAGCAAGCTGATTCCCTGCGGCTTTCTCGGCATCCGGGTGGTGGGCAATGACGGGCGTTTCCGCATTTTCGACAACTTCATGCGCGAACCGGGGCGCAGCTTCGCCCCTTTCTCGCCGCTCGAAGAGCTCGAAGTGAGCGTCGATGATCCCGTCGCACGGGAGAGCGTGGAGGTGCTCTCGCGGCCCGGCGTCTACTCCGGCGAGCGCTTCGAGGAGCTGTGCCGGGAGTTCCGCCTCGTCGGCATGGTGCGCGACCGCTTCGGCGTCAGCTCGACCATCGTCGTGCAGCTTTGGGATTCGCCGGGCAGCCGCGCCGGGCTGATCATGTCGGGCATCGGCGTGGCGCTTGGCGAGGAGGAGCTGGCGACGGCGCGGCTCATCGTGCCGCAGCTCGCCCTCGCGTTGCAGAACTACATGGCCTTCGACGAGATCGACCGCCTGCGCCGCAAGCTCGAAGGGGAGCGCACCTACCTGGTCGAAGAGATTCGCGAGGCGCACAACTTCGAGGAGATCGTCGGCCAGAGCGCGCCGCTGGCCGAGGTGTTGCGGCGCGTCAGCCAGGTCGCGCCGACCGACGCCACGGTGCTCATCGAGGGCGAGACCGGCACCGGCAAGGAGCTCGTCGCGCGGGCGATTCACAACCGCTCGCCGCGCAAGGAGCGGGTGCTGGTGCGGGTCAACTGCGCGGCGCTGCCCGCGGCCTTGATCGAGTCGGAGCTGTTCGGCCACGAAAAAGGGAGCTTCACCGGTGCCGTCGAACGGCGCATCGGCAAGTTCGAGCTGGCCGACGGCGGCACGATCTTTCTCGACGAGATCGGCGAACTGCCGCTGGAGCTTCAGTCGAAGCTGCTGCGCGTGTTGCAGGAGCGCGAGCTTGAGCGCATCGGCGGGCGGCGGGTGATTCCGGTCGATGTGCGCGTGATCGCCGCCACCAATCGCGACCTCCAGAAGGAGGTGGCTGCCGGGCGCTTCCGCGAAGACCTCTACTTCCGGCTCAACGCCTTTCCGCTCTCGCTGCCGCCTCTCCGCGAGCGGCGCGACGACATTGCTGTGCTCGCCCTGCACTTCGCCCGCAAGTTCGCCCGCGAGTTCGGCAAAGCGCCGCGCGCCATTCGCGAGCGCGACATGCGCGAGCTGACATCGCGCGACTGGCGGGGCAACATCCGCGAACTCTCCCACTGCATCGAGCAGGCGGTGATCGTCTCGGATGGCGAGCTGCTCGACCTCACGACGGCGCTGCCGCTCGCAGGCAAGAGCGTTGTTTCGGCTCCGCAATCGAGCTTGATGACGATGGAGGAGTTCGAGGAGGAGGCGCGAAGCATGGAGCGCTCGCTGATCCTCGACGCCCTCGACCGAGCCGGAGGCCGCGTCAGCGGCCAGGGCGGCGCGGCGGAGCTGCTGAAGATCAACGCAAAGACGCTGTATTCTCGAATCGACAAACTCGGCATCCGCAAGCGCTACGGCGCGGGGTGAGCGGCCTGACAGCGGAATCTTTTTCAGCATCGGTTAATGGCATTGAGTTATCACATGCGGGATAGCTCTTATCGAAAAGAATCTCTGGGAGTGAAAAAAACAGCATGAAACATGGTGGGCCGCCATAGAACAACCGGGGGCTACAGAAAAAGTTGAAAAAATTGATATTGTTGGGGGAGAACATGTCTTTGCTCCTGATCTCGTTTTACGCATCGATTGCAAATTCGGATTAATAGTTAACCAGAAACAATGCACTCTGCGCACAGCTCTGGAGCGGCAATCCGCAATCTCGCAGTGTTCGCTGCCGTGGCGGTGTCGGCGGGCTGGATCGGGCGCGGGCTGGATGTCGCGGTCGGCAGCCCGGCGAGCGAGGGGCCGGGGCAACTCGTCTGGATCGCGGCTCCGGCGCTGACGGGATTGCTGTTGCGGGCTTTCGCCGGGGACGGGTGGACGGATGCGGGGCTGAGGCCGTCGTTTGGCGCGAACCGGGGCTGGTACCTGTTCGCGCTCTTCTTCTCTCCGGTTTCGACGCTGCTGATGGTTCTTGTCGGCTTGGCTTTCGGGATCATGCGGTTTGCCGCGCCGGATGCGGGCCATCTGCTTCGCCTCATTGCTTTGGCGCTCCTCCCTTCGTTCTTCAAAAACATCTTCGAGGAGTTCGCCTGGCGCGGCTACCTGACGCCGCGCCTGTCGGCTGCCGGCGCGCAGGATGCGCTCAATCACGCGCTGACGGGCATCGTCTGGGCAGCATGGCATGTGCCCTACTACCTCTTTTTCCTCGACCGGGCAACCTTTGCCGCCATCAGCCCGCACGGAGAAGCACTGTTTTATACGATGATGTTCGCTGGCGTCATCTCCCTCGCGCTTGTGTATGGCGAGTTGCGCCTGCTGAGCGGCTCGGTGTGGCCGGTGGTGATGCTGCATACGGTGAGCAATGCCGTCACCGGCACGATGCTGCTGAGTGGATGTTTCCGTATGACGCCGATGGCCGATCTGGTGGTTTCTCCGCTGCCGGGCTCGCTCTTGAGCATCGCGCTCAATGTGGCGCTCTGGCTATGGCTCAGCCGTTACCGGCGATCAGGTGGTTGATCGCCGGACTCTCGGCACTTCACGCGGAAATCAGTTATGAGCGGCGGCCATCACCTCCGTGATTGCCTGCGAAAGGTGCGAGAGGCTGACCGGCTTTTTCAGCAATTTGCAGATCCCGTACTGACTGAGCGGCACGGTGTACTCTATATCCTTGCCATATCCGGTCATCAGCGCTACCGGCATACTCGGGCTGATCTCATGCAGTTCTCGCGCGAGCTCGATGCCGGTCATGCCCGGCATGGTGAGATCGGTGATGACCATATCGAAGGCCGCAGGCTCCTTGCGGAACTCGTCAAGAGCCTTGACGGGAGAGTTCACCGCCTGTACGCTGCATCCGAGATGGTGCATCATCACGTTCATAAGCTTCACGGTTGCCTCTTCGTCATCGACAAAGAGTATCCGGGCGCTCTTCTCGCCTCTGGCAAACTCCGACTGTTTGTTCTTCCTTGCAACGCTGCTTTCGATCACCGGAAGGTATATCTGGAATATTGTGCCTTTTCCGGGAGAGCTTTCAACCGTTATCTCGCCTTTGTAGCTGGTGACAATACCGTGAACCACGGATAAACCGAGGCCGGTGCCCTTGTTTGCCGCTTTGGTCGTGAAGAATGGTTCGAAAATTCGTTCCATCGTGGCCTCATCCATGCCGTGTCCGGTATCGGCAATGCAGAGCTGAACGTACTCTTCGGCCTGCAACGACGGCATCCGCTTGCGCAGGGCCTCGTCAGGCTCGATCTCCCGGAGATCGATGGCCATCTCGCCGCCCGATTCAGCCATCGACTGGAACGCATTGGTGCAAAGGTTGACGATGACCTGATGAATCTGGGTCGGGTCCGCGAGCACGTTGCCGCACTTCTCGTCGATGGATTTCTTTATGGCGATCGTGACCGGAATCGATGGCCGCAAAAGCTTCAGGGCTTCATTCACGATCTCCTTTACGTTGACCACCACCGGTTCGCGCTCCTCGGCCCTGCTGAAGGAGAGTATCTGCGCGACAAGATGCTGGGCTCTCTCGGCGGCCTTCATGATCTCGGAAAAGTAGTCATACTGTTTGGCGTTTTTCGCAAGTGAAAGCACACCCAATTCAGCATATCCAAGGATCGGTGAGAGAATGTTGTTGAAATCATGAGCGATGCCTCCGGCAAGCGTACCGATGGTTTCAAGGCGCTGGGTTTTTTTCAGGCTTTGCTCAAACTGCTGTTTTTCCTCCTGCGCCTTCACCCTGTCGGTAATGTCGAACAGAATGCCGTCGATACCCGAAAATTGGCCGTTCTCCGAAAAGATCGATGTCTGGCGGTCTTCGATCCATCGGATGTTCTCGCCGGGCATGACGATCCTTAAGACGATGACTTTCGAGATCGGCGCTTCGCGAAGTTGCCCGTAGGTATCGACAACGAGCGGGAGGTCATCCTGATGGATAAAGGCGGTCGAGTGGGACTGTGAGCCGGAAAGCATCGACAAAAGCTCGTTTGTGGCCGAATCCGCAGACTGCGAAAGAAACTTGATGGCTCCGTCCTTCGATGTATGGTAGACAAAACCGGGAATGTTGTCGATGATCGACTTGAACTCTTCGCTGACCCGTTTTTGAAGGGCGTTTTCACGCAGGGCTTCTTCGGCCCGTTTCAGCTCGGAAAGATCAACCACCGAGGATCGTATCCCGGCTACCTCACCGTCCTCCAGCCGGATTGGCGTGCTGTAGAGCAGCAGCGGCACGCGGTGGCCATCTTTCATGGTGACGGTGTACTCGTTGCCTTTCGGGATATAGTCCGGATCGAGCATCTTTGTCTGGTTTGCCAAGGCCATCTCGAACTCTTCCGGAATGCAGAAGCTGAATGCCGACATCCCTTGTTGCAACTCCTCGGCAGAGAGAGCGAAAAACTCCTGGCCCGAGTGGTTGATATAGGTGACAATTCCTTGCCGGTCGGTCTCGAAGAGCGGCAGCGGCAGGTATTCGGTCAGTTCCCGGAATTTCCTCTCGCTTTCAACGAGCGCGGACTGGCTTTTCAGCCGCTCGGAAATATCCCGGCTGATGCCGAAAAGTACCGGTTTTCCGTCCCAGGTACCCTGCGTGATCTTTGTTTCCACCGGGATCGTTTCGCCTGATTTCATGAAGAGGGGGATATTGCAGATGGTTTCGGTGCCGGCGAGCATCTCTTCGACGATTTTTTGCGCTTTTTCGCGAAGCGCCGGAGGATGGACTTCGAGTACGTTCATCTGCCGCAACTCATCGAGCGAATAGCCAAGCTCGTCTACGGTCGCTGTGTTGGCATGCAAGATGACGCCGTCTTCGCCACAAATAAACAGCATATCGTCTATGGTATCGAACAGCGCTTCGAGATTGCGGTTTGCGGTGCTGACCAGCTCTTCGTGCCGCGACTGCATGATTGCCGCGCCAATATGCGAGGCAACGGTTTCGAGGGCTTTCCTTGCAAATTGCGGTACCTGACCGAGAGAGTGGGAGGAGACAGTGAAGACGGCAACGAGCTGATTTTTGCTGATAACGGGCAGAATCGCCGAAGATTTCAGTCCTTCCTCCTGCAGGGCTTTATTGATGCCGATATGAATCGGCGGTTCCTGATCATTGTAGAGCGGCTCTCCGGAGGTCATGAGCAGATATTCAGGAGTGCTCTGCGAGACTACGTGAACATCCTTGACAAACGCTTCACTGACGCCCTGACTGTAGGCAAGCTTGAGGCAATTTTCGGCCTCGTTTACCAGATAGACGCCGCCGCTGTCCATGTCCGATATTTCAATCGCTGTCTGGAGACAGTGCTGGATGGTCTCTTCGAACGACTGCGCTGCGCTCAGCTTCAGCGCCAGATCGAGGTCTCTCTGGATAAGTATTTTGACCTGCTTGCGTTGCAGGGCGTTGGCTATAATGCCGCCAGCCAGCAAAAGAATCGATACGCTGCTTGATGGCCATTGCTGCTCCTGCCTTACAGCGTCGAATCCGATGAACCCGAATAGCGTTTCGCCCGATACGAGTGGAATGAGAATCAGGGATTGGACATCCTGCATTTCGAGAATCTCTTTTTCCGAAGCGGCTTTATCCGGCAGTTCGGAGACCCGAGGCACAACAAGCACTTCTCTGGCGATGATTTTTTTCGTTGACCAGGCGAATTCGGCGGTTGGAAGCTGCTGAAGATTGGCAATCTGCGGCGAGATACCCCCGGCACACCACTCATAGGTGTTGCTCATGAGTGTCTGGTTGTCGAAGTACTGGAAAATATGGCTCCGCTCGGCCTCGACGAACTCTCCGATTGCCTGTAATGCCTTGTTGATCATCTCATCGATGCCTTCCAGAGAGACATTGATGAACTGGCTGGCAAGTTTTGAAATGAGCTGCTCAAAGCGCCGGTTGTAGGCAATTGCCTCTTCGGAGAGTTTGCGAATCGAGTTATCGAGCGTATAGGTTTCAAAACAGTTGATGAGGCCGTTATCGTCCCGTATGATCGCCGTGAATTCATAGAGCCAGACGATGGCGCCGTCCTTGCGGATAACCCGGTACTCCTGTTCGAAGGAGGTGCGTTCTCCATCGGAGGCGTATGTCTCCATTTCCGTTACTATCTGCTCCATATCATCCGGGTGGACAATATCGGTATAAGCTATGTTTCCCGATGTAAAGTCTGCCGGGGAGTACCCCAACAGACGGGTGACATTCGGGGAGACATACTTGATCGGGAACCCTTCGGCGTTCTGCCAGCGGAACACCGTGACCGGGCCTTCCATAAAGAGGTTCATCTCCTGCAGGAGCGTCTCCTCGGCCTGCTTGCGCACCGTGATCTCCTGATGCGAGCCGGCCATCCGCAGCGGCTTGCCCTCGCTGTCGCGCTCGTAAACCTTGCCGCAGTCGTGAATCCAGACCCAGTGTCCCTGTTTGTGCCGCATCCGGACTTCCGCCTCATAGTGCTCGGTTTCGCCCCGGAAATGACTTTCGATACGCGCCGCGGCTTCATCGAGGTCATCCGGCTGGCAGAAACGCTCCCATTTGGAACGGGTGACCGGCGCAAGCTCTTCGGCTGTGTAGCCGATCATTTCAGCCCAGGCGTTGTTGATGGTAATGTTGCCGGACTCGATGTCCCAGTCCCAATATCCGGCTTTCGTGCCCTCGACAACCATGGAGAGCCGGTGCAGCTCCTTTTTCAGTTCAGTATTTTCCTGCTTCAGGCGGGCGATAGTCGCGTCAGCCGTTTCATCTGTAATGACCGGAGCGTCGATGTTCATTATCGGGGAGAATAGGGTGGTGTTACTACTAAAATGGCGAGCTTTTACTACGTAGAATATTCGGTTCGCGGTGAGCACGTCGTGTATAAAAAAAACACAGCGTAAGCACTGAAAGTAAATAATTATTTCCTGTCGTGGAAAATAAATCTACGTTTCGGTACAAAGCGACCTGCTCGCCTGGATGCGTCGTCGCAGATGCGGTGTGGCTGGAGTTCAGTTGTTGGCGTCGATGCCGCCACAGGAGTCAGCCACAGCCCGGAATGCTTTGGCGCCGGATTATTTCTGATAATCAGTATTGACGGGAAGCTATCAATTAATTACGTTGTTACTGTAAGACGCGACAATCAAATTTGCCCATGAAGCGAGCCTGCAACTGTCGAGCACTTTCCCCTAACCTCCAGCCGACAGGTGATACCAGTGAATGAGATGTTGTTCTCAAGGAAGAAAAGACGCAAAGGACGGAAGGGGCGGAAACGGATAATCAAAATTTATGACTATGCCGGATGACCGGATTATTCCTCCTCATGGCGGGTATCGTACGTTGCTCTCTTACAAAAAGTCGGAGATTGTCTATGATGCAACCGTCTATTTTACCAGGCGTTTCTATGAAAAGCGTGACAGAACAGTCGATCAGATGGTTCAGGCGGCTCGTTCAGGGAAGCAGAATATCATTGAGGGTAGCATGGCCTCAGCTACCTCGAAGGAGGCGGAGCTGAAACTGACCAATGTCGCCAGAGCGAGCCCTGAGGAGTTGCTGGCTGATTATCGGGACTTTCTTCGCGTGCGTGGATTGCAGGAGTGGGATGCTCGACATCCCTATGTTTTGCGGCTGAGGGAATTGAACCGGCAACCCGATGCAGATTACGATAAGTTCCGGAAAGGAGTCGAGCATGATAATCCTGAAATCTGCGTAAATGTCATCATCGGACTGATCAAAGTGAGCTGTTATCTGCTCGATCGTCAGATTGAAAGAATCGAGAATGAATTCCTTGAGCAGGGCGGCATCCGTGAGCGCATGACCAGGGCGAGGCTAAAGCGAAGGAGTGAAAAAGGGGGGTAGTCCCCAGAGTTCCTCATTGACTTTCCTGAATTCCACTTCCTTTTCGTCTTTTCTGTCCCTGATGTCCTTTTGGGATTTTGCACTTTCTAGCCAATGTCCTCTTCAGCAGCTCATAATCGGCCTACAGATACCGGACAACCTCGTCGAGCGCCTTCCTGCTCTTCGGGCGGGTCAGGGCGTCGGCGGAGGCGTAGCCGAGTGGGGTGATGGCGAAGATTGCTTCGGAGGGTTTCAGGCCGAGCGCTTCGCGCAGCATCACCGGGTCGAAGGCGCAAATCCAGCAGGTGGCGAGCCCCTCGGCGTGGGCGGCGAGAACCAGATGATCCATCGCGATGGCGAGATCGGTTTCAAGCGAGTTCCAGCCGTCCGACGCCCTTACCCACGCAGCCTGGCGGTCGCCCGTGACGACGAGGATGTGCGGGGCTTCTTGGAACCAGTCGCGCTCGTAAGAGGGGCGGATTTTCGCGAGCATCTCCGGCGAGCTGATGAGCAGGAACTGCCACGGCTGGAGGTTCTTGGCTGACGGGGCGAGCCGTCCGGCGTCGAGCACCCGCTCGAGAATCTCGCGCGGCACGGGGCGATGGGCGTCGTAGCCGCGCATGCTTTTGCGCGATTCGGCGAGGTCGTGAAAGTTCATCATGCCGGTTTCTCTCCCTGCGCGAGGTGGTTGAGTATTTCGAGGTCGCCGCCCTTTCCGATAGCGATGATCGCGCCTTTTTTCTGGATGATCTCCGCCGGGCGTGGCGTGGTATGCAGCTCGCCCCCCGGAAGCTTGTAGCCGACCACGTTGATGCGGTGGTTGTTGTAGAGATCGACCTCTTGAAATGATTTTCCGACCAGTGGCGAGTGTTCGGCAACCGTGAACTGGGCTATTCTCAGGTTGAGGTTATTGGCGTCGCTCAGCTCGTCGAGGTACTCTTCGAGTTCAGGATCGGTCAGGAGGTTGGCCATGCGCTTGCCCGCCGAGCGGTAGAGCAGCACCACTTTTTCCGCGCCAGCCCTGAGCAGCTTGCTCTCCGACTCCTCGCAATCCGCCTTGGCGATGATGTAGAGGTTCGGCTTGAGGTTGCGGGCGGTCAGCACGATGAAGACATTCTCGGCGTCGTTGCCCGCGGCGGCGATCAGTCCCTTGGCGCGGTGCAGTCCCGCATCGGCCAGCACCTCTTCATCGGCGGCGTTGCCCTTGATGGCCAGGAACCCCTCGTCGCGCGCGCGGAGCACATTGTCGATCATGTTGTCGATGACGACGAAGGGGATCGCCTTCGTCCGCAGCTCTTCGGCGACGCTTCCCCCGAGGCGGCCGTAACCGCAGATGATGAAATGGTCGTTCAGTTTCCGGAGCATTCGTTCATTCCGTTGATGTTCCCAGTGCGTCCGCCATTCGCCCGAGAGGAGAAAGACGGCGACGTTGGTCAGGGTGAAGAAAAAGAGGCCGGTGCCGCCAACAATAAGCGCCATCGTGAAGATTTTGCCGGGATCCGACAGCGGGTGGACTTCGTGAAAGCCGACGGTCGCCACCGTGATGATCGTCATGTACAGCGCATCGAGCGTATTCATCTGCTCGATGTACATGTAGCCCAGCGTGCCGGTCAGGACGAGCAGCGCCACGCTGACAATCGAGACCCAGAACCGGCGAAGGGTGGAGAACTGTTGCGACTCTTTAGTCAATGGCGATGGTCGTCATGGCGGTTGATGGAGCGAATTCAGAGCTTGCGGATCTTGCAGAAATCTTTCGAGATTTTCTGGAACATATGGTTAGTCGCCGTCTGCATGATCACCGTCATGCCGGTGCTGACCATGGTGCGGACGACCTTTTCGGGCACGATGCGGAACGCCGGGTAGAGCAGAAACTTGACATTGACCTTGAGGTCGAAATCGACTCTCGTTCGCTCTGTCTGCATCGGCGTGATCAGCATCTCCGCCGCCACCTTGCCCTCGAAAAGGTACTTTTCCGGCATGGCGAATGTCTTGTCTTGAGGCAAGGGGCGCCAGGTGATCTTCCGGCCCACCGTGAACTGGCGGATCATCTCGTCGCTCATCTGTTCGGGATCGATCAATGCCGCCTCTTCGGGAATATCGATCAGGATTTCGTTCTCCTGCTGGATGTCGAAGATCACGTCGAACGGGTTGTTCTGCGGATCGGTCACCCTGAAATGCCAGCGGTAGGCTTCGTCCCGGTCAAGCGGCTCGACTTTGTGGCAGAAAGGGTTGAAACTGAGAATTTTTTCGTGGTTGGTGAGATATTCCACCGTTTTGTCGAAGTCTCTGTAAAATACCCATTGGCCCTTGCTTTTGCCTGTGGCGGTCATTTCCAGCATATCGTTGCCTCCGGCTCATGCATCGAATGACGGCGCATGAGCGATATTCATATCCTTTGGTTGTAAAAATGGTTCGGTGACCGGCATGGCCGGGCTTTCGTCAGCGGGCCGCCATCTGCGCGGTTCCCTGAAAATATAGCGACTCTTCGGGAAAATGTATCAATCCGCGAGCGCCAATTCTCACGCAGTCTCGGCTTGCAACCGCTCTGCCTGGTCGTGCATCCGTAGCGCCTCGATGAGCGGATCGAGCTCGCCCTGCATGATCTGCGGCAGGGCGTGGCTGGTGAAGCCGATGCGATGGTCGGTGACGCGCGACTGCGGAAAGTTGTAGGTTCTGATCTTGGCGCTCCGGTCGCCGGTGGTCACCATCGAGCGGCGCAGGTCGGCGCGGCTCTTCTGCTGCTCGGCGATCTGGATGTCGTAGAGCTTCGAGCGCAGCATCTTCATGGCCCGCTCGCGGTTCTGGAGCTGCGAGCGCTCCTCCTGGCAGGCGACGACGATGCCGCTCGGCACGTGCGTGATGCGCACGGCGGTCTCGACCTTGTTGACGTTCTGGCCGCCCTTGCCGCCGCTCCGGAAGGTGTCCATCTGCAGGTCATCCTTGCGGATTTCCACGTCCACCTCTTCGGCTTCGGGCAGGACGGCGACGCTCGCCGCCGAGGTGTGGATGCGCCCCTGTGTCTCGGTTTCCGGCACGCGCTGCACGCGGTGCACGCCGCTCTCGAACTTGAGGATGCCGTAGACGTCGTGGCCGCCGATTTCGAGCACCGCCTCTTTGAGGCTGCCGGGGGTCGAGCCTTCGTTCGCATCGAGGAGCTGGCAGCTCCACCCTTGCCGCTCGGCGTAGCGCTGGTACATGCGCATGAGATCGGCGGCGAACAGCCCCGCTTCGTCGCCGCCGGTGCCTGCGCGGATTTCGATGATGGCGTTGCGCGAGTCGGCCTCGTCCTTTGGCAGGAGCAGGATTTTGAGCTGCTGCTCAAGCTCCGGAAGGCGCTCCTGAAGTTCGGCGGCCTCCTGTTCGACGAGCGCGCGCATCTCGGGATCCTCTTCGCTTTTCTGCATGGCAAGCGCCTCGTCGAGCTGCTTTTTGGCGCGGCTCCAGGCGTCGTAGGCTCGGACTATCTCTTTGAGACTGCTGTACTCCTTGTTCAGCTTTCTGAACCGCGCCTGATCCGAGATCACCTCCGGGTCGGAGAGCTGCTGCTCGATGGTGATATACTTGTCCTTGACGGACTGGAGCTTGTCAAACATGGTCGATGGCCGGAAGCGGAATCAGAAATTCAGGAGATCGTTGATCATGAAATAGGCGAAAAGCATCAGAAGGATGGTCATGCCGACCTGCTGGATGCGCATCTTGACCTCGAACGGAATCTCCTTGCCGATGACGCCTTCGACGGCGTTGAGCAAAAACTGGCCGCCATCGAGCGCCGGTATGGGCAGGATATTGATGAATGCCAGAGAGATGGAGAGCACGGCCACGAAATACATGAAGCTGATCGGCCCCTGTTCGGCGCTCTGGTTGGCGATGCGCGCGATCTTGATCGGGCCGCCGACCGATTTGCGGAAATCCTGCTTTCCGGTGAATATCTGGCCGAATCCCTTGACGGTCATCACGGTGGTTTTCCATGTCTGGTTCAGGCCACTCGTGACTGACTGCGGGAACGACAGCTCGATCCGCTCGGTTTCGGCGGTCTGCTTGAGCGAGATGCCGATTTTGCCTGAATTGTTCGGCACGACCTCCGTGGTGAAGGTCTGGCCCTTTTTACGGATGAGATCGGCGGTCAGCGGTTCGGCAGGCGCGGTTTTCAGATGCATCCAGGTGATGGCGAGCTTTTTGCCCGCGCTTTTGGAAATGGTGTCCACCACTTCGCCCCAGTCGGTGACCGGTGTACCGTCAATCGCGGTGATCAGCGAACCGGGCAGGAAACCTGCTTTGGCCGCCGGATCGCCAGAGAGCACCTGGTCGATGACCGGCGGCATTATCGGCCTGATGCCGAGCGGCTGATTATCGTTGAGCTGGCTGAGGAAGTTCTTTGGCGCTTCAAGCGTTATCTCTTGGCCGTTTCGCTCGATGATGTATTGCAGATTTCCGGAAGTCAGATGTTCTGGATCGAGCGCCTCTTCCCAGAATTGTAGTTTCTGTCCGTTGATGGCTATCAGATGGTCGCCACTTTTCATGCCCATCGACGAGAACACCGATTTGGGTTCGATAAAGGCCGGGGTGCTGATGGGGGTGTGTGATTCACCGAACGCGAGGGTGATGCCGATGAAGATAGCCGCAGCCAGCACCATGTTCATGACGACGCCACCAGCCATCACGATGAGGCGCTGCCACACCGGCTTTCCCCTGAACTCCCAGGGTTCGACTTTGTGATTGATGTATTCAGTATCGAGACTTTCGTCGACCATACCGGCGATCTTGACGTAACCGCCTATCGGGAATGCCCCGATGCCGTATTCGGTTTCGCCGATTTTTTTGTGCCAGAGCTTGATGCCCCAGAAGTCCATGCCGATGAAAAACCGGTCAACCCGCATACCGAACATCCTCGCCGTGATGAAGTGGCCAAACTCGTGGGCCGTGACGAGGATGAAGATGGCGATGATGAAGTAGAATATCGTGCTCAGTAGCTCCATGTCAGTATGCGGGTCGATCAGTTGTAGTAGTCGTGTCTTATATCCTGTCCTTGGGCCAAACTTATCCGATAAGCTGGCTGGCGGTCTGGCGCGCCCACCTGTCGGCCTGGATATATTCCTCCAGCTCGACCGGCGTCCATGCTTCGTGCGCCTGCATGGTCTTGTCCACCGTGCCGGCAATGTCGGTGAAGCCGATTTTGCGGTCGAGGAACGCGGCGACGGCGATCTCGTTGGCGGCGTTCAGCACCGCCGGATAGGTTTGGCCAGCCTTGAGGGCGTCGAAGGCGAGGCGCAGAGCTGGGAAGCGCTCCATGTCAGGCTCCTCGAAGGTGAGTGTGGCGACTTTCGTGAGGTCGAGCTTGCCGATGCCGGTCTCGCAACGCTCCGGCCAGGCCAGCGCGTAGGCGATGGGGGCGCGCATGTCGGGCACGCCGAGCTGGGCGATGACGCAGCCGTCGATATACTCCACCATCGAGTGGATGATGCTCTGTGGATGCACCACCACGCCGATCTTTTCGGCAGGCATGTCGAAGAGCCAGTGCGCCTCGATCACTTCGAGACCCTTGTTCATCAGCGTCGCCGAGTCGATGGTGATTTTGGCCCCCATCGACCACTGCGGGTGCTTCAGCGCCTGCTCGGGCTTGACACTCTTCAGCTCTTCGGCGGGCGTCTTGCGGAACGGGCCGCCGGATGCGGTCAGGATGATGCGTTCGATATCCTCCTTGCGGTGGCCGGTGAGCGACTGGAAGATCGCCGAGTGCTCGCTGTCCACGGGCAAGAGGGTGACGTTATGTTTCTTGACCAGGTCAGAGACGAGCTGACCAGCCACGACGAGGGTCTCCTTGTTGGCCAGAGCGATGTCCTTGCCCGCCTTGATGGCGCTCACGGTCGGTACCAGTCCAGCCGCGCCCACGATGGCCGAAACCACCATGTCGGCTCCATCGACGGCAGCAACGGTTGCTGCTCCATCGATGCCGAAGAGAATTTCCGGTTTGTTTTCGCCGAGCATCCCTTTCAGACGCTCGCGCGAGGCCTCGTCACGCACCGAAACCACGGAGGGTTTGAATTCATCGATCTGCTGGCACAGCATTTCAACATCATGGCCTTCGGCAAGGGCCGCAATAGAAAACCTGTCGGGATGACGCCGGACGACGTCGAGTGTGCTGAGTCCAATGGAACCGGTACTGCCGAGAATGGATAAGGATTTCATGGTTTAGACATTGGCGTGAAGAGGGATAAAATGCGTCGCTGAAACGTATGGCTTCGACTATAGCCGAGAATGTCACACTTTGCAGAGACGGCCTGAATTTGACGGCCTGAATTTATGCTTTTTCAGCGGGCCTTACAAACAAAGCACACTGCGACAGAGTGGAAACGAAGGATTTCGTTTGTTATCTGTTGAAAATGTGTTATAATGCTGGCCCTTCAACGAGGGTCTCTAGCTCAGCTGGTTAGAGCGACTGGTTTACACCCAGTAGGTCGGGGGTTCGAATCCCTCGGGACCCACCAATTCCCCTTCTCTCTTTCTTCTTTATCCAGATATTTCCGGTGTCTTCAGGTCAGAATGCGAAACCCCCTTTCGGAGGCATCGATGGCTGTTTCCCTGACTTTGATCGATGTGACGTTCGAGCGGGATGGGCCGATCCGGATTTGTTCGACAAGCTCCTCTACCAGTCCCGAGTTTCCCTGCGCTTCGATCTCGACCGTGCCGTCCAGCCGGTTCTGCGTCCATCCCGAAAGATGGCGGGCGGAAGCTTCGCGCAGGACGAACATGCGGAAGCCCACGCCCTGTACCAGGCCGCGGACGATGATGTTGATGCGCTTTTCCGTCACCGCGCTCAATTCGATGAAATATTTCTTGACTGGCGGAGTTTTTCGACCGCATCCTCCAGCTCCTTGCGCTCCAGGCTGGCCGCCGGGTCGTTCTGGACGGAACCGGAAGCTTGCGCCGCCGTTTCTTCCGGTGCGAGCGTGCGTGACGTCGCCATATCGGCGCCATTATGGCAGTCGTGGGCGAGGTGTTCGGTGAACTTGCCTGCCGTGCGCTTGCCAAGAATCGCCTCGATCTGGCAGTACTGCACGATCTCCTTGGCGAGCAGCTCTTTCGCGAGAGTTTCGAGCTTTTCCTTGTTGTCCGTAAGCATCTGGTGAACCTGCTGGCGGGCGGCTTCGACAATCGCTTTGACCTCGTTGTCGATCAGCCGGGCGGTTTCGTCGCCATACTTTTTATCGATACCCGGGCCGCCGGTGTAGGGATTGTTGCTTTCGAGGAACGAGAGATAGCCAACCTTTTCGCTCATGCCGTAGACCACCACCATGTTGTAGGCGATTTCAGTCACCCGTTCCAGGTCGTTCTGCGCGCCGGTTGAAATCTCTCCAAAGATGATCTCTTCGGCGATGCGTCCGCCAAGCAGACCGCAGATTCTCGCCACCAGCTCGCCCCTCGTCATGAGATAGCGATCTTCGAGCGGAATGTTCAGGGTGTAGCCAAGGGCGCTGACGCCACGGGGCACGATTGAAATTTTCTGCACTGGATCGTTTTCCGGCATGATCCAGCTGATGATGGCGTGACCAGCCTCGTGATAGGCTACGATCTCCTTTTCGCGCGGATTGATCACCTTGTTCTTTTTCTCCAGACCGGCGATCACCCGCTCGATGGCATCCTCGAAATCCTTCATCTCGATGCTTTGCTTGCCGCGACGCGACGCGAGCAACGCCGCTTCGTTGGCTGCGTTGGCGATCTCCGCGCCCGCGAAACCGGGGGTCTGCGAGGCGAGCGCCTTGAGATTCACGTCCGGCGAGAGCGAGAGGTTCTTGGTATGCACCGTGAAAATGTCGATGCGCCCTTTCAGATCCGGCCTGTCAACGACGATCTGGCGGTCGAAGCGGCCAGGGCGGAGCAGCGCCGAGTCGAGCACATCCGCCCGGTTGGTCGCGGCCATGAGAATCACCCCCTTGTCGGTGGCGAAGCCGTCCATCTCGACCAGAAGCTGGTTCAGGGTGTTCTCGCGCTCGTCGTTCGCGCCCATCATGAAGCCCTTGCCGCGGCTGCGACCCACAGCGTCGATCTCGTCGATGAAGATGATGCAGGGAGCTTTCTCCTTGGCCGACTTGAAGAGATCGCGCACGCGCGCCGCGCCGACGCCGACAAACATCTCGACGAAGTCCGAGCCGCTGATGCTGAAGAATGGCACGTCAGCCTCGCCCGCGACCGCCTTGGCGAGCAGCGTTTTGCCGGTGCCGGGAGGGCCGACCAGCAGCACGCCCTTGGGTAATTTACCGCCCAGCTTGGTGTATTTTTTCGGATCCTTGAGGAAATCGACCACCTCCATTACTTCGGCCTTGGCCTCATCGAGACCGGCCACATCCTTGAACGTAATGCGCGTGTGTTCGTCGAGATTCTCGTAGAGCGCAGCCTTGTTTTTGCCGATGTTCATGAACTGCGAGCCGGGGCCGCCCATTCTGCGGAACATGAAGAAATAGATGCCGATGAGCAGGCCGAAGGGCAAGAGCCACTGCAAAAGCTCGCTGATCCAGCCATTGCCGGGCGTCGCTTCGTAATGAATGCCTTTCGATTCGAGCAGCGGGATCAACTGCTCGTCCCGCACGGGGTTGACCATCACCTCGTTTGCCGGGGAGTCTTTGCCGGGCATCCGGAAGGCGGGTATATTCTGCCCGGACGGGCTGTTTGCGGCTCCGGAAAGCGCATCCGGCTTGAGCTTGACGTAGATTTTCTCCGGGGCGAGCCTGACCGATTCGACCCTGTTTTCGGTGATCATGCGGCGGAATTCACTGTACGCCATCTCACGGGTCGAGCCCGACCAGAAAAATGCGAGCTGAAAACCGATGATCAGAAGAATGACCGCTATGTAGTAAAATATCGAAAACCGGGGTTTGCGAGGCCCGTTATCCGGCTCGTTCTTGTAAGGATTGTTCAGTTTGAATGGGTTGTTTGCCATCGAGTGCACTCATGATTAAAGAAATTCATCGACATCGTTGCCGTTATTCAGACCCGTAAATCGCACCTGATTAACAGGTTGACAAAAGTCCCGCGGGCCGGAACATGAAAATTGTACATCAATTATCGGGATTTAGAAGATAACATAACTCAGTTGGATTAATATATTGTTTTGACTAATAGTTTCTCTGCCACTGGCCACCGGGACGCGAGCGAGGTCTTAACGCTGTTCACCAAACCGGCTCCATCAGTTATATTGAGAAAATATGAGAGTTCTGATTCGATAATTTTTCGTTTTTTTGCCATCAGTTATGAGCTCAGCAAGAAAAAAGGCGAACAGCAGAATCGAGTCGCTCCGGTCGATGCTCTGCGTCGGTCTTGACAGCGATTCGTCGAAAATTCCCGATCTTTTCCGCTCGATGGAACGGCCGGTGCTCGAATTCAACCGGGCGGTCATCAGGGCCACCGCCGCTCATGCCATCGCCTACAAGGTCAACACGGCGTTCTACGAATCGCGGGGGCTTGAGGGAATGCGCGATCTCGAAGCGACGCTCCAAGCGCTTCCGCCGGAGTGCCTGAGCATCGCGGATGCCAAACGGGCTGACATCGGAAATACCAGCCGACAGTACGCGAAGGCCTTTTTCGAAGCGTGGCCTTTCGACGCCATCACGGTCGCTCCCTACATGGGTTTCGATTCGCTCGAACCTTTTTTCGAGTATGACGACAAACTCGTGTTCGTCTTGTGCCTCACCTCGAATCCTGGTTCGCGAGACTTCGAGGAGCCGCTCATGCAGGATGGCCGCCCGCTCTATCGAACGGTGCTCGACAGGGTCAGGAGCTGGCAGCGCAACGGCAATGCGGGCATCGTGGTCGGCGCTACCAAGGCGGGGTTGCTGCAAGAGTTGCGCGCGGAAGCGCCTGATCTGTTTTTCCTGATTCCCGGCGTCGGCGCGCAGGGCGGCTCGATGCAGGAGGCGGTCGAACAAGGCGCAGATCCGGATCGCCGTAGCGCGCTGGTCAACGTGAGCCGCTCGCTCATTTTTCCAAAGGGCGACTTCCGGAGCATCGGGGAGTTCGAAGCGGCGGTGGCCCGAGAGGCGGCGCAGTTGCATGATGAGATGAGAAATCTGCTGTAGGTTTGCGCATATATAGTATATTGGGCAACAAAATTATTCCGGCGCGCAAGCGGCTTCGACAGAATTGTATCGGAGCGTCGACGGAATGCAATAAAGCGATGAAGGAGTACATCCATGTGTGGTATCATTGGTTACATAGGCAAGCGTGAGGCGGCTCCGCTGCTGCTGAACGGTTTGAAACGGCTGGAGTATCGCGGTTATGACTCGGCCGGAATAGCTGTCGTGAACGGTTCGTTGCAGATGCTCAAACAGAAGGGCAGCGTCAGCAACCTCGAAGAGCTTATGAATGTATCGGGCACGGTTCTCGTTGGAGGTACGATCGGTATCGCCCACACCCGCTGGGCGACCCACGGCGATCCGAGTGACCGCAACGCTCATCCCCACATGAACATATCCGATGATATCGCCCTGATCCACAATGGCATCATCGAAAACTATTCAACGCTCAAGCAGGAGTTGATGGCGGACGGTTACGTCTTCGAAAGCGACACCGACTCTGAGGTGCTTGTCCATCTGATCGACCGCATCTGGAAAACCGATCCGGCGCTTGGCCTGGAAGGCTCGGTGCGTCAGGCGCTCCGCCATATCGAGGGCGCTTATGGTATCTGCGTCGTTTCCTCGCGTGAACCGGACAGGATTATTGTGGCTCGAAAGGGTAGTCCTCTCGTGATCGGTCTCGGTGACGGAGAGTATTTCGTTGCTTCCGATGCCGCTCCGATCGTCGAGCACACCAACAAGGTGGTCTATCTGTCGGATGGAGAGATGGCGGTTGTCACCAGAGATCACTATACGGTCAAGACGATTGAAAATGTCGAGCAGCATAAAAAGATCACGGAACTCGACTTCAGCCTCGAAAAGATCGAGAAGGGTGGATACGAGCACTTCATGCTCAAGGAGATTTTCGAACAGCCCGAGGTGATGCGCGATGTCATGCGCGGACGGGTGCGCGTCGATGAGGGGGCTGTGCATCTTGGCGGTATTCACGACTATCTGGACCGGCTGAAGCAGGCCAAGCGGATCGTGATCTGCGCCTGTGGCACGAGCTGGCACGCCGGACTGATCGGCGAATACCTGATCGAGGAGTTCGCCCGTATTCCCGTAGAGGTCGATTACGCATCGGAGTTCAGGTATCGCAACCCGATCGTCTCGTCCGACGATGTGGTGATCGTGATCTCCCAGTCGGGCGAAACCGCGGATACGCTCGCCGCGCTCAGGCTGGCCAAAGAGAAGGGAGCGATGGTGATGGGCATCTGCAACGTGGTCGGTTCTACGATTGCCCGCGAGACGCTCTGCGGCATGTACACCCACGCCGGTCCCGAGGTGGGCGTTGCGTCAACCAAGGCGTTCACCGCGCAGGTGATCGTGCTCTTCATGCTCGCTATCGCCATGAGCAAGGGGCGCACTATTTCACATGAAGAAGTCCGTCTGAATCTGCGCGAACTCGTTGAGGTTCCGGAGAAGGTCGCCCGTATTCTCGAACAGAATGAGGCGATCAAAGAGATCGCCGTCAAGCTCAAGGATGCCCGCAATGTGCTCTACCTGGGTCGTGGCTACAACTTTCCCGTGGCGCTCGAAGGGGCGCTGAAGCTCAAGGAGATTTCATACATCCACGCCGAGGGGTATCCAGCCGCCGAGATGAAGCACGGCCCTATCGCGCTGATCGACGAAGACATGCCGGTGATCTTCATTGCTACGAGGGACAACACCTACACCAAGATTCTGAGCAACATCGAGGAGGTGCGCAGCCGCAAAGGCCGCGTGATCGCCATCGCCAGCGAAGGCGACCGTGAGATCGAGCGGCTGACGAAAGATGTCATCTACATCCCGCAGGCCTCCGCGCCGGTACTGCCGCTCCTGACGGTCATTCCGCTGCAACTGCTCTCCTACTATGTAGCTACGCTGCGCGGCTGCAACGTCGATCGTCCGCGAAACCTCGCCAAGTCGGTGACGGTCGAGTAGACGAAGCTTCACATTTCATCGGGGTTCCTTTTGCTGCGTGGCAAGGAACCCCGATCTCTTCTGATCGGTTTGCCCTTCTGCGTCCATGGAAACTCCAGCGTGGAGCAATCGAAACCGGTGGGAATTATTTCTTCGCCTCTTCCGGTTATCTGTCGAACAGACACTTGCCAGATAGATTCAATCAAAACAGAGAGTTATGGAAGGCCATATCGTTATCACGGGCGCCACCGGCGTGATCGGCAGCGAAGTCGCGCGTCGACTCATCAAATCGGGCCGGAAGGTCGTGCTCTTCGCTCGCGCTCCACAAGCGGCGGAGGCAAAGGTGCCTGGCGCAGCCGGTTACGTTCTCTGGGATTCAGACATGACGACCGGTGACTGGAGCACCTCGATCGATGGCGCGTATGCCGTGATTCATCTTGCAGGCCGTCCGCTGCTCGAAACCCGCTGGAGCGAGCAGCACAAAGTCGCCTGCTATGACTCCCGTATCAACAGCACCAGAGCGTTGGTGGCGGCTATGGCGTCGGCTCCGGTCAAGCCGCAGGTTTTCGTTTCCTCTTCGGCTATCGGCTATTATGGCTCGTTCGAACGGTGCGAGGATACCCAGCCTTTGACGGAAACCGCTTCGCCGGGCAAGGATTTCCTAGCCAAAATCTGCTTCGACTGGGAAAAAGAGGCCATTCCGGCAGAAAAGCTTGGCATTCGGCTCGTACGCCTCAGAACTGGAATCGTGCTTTCCACCAAAGGCGGCATGTTGCAGAAGATGATGACGCCGTTCAGTTACTTTATCGGCGGGCCGGTTGGCTCCGGCGCTCAGTGCCTGTCATGGATTCATATCGATGACGAGGTGTCGATCATCCTTGAGGCGCTCGATAACCCTGCCTGGAGCGGGGTGGTCAATGCGGTCTCGCCTGATCCTGTCAGCATGAAAGCTTTTGCTGAAACGCTCGGCTCGGTGATGCATCGCCCATCCTTGCTGCCGGTACCAAAGCTGGCGGTTCAGTTGCTCATGGGCGAGGGCGCTGAGTATGCCGTAAAGGGGCAAAAGGTAATTCCGGAGTTTCTCAAAGCGCACAACTTTCCTTTCGCCTGGCCACAATTGCACGATGCGCTTGATGACCTTATCGCCAGAGGAATTTGAGCGGATGTTTTGACCTGTGAATCCAGATGCTGCGTTTCCAATGCATCCGAAGCAATAAAAAAGCGGGTCAGGCCTTTTTGACGCCTGCCCGCCTGAAACTTTCTTGGTGTGCGCCGCTACTATGGCTCAGTAGTGCTCTCTTTTGGGGGGACGCTGCTCGCGGGGTCTTGCCTCGTTGACCTTTATGGTACGGCCTTTGAAGTCCTTGTCGTTCATCGCCTCGATTGCTTCACGGGCTTCAGCATCGTTCGGCATGTCGACAAATCCGAAACCTTTGGAACGGCCTGAAAATTTGTCAGTGATGATGTTGGCGCTGTGCACCTGTCCGAAATCAGAGAATTTGTCACGCAAGTCTCCATCGGTAACGCTGTACGGCAGATTGCCAATGTAAATATTCATTGTGGGACGGTAGAAACATGTGCTTCGATAGAAAAGAGACGCCACGGGACAACCAAAGCACCTGTTTTCCCGCAAGCGATCAGCCAACCACTGGCTAAATAATTCCTTAATTTACCTCAATAAACAATTGTTTTCAAAAAGAAAAACGTTTTTGTATAATATTTTTACGCTTATAATTCATCTCTGGCGCGTACTATTTGGCTTTTCCCCTCTCACGATTCCGATCTCGTATCCCTCGTTTCATTGCCCGCCATTTTGAGCCGGAAAACTTCGATTATGTTGATATTGACGATAAATTCTACTTGTTCGTAAGAAAACGGCTTCAAAATTTGCCTGTACTTAAAATTTTAATTATAATAAGCCGTGAGTCATTAAAATTTTAGGATCAATAAATCGATTAAACAGAAAGGTTATGGTGAAAAAAATCAGTGCGTCGCTGTTGCTGTTTGTCGCAGCGATGATGGCCTACAGCACAGGGTGGGCGGCCGAGCCGGTTGTGACCGATACCGGTACGACCTCCTGGATGCTGACTTCGACAGCCCTTGTTCTTTTGATGGTGCCCGGTTTGGCGATGTTCTATGGCGGTCTTGTGCGAACCAAAAACGTCATCGGCACAATGATGCACAGCTTTGGCGCCATGGTGGTGATCGGCGTGCTGTGGCCGATGGTTGGCTATGCACTCAGCTTTGGCCCTGGCATTCTGGGTGGCATTGTCGGATGGGATCCAAAATTTTTCATGTTGCAGGGTATTGACGATTCGATTATGTCCTCCCAGATTCCCGAGTATGTGTTCGCGATGTTTCAGGGCAAGTTCGCGATCATCACTCCCGCGCTTATTGCTGGCGCGTTTGCCGAGCGCGTGAATTTCAAGGGTTATCTTGTCTTTATCGCGCTATGGTGCATTCTGGTTTACAGCCCGATCTGTCACTGGGTATGGGCCGCGGATGGCTTCCTCTTCAATCTCGGCGCTATGGGTGCGATCGATTTCGCTGGCGGAACGGTCGTTCACATCTCTTCCGGCGTGACGGGCCTGGTGGCGGCGCTTTTCCTTGGCGCTCGCAGGGGATATCCGAGAAACGTGATGTCGCCGAACAACATGGTCATGACCCTCATGGGCGCTGGCCTGCTCTGGGTGGGATGGTTCGGTTTCAACGCTGGTAGCGCCATCGCCAGCAATCTGGCCACGGCACGCGCTCTGACCGTTACTCAGATCGCCGCCTCATCGGGCGCTTTCACCTGGCTTGTCGTTGAACTTGTGCATCATGGCAAGGCGACCAGCCTCGGCGTGGCATCGGGTATTCTCGCCGGTCTTGTGGCGATCACCCCGGCGGCAGGTGTCGTCGCTCCCGCCGGAGCCTTCGCGCTTGGTGCAATTGCCGCCGTTATCTGTTATCTTGGTCTGTTGCTGAAGGGCAAGCTCGGTTACGATGACAGCCTCGATGCTTTCGGCGTGCATGGTATTGGCGGTATTGTCGGCGCTATCTGCCTGACTTTCTTTATCCGCCCGTCCTGGATGGCCGATGCGTCTGCAAAGATTCATGCTCCCTGGACTGTCTGGCAGCAGCTTGGTGTGCAGGCTACCGCTGTCGGCATCACCGTTGTCTACGCGGCAGTCGTTTCGCTCGTCATCCTGTTCATCGTCGAGAAAACCATCGGGCTGCGCGTCACTGAGAATGACGAAATGTCCGGTCTCGATCACAGCATGCACGGCGAGCAGGGATATGGCCTTATCAACCCTAACTAATTACCAAGAATGAAACTGATAACCGCCATCATACAGCCCGACAGGCTCGACCATGTTCGTGAAGCGCTGATCCAGGCTGATATTACAAGGATCACTGTCAGCAGGGTCACCGGTCATGGACGCCAGGAGGATATCGAATACTACCGCGGCCAGAAAATAGCGCCGAACCTCCTTCCGAAAGTCCGCCTCGATATTGCGGTCAACGACCAGTTCGTCAACACAACCGTCGATACCATCGTCAAGGCTGCAAGGCACGAAAGCGGGGAGATCGGCGACGGCAAGATTTTCATTACCCCGCTGGAGGAGTGCGTGAGAATCAGAACCAACGAACGCGGGGGCAGCGCTATCTGAGGAGTGCTCTTTTGTTTCAGCCGACCACCAGAAATAAGCCGCAGGGATTCATCCTTTGCGGCTTTTTCGTTTCGAATCGGGTGTTTCGTGCCCGATCCCTTTTGTTATTCCTGCCGATTGACTATTTCATCTGCCGCCAGTCAGGCACTGAGGCGTCGAGCCATCGGGCGGCATCGGGGTCGCCGAGCTTTGCGGCCTGGATCAAATCTTCGAGCGATCCGGTGCTGTCGCCGGTCTTTAAACGGGCGACGCCGCGATGGAAGTAGGCTGCGGCCATTTTCCGGTCGATGGTCAGCGCCTGGGTGAAATCGGGAATTGCCTCTGCGTAACGGCCGCTCATGTTTTTGACGACGCCCCGGTTGAAGTAGCCCACAGCCTGGAAATAGGGTTCGCCGAGGTTGATGACCATGGTGTAATCGGAGATCGCCTTCTGGTACTGGCGCATCTTCTGCCACGCTGCGGCCCGCATCTGGTAGGCCATGACATGCCGGTTGTCGCTTTCGATGGCCTTCGAGTACAGCACGACCGCTTCCCTCAGATTGCCCGCGCGGTGCATCGCCAGGGCATCATTGAAATATTGCTCAGATGATGTTGCCGTACACGGGATGCCAAACAAGCCGATCGCTACGGCGGTAAGGGCGAAAATTGCCGTAAGACGTTTCATTTGGCCATGGATCGGGTGAAATTGGATTCGTGCGGTTTTTTGCAGCGAACAGGAGGCTTCTCTATAAAAATACCGATCAGGGGTCAAAAAATTCAATAGAAAGTCAGTACCTTGAACCAAGCGACAAATGACAGTGGTTTGGTTTAGTCGCTTTCTGGCAGGCGTAGCCTGTTTACCGCCACACTCAATCCGAAATCAACAGGGCTTGCATGTTCCGCATCAGTCTTGAAGAATTCGAAGGCCCTCTCGACCTTCTGCTGTTTTTCATCAAGCGTGACGAGCTTGACATCTACAATATTCCGGTTTCGAAAATCACCGGCGATTTCATCGCCTACATCCACGCCATGCAGCGTCTGAACCTGGAGGTCGCCGCCGAGTTCATCTATATGGCATCTATGCTCATGAGCATCAAGGCGCGGATGCTGCTGCCTCGCGAGGAGCCCGAGGCTGGCGATGCGGATGAGTTCGACCCGCGAACCGAGCTGGTGCAGCGGCTGCTTGAGTACAAACGGATCAAGGAGGGGGCCGCCGAACTGGAGCTGCTCGGCTTCGACCGGGCGCGGATGTTTCCTCGCGGCTATTTCGAGGAGCTGGAGCCTGCGGTGATCGACGAGATGGACGAGCCGGTCAATCGTCCGACACTCTATCATCTCATGCTGGCCTACCAGTCGGTGCTCGACAACATGCCGAAGGTGCGCACGCAGAACGTGACCGACGCGCCGGTGACGGTCGAGGAGCAGAGCGCGCTCATCATGGCGCGTCTCGGGGAGCGGGTGCAGGTGTCGTTCAGCTCCCTGTTCACCGAATTCCGCGAAGCGATTGTGCTGGTCGTGACCTTCCTTGCTGTGCTCGAACTCTGCCGCAACCACAAAATCTCCGTCATCGTCAAGGAGGGAGTCAACGATTTCTGGATTTCGCAAAGAGACCATGCCGATTAACTCTTAAATCATATTAAGCCCATGCCTGAAATTGCGCCGTTCAAGGGGATTGTTTACGGCTCCGCTCTGGTCGGGGATGCTGCCCGGCTGATCTGCCCGCCGTATGACGCCATTCCGCCCGCCATGCAGCAGGAGCTGTACAAGAATTCGCCCTCCAACGCCGTCCGGCTGGAGCTGCCAGCCGAAGCTGATCCCTACGGCGCGGCGGCAAGTCGGCTTCGCGAGTGGTTGGAGTCCGGCATCCTCGCGCAGGACAGTGAGCCTGCGCTCTATCCCTGCTTCCAGACCTTCGAGGACGAGCATGGCGTGATTCGCACCCGGAAGGGCCTTTTCGCCGCGCTTCGGCTTTACGACTTCGCCGAAGGGGAGGTGCTGCCGCACGAGCGCACGCTGTCGGGGCCGAAGGCGGACCGGCTGAAGATGTTCCGCGAGACCGGCGCGAATATCAGTAGCATTTTCGGCCTATATGCCGATCCCGCCCGCCAGGTTGATGAAGCGATTAGCGACTTCGCTGAAACGCACGAGCCGTTGATCGACGCCACTTTCCAGGGGGTGCGCAACCGCTTGTGGCGCGTGACCGATCCCGCGCTGATCGCCACCGCGCAGTCGGTGCTGGCCGGGCTGAAGGTCTATATCGCAGACGGACACCACCGCTACGAGACCGGCATCGCCTACCGGAACGAGCGGGCAGCTTCGAACCCCGCCCATACGGGGCGTGAGCCATATAACTATATCATGGCTTATCTGACCAATATTTACGACGAGGGGCTCCTGATTCTGCCGATCCACCGGCTCGTGCATGGTCTGCCGTCGTTTGACGCCAAGTGCTTCATCAAACGCCTCGACAAGCATTTCACTGTCTGGGAGCTACCTGGCCACAACGCGCTCGACGAGTTTCTTGCAGGATGTTCGAAGTGCATCTCCTACGGCATCGTTCTGCCCGGCATAACGCTTGGAATCACGCTCGACTGCAAGCCGGAAGAGGCGCTCTCGACGCCGGCGCCCGAGGTCATGCGACAGCTCGGCGTCTTGTTGCTGCACGATCTGGTGTTCGGCCAGATTCTCGGCATCACGGCTGAGGCGACCAGCAAAGAGAGTAATCTCGTCTATGTGAAGAACGAACAGGAGGTGTTCGATGCGGTTGCCAGTGGGAAGGCACAAATGGGAGTCGTGATGAAGCCCACGCAAGTCAGCCAGGTGATCGAGGTTGCCGCTTCCGGTGAAGTCATGCCGCAGAAGTCCACCTGGTTCTATCCGAAGGTGATGACCGGCATGGTCTTCCACTCCCTGGAGAAAGATGCATGAGGGGAGAGTTCCTGTCGAAATCGGCTGAAGAGACCCGCGAGTTTGCCCGGCGCTTCGCCTCCGGGCTGAGGCCGGGCGATGTGGTTTGCCTGACTGGCCAGCTCGGCGCGGGCAAGACCGAGTTCATGCGGGGCATCACCGAGGTGTTCGGCTGCGACGAGCAGCTCACGAGCCCGACCTTTTCGCTGATGAATATCTACGAGGGATCGTTGCGCGGCCAGCCGTTCGAGCTGCACCATTTCGATCTGTACCGGCTCGAATCGGAAAAGGAGCTTGATTCCGCCGGGTTCGACGACTATCTTTCCGGGCCTTTCCTGTCGGTGGTCGAGTGGGGCGAGCGCTTCGCCTCGCTGGAGCGGCGCTACACCCGGCGCGTTGAGCTGCTGGTCGCCGGGGAGAGTCAGCGAAAAATTATCATAACCTGAAGCGGTTTCATGAAGATTCTTGCAATCGAGTGTACTCACGGTTTCGCCAGCGTGGCGGTCAGTCTCGATGAGCGCGTCTTCGAGCACCGTCTCGCCGATTGGCAGAAGACCGCCGAGTCGCTGGTGCCGCTCGTCATGGAGGTCATGGCGGCGGCGGGATTGACGGTGGCCGAACTCGATGGCGTGGCGGTCTCCTCCGGCCCCGGCTCATTCACCGCGTTGCGCATCGGCATGTCTGCCGCCAAGGGGATCGCTTTCGGCGCAAGCCTGCCGCTCGTGCCGGTGCCGACCATGCTCGCGATGGCCGAAGCTGCCGTGGAGCATACCACGGCAAAGCATATCGTGCCGGTGATTCCATCGAGGGTGGGAGAGTATTTCTATTCAATTTTCTTCGTAGAAGATAGGGCGTTTTCGGAGATCGAAAGCTCTCGTTGCTTCGTCTCCGAACTGCCTGCGAAGCTCTCTGAACTGAAGGACCGTTTCGTCATTGTCAGCCGCTCAGCGGACATTCTCGTCGATGAGGTTCCGTCCCTTGCACCGCATTTTCTCGATGTCTCTTTTTTCAGCGCCGCATTTCTCCTCGGTCACGCTGAAAAAGCGCTTGCGGCGGGCGCTGCCGGAACCGCTGCCGGGACGGTTCCCGAATACCGGCAGACCTTCACTCCCATGCAGCGGCGCGACTGACGGAACTTTTGAGCATCGAACCCCTATTACCGAACGTAGAGTCACCAGCCTGTCGCCATTTCATTTTGAGCGGATTAATTCAGGTTGTCAATAGCTCATTATTGCTATATTGACTCGCGGGAATGTTTCCCCCATGAAGGATTTTTTATCATTAAAACGGTTATCTATGTCCCGTTCGGAACATGTGGCCGCTTCCGGCGTCGAAGCCCGCGAAGTGGCGATGAGTGAGTTGCTTGCCAGGAGAGTTGCGGAGTTGTCGCTTGAAAAGAAGGGTGAAGATGTCAAGATTCTCGATCTCCGCGGACTGACGAGCGTGACCGATTTTTTTGTGATTATCACCGCCGACTCGGAGCGTAAAGCCAAGGCGGTAACCGATTTTATCGTCGATGAGATCAAAGAGGAGGGCGAGCGCCCGATGCACGTCGAAGGTCTTTCTACGCTGCACTGGGTGCTCGTCGATTACGTCGATGTGGTCGTGCACGTTTTCCAGCCCGACGAGCGCAAATTCTATGACCTCGAATCGCTCTGGTCGGATGCGCCGGTCACGGTCGTCACCGCGCCGGAGCCTTCGGAAGAGCTGCAGTCTCCCGAAAACTGACCGCCAGAGGGAGTTCGCCGACGTTTCAGGTTTTACAAGCTATTTCATACATTACGCCATCGTTTTTCAGGGTAAATCAAAGTCAGGGTATCGATTATGCAGCGTGAGAAGATATTGCCGATCAGCATTGAAGAGGAAATGCGGGGTTCCTATCTCGATTATTCAATGTCGGTCATTGTCAGCCGAGCGCTTCCCGATGTTCGTGACGGCCTGAAGCCGGTGCACCGCCGCGTGCTTTACGGTATGCACGAGCTGGGCCTCCAGGCGGGCAAGCCGCACAAGAAATCGGCTCGTATTGTCGGTGAAGTGCTCGGTAAATACCATCCGCACGGCGATACCGCTGTATACGACAGTCTTGTCCGCATGGTGCAGGACTTTTCGCTACGCTATCCGCTGATCGACGGACAGGGCAACTTCGGCTCGGTTGACGGCGACTCCCCGGCGGCCATGCGTTACACCGAGGTGCGCATGAAGGCGATCGCGGGCGAGATGCTCAAGGACCTCGACAAGGAGACGGTCGATTTCTCGCTCAACTTCGACGATTCGCTCGAAGAGCCGACGGTGCTTCCGGCGGCGATTCCGAACCTGCTGGTCAACGGTGCTTCGGGCATCGCGGTCGGCATGGCCACCAACATCCCGCCGCACAACATGCGCGAGGTGGTCAGCGGCCTGATTGCGCTCATCGAGAATCCCGAGGTCGAGATCGGCGACCTGATGAAGCACGTCACCGCACCCGATTTCCCCACCGGCGGCATTATCTACGGCTACGAAGGGGTTCGCCAGGCGTACCTCACCGGTCGCGGCAAGGTGGTGATCCGCGCCAGAGCGCTGGTCGAGGTGACGCAGAAGAACGGCCGCGAGTCGATCATCGTTACTGAACTTCCCTACCAGGTCAACAAGGTGCGGCTCATCGAGAAGATCGTCGAACTGGTGCACGACAAAAAGGTCGAAGGGATCGCCGACATCCGCGACGAGTCCGACCGCGAGGGGATGCGCCTCGTCATCGAGCTGAAGCGCGACGCTGTGGCGAAAGTAGTGCTGAACAATCTCTACAAGCACACCCCGATGCAGGATACTTTCGGGGTGATCATGCTGGCGCTCGTGGATGGCGTGCCTCGCGTGCTGAATCTCAAGGAGATGATGCAGTACTACATCCGGCACCGCAACGAGATCGTGCTGCGCCGCACGCAGTATGACCTGACCGCTGCTGAGAAGCGCGCGCATATTCTCGAAGGTCTCAAAATCTGCCTCGACAATCTCGACGAGGTGATTTCGACAATCCGCCAGTCTCCCGATGCGGCGACCGCGCAGAGCCGCCTCATCGAGCGCTTCGGCCTCTCCGAAATCCAGTCGAAGGCGATTCTCGAAATGCGCTTGCAGCGCCTGACCGGTATGGAGCGCCAGAAGATCGACGACGAGTACCGCGAAACCCTCGCGCTCATCGACGAACTCAAATCAATTCTTGCCAGCCCGGCGCGGCAGATGGAGATTATCAGAACCGAGCTGCTCAAGGTCAGCGAAGTTTACGGCGACGTCCGGCGCACTGAGCTGCGTCCGCAGGAGGGCGATTTCTCCATCGAGGACATGATCGCCCAGGAGGATGTGGTCATCACCATCACCCACGACGGCTTCATCAAGCGCTTCCCGGTTTCGGGATATCGCCGCCAGCATCGTGGTGGGCGCGGCGTGGCGGGCGCGCAGGCGAAGAACGAGGATTTCATCGAGCACATGTTCATCGCCTCCACGCACAACTATATTCTCTTCTTCACCACCGCCGGACGCTGCTACTGGCTCAAGGTGTACGAAATTCCCGAGGCCGGACGCGCCGCACGCGGTCGTTCGCTCGCCAACATCATGGAGCTTCCGCCCGGCGAAAAGATCAGAACCTATATCAATATCAGGAACTTCGACGATCCGCATTTCATCATCATGGCTACAGCCAAAGGTATCGTCAAGAAAACCGATCTCACGCAGTACTCCAATCCGCGCCGGACGGGCATCAACGCCATCCGGATCGAGGAGGGCGACGAGCTGATCGATGCGCGCCTTACCGATGGCGATCACCAGATCATTCTTGCCAAAAGCTCCGGCTATGCCGTTCGCTTCCCCGAGTCCGAGGTTCGTTCGCAGGGGCGCGACACGGTTGGCGTCCGGGGCATCACGCTCGACGACGACGAGCGCTGCATCTCGATGGTTACTTCCAAGCGCAACGACACCTCCCTGCTCGCCGTCACCGATAACGGCTACGGCAAGCGCAGCAAGGTCGAGGATTATCGCATGACCCGGCGCGGCGCGAGGGGTGTGATCACCATCAAGGCCCACGAGAAGATCGGCAACCTGGTCAGTCTGCTCGACGTCAACGACGAGGACGACCTGATCATCATCACGACCAACGGCATTGTCATCCGCCAGCACGTCTCCGATCTCAGGGTTCTTGGCCGGAACACCTCGGGGGTCAGGCTTATCAGGCTCGACGCGGGTGACAGGATTTCCGCCACAGCGCGCGTGCCCAAGAGTGACGACGATTCGGCGACCGAGCCGCTTGGAGAGGGCGATGATGGCCAGATGGATCTGTTCTGATTACCAAGAAATGGAGTGCTCGAAAAGAATTTGACTGTTATCACTTAATTATTATCTGAACGTATGGCGCGCCCGAAGAATGTAAAGCATATTTTTGTCACCGGAGGAGTGATCTCATCTCTTGGCAAGGGCATTCTCTCAGCCTCTCTTGGCTTTTTGCTCAAGTCCCGCGGATTGCGTGTGGCGATCCAGAAGTACGATCCCTACATCAACGTCGATCCCGGCACGATGTCGCCCTACCAGCATGGTGAGGTGTACGTTACCGACGACGGCGCAGAGACCGACCTCGATCTTGGTCACTACGAGCGCTTTCTCGACGAGCCGACCTCGCAGGCCTCGAACCTGACGATGGGGCGCGTCTATAAGTCGGTCATCGACAAGGAGCGGCGCGGCGAATATCTCGGCGGCACGGTGCAGGTGGTGCCGCATGTCATCGACGAGATCAAGGAGAAGATGAATGACCTGGCCAAAAACAGCAATCTCGACGTGCTCATCACCGAAATCGGCGGCACCATCGGCGATATTGAGTCGCTCCCCTTCCTCGAAGCGATGCGTCAGCTCAAGCTCGAACTGGGCGAGCACAATCTGCTGAATATCCACCTCACCTTCGTGCCCTACATCAAGGCGGCCAGCGAGCTGAAGACCAAGCCGACGCAGCACAGCGTCAAGATGCTGCTCGAAACCGGCATCCAGCCCGACATTCTGGTCTGCCGGAGCGAGAAACCGCTCTCGAAAGAGATCAAGAACAAGGTCGGCCACTTCTGCAACGTGCACGATCAGGATGTCATCGGCCTGAACGACTGCGACACGATCTACGAAGTGCCGCTCATACTCCTCAAGGAGCAGCTCGACCAGCGCGTCATGAAAAAGCTCGGTTTGAAGAAGTTCCGCGAACCCAATCTGGAGTACTGGAAGAGCTTCTGCGAGAAGGTCAAGCATCCCAAAGACGGCGAGATTGTCATCGGCGTGTGTGGCAAATACACCGAGTATCCAGACGCCTACAAATCGATTCTCGAATCGTTCGTTCACGCCGGCGCGAGCAACGACGTCAAGGTGACGGTCAAGATGCTCCGGGCCGAGGACGCTGAGAATCCGAAATTCAATATTGCCAGCGCCTTCGAGGGGATCAGCGGCCTTTTGGTCGCGCCCGGCTTCGGCGACCGCGGCATCGAGGGCAAGGTGCGCTTCGTGCAGTACGCACGCGAGAACAACATACCCTTCTTCGGCATCTGCCTCGGTATGCAGTGCGCGACCATCGAGTTCGCAAGGAACGTCTGCGGCCTTCAGGATGCAAACTCCACCGAATTCAACAAGCGGGCGCGTTTTCCGGTCATCGACCTCATGGAGCACCAGAAAAAGGTCAAGGAGAAGGGCGGCACCATGCGTCTCGGCAGCTATCCCTGCATTCTCAAGGAGGGATCGAAAGCGTACGAGGTGTACAAAAAATTCCTCATCAACGAGCGCCACCGCCACCGCTACGAGTTCAACAACCAGTTCCGCAAGATGCTCGAAGAGAAGGGCATGATTTTCTCGGGAACCTCCCCGAACGGCGATCTGGTGGAGATTGTCGAACTGAAGGATCACCGCTGGTTCGTGGCCGTGCAGTTCCATCCCGAGCTGAAGTCGAGGGTGCTGAAAGTGCATCCTCTTTTCGACGGCTTCGTCCACGCCGCCAAGGAGTTCGCCCAGGGCAAGCGTCAGCTTTCGCTCGAAGTCGAAATGCCACGGCTGAGCACCTCGGAGATGGAGGCATAGGCTTTGGCAGCACAGCATAATGCACAAAAGGGCGCGAGAGCGCCCTTTTGGCGTTTAAAGAGCACGGACGGGCACGCACAGACACGGACTGACACGGACAT